>ERZ1031095.574-NODE-574-length-12271-cov-5.403569_pt1 | contig 12271 bp, 9 predicted proteins | sample MGYA00517108_ERZ1031095 | MGnify/ENA primary metagenome ERZ1031095 (study PRJEB33719, sample SAMN04261275) | wastewater metagenome | biome: rural village; feature: human; material: feces | host: Homo sapiens | place: El Salvador | collected 2013-01-07 ... | reverse complement strand
AGCACGCAATCGTAAAGGAACAACTCAAGCACTTGCTGACAGAACTGCGTAACCCTCAGCTCATGAATGCCCCCGAGAAGGCTAAACAGCTGATGCGACAGTATATGGAAATAAGCCAGATAGAACGCGAACTGGCCAAACTCTTAGGCGACCGCGTCGTATTGAAATAACGATTTGAGCTGATTAATGCATAAAAACCTGGCAAATGTGCGCATTTTATAATTAAATTACACATAAATTAAAGTTTTTGTGTACCTTTGCCCAAAAATTATAATATAGAAGAGCAAAAGGAGATAAAGTAATAAGATCCCCCACCCCTTTTAGCCTCTTTACATTCAAAGTAAAACAAATGGGAATTTTACAAGACAGATTAGCGAAGTACACACTTCCGCAAGAATATAAGGCCAAAGGTGTGTATCCTTATTTTCGTGCCATTGAGGGCAAACAAGGAACCGAAGTAGAAATGGGTGGTCACCACGTATTAATGTTTGGTTCGAATGCCTATACGGGTCTGCCAGGCGATGAACGCATTATTAAGGCTGGCATCAAGGCTATGGAGCAATACGGCTCAGGTTGTGCTGGTTCACGTTTTTTGAATGGTACGCTTGACCTCCACCTGCAATTAGAGAAGGAATTAGCTGAGTTTGTAGGCAAGGACGATGCACTTTGCTTCTCAACTGGTTTTACAGTAAACTCTGGTGTAATTCCTGCTTTGTTAGGTCGTGAAGACTACTTAATCTGTGACGATCGTGACCACGCTTCAATCGTTGACGGTTGTCGTCTGTCGTTTGCTCAACGCTTAAAGTATAAGCACAACGATATGGCTGACTTAGAACGCAAGTTGCAAAAGTGTGCTCCTGAGGCTGTGAAATTGATTGTAGTAGACGGTGTGTTCTCTATGGAAGGCGATTTGGCTAACTTGCCTGAGATAGTTAAGTTGAAGCACAAGTATAACGCAACAATCATGGTGGACGAGGCTCATGGCTTGGGTGTATTCGGTCGACAAGGACGCGGTGTGTGTGACTACTTTGGCTTGACTGATGAGGTAGACCTTATCATGGGAACTTTCAGTAAGTCGTTGGCTTCAATCGGTGGCTTTATAGCAGCTGACGAGAGCATCATCAATTGGTTGCGCCATAATGCTCGTACCTACATCTTCTCAGCATCAAATACGCCTGCTGCAACGGCTTGTGCTTTAGAGGCTTTGCACATCATTCAGAACGAGCCTGAACGCATTGAAGCTTTGTGGGACGTTACGCGCTATGCATTAAAACGTTTTCGCGAGGAAGGCTTTGAAATTGGTGACACGGAATCACCGATCATTCCCCTTTACGTACGTGATACAGAGAAGACTTTCATTGCTACGGCACGTGCTTTTGACGAAGGTGTGTTCATCAACCCCGTAATCCCACCTGCCTGTGCTCCTCATGATACATTGGTACGTGTAGCATTGATGGCTACTCACACGAAGGAACAGGTAGATCGCGCGGTAGCAGCATTAGCTAAGGTGTTCCGCGAATTGGATATTATCAAGTAAGTTTATTGATAAGTAGACAAATTTCAATATGTTGATGGGTAAGTTAGTCCCAAATCGTATTGAAAAATAAAAAATGAGGAAAAGCTCTATTTTAGAGCTTTTCCTCATTTTTTATTTTTTAATATGGTTTGGATGGAATAATTGCGGTTTTATGTTATGAAAGTCAGAACTTGTAGGTGATTGGAACATTTGTAAGTGAAATGTCGGTAGAAGAGCAATCATACTTTCTATTCGGCTGGCAGCAACCTCTTCGTAGTCAACGAAATTGGTGTTGTTAGTATACAACCAAATTTCGAGTGGTAAGCCGTTCGGTGTGGGGTTAAGTTGTCGTACTAGTATCCATTGATCTTGTACGATATCTTTGTCCTTTTTAAATAGCTCGCTAAGGTGGTGTCTATATAATGTAAGGTTGATGTTGGTGTTATTTGTTATGTCTTTCTGAGAAAGCAATTTTTCAGCTATAAGCGCTTCAATTTCAGAGAGCGAGAGGCTTCTTATGCTTTGTACATCAATATATAGAGTACGTTTAATGCGACGTGCTCCTGTGTTGACCATAGCATTCCAATTTTGGAAAGTATCACTAACGAGCGTATAGGGCGGAATAGTAGAAATCGTATTGTCAAAATTCCTCACTTTAACCGTAGTAAGCGATATTTCCTCAACATTGCCATCAATGTCAAGTTTTTTAATGGTAATCCAATCGCCAACTTTAAGCATCTTGTTCAGCGAGAGTTGTATGCCCGCCACCAATCCCAAGATTGAATCTTTAAAAATCAACATTAACACTGTGGCTGCAGCACCTAAGCCTGCAATGACGCGTATGGGATTGTAGCCGAATAGCAGCGAAATGGAGACGATAGCTCCTAAACATATGATGATTAAGCGAATGAATTGTAATATACCTGTTAGGTGATACTCCTCGTATTTTTTAGCAAGTGCAACGGATAGGTTTTTTAGAAATGATGTAACAAGTAGCGTCGCACAGATCGTTATGTAAACTTGTAAAGAGTGAGAGATGATAACGTAAGTGATAGAAGTCGTGATGTTGTCATAACATAAAGGCAATAAGATGTACACTAATATGCAGGGAAATAGTTGACTTGTAGCGCTTAATACGGGGCGGTTGACTAGATAATCGTCCCATTTCGTTTCTGTTTTCTCAACCATTTGAAGTATGACGGGCATGGCGTATTTTCTGAAAGTCCAAGCAATGAAATAGCAAAGTAAAAGGAGTAGCGCAATTACTATAATTTGTGCGAGACGGACGCTATTAGCTGCTGAAATGTTACACTCAATGAGTAATGTCTCGAGTAAATGTCTTGCAAGATTGATCATTGTAGTATAGGAACAAGAACCCCCTCCGCTTATCGTTGCTTTGAATGATTAGTGGAGGGGATGCTATTTTTTTGTATGGTGTAAAAGATGTCAAATGTACTATATTAGTTAAATAGGACTTGACTTCTTATACGTGAATTTTAGTTGGCAGAGGTAAACTCATCAAGGAAGCGTACATCGTTCTCAGAGAAGAGGCGGAGGTCCTTTATTTGATATTTAAGGTTGGTAATACGTTCAACACCCATACCAAATGCATAACCTTTGTAAACTTTGCTATCAATGCCATTCGCTTCGAGCACATTGGGGTCAACCATGCCACAGCCTAAGATTTCTACCCAACCTGTTTGCTTGCAGAAGGCACAACCCTTGCCGCCACAGATGTTGCAAGAAATGTCCATTTCTGCACTTGGTTCTGTAAATGGGAAGTATGAGGGGCGCAAACGGATTTTTGTATCGGGACCAAACATTTCACGTGCAAAGGTAAGCAATACTTGCTTAAGGTCGGTAAAACTGACGTCTTTGTCGATGTAAAGTCCTTCGACCTGATGGAAGAAGCAGTGTGCACGGGCAGAGATGGCTTCATTACGATAAACGCGACCAGGGCACAATACGCGAATAGGCGGCTTAGAGTTTTCCATTACGCGGCTTTGCACTGAGCTTGTGTGCGTACGAAGTACAATGTCGGGGTGTTGCTCTACGAAAAAGGTATCTTGCATATCGCGAGCGGGGTGATCCTCGGGGAAGTTAAGTGAAGAGAAAACATGCCAATCGTCTTCCACCTCGGGACCATCAGCAATAGAGAAGCCTAAACGTGAAAATATATCAATGATTTCATTCTTAACGATAGACAAAGGATGACGTGTGCCTAATGTAATAGGGTAAGGCGTACGTGTAAGGTCTAAGTCAGAATGGTCGTCTTCTTTTGTAGCAAGGCATTGACGTAATTCGGTAAGTTTGTCTTGTAATGCAGATTTTAGCTCATTGAGCTTCATACCAATTTCGCGTTTTTGCTCTGGAGCAACGTTACGAAATTCACCCATAAGGTCGTTTACTACACCTTTTTTACTAAGGTATTTAATGCGGAGCGCTTCAAGCGCTTTCTCGTCTGTGGCTTGTAAGCCTCCAACCTCGCTTAATAAAGCTTGTATTTTATCTATTAACATTGCGTTATTGCTTATTTTTAATGCAAAGATAAATATTTCTTCTTAAATATGTACGTCTTACACAGAAAAGGCTTACTTTTGCCACTCAAAATAAAGGTATTTATGATGAAAAAGTTCTTTTATATGCTTGTGTGTGTGCTGCTTTTTGCTTCATGTACAAGCGGGAAACCAAAAGAAGAGGCTGCTGGAAAGAATGATAGTTTAGCTTCGGCGTTAGATACGTGTACTGCTGATAGCGTTCCTAATCCGCCTAAGGCTGCAGACGGTTTGTTTGATGATTTTATATACTCTTTTATGGGTAACAAGCGTTTCCAATATGAACGGATTATATTTCCATTAAAAAATGTGGTTGATGGTGTTAATCAGCCTATAGCAAAGGGGGCGTGGAAGTTTGATCATTTATATGAGCAGCAAGATGTGTATACGCTTGTGTTTGACAACTCAAAATCAATCAAGGCAGAAAAGGATACTTCACTGCATCATGTGGTTTTCGAATGGGTTTACCTTACGCAGAGAAAAGTGAAACAATACGTTTTTGATAAGATGAACGGACAATGGTTCTTGACGGCTCTTGATACACACAAAATGAGTAAGAACGTTAATAGTGACTTCTATGAGTTTTATGCTCAGTTCTCATCAAATCACAAATATCAGTCAAAGCACATTCTTAATCCGTTCCATTTCAAGACTTATGATTATGAAAACTTTCAGAGTATAGAAGGATTGCTTGATGTTAATCAGTGGCCTGACTATCGTCCTAAGTTGCCTTCGGGTACTATTACGAACATAAACTACGGACAAGGTTACGGCAATAGCCGTCGACGTGTCTTGATGATTTGTAGTCAGTCTGGCGGTATGGGGTGTTCACTCACTTTCGTGCGAAATGGCAAGACATGGATGCTTGAAAGATTAGAAAATTAAATCATTGAAAACCAACATACTAACCAACTTTTATTAGAGTGTTAGTATAAAATATATTACCAAGAAATGTATTCGCTTTTAACACATAATACATTTGGCATTGACGCTAAGTGTACAGACTTTATTTCGTACCAAACAGTAGAGCAGCTGAAATCAATTACTTCAAGTTTGAAAGGAAAACGCTGGCTTCAAATTGGTGGTGGAAGTAACCTCCTCTTTGTTCATGACTTCGAAGGAGTTGTGTTACATTCTGAAATAAAAGACATAGAGATAGTAAGACGTAACGGAGAATACGTGTGGCTTCGAGTTGGCGCAGGGTATGTATGGGACGATTTTGTAGCCTATTGTGTAGAGCATGGCTATTATGGCTTAGAGAACCTTTCGCTTATACCAGGTGAAGTCGGAGCCAGTGCTGTGCAAAACATTGGTGCCTATGGCGTAGATGTTGGTCAATATATAGATACTGTAGAAGCGGTTGAGGTGGCGACAGGCAATGTTTACCAATTCAAGGGCGAAGAATGCCGCTATGCCTATCGTAGCAGTGTGTTTAAGCACGAGATGAAGGGAAAGTATATTGTGACGCATGTAATTTATCGCTTGTCGTTAAGTTTTGCTCCCGACTTGTCGTATGGTGCAATCAGCCGCGCGTTACAAGCGAATGATATTAATGCAGAGGTAGTTACTGCACAAGTTCTACGAAATGTGATTATTGATGTTCGCCGTTCAAAATTGCCCGACCCTGCTGAGATTGGAAGCGCTGGCTCTTTCTTTATGAACCCTGTTGTTAGTCAAAGCAAATTCGAAAGTTTGCAACAACAATATCCCGATATGCCTCACTATGTTGTTGACGAAGGAGTGAAAATACCCGCTGGCTGGATGATAGAACAATGTGGTTGGAAGGGAAAACGTGTTGGTAATGTAGGCGTTTATAGTAAGCAAGCGCTTGTACTTGTAAACTACGGAGGTGCGAAGGGCGAGGATATTGTCCAACTGAGTAATGCGGTGATTGCAGATGTAGAGCGCAAATTCGGTATAACGCTTCACCCAGAGGTCAATTTTATAGAATAAACAGAGATGTTGCTATGCCGAAGTTGATATTTTTAGGTACGGGAACAAGTACGGGTGTGCCACAGATTGGGTGTAAGTGTGAGGTATGTCGTTCAAATGATACTCGTGATAAACGTTTGCGCACGTCGGCACTATACATAGGTGACGACGGAAGTCACATCTTAATAGACTGTGGTCCCGACTTCCGTGAGCAAATGTTACGCCAGTCTTGCGACTCGATTGATGCAGTGTTGCTCACACACGAACATTATGATCATGTGGGGGGAATTGATGACTTACGTCCCTTTAGTTTCGAACACTCATTGCCCATCTTTACAAATCAACTTTGCGCTGATAATTTGCGGCAGCGATTACCATATTGTTTTACTAAGAACAAATATCCTGGAGTTCCTAATATAGAACTTATTACTTTAGATCCTAAAGATAGTATTCTGCTTGGTAATCAAACTGTTCAGCCAATTCAAGTGATGCATGACTTGATGCCAATTTACGGCTATCGCATTGGACAAATGGCGTACATTACAGATATGAGCCACTTGGTAAAAAACGAAGATGAGAAGTTGAAAAACTTAAATGTACTCATCGTTAACGCGTTACGAATAAATCCACATCATTCGCATCAAAGTTTAGATGAGGCCTTAACCTTTGCCAAGGCAATAGGAGCGCGCGAAACGTATTTAATTCACATGAGCCACCAAATAGGTTTGCACCGACGTATCAACGAAATTTTGCCTCCTCATGTACATTTGGCTTATGACGGATTACAGATAGAATGGTGAGGTCGGTTTCCAAAAAAACTGTATGAGAGCAGGAAAATGACGCTGTAATGCTTATTGACATTTCGCTTTTGGCATTCTTTCAGTGCTGAAAAGCTGTATGCAAAGAACTTTTTTTGTAAGTTTGCATTATAAATTAAGAAATAACAAATATGATGTGTGCAAATACGATCTATTAGCACACACTATTTGCAACCGATTTATGAGAAAGAAAGCAATCAAAATACTTTGGAGTACTTATGCTGCGCTTTTGCTACTTGGCGCAATTATTGTGCTTTGTGTAGAACAAGGTTGGATTGGCTATATGCCACCGATAGATGAACTACAAAACCCTATAAGTAAGTATGCCTCACAGGTGATAAGTGCTGATGGTAGACTTATGGGCACATGGTCGAGAAGTGAAAACCGCGTATTTGTAAGCTATGGTAATATTTCGCCACACATGTTTGATGCATTAGTCGCAACTGAGGACGAGCGCTTTTATGACCATTCAGGCATAGACGTTCGCGCTGTGATGCGTGCTGTCGTAAAGCGTGGTGTAATGGGACATAAAGAGGCTGGTGGCGGTAGCACTATTACGCAACAATTGGCAAAGCAACTCTATTCTTCTTCAGCCGAATCGACCATGCAGCGTTTAATGCAAAAACCTGTGGAATGGATTATCGCTGTAGAGTTGGAAAGACATTACACAAAGGAAGAAATCCTAACGCTTTACCTTAACTACTTTGACTTTCTACATAATGCTGTAGGTATAAAGACTGCAGCAAACGTTTATTTTGGAAAAGCTCCCAAAGATTTAACCTTGACGGAGTGTGCTACGCTTGTTGGCATGTGTAAAAATCCCTCTTATTTTAATCCCGTGCGCGAACCAGAGCGTTGCCGCGACAGACGCAATGTCGTGTTGCAACAAATGGTAAAGGCAGGGAAACTCTCTGAAACGGAATATGCCACGTTAAGCGAAGAGCCGCTAAAACTTAACTTTCATCGTATCGACCATAAAGAAGGTATGGGAGCTTATGTGCGCGAGTATCTACGCCGTATAATGATGGCTGAAAAGCCAGAACCTTCTAATTATCATGCTTGGCAGCGTCAGCAGTTCTATGAAGACTCATTGATGTGGGCAAACGACCCCTTGTATGGATGGTGTAAGAAGAATCAAAAACGCGACGGAAGCAATTATGACATTTACACTGATGGCTTAAAGGTTTATACGACCATTGATTCTCGCATGCAGCAATATGCAGAACAAGCTGTCTATGCGCAAGTAGGAAAGAATCTGCAACCGAAGTTTGAGGCAGAACGACGCAGCTCGCCCAACTTCCCCTATAGTGCAGACCTTAGTCGAAGCGATGTAAAGCGTCGTATAAAGAGAGCTATCAAGCAGTCTGATCGTTATCGCATGATGAAGTCGTTGGGCGCAACAGAGGAGGAGATAGATAAAGCTTTCCATACCAAAGTGCCAATGACAATGTTTACCTATCGTGGTGAAGTAGACATGACGATGACTCCAATAGACTCCATATTATATTATAAGAAGTTCTTACGCTCGGCATTGGTATCAATCGATCCGATGACGGGACAAGTGAAAGCCTACGTTGGAGGTCCAGACTTCTCGCACTTTCAATATGACATGGCTATGGTAGGACGTCGCCAAATAGGTTCGACGATGAAACCCTTTGTCTATGCAATGGGATTGCAAGGAGGCTTAACGCCACGTACAACTATACTGAATGTACAGCGCAGCTATGGAGGTTGGTGTCCTCGTAATAGTAGCAGGGCCTCATACGGTGCTCATGTAACATTGAAATGGGGCTTAAGCCGTTCAAATAACTGGGTAACCGCTGGCCTTATGTATCAAATCGACCCTACGGGGCAAGCACTTGTTCGCGACCTTCATGCTTTGGGTGTGGCAAATGACAATATGCAACCCTCGTTGCCCTTATGTTTGGGTACGTGCGATATTACGCCAGCCGAATTGGCATCTGCCTATACGGCATTTGTGGAGAAAGGTATACGTCGTGCCCCCTTGCTTGTTACGCGCATAGAAGATAGCGAAGGAAATGTAGTGGCAGAGTTTACCCCTCGAACCAATGAAGTCTATAGCGAAGAGACGGCATATAACATGATAGACATGATGAAGGCTGTTATCGATGAAGGTACAGGACGTCGCTTGCGTTCTACCTACGAAATGAAAGGCCCGATAGCAGGTAAGACAGGTACAACAAACAACAACTCCGATGGTTGGTTTGTTGGATGTGTACCTCAATTAGTTACGGCTGTGTGGGTAGGTGGTGATGAGCGCGACATTCATTTTAATTCGACGGCTTTAGGACAAGGTTCTGCTTCGGCTCTGCCCGTGTGGGCGCTCTATATGAGACGCGTCTATGCCGACAAATCCTTAGGTTACGACCCCGAGCGAGATTTTGATCGTCCTGTCTCTATGCAGGAGACAACGCATCGCCATGCAGCTTCAAGGGGGGGAAGCGAGAATGAGGAATCTGTCGAAACGTCTACTACAAATAATGAAGCTACTGAGCCTGTCAAAAAAGCGAAAAGTAAGTCAGCGGCTGAAAAATATTTTGAATAGGAACGTGCTGAGGCGTCACGTGATGATTGTGCGTTGATGCGTGCTTATGCTAATAGGCAGTGACGCTTTCAATTTCATAAACGAATAATGATAGTTAGATTATAAGGTACTTAACATGATGCAAAGAATATATATATGGGCGCTTATAAGTGCCATGTCAGTGTCAAGCGCTTGGGCGCAAAAGATTGTTGTAGGATCTGTTACGTTGAAAGATGGTGGCATTTATACGGGCGAACTCATAGGTGGTAAACCAGGTGGGAAGGGCCGTGTCCAATATGATAATGGTGACACTTATGAAGGGTCTTTTGTTAAGGGACTTCGACAAGGCGAAGGTACATTTACTGAAGCCGACGGCTCTCGCTATGAAGGAAACTGGACAAAGAATGAGCGTAACGGCAAAGGGACTTACTATGCCGTAAATAACAATCGCTACGTTGGTACATGGTATCGCAATCAAAAAGAAGGATTTGGCAAAATGTACTACTATAATGGTGATGTATACGAAGGCCAATGGAAAGACGATGTACGCAATGGAAAGGGAACCTACACTTACAAAAGTGGAGCTTATTATAAAGGCGATTGGGTGAACGACCAAAAGGACGGTAAGGGTATTTTTGATTGGAATGACGGTTCTAAGTACGAGGGCGCATGGTTGAAAAATCAGCGTAACGGTCGCGGTACATACATCTATGCTGACGGTGACTACTATAATGGCGATTGGAAAGACGACATGCAAGACGGCCGTGGAATCTATAAGTTCCGCAATGGCGACGTGTATGAAGGACAATATATAATGGGAGAACGAACGGGTGAAGGCTCGTTTCGTTTTGCCAACGGCGACACATACGTTGGCAATTTCTTGAATGGTGAGCAAAGCGGTCAAGGCACATTCCAATGGAAAGGCGTTGCTTCATACACTGGGCAGTGGCAGCACAATATGATGCACGGTCACGGTGTGTACAAATGGAAAAACGGTGATGAGTATAATGGAGAGTGGAAGAATAATCGCATGGACGGCGAGGGAACGTTGCGTTTTGCTGCGGGAGGACGTTTTAAAGGACAATTCCGCGAAGGCAAACGTGACGGGCGCTCTGTTGAGATACGTGCTGACGGTACACGTATAGATTGCACTTATCGTGATGGACAAAAGCACGGGAAATACAAAGAGTATGATGCCAATGGTAATGTAACGAAGCAAGGAGAGTACTCTAATGGACGTGTTGTACAATAGAGACTCACTGTCTTGTAAGTGTATGACAAGCCAAAGAGTATAGGAATACGCAAGTAAGAAACCTATTAAACTAAATATATCATGAAAGCCACAACTTCAACAAAAAAGAAGGCGGTAAAACGTGTATCACGTCCGCGACAATTAAAGATTGTTAGAGACGACGAATGGTTGCAACCCTTTGAAGCAGCCATACAAGGGCGACACGAACACGTTAATAACAAAATAGCTGACTTAACAGGTGGAAAAGGCTCGCTAAGCGACTTTGCTGATGGACATCTGTACTTTGGTCTGCATCGCACACCACGCCAATGGGTGTTGCGTGAGTGGGCCCCCAATGCTACTGCCATTTACCTAACGGGTACTTTCAATCAGTGGCAAGAACTTCCCAATTATGCCTTAAAACGCATTGATGAAAATGGCACTTGGGAATTGAAATTACCAGCCAAAGCATTACATCACCTCGACCTTTACAAACTGTCAATACATTGGGACGGCGGTCAAGGCGAACGTGTGCCAGCTTGGGCAACACGTGTAGTACAGGACGAAAAAACAAAAATATTTAGTGCGCAGGTGTGGCACCCTGAGCATGCTTATGAGTGGAAAAAGCAAACGTTCCGCCCTAAGCGTGGTCCTTTGTTTATATACGAGTGTCATATAGGCATGTCGCAAGATGCTGAAAAGGTCGGGACATACAATGAATTTCGCTTAAACGTTCTTCCGCGCATTATTGCCGATGGCTACAATTGCATTCAGATAATGGCCATTGCCGAGCATCCCTACTATGGAAGCTTCGGCTACCATGTAAGTTCCTTCTTTGCCCCAAGTAGTCGTTTCGGTACGCCAGATGAACTTAAGCAACTCATTGACGAGGCACATGCAGCAGGCATTATGGTGATTATGGACCTCGTGCATAGTCACGCGGTAAAGAATGAGGTAGAAGGACTTGGCAATTATGCTGGTGATCCCAACCAATTCTTCTATCCCGGCAGCCGACATGAACATTCAGCTTGGGATAGCCTTTGCTTTGACTATGGGAAGAATGAGGTAATACACTTCTTGCTTTCAAACTGCAAGTATTGGCTGACAGAATTCCGCTTCGATGGTTTCCGCTTCGACGGTGTCACCTCTATGCTCTATTATAGCCACGGATTAGGAGAAGCCTTCTGCGGTTACCCCGATTACTTTAACGGACATCAGGACGATAACGCAATCTGCTATCTAACGCTTGCCAATCTTCTCATACACGAAGTGAACCCCTCTGCCATCACTATAGCAGAGGAAGTAAGCGGTATGCCAGGCTTAGCAGCACCCTTTAAGGACGGTGGATATGGCTTTGATTATCGTATGGCTATGAACATACCTGATTATTGGATAAAGACGATTAAGGAACGCCGCGATGAGGATTGGCACCCGTCGTCTATACTATGGGAACTTACCAACCGTCGCGCTGACGAAAAGACGATTTCGTACTGCGAAAGTCATGACCAAGCGCTCGTGGGCGATAAGACGCTCATCTTCCGTCTGATTGATGCAGATATGTATTGGCATTTTAAGAAGGGCGACGAAAACGACACCGTACATCGGGGCATCGCCCTTCACAAAATGATACGCCTTGTCACGGCATCAACTATTAATGGTGGCTACTTAAACTTT
>ERZ1031095.568-NODE-568-length-12313-cov-15.034100_pt1 | contig 12313 bp, 10 predicted proteins | sample MGYA00517108_ERZ1031095 | MGnify/ENA primary metagenome ERZ1031095 (study PRJEB33719, sample SAMN04261275) | wastewater metagenome | biome: rural village; feature: human; material: feces | host: Homo sapiens | place: El Salvador | collected 2013-01-07 ... | reverse complement strand
AAAAAAAACAATCCCGGCCCAGAGATTCCATAGAATCTCCGAGCCGAGAACCAGCACCAGACCACCCATGGTAATCAGCATCACGGGGAAAAACGACAGTCCACCCAGCCTTGGTATCGGCGCATGATGCACCTTTCTCTCGTCAGGCATGTCAAATTCACAATACCATGAACTGGGAGGCGAATTAGAAAAATCTGCGTTAATTTGGGAACACCTTATTATAATATGATTATTCACGGGAAAAAATATGGGGAAAAGTTTGGAGAATTCAGTTTTTATTGCTACCTTTGTGGGCGATTCTACCAAGAATCTATATTCTAAGAATAGAAATAGAGAAAAAAACAACTTACACATAATAGCTTATGAAGAAAAATATATACAAAGGTAATGAACTGATTAGAAGGCTGGTGATCATCGCTGACTTCATCATCCTCAATTGCTTGCTATTGGGCCTTATTAACATCGAGTTCCTTCATATACCCGAGTATCTAGACCTGAAAACAAAGATTACATTCTTTATAGCAAACGTTGCTCTCGCCATCGGCGAATACAACTATAGCACTATCATCCATATAAGACGAATCGGTTTCCAGCAAGTACTTAAGCGTACGCTCTTTCTGGTGCTTTGTACTACCGTCTGTTTCATGATCTTCCTGAAATTCTTCAGTCATGATAGAGAAATATTTGCGTTCGGATTCTACTTCGGCATCCCTTTCTATCTTGCTCTGATCATCAGTAGAATCATCGAGCTCAAGGTTCTGAAACATCACCGTGCCAAAGGTAGAAACTGTCGTACCGTGGTCTTCGTGGGTAGCGATCCTGCCGTAAGAGAAATGTACATTACCATGACCGAAGACCCTTCTGCGGGTTATATCGTGAAAGGTTATTATGCCGATGATGTCATCGCCGGAGCGCCACAGGAACTGAAAAAACTGGGTACCATGCAGGATCTTAACAAAATTTTAGAGTCCAAGATGAACGATACCATCAACGGTTCATGTTATGGTCTGGATGAGGTTTTCTGCAGCTTGTCGCATCAGGAATCGGACCAGATTGTGAAAATCATACATTTCTGTGACAAGAACGTGGTGCATTTCTATTATCTGCCTCGTCTGTTCGGCGAATATAAGCTGCATCTGGATTCCCATAACTTTATGGGTAAGACGGTTTACACGAACCATATTGAGCCGCTGTCTTCTGTCTCGAACCGTATTCTCAAGCGTTCCTTCGATATTGCCGTGAGTGGTGTGATCTGCCTCTGTTTCTTGCCTTTCATTCCAATCATCGCGCTGATTATCAAGATTCAGAGTCCGGGTCCTATCTTCTTCCGTCAGGCTAGAACGGGTCTGAACGGTAATACCTTCATGTGCCTGAAGTTCCGCTCAATGCATGTGAACAAGGATTCAGACAAGGCTCAGGCTACGAAGAATGACCCAAGAAAGTTTGCATTCGGCAACTTCATGAGAAAGACGAATATTGATGAGTTCCCTCAATTTATCAATGTATTGAAGGGCGATATGAGTATCGTGGGTCCTAGACCTCACATGTTGTATCATACTGAGGTTTATGGTAGTTTGATCGATAAGTATATGGTTCGCCACTTCTCGAAGCCTGGTATTACCGGTTGGGCTCAGGTAACGGGTTTCCGTGGTGAGACGAAGGAACTCTGGCAGATGGAGGAGCGCATCAAGCGTGATATCTGGTATATCGAGAACTGGTCGTTCTGGCTTGACATCCGTATTATCTTCCTGACAGCCAAGAGTATTATCTGCCCGGATAAAAACGCTTATTAAAATTACTCCTCTAATGCCTTGATCTGCTTTTTGGGAGTTACACCCAGATTCTTCAGGCTCTCTACCCTTCTCATTACATTGCCGGTACCATCATAAAGCTGCTTTTTCGCTTTATCATAGGTACCGGAGAGGCGAGTGAGGAGATCACCTATGCTCGTGAAGGTGTCTTCGAAAGTCGCTACCTTATCATATAGATCGGCAGCCGTCTTCACGATTTTCTCTACATTCTTGTTCTGACGGTCATACTGCCAGAGATTATACGCCAGCTGCAACGCCATCAGGAGATTGCTCGGAGATATGATGATAATTTTCTTCTGATAAGCATAGCGACTCAAATCAGGCTGCTGCTTCATCGCTGCGATATAACTCGTTTCGTTAGGGATGAACATCAGGACGAAGCCGATGGCATCATCCACCAGTTTGGAGTAATCCTTCTCGGCAAGTTCATCGATGTGCTTGCGCACACTCTGGGCATGCGACTTCATCAACCTCTCTCGCTCCTCATCGGTCTCTGCCGCCAAGGCATCGGTATAGGCGGTGAGAGATACCTTGCTATCTATCACCACGCTCCTGCCTTCCGGGAATCGCACGATGACATCGGGACGGAAGTTCTTGCCGTTCTCATCCTTGGTGTTCTCCTGGATAAAGAACTCCTCGTCCTTTCGCAGACCGCTATTCTCCAGAATGGTTTCCAGCACCATCTCGCCCCAGTCGCCCTGCATCTTGCTGTCGCCCTTCAAAGCCTTGGTCAGGTTGGCAGCATCGGAGCCAATCTTCTCGGTCTGCTCCTTCAGGTTCAGTACAGCCTGCTGCTGCTCCTGCTGGAAGAGTTTCATCGTAGCCTCGAAGGTATTCTGCAGTTCCTTCTTGTTCACCTCGTTCTGGGTTTTGCTCTCCTCTACCGATTTCTTGAAATCAGCAAACTGTTCCTTGATAGGTTTCAGGAGTTCATCCATCTGCAGACGGTTGTTTTCCTGCAGAGCCGACTGCTTGGCAGCCAACTGCTCAGCCGCCACCTTCTGCTGTTCTATGGTCATTCGCTGCATTTCCTGCTTCAGGCTCTCCAGTTTCTGTGCCCACTGCTGGTCGCTTTCCGCCCTGAGTTTCGCCGCATACAGCCGCTCGTTCTCCATCTGCGCTTTCAAGGATTGAACCTCAGAAGCATGAGATTGTTTCAAGGATTGAACCTCAGAAGCATGATGCAGTTTTATCTGTTCGATGTTAGCCTGCAGCACCTGAGCCTTCGCTATAAGCTGCGTTTTCTCTTCTCCCGCCTTTTTTCCTTCCATCAGCTTGCCCACGAAGAATCCGATGGCAAGTCCTACTATAATTCCTATTATTATCTCCATTATCGTATTAAAAGATATTCTGTAAATCTGCAATAATTATGTTTTGCAAAAGTAATATTTTCAAAACACAATACCAAGCATCATGGGAGATTCTTGTACATATTTAACTATTCAGAAAAAAACTTGAGGAAAGAGAAGGTTATTTGAAAGAAATATCGTATTTTTGCATCATATTAAATATAAAGATACAAACTATGATCAAAAGATTATTATCCTTTCTAGACGCATCGCCAGTGAATTTCCTGGCAGTAAAGAATATCTCCGAGGAATTGGAGAAGAACGGGTTCCGCCGTATGAACCCACAGGAGCCTTTGGGCAAGATTGAAGCGGGTGAAAAGTTCTTCGTTACCAAGAACGACTCTTCCATCTACGCCTTCCAAATCGGAAAGAAGCCTTTGGCAGATGCCGGTTTCCACATGATCTGCGCCCACTGCGACTCGCCTACCTTCCGCATCAAGCCAAATGCTGAGATGCTTTGCGAGGGCGGTATCGTAAAACTGAATACCGAGGTTTATGGTGGTCCTATCATGTCAACCTGGTTCGACCGTCCGCTCACCCTGGCAGGTAGATTTATCGTGAAGGGCGAGAATGCGATGAATCCCCAGACGCTCCTTCTTCATGTGAAGCGCCCATTGCTGCAGATCAGCAATCTCGCTATCCACTTCAACCGTCAGGTGAACGATGGCGTGAAGTTGAGCAAGCAGAAGGATGTGCTCCCTATTCTCGGCATCATCAACGATGAACTGGAAAAGGGTAATCTGCTGATGAACGTGATTACCAGCGAACTGAATATCCAGAAAGAAGATATCCTCGACTTCGATCTCTATCTGGCTGATGCCACTCCTGCCTGCACCTTCGGTGTACACGATGAGTTTATCTCTTCGGGAAGACTCGATGATTTGTCGATGTGCTGGGCGGGCGTAGAGGCTTTGACGGCGGCTGATGCCCAGGATACTACTCAGGTGCTGGCGATTTTCGACAATGAGGAGACAGGGTCGCAGACCAAGCAGGGGGCGGGAAGTCCTTTCCTCTCTTATATGCTGCAGCGCATCGCTCTTGCACAGAGCGGAACGGAGGAGGCGTATTATCAGGCAGTGGAGCGTGCCTTCATGATTTCAGCGGACAATGCGCATGCCTGGCATCCTAACTACAGCGAGAAGTTTGACCCAACGAATCATCCGATGCTGGGGGGCGGTCCGGTCATCAAGTTCAATGCGGCACAGAAGTATGCGAGTGATGCAGTATCTGCTGCCATCTTCGCAAATATCTGTGAGGCAGCGGGTGTGCCTTGTCAGCGTTTCGTGAACCACAGTGACGTGGCTGGCGGAAGCACTTTGGGCAATATCCTCGCCTCTTCCATTCCATTGAAGGGCGTAGATATGGGTAATGCCATTCTCGCCATGCACAGTTGCCGCGAAACCGGCAGCGTGATGGATCACGAATATTGCGTGAAGGCTTTCACGAAGTTCTATCAGTTATAAGGGAGTTAGGGGAGTTAACTCCTTTAACTCCCTTAACTTTCATTTCTTTTCATATCCCTTATTCTGCACGAGCTTGGGATTCAGGTCGAGGCATTTCTGAGGAATCGGAAAAAGAATACTGGCTTTATCACCCTTGCAGACCTTTGCCTTCTCCTTCATCAACAATACCTCGGGATAACAGAAACGGAAGAGCGGCTTGAGATGCTCCGTTTCTACCAGATGGGAACCGCCATTCTCACGAAGCAACCTTGCATAAGTGGAACTATCGAATATCTCATTCTCCTCCAAGCCATACCCTTCTGCGGCCAATTTATCACAATAGAAGATACAGGTTTCCCAGGCATTCAACTCCTTGCTGCGATTCTCACCAGCCGTTCCACCATTGAGCAGAGAAGCACCATCGGCGGTCTGAACCACAAAGTGGATTTTCTTACCTTTAGGACGTTTCTTATATCCTTTGGTCCAATCATCAAACGTATAGATTTCAGCATTAAAAGCCAACTTTGCCAACAGGAAGTTGATTACCGGTTGCGTGATTCTTCCCTCATACACTCCAGCATTGGCGCTATGCTCATTCGGAAGGTAAGGCAACGCCTGCTGCAACTCACTGAAGATAAAGCGGAACACCTCGCTCCTTTCGCTTTGCGCACAGAGGTTGACATCGGTAAGCGAAGCCACGGCAATGCCTGAAGCCGCCTCATAGATGGCCGCCTCGCCAGAAGACAGAATCACGGGAATCCTGCCAAAAAGCTCCATCGCCTCGTAATACATCATAGCTCTGATGGCACGCACCTCTGCCTTAAACTGGTCTTTTTGATTCACAGAGAGCAAATCAGACTTGTAATCGATGATATCAAGCGACTGATTCGCCTTTCCTATCACCTGATAGAGATGACTCCACACTGCATAGAGCGAGTCTTCTTCCTCGCTATGCTCTACAAAGTCTATGTCCTGATAGAGAGAAGATACGGTATGGTTGTAGATTTCAGACGCAGAACCATACATGGCATTCCCGTCGAGCTGCTCCTTAGGATGCTCATTCGCACAAGAAGAGAATACCATGACAGTCCCCAGCATGAGGACCCAAATGCAAATACGTGAAATCTTCATAACCATATCTACAGTAATTTGGGTAAAACATAATCCAACTGCAAATATACAAAAAAGAAAGATAGAAGATGTAAAAAAGACAGAAAACTTACGCAAAATTTGCGTATAGGCTGAAAAAACGGAAAAAGGAAGCCAAGACAAATACAAACTTGCCCGACTTCCTTTTGTTTCATTTATATAAACGAGAACCACTATACCAAGGTTCCGTGCTTATCTATGTTAATTATCTCTTCACTCTCAATCCATTCTCGATGCTAGAGAGTTCATCGAAGAACTCGGCATCAATCTTCAGTCGCTCCTCTACCTTGGCGCAACTGTGGATAACCGTGCTATGATCGCGATTACCAATGAGTTTGCCCACTCTGGAAGCAGGCATCTTGATGAGTTTCTGAGCCATGAACATCGCCACCTGACGCGCCTCCACGTACTCACGCTTGCGGCTCTTGCTGTTGACTGCAGCCACCGTTACCTTGTAATGATTGCAGACCGCCTCCACGATTTCATCGAGGGTGAGCACCTTGTTGCTCTCCTCAACCTTGACGGCACGCTTGATGACACGCTCAGCCAGTCGGATATCGATGCTGCTGTTATATACGATACTGTAAGCCAACAAACCATTGATGGCACCCTGGAGATCACGCACACTGCCGTTGCAGGTCTGTGCGATGAAGGAAACCACATCCTTCGGAATCTTCAGTCCATCCTTGCGCACCTTGTTGCTCACGATATCCACGCAGAGTTCCACATTCGGCTTCTCCAACTCTGCCACCAGTCCACAAGAGAAACGGGTGATGAGTCGGTCTGGCATATCCTTGAGTTCTACCGGAGGTCGATCGCTCGCCAGAATGATACGCTTTCCGTTACGGAAGAGGTGATTGAAGATGTGGAAGAAGGTATTCAAGGTCTTCGCCTTGCCTGCCCAATCCTGCACATCATCCACGATGAGCACATCGATAGACTGGTAGAAATTGATGAAATCATTGCTCGCATTATGCAGCACCGCATCGGTATATTGTGTCTGGAAGAGGCGGGCACTGACATAGAGCACACGCTTCTGCGGATACATCTGCTTGGTTTTCAGACCGATGGCATTCACCAGGTGAGTCTTTCCGCTACCAGAAGGACCATAGATGAACATCGGGTTGAACTGCGTGGTATTCGGATGCTCAGCGATAGACAATCCCACCGAACGTGGCAGCTTGTTGCTGTCACCCTCCATATAATTATTGAAGGTGAGTTTCGGATCAAGTTGGGTGTCAATGTCTTCAGGCTGCTGCGGTTCTGCCGGGTTAGCCTGTGTCTGTGGCTGCTGTGCCAATCTCTTGTGCTCAGCCTCATCAATATCAGCCGGATCAGCTTCCACATCCTGGGTCAACCTGTGTTCCTTATCCGTTACCACACGATAAGTGAGACGGATGCCATCGCCGAAATTGCGATGAAGGACCTTGCTCAACAAGCCAACATAGTTCTGTTCCAAGTATTCATATACAAATGGACTTGGAACTTGAACCAACAGAGTCTTGGTCGAAGGCTTGTACGACTCAAAGACTATCGGTCGAAACCATGTATTATACTGCTGCTCTGACACATTATCCTTTATAAGCAAAAGACTATTGTCCCAAAGCGCTTTTGGACTTGCTAACATTGACACTATTTACTACTTATTTATTTAATTGATTTTTTACCTTAACACTACATCAGATTGCACCACCTGATGCAAATCGACTGCAAAATTACAAAAAAAAGCCCAAAGTAGCAAATCGGGCTATTTATAATATTTTAAGACTACCATGATAACTACCTCATAATCAAGCAACTAAGAAAGTTATCCACAATTGCGTTTTAGGGGCGGTGAAACAATTTTGAAACACCCCGAAATGGCTAAAAAACAACAAGTTCTGTAGCTATTCCGGGGCGTGAAACATTGCCTTTGTTATTTAGACAAAATTTATTTTGGCATTTTCCTCAAAGAAGCCTTTAAAACGGCATATCCGAGGCTCTACTTGTCTTTCTTTCCAAAAATTGAGAAGTGAACATAGCGCTTTGGATGTGCCTTGAGATCGATGACCAGAGAGTCGGCATGCGACATGGTTGAGTTCAGATTCTCATAGAGGCGGGTATCGTTCATGAGGAGACCGAGGCTACCCTTTCCGCTGTTCAACTGCTCGGTAAACTTCTGTGCACCATCGAGGGTGGCATTCACACGGTCGAGTGTGCCCTGCACATCGAGACTCGCCAGATTAGAGGTGAGTCGGTTGGTATTGTCGAGAACGCCATTCGCCTTCTTCATCATACCCGGAACCTGCTTGTTCAATCCAGCCATCAGGGTATTCAGCTCACGGGTGGAAACGGTGAGGTTGCTGGTGATGGTCTCCACATTGTGGAGGGAAGCAGCCAGGGCAGGATCAGCCAGGAGTGCATTCACACTGGTGAGGATAGAATCCAGCTTAGGCAGCATCTTCTCAACTACCGGAATCATTTCGGCAGCCTTGCCCATCATACCGTTATTCACGGTGCCAGGGATGATGCCGCCCGGTTCGATACGCTCGCGAGGATTGTTGGCAAGCAGGAGACTAACCTGGAGATTGCCCATGATATCCTTAGAAATCTCTGCGGTACTACCCGCAGGGATTCTCAGATCCTTATTGATATCCACCTTGACCTTGATGGGACCCTTTCCTGAATAGTCGAAATCCAGCTGATCCACGGTACCCACCTTGTAGCCATCGGCATAGATAGGGGTAGAAGCACCCATCCCCTGGATGTCATCAAACGTCATATAGTAGGTGTTATTGGTAGAGAACAAGTTGATGCCCTTCAGAAAGTTGATTCCGAAATACATCACCAAGATACCTACAATAGCGACCAACGCTATCCTAATTTCCTTTGTCAGTTTCATATTTATCTATTTTTGTTCTTTTTATTATACCTATTTTATATAGAGCGAATCACAGGCTGCCCGAAAAGGGAGCTACCGGTTGCCCGGGAAGTGGATGAACTACCGGTTGCGGTTCTGCTTGAACTCCCGGATAGCCTGGTTCACGTCATATTTCTGTCCGTTCTTGAAGGCGATGATGAAAGCCTCCGGAAACTTATCCAGCTTTTCCTTGCGCAGGCGATAGATTTCGTTGTAATTGGTGGATGCACCCAGGGTGTATTTCACCAGATTGCCTTCCTGGAAACTATCGTAATCGGTTTCGCCCTTGAAATGAGCATCGCCCTTGCGAAGGTTTCTACTACCTACGAAAATCTGAAGCTTGAAGACCGGCGCATCTGCTACCTCAGCCTTCTTCACTTCCTTCTTCGGTTCCTGCTTCTTCACCTCCCGCGTTGGCTCAGCCTTCTTCACTTCCTTTACCTCCCGCTTTGGCTGTTCAGGCGTTGCCTCTTCACGCTTCGGCTGCTTTCCCCTCGTTACGATACGAGTCTTAGGCGCAGGTTCCTGATCAGGAACTATCTTCGGTAGATTCACGTCTTCGGAATCCTTGGCACGATAAGGAACGGAAACCGATCTGTCGTACTTATTCTTGTATTTTGCGAAAGCCTCGTAGATGCCACGGGCGATATCATCCACTCTGCTGTCATTGTTGAGCAGGCGCTCTTCATCAGGAGTGGTGATGAATCCCAACTCAATGAGGCAACCCGGCATGGAAGTCTCTCTCAAGACCAGGAATCCCGCCTGATGCACGCCCTTGTCGGGACGGTTGGCACCATCGCAGACACCTCGCTGAATCATTCGTGCCAGCTCTACGCTGCGCTCCATGTTCTTGCCCTGGATGAACTCGAAGATGATATAGCTCTCAGAAGATCGGGGATCGAAGCCCTGATATCTCTGCTGATAGTCCTTCTCCATCGAGATGACGGAGTTCTCTCGCATCGCCACATCGAGATTATCCTTGGCACGGTGCATACCGAGGGTATAGGTCTCGAAGCCACGAGCCACCTTTCCTGCCGGCAAGGCATTGGTATGCACGGAGATAAAGAGATCGGCATTGGCACGGTTGGCGATATTCGCACGCTCATTGAGCGGGATGAAGACATCCGTCTTGCGGGTATAGATGACTCTTACCTCCGGGAGATTCTGCTCCACATACTTACCGAAGCGCAAGGCAACGGCAAGATTGATATTCTTTTCCTTGGATATGGCTCCGAGTGCTCCGGCATCATGACCACCATGACCGGGGTCGATGACCAGCGTGAATCGCTTATTGGCAGCTAACGATGTCATTACAAACATGCACATCAAAGCCCATATCAGTGTTACTTTCTTACACATACTTTCTGATGATTTTGCAAAATTACTACTTTATTATCAGAAAACCTAATTCTAACTATAAGTTTTATCATTTGTTAATACAACCTCTACCCCTGCGCCGTCGCTATCGGCACCCATCGGTGGATTCACCTTGGTGATAGAGAGTTGGAGTTTCTGGATTTCCGGGAAATCGGAAAAGAGCCTATGGGCGATTCTGCCTGCCACATGCTCCAGGAGCTTGCTGGGCACCGCCATTTCTTCTCTTACCTTCTGATAGACCTCGGCATAATTGAGGGTTCCCTGAAGTTCATCAGTCTGCATGGCAGAAGAGAAGTCATAATCCAGCACCAGGTTGACAAGATAATCGTTGCCAACGATTCCCTCCTGCGGCAATACGCCATGGAAAGCGTGGAAACGCACATTCCTGAGGTATATCTTACTGCTCATCAATTTCATCTTCAGTCTCCTTATAATCTATTCCGTTTTCCAAGTTATCTATTCCATTTTCTTCATAGAGGTACTTCTTCAAGGCTCTTTCCACGCCCACCCGCCAGGTGTTGAGGGTTTCGGAGGTGAGTTGCAGCTGATTGACCAGCTTGATGACGTGGGCAACCGGCATACGATAGCGCAGAACGCCGGATATGAGCTTGGCATAGTTCCAATACTCGGGATTGAACTTCTCGCTCAATCCTTCGACGGTAATCTTGTAGCCACGCTTGTTGACAAACTGGAAATCATATCGCTTCTGTCCTTCCGGGAGCACCGTCTTGATGATCTTGCCCTTGGTGACAGACTTGGGGAGCATGATGCCTTCATCCTCATCCTGCAAACCGGTGAATATCTCGTAGGGATGACCATTGAGCAATCCGACCAAAGCCACCCATTTCTCCTTATTGTTCTGGTATCTTACCACATCACACTCCAATTCCTTAGGTCGAACCTCTACCACTTCCGGGCTGCCGATTGATTTCTGTGTTTCTTCGGAAACAAGTTTCTCCAATGGAAGATGGAGCTTATGCCAATCGACATTCTGAGCATCGAAATGCCCGTGCAGCTCAGCCAATCGGGTCTTCAAATCTTTCATCAAGGCGTGGCTCGCCTCTTCGAAAGTCATATTTTCAGTATATTCCATATCAAACGTTTAATAATTAGCTGCAAAATTAAAACAATATTTCTAAAATATGAAACGTTTGAGCAGATATTTCATCAAAAAACGCACGAAAAGCTCATTATGAAGCAAAAAATGTAAAAGAACCGTGTTCTTTTTGGGAAACTTTCATTATCTTTGCATAAGATAAAGAATTATAAAAAGAAACAAGATATGGAATCAATCAAGAAAAGAACCTCGATTCGCAAATATGCCGACAGAGAGGTAACAGATGAACTTTTGAACAGATTGCTGGAAGAAGCGATGCGCACTCCTACCATGGGAAACCTGCAGCTCTACAGCGTAGTGGTAACCCGCAGCGAAGAGGGAAAGAAGGCTTTGGCACCTGCCCACTTCAACCAGCCGATGGTGGCAGGCGCTCCCGTGGTACTCACCATCTGCGCCGACTACCGCCGCACCACCCTCTGGGCAGAAAACCGCAAGGGAACCCCGGGATACGACAACATCCTCTCGTTTATGAATGCGGCTACCGATGCCCTGCTCTTCACGCAGACTTTTACCAATCTGGCAGAAGAAGCGGGTCTGGGAACCTGCTTCCTGGGCACCACGGTGTATATGCCGAAAATGATCATCGACACCCTGAAGTTGCCGAAGCTGGTAATGCCAGTGGCTACCCTTACCATCGGATGGCCGGATGAGCAGCCTGCCCAGAGCGACCGTCTGCCATTGAGAAGCATCATACACAACGAGCATTTCGAGGATTATACCCCAGAAAAAATTGATGACTTCTATGCCGAGAAGGAAGCACTGGAAGAGAACCAGGAGTTTGTACGCATCAACAACGTAGAAACATTAGCCCAGGTTTTCACCGATATCCGATATACCAAGAAGGATTGCGAAGCCATGAGCATCGGATTCCTCGATGCCCTCAAGCAGCAGGGATTCCTCAAGTAAATAAAAAAGCGCATCAGCAAGTTAATCTCGCTGATGCGCTTTTTTATTTTACTTTCAGTTTTACTTATTGAAACCTGTAATCTCTACGTAAGGAGCCTGACCTCTGCCATCCTCATCACGATAAGATACCTTGATAGTCTTGCACTCGTTCGGCATCAGACTGAAATAGTTATCGCTGTAGATAACTGGGAGAATCTGCTCACCATCTCCACCCTTCAGGTTCAGGCGAACCAAGAGGGCAGGTACATTGCCGGTATTGCGGA
>ERZ1031095.567-NODE-567-length-12314-cov-8.330859_pt1 | contig 12314 bp, 5 predicted proteins | sample MGYA00517108_ERZ1031095 | MGnify/ENA primary metagenome ERZ1031095 (study PRJEB33719, sample SAMN04261275) | wastewater metagenome | biome: rural village; feature: human; material: feces | host: Homo sapiens | place: El Salvador | collected 2013-01-07 ... | reverse complement strand
TTCCGCACGTCCTTCCGCACGTCCTTCCGCACGTCCTTCCGCACGTCCTTCCGCATGGCCTTTCTCTCTTGCCTCACGTTCAGCAGCTGCCATGCACGCCATATTGTCGCGCACAACCCAGAGGCTATTCTCGTACGCCTCCCATTCCTTCTTTGTTAGGCGGTGGCTGTCGGCATAGTCCTCAAGCTGTTTGAATATCTCTTTTTGTGCCGTGAACGGCATTCTGCTTAATGCTTCCATATGCTTCAATACGTAAATCCATTTCTCAAAATCTGTAACACATTCCTCCGCTTTGTTCTTAAAGAGCGGAAGCGCCAAGTAGATAAAGCGGATCTTGTTGGATACCTGCATCTTCGTGTCTTTGTCCGCCAATACGATGTCCGTACGGAATTTTGACACCTCATCCGTACGTGGCATGTAGTTCATAAAACATATTGTGTAAACAGGCAGGAACTTGTATTGTTTACATTGCAAATATACAACGAAACTTCGTAACGACAAAGAAATCGATGCTCTTTTTGCAATCTCAGGGGAGGGTGTGCAAAACTCATAAATAGCACGCCCCGAAGGGGCAGAAGCACATAGCCCAGGGCAGCGCCCTGGGTAAAAGGAACCCACACGCCCCCTACGCCCTGTAAGGGCAAAAGCCTAATTATTAAGGTGTTGCCCTTACAGGGCGCACTACTCAATATAAACACTCAATACCCAGGGCGCTGCCCTGGGCTATGTGATTATTGGGCTTTCAGCCCGCATTAATTGAGTTTTGACACACCCTCAACCAAGCAGCGCACGCACCCTAACCTTCTGTGTGCATCTGTGCAATCTGTGGGAGGACACTCGCAGTTCGGTTGGTGCAGCTGGGGACAGCTGCACCCCCTTGAAGAGCCCAATAACTTGGTTGGTGCAGCTGGGGACAGCTGCACCCCCTGAGGGAATACTGGTTACCGCGTACAGGAAATGCTGTTACCGCGTGCCTAAACTGTTGTTACCGCAATGCTGTAAAGGCGTTACCGCGCTGTGGTAATAGTGGTTTCTATAGTTTCTTTACGTTAAAAAAGCATTAAAAAGAAGTGCGGTTTCCATTTTTTTACTAACTTTGCAGAAGATAAGCTGCACCTCAGCATAATATTCAAGCAAGCTTGATATTCTGCATTCGGTTTGCATTATCTTTGCAGAAGATAAGCTGCACCTCAGCATAATATTCAAGCAAACTTGATATTCTGCATGCGGTTATCTTATCAACGTAAATCTATGAGTTATCAAATTATAACTAACTAACGGTAAGAATTTTCTAATTAACTAACTAAAACAAATTTACAAAAGCATGAAGAAAAAAGTACTTCTGTCTACGCTTGCTGTGGCTGCGTTCATGTCAGCTATGCCGAGTGTAAACGCTTTTGCTGCTGATGACACAACATCAAGTGTTTACGACTTCAGCGGTTTCAACGACGTGAACCTCATCAACCTGTTCTACCAGGCTTACAAGGACGGTCGTAAGTATCCTACTGAAGCAGAGTTCGCAGCAGCCGGTATCCAGCAGAGCGATATCGCGTTCATCCGTTCGCACGTTCGCAACAAGGGCATCATCGACCGCTCAAGCCGTCTTATCAAGGACACCTACGAGAAGCGTAACCTCTGGATGAACATTCCGATGGGTCAGGGCAAGGACGGTGATGTAGGTCACCCGACAACCAACTTCGACTACGACGTGTTCTCTATGTGGAACTACACCAACCTCTTCGGTGCTTGGAACCACGGATTCTTCTCTGCTCCTGCTTCATGGACAGATGCTGCTCACAAGAACGGTACGGGTATATTCTCTGGTATCAAGTTCTTCGACACAACAGGCGGTCGTCCTGACGGCTCAGGTAGCTGGCAGCAATTTATCTCGGAAAAAGAAGGCGGAAACTTCAAGTACACAGATGCTATCATCAACTGCTTGATGTACTTCGGCTTCGATGGTATCAATTACAACTGGGAGTCTAGTGGATATGATGATGAAGACGTAACCGACTTCTACAAGGGACTTTGGAAGAAGGCTGCTGAGAATGGTTTTGATGATTTCCATTGCGGTCTCTATTGCTTCAATTCAGGCTTGTCTACTTGGACTTCTAATGCTCTCTTCGGTGATAAAACAGGTCGTACGTTCGAGTTTATGATGAATTATCAGGCTGACTACTTCACTTCACAGATGAAAACTTCTGCTCAGGCTGCAATAGCAGCTATGGGTACAACAGATGGTCTATACTCAAGTACGTGGTTTGTAAGCATGAATCGTAGTTGGACTCGTCTTAATGCTGATGAATACTCAAAGCAGGTTGGTGTCTGCCTCTGGGGTGAGCACGCTTCAAGCCGTATCTGGTCGTACACCACAGGTGCCGACTCTTACGACCGTCAGGCTAACTACCAGTATATGCAGGAGCGTTTGATGTCGGGTGGTAACCGCAACCCGCTCGATCGTCCGGCTATCAGCAACACCGGCAACAACTGGGAGGTTGCAGAAGGTTCTAAAGAAAAACCGTTGCAGAACTACGCAGGCTTAGCAACATGGATTCCTGAGCGTTCTACAATCCACGGCAACCTACCGTTCGCTACAAACTTCAGCCTTGGTAATGGTGACCGCTACGCTTACAAAGGAAAGAAGACAGCAGGTGCTTGGTACAACATGGCTACACAGGACATCGTTCCGACATACCGCTGGCTCGTTGTTAAGCCGGGTACAGAGACTGTCAGCACCGACATCGACGCTACATTCTCGCTCGCTGACCAGTATATCGGCGGTACCAGCCTCTTGCTCACAGGTAAGGCTACAGCAGCAGGCACAGACGTAGTGCTCTACAAGACCGACCTCAACGTTTCTGCAGGCAACCCGTTCGCTAAGATTGCCGTCAAGAACGGCAAGGAAGGCTCAAACGCTTCTTCTCTCTACGTAATCGTTCAGAAGGCTGACGGCTCATGGGTAGAGGCACCGGTAGGCAACGTAACAGGTGCTAACTGGCAGGAAGTGAAGGTGGCTCTCAACGGCGTTTCTAAGAGCGACGTCATCAAGCACATCGGTCTGCGCGTTAAGGGTAGCGACGACGCTTACAAGATGTACGTAGGCAAGCTCGAGATCAACGATGACGTTAAGGCTAAACCGGCTGCAATCAAGGACCTCAACGTAGAGGTTAAGAACGAGTACAAGACACAGCTCTCTGCTAAGATTTACTGGAACGTGGACGCACAGGCACAGAAGCGTGCAGCTTGGGATCTCGTTTACAACGACGAGGCTAACATCGACCACTTCGAGATTCTCTACAAGAACGGTGAGAACGGCAAGGTTTCTGAAATCAGCCGCACCACAACATGGTCTACATTTGTGGGTGATATCCAGTTGGGCGAGGCTGACGAGCCGTATATCGGCGTACGTGCTGCATCTACCGACCTGAAGAGCTACTCAGAGGTTAAGTGGGTGAAGGTGACACGCGGCGACGTGGCTTCGTTGCCGGAGGTACCTGTTGTCGACTATCCTGAGAGCAAGATGAACCCTGCTTGCGACGGCGCAGCTACAGCACGTCAGCAGCGCTACGTAACAGACGTTACAACAACTGGCGCTGACCAGAACCTCGACTACCACACAGACCACCCAGTAGCTGATGGCTCACAGTACGACGACCAGACAGCTCTCGTGCTCAAGGTTAAGCAGGGTCAGACTGTTAAGATGAACATCAAGTGCGCTAACTTCAGTGACGGTCTGAAGTACTGCTTCGCAGGTGGTTGGATGGATCTCAATGGCGACAAGCAGTTCAACTCAGCTAAGATTCAGGACGACCCGGCTAACGGCGAGATGCTCTTCTTTGCAGGCAAGCTCCGTGCAGCTACTCCTGAGTTCCAGACAACAGGTGTAAACTGCGAGTTCACCGTTCCTGAGGACGCAAAGCCAGGTAAGAGCCGTTTGCGTATCGTATTCTCTGACGCATGGTTCCAAGGCGACTTCCTCCCGTCAGGTCTCCACAACAAGGGTTTCTCTATGGACTTCGGCGTAGAGATCACTGGCGACAACCCGGGCCGCGGCACAAGTGTTGACATCCACGACCAGGGCGTAGCTGACGAGCCGGAGATGCTCCAGGGTGGCACAGTTGACGCTATCAACTCTGCAAGCCAGGGCGTTTCTAAGGTAGAGGCAGCTGACGGCAAGTTCAACTTCCAGAACGTAGAGAAGGCATGGGTATACGATGCAAGCGGCGTACTCGTTAAGTACCTCGTTAACCCGACATCGTTCGACGCTCAGCAGCTCGCTTCAGGCGTTTACCTCGTGAAGATGCAGAACGGCAACATCATCCGTTCGCAGAAGCTCGTTAAGTAAAAGTAAAAAAGTAAAAGAGTAAAAAAGTAAAAAGCCCCTCCCAACCCTCCCCGTCGGGGAGGGCTAAGGATAGCTTAAAGAGGCTTGGTTCGGCTTAGAAAGACTTAAGAAGGCTTAGTTCGGCTTAGGCAAAACAACAATAAAAGGCGCAACCGCACGGGTTGCGCCTTTTTTAGTAGCAAAACTGCGCATTTGTTTGTTTTTCTCACCGCAAAAGTGTAGTTTTGCAGAATAAAACCCTAAGGAGCATGACAGAGAAAAACGAAAGAAGGTTGCCAGTTGGCTTGCAGTCTTTTACAGAAATCCGAAGAAAGAAGTATTTGTATGTTGACAAGACCGATATTATTTGGAATCTTGCCAACAAAAACAAGAAGTACAATTACTTGAGTCGCCCACGTCGATTTGGAAAGTCGGTGTTGGTAGACACGCTTCAAGCCTATTTCGAAGGTAGGAGAGAGCTGTTTGAGGGTTTAAAGATAATGCAGTTGGAGAAAGACTGGGTGAATCGTCCCGTCGTACGTTTAGATATGAGTCTTGGAGGAGCTGATGAGCAGGCTCTGCGTTCGTATCTGGATATGGCATTTCGTGATTACGAAAAGGCATGGGATGTGGAAACGGTTTCGGGGTATTCTCTTGCAAACAGATTTCATAATATCATTGTCAGTGCATATAAAAAAACAGGTGAGCAGGTGGCTATCCTAATAGATGAATACGACTCTCCGTTGCAGCATTCGTGGCACACACCTGATCATGAAGCCTGTACCTCTGTTTATCGCGAAGTGTTTGCAGTGCTTAAAGCCGACGACCAGTATGAGCGTTTTGTCTTTCTTACAGGCATAACCAAGTTTACGCAAATATCGCTCTTCTCGGTTCTAAACAACATAAGCAATATCAGTTTTGAGGCTCCATACGCAGCTGTTTGTGGTATAACAAAGTCGGAGATAAAAGAGTACTTCCGACCAGAGATAACAAATATGGCAGAGCACAATGGTTGGACGGAGGATGATACTGTGCAGCACTTGAAGGACTACTATGACGGCTATCATTTTAGTCATAATAATATGGTAGATGTGTTCAATCCGTTCAGCCTGATAAATGCTTTGGCTGATGGCGAGCTGCGCAACTATTGGGCAGCATCTGGTGCTACATCGTTACTGCCGAAATTCGTTGACGACATGGAAATAAGATTGAATGACTTCGACCACAGTGCCCTGCCAAGTACAATAATAGAGACTTCGGATGTAACGGGTGGTGGTGCAGAGTTGTTCCTTTATCAGTCGGGTTATCTTACAATAAAAGGATATGACGAGGGCGTTTATTTCCTTGGTATTCCTAATCAAGAAGTTCGTCAGTCGCTCAATAGTATTGTGCTTCCGGCATTGGCGATGCGCCGTAATGGTGACTGAGAGGGTTTTTGTTCTATTGGCGAGAATAAATAAAAACAAAGAAAAAATGAACAAAACAGTAATTCTAACGCTTACAGCAGCAGCCCTGCTGTCGACAACCGACGCTATGGCACAGTTGAAATATCCGGCAACGGCGAAGGACAACACCGTTGACGAGTACTTCGGAGAGAAGGTGGCAGACCCGTACCGTTGGTTGGAGAACGACACGAGCGCAGCCACGGCAGAGTGGGTGAGAGAGGAGAACCTCGTCAGCCGCAAGTATCTCGACAATATACCCATGCGCAAGGCGATACTGAAGCGCCTGAAGGAAACCGTAAACTACGAGAAGCGCGGCATGGCATTCGAGCGCGGCGGCAAGTGGTACGCCTACCGCAACGACGGACTGCAGAACCAGTCGGTGCTCTACCAGATGGACCGCTACGATGCGCCCGTCAACAAGTGGCGCGTGTGGCTCGACCCTAACACGCTGAGCACCGACGGCACGGTGGCGCTGAAGAGCACCACGTTCTCGCACGACGGCAAGTATATGGCGTATGTCATCTCGCGCAACGGATCGGACTGGGAGGAGATATACGTGAAGGACGTGGCGACGGGCAAGACACTCGACGACCACATCGTGTGGGCGAAGTTCACGAAAGCCACATGGGTGGGCGACGGCTTCTACTACAGTGCGTATGATGCGCCCGAGAAAGGCAAGGAGACATCAGCCAAGAACTCCGTGCAGAAGATATACTACCACCGCATAGGTACGCCGCAGAGCGACGACCGCCTGTTCTATCAGAACCCGTCGCAGCCGCTGCGCTTCTACGAGGTGAGCGTGAACAAGGAGGAGACCGTGATGTACCTCACCGAGGCGGGCATGGACAACGGCAACAACCTCTACGTGCGCGATATGACGCAGGCAGACGCACAGTTCATACAGATGTGCTCCGACTCGCGCTATATCTATACGCCTGTGGAGACCGTCGGCAACCGCATGTATATACTCACAAACGCCGGCGCACCGAAGTACCGACTCATGGTGGCAGACGTGAGCAACCCAGGCTACGCCGACTGGAAAGAGCTGGTGGGCGAGGGCGAGAGCGTGCTCGAGGACGTGACGTTCACCGCCGACAACCGCATGATACTGCAGTACGCCAAGGACAACTGCAACCAGCTTTACGTGTACGACACCGACGGCAACCGACTCAGCGAGATTGCGCTGCCCACGTTCGGCACCACATCCGTGAGCGGCGCACGCGGACAGAAGGAACTCTTCTACTCGTTCACGTCGTACACCACGCCGGGCGCCATCTACAGCTACGATATGGCTACAGCCGAGAGCACGCTGCTGTCTACGCCGAAACTCTCGTTCCGCACGCAGGACTACGTTACGGAGATGTTTTTCTACACCTCGAAGGACGGCACACGCGCTCCGCTCTTCATCACGCATAAGAAGGGTCTGAAGCTGAACGGCAAGAACCCGCTGCTGCTCTACGGCTACGGCGGCTTCAACGTGACGTACAAGCCCCACTTCCTTTCGAGCATGATTCCGTTTATGGAGCGCGGCGGCGTATATGTTCACGCCGTGTTGCGCGGCGGTGGCGAGTATGGCGAGCAGTGGCACGTGGCAGGCACGAAGCTGCAGAAGCAGAACGTGTTCGACGACTTCATCTCGGCAGCCGAATACCTTATTGATAAGGGCTACACCTCAAAGAACTATCTCGCCATACAGGGCGGAAGCAACGGCGGACTCCTCGTCGGAGCCTGCATGACGCAGCGCCCCGACCTCTTCCGCGTCTGTCTGCCCGCAGTAGGTGTTATGGATATGCTGCGCTATCATAAGTTCACCATTGGCTGGAACTGGGCGCCCGACTACGGCACATCTGATGATTCGAAGGAGATGTTCGACTATCTGAAGGCTTACTCGCCGCTTCACACGCTGAAGCCCGGCGTGCACTATCCGGCTACGCTCGTCACCACAGCCGACCACGACGACCGCGTGGTGCCAGCCCATTCGTTCAAGTTCGCTGCACGCTTGCAGGAGTGTCAGGGCGGCACGGCTCCGGTGCTCATCAGCATCGGCGTGAACGCCGGACACGGCGGAGGCAAACCGCTGGCAAAGCGACTTGAAGAGACAGCCGACGCCATCAGCTTCACGCTGTGGAACATGGGTGTGAAGAAATAATCATGGAATAAGGCAAGAGAGAACAGCCCCACGGGGCATAAAGAACAAACAAAGAGAAGAAGCAGGATATGGTACCACAGGAATATCAGAAGTTCTACCTGAAAGACGTGACGTTCGTCAATCTGATGATGCGTCGCATATACAATGTGCTCATCGTGGCAAACCCGTATGACGCGTTCATGCTCGAGGACGACGGACGCGTTGAGGAGAAGATATACAACGAGTATGTGGAGCTCGGTCTGCGCTATCCGCCTACGTTCACGCAGGTGAGCACTACGGAGGAGGCGCGCGAGGTGCTGCGCACCATGCACATCGACCTCGTAATCTGCATGCCGGGCAACGCCGACAACGACGCGTTCAGCGTGGCGCGCGACATAAAGGCGGAGTTTCCGCACATGCACTGCATAGTGCTCACGCCTTTCTCGCACGGCATTACGAAACGCATGGAGAACGAAGACCTCTCCATCTTCGACTACGTGTTCTGCTGGCTCGGCAACACCAATCTTATCCTCTCCATCATCAAGCTGATAGAGGACAAGATGAACCTCGAGCACGACATCAACGAGGGCGGCGTGCAGATGATTCTGCTCGTTGAGGACAGCATACGCTTCTACAGTTCGATACTGCCCAACCTCTACAACTACATACTGGCGCAGAGCAAGCGCTTCGCTACCGAGGCGCTCAACCGCCACTCGGCAACGCTGCGTATGCGCGGCAGACCGAAGGTGGTGCTGGCGCGCAACTACGAGGAGGCTATGGCGCTGTATGAGCGCTACTCGGACAATATGCTCGGCGTGATAAGCGACGTGCGCTTCCCCATACACGGCGAGAAGGACAGCGAGGCGGGTTTGAAACTGATGCGCGAGATACGGCAGAACGACCCCTATCTGCCGCTCATACTCGAAAGTTCGGAGTCGGAGAACCGCGCTAAGGCTGAGGCTGAAGGATTCCGCTTCGTCGACAAGAACTCTAAGAAGATGTCGCTCGACCTGCGCAAGATGCTCGAGGAACACCTCGGCTTCGGCGACTTTATCTTCCGCGACCCGAAGACGAAAGCCGAGATAATGCGCATACACTCGCTGAAGGAGCTGCAGGACAACATCTTCAAGATTCCCGACGACTCGATGCTCTACCACATCTCGCGCAACCACATGAGCCGCTGGCTCTCGGCGCGTGCCATCTTCCCCGTGTCGATGTTCCTGAAGACTGTCACGTGGGAGCGACTGAAGGATATCACAGCCCACCGCGAGATTATCTTCGACGCCATAGTGCAGTATCGCCACATGAAGAATATCGGCGTGGTGGCGGTGTTCGACCGCATGAAGTTCGACGCCTACTCCCACTTCGCACGCATCGGCGAAGGCTCGCTCGGCGGAAAGGGCAGAGGCTTGGCGTTCCTCGACAACATCATAAAGATGCACCCCGAGTTCAACTCGCTGGAGGGAGCGAAGGTGCAGATACCGCGCACCGTGGTGCTCTGCACCGACGTGTTCGACCAGTTCATGGAGCAGAACAACCTCTATCAGATTGCACTCAGCGACGCCTCGGACGACGACATACTGCGCCACTTCCTGCGTGCGCAGCTGCCCGACTCGCTCATAGCCGACTTCTTCACGTTCTTCGAAGCCGTGAAGAGTCCGATAGCCATACGCTCGTCGTCGCTGCTCGAAGACGCCCACTACCAGCCCTTCGCCGGCATCTACTCTACGTACATGATACCGTACCTCGACGACAAGTATGCCATGCTCGAGATGCTGGCGTGCGCTATCAAGGGCGTCTACGCTTCGGTCTACTATCGCGACTCGAAGGCTTACATGACAGCCACAAGCAACGTAATCGACCAGGAGAAGATGGCGGTGATACTGCAGGAAGTGGTGGGCAAGCAGTACGACGGACGCTACTACCCGAATATATCGGGCGTGCTGCGCTCGCTCAACTACTACCCCATAGGCGACGAGCGTGCAGAGGATGGCATCGCCTCGCTTGCGCTGGGCTTGGGCAAGTATATAGTGGACGGCGGACAGACGCTGCGCGTGTCGCCATACCATCCGCACCAGGTGCTGCAGACCTCAGAACTGGAGACGGCGCTGCGCGAGACACAGACGCGCTTCTACGCTCTCGACACGCGTCATGTGGGCAACGACTTCAAGGTGGACGATGGATTCAATATTCTGAACCTGAAGGTGAAGGAGGCAGAGCGCGACAATTCGCTCAACTTCATCGCATCTACCTACGACCCCTACGACCAGGTGATACGCGACGGACTGTACGAGGGCGGCAGAAAGGTGATATCGTTCGCCGGAGTGCTGCAGCAGAACGTGTTTCCGCTGCCCGAACTGCTGCAGATGTCGATGCGCTACGGTGCAGAGGCTATGCGCCGACCCGTGGAGATTGAGTTTGCATGCAATCTCAACGCCGACCGCACCGGTTCGCTCTATCTGCTGCAGATTCGCCCCATTGTCGATCAGAAGCAGATGCTTGATGAGGACCTCGCGGCGATACCCGACGCCGACTGCCTGTTGCGCTCGCACAACTCGCTCGGGCATGGCGTGACCGAAGACGTGACCGACGTGGTGTACGTGAAGACCGACGACCGATTCTCGGCTGCCGACAACCCGACGATAGCACGCGAAATAGAAAAACTGAACAAGGAATATCTCGACCGCGGCACAAACTACGTGCTTGTAGGTCCGGGCCGTTGGGGTTCGAGCGACTCTTGGTTGGGCATACCTGTGAAGTGGCCGCATATTTCGGCAGCGCGCGTCATCGTTGAGGTGGCGCTGAAGAACTATCGCGTAGACCCGAGTCAGGGCACGCACTTCTTCCAGAATCTCACGTCGTTCGGCGTGGGCTACTTCACCATCGACGAGAACCGCAACGACGGTTGCTTCCACAAGGCGACGCTCGACGCGATGCCGGCTGTGGAGGAAACAGACCACGTGCGTGTGGTGCGCTTCGAGAAAGGACTAAGAATAATGATGGACGGAAAGAAAGGCGAGGGAGTGGTTGTCGCTATATGATAAAGCGGCGATTATGCGTGTTTTCAATTGAAAACTGGCAGATGGGCTGGTAGATATCCTGGTAGCTTAATTGAAAAATCGGAAATCTGCCAGCCTTTGTCTTGCTGAAAGCCAATAGGTTATGTTGCTGCTGGTAGATATGGTAGATTTTTTTCGCAAACTAAATTTTGTTTGTGATTGTTCTTACATAGAATACGCAGATGCCAATAGGGGGCGCAGCAGTCTCGTTCATAGGGGGTGCACTTGTCCCAAGTGCACCAATCAAGCTATTGGTGTACATCTTGGTTGGTGTACATCTTGGTTGGTGCACTTCTTGGTTGGTGCACTTGAGACAAGTGCACCCCCTGGGGATACTCTCCTGTGGATGTTTGCTGCAATTTACTTAACTGCGATGCACTCCACCTCAACCAGAGCGTTCTTCGGCAGAGTCTTCACTGCAACTGCAGAGCGAGCCGGGAACGGCTGAGAGAAGAACTCGGCGTAAACCTCGTTCATGGCAGCAAAGTCAGCCATGTCGCTGAGGAATACAGTAGTCTTAACCACGTGCTGCAGGTCGGTGCCTGCTTCCTCAAGGATGTGCTTTGCGTTGGTGAGCGACTGGCGTGTCTGTTCCTTTACGCCGCCCTCTGCGAATGCGCCTGTTGCAGGGTCGATAGGCAACTGGCCCGATGCGAATACCATGCCGTTAGCCTCTACTGCCTGTGAATACGGGCCGATAGCTGCCGGCGCTTTCTCTGTGTTAATCTGTTTGTTCATAGTCTTTTGGGTTTAAAATGTTATTGTTTGTCTTTTTTACTTTAATAGGAGACAAGTGCACCCCCTACTTCTTCCTGCTGCAAAAGTACAGTAAAAAACGGAGAAAACGAAACTTTTGTGCTTGTTAAATAATTCTAAATATTCGCCGATGCTTGCTGTATGTCTCTTTTATATAATAAAAAATGTGTAATTTTGCAGACCGATTATTCGGGGATACACTTAGAGTCCCCTGCATGAGGGTGTTAATAGCGCTTGCCGAAAAGGCCAGGCGGCGTGGTTAGTGAATCGCTCGTGCAAGAAAAATAAATGTTTTTTAGTAGTAATATTTTTAATTAAAAAAATGAACACTTTAAGTTACAAGACTATTTCCGTAAACAAGGAAACAGCTAAGAAGGAGTGGGTGGTTATCGATGCCACAGACCAGGTTGTAGGTCGTCTCTGCTCTAAGGTAGCAAAGCTCATCCGCGGAAAGTACAAGCCAACTTTCACTCCGCACGTAGACTGCGGTGACAACGTTATCATCATCAACGCTGCTAAGGCAGTTTTCACAGGTAAGAAGGAAACTGACAAGGTCTACACACGTTATACTGGCTATCCTGGTGGACAGCGCTTCAACACTC
>ERZ1031095.557-NODE-557-length-12522-cov-11.668886_pt1 | contig 12522 bp, 9 predicted proteins | sample MGYA00517108_ERZ1031095 | MGnify/ENA primary metagenome ERZ1031095 (study PRJEB33719, sample SAMN04261275) | wastewater metagenome | biome: rural village; feature: human; material: feces | host: Homo sapiens | place: El Salvador | collected 2013-01-07 ... | reverse complement strand
TAAAAGTGGCGCTATTGCAGCAAAAAACGGCTCTTTTGCGAGTCTGATTTCATAACATTTCTTATGAAAACCGCATAACATACTGTGTATGAGCACATTGTCTCCTAATGCTCAAAACTCAAGAATTTCGCACCAAAGATTTTGTTGTGCGCTCAGCTCATAGTATTGAGCATTAGAGATGCAAATATTGTGTCGGATGACATGCCTTAATACGCAAGTTTTGCATACCTTTGTAGAATATAAAACGGAATGTATAACAAGTATTAAAGAAAAATCAGAATGCAAGACTTTGCTGCAATAGATTTCGAGACTGCCAACTACGCGCGGTCGTCTGTCTGCTCTGTTGGCGTTATCATAGTGCGTGGCGGTGAGGTGGTGGATAAGTTCTACTCGCTTATCAAGCCCGAACCTGAGTATTATAATTACAGGTTCACTCAGGTGCATGGTCTCACCGCTGCTGACACCGACGCTGCGCCCGTCTTCCCCGAAGTATGGGCACAGATTGAGCCGAAGCTACGCTTGTCTGCCGATGAGCAGAAGCGGTTAGGAAGTGAGTATCTGCCGCTTGTGGCTCATAATAAGGCGTTTGACGAGAGTTGTCTGAAAGCTGTCTTTCGGGTATATCAGATGGATTATCCCGATTATCCTTTCTTCTGTACGCTCGTCCGTTCTCGCAAGATTTGGCCACAGGGACATCACAATCTGGACATTATAGCGGCACGCTGCGGTTATGATCTGACACATCATCATCACGCACTGGCGGATGCTGAAGCCTGTGCAAAAATTGCGTTGGAAATACTATAATATCCTTCTGATTGTGAAAGGATTGGAGGTTTATAAGGCATGGAAAAGTTAGGGGTGAGAGTGGGGTTACTCTATCCCTAACTTTTCCATTTTATTGTATATGGTCTTTCGGTCTATTCCGAGCAGTCGTGCTGCCTTTGCCTTGTTGCCATTGGTCTGTTGCAGGGCGGCTACGATGCGTGAACGCTCTGAGTCTTCGTCGTACAGGGCTGTTACTGGAGCTGGCTGCGTCGGTCCCATAGCGAGTGTCAGCTCTGTGGGGGTGATGAGGTTGCCGCGGGTGAGGAGTACGGCGCGTTTCACGACGTTGTTAAGTTCGCGCAGATTGCCAGGCCATGAGTGGGAGGCAAGCAGTTCGGCTGCAGCCGAATTGAAACCTTCCACCGAGCGGTTCAGCTCCTCGTTGGCGTGGCGTATGAAGAGGTCGGCAAAGAGGAAGAGGTCGGTGCCGCGCTCCGAGAGCTTAGGCATGTAGATGGTGAACTCGTTGATGCGGTGATAGAGGTCTTCGCGGAATCGTCCCTCGCTTACGGCATCAGCAAGGTTCTCGTTCGTGGCGCAAACCAGGCGTATGTCGATGGGAATCTCCTCCGTGCCGCCGACCGGTCGGATGCGGCGTTCCTGCAGGGCGCGAAGCAACTGCACCTGCACGTCGTAGCTCAGATTGCCCACCTCGTCGAGGAACAGCGTGCCGCCGTTAGCAGCTTCGAAGGCGCCGCGCTTGTCCGTATCGGCACCCGTGAACGAACCTTTCTTATGACCGAAAAACTCTGATGCAGCCACGTCGCGTGGTATGGCGCCGCAGTCAAGGGCGAAGAACGGTCGGTCATGTCGCGGGCTGAGGTCGTGAATGCGGTGTGCCACATATTCCTTTCCCGTGCCCGAAGCTCCGAGTATCAGTACGGACATCGGGGTGGGCGCCACAAGTTCCACGTAGCTATAGAGTTGTCGCGACGCCTCACTCTTTCCTTCTATGTAGCGTGGCGCGGTTTCCGAATTTTGAGTTTTGAGTTTTGAATTTTGAGTTTTGGGCGTTGGATTTACTTGCTGGGCATTCTGATCCATTGCATCGTTGATCTTCTGCAACAGGATGTCGGGTTGCACAGGCTTGGCAATATAGTCTGCTGCTCCTGACTTCATTGCAAGGACAGCGTTCTGCACTTCAGCGTAATTAGTCATTACGATAAAGGGGGCATAGATGTTGTGTTCGTGCATCCATGCGAGCAGACGCAGTCCGTCATGGTCGGGCAGACGCAGGTCTGAGAGCACAAGGTCAACTCCGTCGTTAGGCGAGAGCAGTTTCACGGCAGCTCCCACCGACGTGGCCTTGTCCACCTCGAATCCCTTCTTGCGCAACCAAGTCTGTAGCATTGTGCCGAAAGCAATGTCGTCTTCTACTATTAATATATGTGGCATATCTCAATATATAGTGTATCCTTAATATCTTTTACGAAGCAGAAATCTTCTGCAAAGTTATAGGTTTTTTATTTGTTTGAGCCTTTCTACGAGCTGAATTGTAAGTTTCTCACGCTCTTTTTCTTCTGTTTCGCCGATATGTTCGGGCGTAAGCGGCGTCAGCCAACTGTTCTTTCCCGGCTGTATCATCTCCAGCAGAGGCATAGCCTTGTGTGCTGCCTTGGCTATCTGGTCTGCGTCGGAAACGTCTTTCAGCATATCGAGATATTCATCTATCGACTTGTGTATGTCGTCGATAATCTGTCGTTCGGCTTCCGGGTCGCCGTCGGTGAAGGGCAGTAGGGCAGAGCGTAGGCTGTCGGTTTCCGTGGCGGTGCTTTCCGCTTTCACCTTTACTATGATGCCGGTAAGCTGACAGATGGTTGCGGCGAGAGTCTGCACGTTGAACGGCTTGAACAGGCAGGCGTCGAAGCCGTCCTTGCGAAGCTGAGGCATGATGCTTTGTTCGTGGGCGGTCATTGCCACGAACGTTGCTGTCATGTTGCTGCGTATGCGTCGCATGATTTCGCTACCGTTCATCTCTGGCATCTCTATGTCCGTGAAGACAATACGTGGCTTCATCTTGTTGGCAAGACGTATGGCTTCGTTGGCATGTGTGGTGGTGACGACGTTGAGGCTTATGCCTTCCATTCGTGAGAACATCTCTGTGAGCAACTGCTGCTGCAGCCTGTCGTCGTCAACGATTAGCACGGATATCTCCTTAGCTTCATGGGATACGGTGGCGGCTTCCTCAACTATATTATTATCTATCTTGGCTGTAGCTATTACGGGTGCGCTATTGGCAAGCACTTCCACAGGAATAACAACCTTAAACTTCGATCCGCTGCCCTTACGCGAACTGACGTTGATGGTTCCGCCGAGCATCTGCACTATCTCGCGTGTTATGGACAGTCCCAGACCTACGCCCTCCTTGCCTTGTGCGTCGGGCAGACGGGTGAATGCAAGGAAGACGCGTTGCTGTTCTTCCGGAGTCATTCCGCAACCCGTGTCCGTAACGCTGATGGTCAACCGTGCGTTAGCCACGACCACGGTTACGGTCACTTCTCCTTTGTCGGTGTATTTAATGGCGTTGCTCACCAGATTGTTTATCACCTGCTTTATGCGGAACGCGTCCGAACGACACATCATCGTGTCCTCCACGCGTATGTCCGCTGTCAGACGCAGATGCTTCGCCATGGCTTGCGGCTGCATGCCGTCCGTACACTCGCGCACAAGCGAAGCCGGCGCAAAGCTCACCTCATGCAGTTCCGCCTTGCCGCTCTCCAGCTGATGATAGTCCAGCAGGGCAGAGACGAGCTGTAGCAGATGCTTTGACGATCCGGCAATGCTCTGCAGATAGCCCACCGCTTTGGGGCGGTCAACGTACTCGCTGAGCAGGTCGATGAATCCGGCTATTGACGCAGCCGGAGCTTTGATGTCGTGCGTGATGGTCAGCAGCAGGCGTTCGCGCTGTTGCATTATACGTTCGGTTTCCGCTTTAGCCTCAAGGATGCGGTTGCGGTCGCGACGTTCCCGGCGTATGTCTCGCAGGATGTAGACCACGAGAATGGCTGCCGAGAGAATGGCAAGCAGTCCGAGTCCGACTATCCTTATAATCATAGCCCGTCGTGAACTTATGGCTTTGTTGATGGTCTTGAGCAGGGCGTTGTGCTCGTCGGTCTGGATGTCCTCAAGCAGTTGCTCCGTGCGCCACGCCAGCTGAATGCTCACCAGCTGCAGTTGGTTGTTGCGGTTGGCTATTATTTCCTGTCGTTGTCCGCGAGCCCGTTGTTCGTCATGATGAATTTCGGCGAGGGCGTTAGCCACGGAGTTGGCGATGTTTAGTCTGTGATTGACGGTGTCGGTGGGCTGTTTGTATATGTGCGTCATGCCCACGGTGTCAGAGTGTTGGCGTCGGAAAGCGTCGCCCAACCGTCTGAAGAAGCCGCGTCTGCTCTTCACTATCTCGTACACCGTCTCGTGCTGTTCGCGTCGTTCTTCCGTCTTTGGATTGATTACCACGGAGTCAGTTCCGCTGTGCAGCGCCCGCAACTTATTTGAGAAGTAGATGTCGCGGCTGTCCTTGCCCAGTTCTGCCATTACGAGCAGCGTGTTTTCGCGTTTGCAGTTGAGGAGATCAATGAGCGAGTCGAGTCGCTGCTGCTTCATGCTGTCAGAGAGCAAGGGGCGCAGTTGTCGCGCCTTATCCGCAGAGCTGTTGATGGCATGGCTGAAGCGTTGCCACTCGCCGGCGTCGCCGAGCAGTATGGAGCGTTCGGCGTTGCCCGTCTCAAGCATCGAATAGACCAGAGAGTCCACGATGTCGCGGCGTGCCAGAAGCCTTTCTGAGGCGCGGTTGACGGCTGTCAACGATCGGGTGTTGTCGTAAATCATCCATGTGGCTGACAACAACACAATGGCAAGAAGCCCATAACCGACAAGAATCTTTATACGAGTGCTGAACATGTCTTACTTTTTTTTACTATCATATTCCTATTCTTCTATACATATATATAACGCAGATTGCAGTTTTTTATTTTATGCACGAAAAAAGCCTGCATCTCTTGCTCACGCAAGACGATACAGGCTGAAGCGGCTTGGGGTATTTGGCAATTATGTCAGGAAAGATCAGAACTTTCCCTGCTCGCCGAGATAGCTGTCCTTAAAGCCAAGGAAATAAAGCACGCCGTCGATGCCGATGGTGTTGAGGCTCTGCTTTGCGTTAGCCACCACACGCGGCTTGGCATGGAAGGCGATGCCAAGTCCAGCCTCGCCGAGCATCGGCAGGTCGTTGGCTCCGTCGCCCACGGCAATGGTCTGCGCGAGGTTCACCTTCTCCACCTGTGCGATAAGCTTCAGCAGTTCTGCTTTTCGGTGTCCGTCCACTATCTCGCCGACGTAACGTCCCGTCAGAATGCCGTTGTCGTCCACCTCCAGTTCGTTGGCGTATACATAGTCGATGCCGTACTTGCGCTGCAGGAACTCTCCGAAATACGTGAATCCGCCACTGAGAATGGCAATCTTATATCCGCAACGCTTCAGCACAGCCATCAGGCGGTCCACTCCCTCCGTGATTGGCATCTTTTGGGCGATTTCCTCGAACACCCTTGAGTCGAGTCCCTTCAGCAGCGCCACACGGCGTGTGAAGCTCTCCTTAAAGTCGATTTCGCCTCTCATGGCGCTCTCCGTGATGGCTTTCACCTCGTTGCCCACGCCGGCACGCTCAGCCAGCTCGTCTATGCATTCGGTCTGTATGAGCGTTGAGTCCATATCGAAGCAGATCAGTCGGCGCATACGTCGATACATATTGTCCTTCTGGAAAGAGAAGTCGATCTCCATTTCCGAAGAAATCTTCATAAGTTCCTCCTGCATGAGAGTGCGGTCAGTGGGAGTGCCACGGAGCGAGAACTCGATGCACGCCCTACGGTTTTGCTCCGGGTGCTTGATGCTCATACGTCCGGTGAGTCGTAGGATGGAGTCGATGTTGAGTCCCTGCTTTGTGATAATCTTTGTGGCAGCCTCAATCTGCTTTGCCGAAAGGCTACGTCCGATGAGCGTGAGGATATATCGGTTCTTGCCCTGCTGGCCCACCCACATCTCATACTGGTCGTCCGTTACGGGCTCGAAGCCTATCTGCACGCCCAGCTCAGTGGTCTTGAACAGCAGCTCCTTCATCACCTGACCGGAGTCGTCCTCGCTGATACGGATGAGGATGCCCAGAGAAAGGGTGGAATGGATGTCAGCCTGGGCGATGTCCAGGATCTTAGCATCCTTGCTTGCAAGAATCTCCATTATCGATGCGGTAAGACCAGGACGGTCATTACCAGTTATTCTGATCAGAATCTGTTCTTCCTTAATGTCGGTTGTTTCCATTTAATTATATTATAATCTGTATGTTTCATTTATGTTATTCTATCATCCACTCGGTGATATTATTCAGTCCGACGCGTATTTCCTTGTTTGGAATGCCGAGCGTGTAGAGCTCGGTGTCGGGGTCGTATGCCTTGATGGTGATGTAGCCGCTCTGATAAAGTAGGGGCATAATGTTGCTCATTGTCTCCGTAGCGGCATCGAAGTCGGCCTTGTCAGCATCCATCTCCTCACCAAGATCAGCCGGAAGGAAATCATACTTGCGCATCATCTCTATAAGATAAGAAGGCGTGCCTGATCCGAACCAGTAAGCATCTATTTTCCCGTCGGCAAAACAGTTGAGCAGGCTGTACGGATTGAATACGTCTGGACCAGGCCATGTGAAATGGTAGCCGTCATAATTCTCCTTCAGACTCTCGATGGTTTGCTGTCGAGAAAGCGACATTTTCTTGGCTAACGCATCAATATCTTCGCTCATCTGTGTCTGTAGTTCGTCTAACGTTATGCCGCATATTCCGGAATATGGTTCGTCCATACTTATGTTCTTGATGTTGTTCAGCTCGCTGAAGATGCTGAGTTGCGAGAACTTGGTTATGCCGGTAAGGAATACGAAGCGTAGGTATGGTTCGTTGAGTTTCAGCGGACTGAAGAAGTTGCGGATTATCTGGCGCAGTTCATTTAGATTCTCCTCTTGATGCACCACGTCAAGCAACGGTGCGTCATATTCGTCAATGAGCACGACAACCTGCTTGCCAGTCTGCTGATATATGGTATTGATAAGGTTGGAAAGTCGTATGTTAGGGTCTATCGAATCAGAAATAACTCCATACGGTTTCTCGTTAAGTTCCAGAATATAAAGCAGATATCGGTTAAGCTGTTCCTTGTCCATGTGCTTGCCACCGCTCATGTCGAAGTGGAGCACGGGGTAGTCCGTCCATTCCTTTTCATGTTTTTCTATGGCAAGTCCTTTAAACAGTTCTTTCTTACCCTCGAAGTAGCTTTTGAATGTAGATACAAGCAATGACTTCCCGAATCGTCTTGGTCGACTCAGAAAAAAATATTTACCGCTTGATGCTATGCGATATACATATTCTGTTTTGTCAATATACAGCATATTTCGCTCTCGTATTTCCGAGAACGTCTGTAAACCTAAAGGATAAAGTTTCATTGCCATAATATCTGTTGTTTTGCTTGTTTATGCAAAGTTAACGAAAGTCTTTCAGAAAAAGCCTGATTTTATAATGAATAGTCATTTGTTTTTGTACTTTTGCATCATTATATTTTTTTTGTAAACAAAAAGTAATAATATGAACACAACGCATTTACTTCAGAAAGCCTTATCGCTTGTTGTCTTTCTGATGTTGCTCGTTGCTACGACGGCACAAGCCAAGCGAGTGGTTGAACGACCTTACTTCTTAGGCTCAAACAATCATAAATTTGAGATAGAACGTGTGACGCTCGACAAGAAGGCTACTCTTCTCGACGTGAAAATATATCAGGCGAGTGGAGACGTTGGTATCGATTCGCATGCCTCTATTATGGCAAATGGAGTGAAATATGACTATATAGGCAGCAAGCAGTTGCCTAAAGGTGTATTTGTGAAAGTGCCCGAATGTGGATATGTTGCAGCCACATTGCGTTTTAAGCCAATGCCCGAGTCAACAACAGAGTTTGACTTTCGTGAAATAGCCGACAATTCAGGTTGGAACATTTATGGAGTGCGTCTCGATGGCAAGCGTCCGCAGGCCGACATTCCACAACACTTACTGCAGCAAGCACCGGATAAGAACAGCAAGTTGCCGTCAACCGACCTTAATCTTGGTAAGACTGTTGTAGATGTGCGCTTGCTTGGATATAAACCAGAATACAAGACCACGCTTGATATTATTGTGGATAATTGGTTCTCGCCACTACGCATGCCATTCAAACATGACTCTATAAGCGTAGATGGCACTTGTCGAGTCAGCGCCAATGCGGTATTGCCAACTGTAGCAACAATATGCGTAAACAGAACGGAGATACCATTCCTTGCTGTACCTAATGACACAACAACCGTGACCATTGACCTGACAACACTTACCCTTGCTGCTACACACCTTTTTGCAAATGATTCTGACGTCAAGAAATATGTATGGTTTGAAGGCAAACACGCTGCTGTAGATACCGAATTGCAGAGCGTAAAGACCATGCTTGATGTATATGGCGATACTTTCTTTGATGATATCTGCGGAATGACTCCATTGCAATATCGTGATTATGTGCAGCAAAGCTATGAACGACTATCGGCTGCCATCAATTCCAATGCTGCTATTGGCTCCGCCACCCGAACATTGGCGCAGAATATCCTGTCTATGAATTATGCCTCGGCTCTGTTTGGCTTTAAGAACAATATATCTATGGCTCCAATGATAACTGGTAAAAGAGGTGTGCCACGTGCCGACATGCGTATCGACACCCTGTCTTATTTCAAGCCGCTGGAGCAACTATCCGTGCTTCGTTCAAAGAATCAGCGTTACTATCATTATCTATCTGACTTCACGTCAGCTCTTCGCCGTCAATATATGTCTGCCGACCCTTTGTTGGACGATATCGCTATTGGTAAGCGTCTAAGCCGTTCGTTCAACCGCAAATGTCCTCTTACCGAACAGCAGATAGCGGTGGCTCATGACAGTATAGCCAACGATATGGTGCGCGAATTAATTCTTGCCAATAACGATGATTTAAAGTCGCAACTGTCAGCTGCCAACAAAAAAATGGAAGAGATTAAAAAGACGGCCAATACCTCTTCTTTATACTTATCAATTATTGACATAGACCCTAAGATGTCTGCCCAGCAGATATTGCCCACGATAACAGATAAGTATAAAGGTAAAGCTGTGCTCATCGATTTCTGGAACACGTGGTGCGTGCCATGCAGGGCAGCAATGTCGGCCATTCGTCCTTTGAAAGAACAACTTCATGATGTGGTGTATGTCTATATAGCCGATGCCTCATCGCCTGTAGATAAATGGGGCGAGATGATAAAGACAATAAGTGGCGTGCATGTGCGCCTGACCGAAGAACAGGCTGATGCTCTTGGCAAAATATATAAGTTCTCAGGCATTCCTACGTATTTCGTTGTAAATAAAGAAGGAAAGATAACCTATCAGAAAACAAGCTTTCCGGGAGTGGAGAAGTTGAAGGAAGAGCTTACGTCCGCAATGCATTAGCAGGCACGCTACGATTGGAGTGAAGGCTCGTAACGGTTGGTACGAGCCTTCGTAACGGTTGGCACGTGAGCTCATTTCAGTTGGTACGAGGTGTTGATAGAGCCGCGTTTAGTATACTTTTTCATTATATTAACCGAAGATTATCAGTACCGAACCGACAATCATTATCAATGCGCCTACGAGTTTCTTCACTATGCTTTCTTCATGGAATATCTTGTAGCCCAACACTATGCTGACGATGGTGGAGAGTTGGAACAATGCCAGTCCATATCCCACATTAATATGCTTAAATGTATAGTTGGTTGTGTATTGCGTCAAACCAATGCAAGCTACAAGTCCAATGACTATCCGCATGTCATGAGGCTTGATGTTTTGAAAACTGCACTTCAGGTCTGTTTTCATTATAACAAGCTGAATGAATGAAAACAACGCTCCTGCCCAACACCATACTATGAACGATACGGTTGTGTCTGAATGTATAATCACTTTCTTGATGATGACAGCCTCAATGGCTGTAAGAACCATAGCCAATATACGATATTGTATCTCAGGGCTTTTCAGTAGTTTCAAAGAGAAACCTTCTTCAGTGGTGTCGAAGATGAAATAACTGCCGAAGACAATTGTGCCCACCCCCGCCATTCCTATAAGCGATGGCAGTTCGCCAAGCATAATAATGCTCACAATGATACCGACAATTGATTTATAGGAGTTGATAGGTCCAAGTACGGACAGGTCGCCACGCTTTAGAGCCATGACAAGAAAACCGTTGCCTACGGCTCCAAACAGTCCACCCAATGCTGCATATCCCCAAAACTCTCCAGAAAATGAAGTCCAGTCAATCTGCCATGCTAATGCAATGCATGCGATGCTGAGCGTCATGTAAGAAATAAAGTTGACCAAAAGAGGGTCGTGCCCTCTGCCCGTAAGCTGTTTCTGAAAGACATTCGAGAATGGGTTTAGGAGCACACGGACGATAATTGCTAAATAAGTGAGTGCCATAGTTGTCTGTTTTTTATATTTTTAATGAAATTACGTCTTGGGCAAGAAGTCTATTGCTATGCGGTTTTTTTTTATACGATTCATATATATAGTGCTGTGCGTTTTGTATAACGCATAAACCCGCAATATACGTAAGAAATCCTGCTTAAACCTATTGTTTTCTGAACAAATATACGTAAATTTGCGGAAATAAACAAAATCAAAACCGCAAATATGCTAAAGGAAGAAAGACAAAAACTGATAATAGAACGGCTCGGTCGTGACTCACGCATATACGTCAGTCAACTGAGTGAAGAACTTGGAGTGTCGGACGACACACTGCGCCGTGATTTGCAAGAACTTGAACAGCAAGGCATGCTTACTAAGGTGCATGGTGGGGCTATTGCCAAATCGGGCATATCATTGCGTTTCAATGAGCGGCTCAACACTCAGACTGTGATAAAGCAGCGTATTGCCGAGAAGGCTGTGGCTTTGTTTGGTGATGGTGACGTGATAATGATTGACGGTGGAACGACGAATCTTGAGATAGCACGCCAGTTGCCAGATGACAAGCATTTCGCGGTATTTACAAACAGTCTGCCTATAGCGCTCTCACTCTCCGAGAAGCCAAACATCGACCTTACGATGCTTGGAGGACATGTGTGGGGACCATCGCAAGTGACAGTAGGACTACAGACCTATGAGATGGCTAAAGATGTGTATGCCGACTGGAGCGTGATAGGTGTTAGCGATTTGCATCCCGATAAAGGTATGATGACTGCCGACCGTGAGGAAGCCATTGTCAAGCGCTGTATGTTGCTGCAAGGAACAAAACGCCTTACTACTGCTACAGCTGAGAAACTCGGCACAGCACGAGCCTATCATGTGGCATCATTGGGCGAAATCGACTTTATTGTGACTGAAGATGACCGTGTGGAGTGGATAAAGAAGAATTGGGGTATAGACAAAGTAATATAGTGTTCAACGTAAGAGTTTTCCGTATTTTTGCCGAATATTGTTTGTCATTCCAATTTAAATTCCTATTTTTGTAGGTGTCAACAGACAATTAACTGATTAATGCATATAAAGTTATGGAGATATACATACGATTTGACTGGGCAATGAAACGCCTGCTTCGCAATAAGGCAAACCATGCCGTGCTTGAAGGACTGATGACATCGCTCCTCGGTCGCAAGTATACCATACTCAGATTTCTTGAGAGTGAGTCGAACCAGGAGAGCGAGCTCGACAAGTTCAATCGTGTGGACATACTTGCTGAGAGCGAAGACGGCGAACTGACCATCGTAGAGATACAGAACAATCGCGAGCTGACATATTTCCATCGTATGCTCTATGGCGTGTCGAAGGTCATAACCGACTATATTGAACTTGGCAACGACTATGGCAAGGTGCGCAAGGTATATAGCATCAACATCGTGTATTTCGAGCTTGGACAGGGCACCGACTATGTTTATCATGGCAAGACGTTCTTCAAGGGATTGCACGACGAAAACGACATCCTGAAGCTCTCGGTGCGTCAGAACGAGCGTTTCTTCGGACTGAAGAGCAGCGACATCCTGCAACGCAAGGAAGCTGGCGACCTCTTCCCTGAATATTACGTATTGCGCGTTAACGATTTCGACAAGGTGGCAACAACGCCGCTTGACGAATGGATGGAATTTCTCAAGACTGGCAAGATAGCCCAGGACTCCACTGCGCCCGGACTGAGCGAGGCTCGTGAATGTCTGCGCGTCGACTCGCTAAGTGCTTCGGAGCGCAGTGCCTACATCCGCCACATGGAAGCCCTGCGCTATCAACGCAGCGTTCTCGACACAAGCCATGACGACGGATATGTGGAGGGACGTGAGGAAGGACGAGCTGAGGGACTGAAGGAAGGTCGTCAGGAAGGTATAGCCCAACGTAACGTAGAGATAGCCAAGAGCATGCTTTCCTTAAATCTGACCATTGCGCAAATAGCGCAAGTGACGGGGTTGGATGAGGAGAAAATAAAGGAACTCGCACAATAATAATACTGTGCGACAAAAAGAGGGAATGTAAAAATACAGTAACAGTATTCTTACATTCCCTTTTCTCTATTATTTAAGCTTGAAAGTTATCGGCACGCTGTACTTCACATTTACCGGCTCGCCCTTCTGCTTGCCTGGCTTCCATGCAGGCATAGCCTTCACCACGCGTATAGCCTCTT
>ERZ1031095.555-NODE-555-length-12531-cov-6.469942_pt1 | contig 12531 bp, 9 predicted proteins | sample MGYA00517108_ERZ1031095 | MGnify/ENA primary metagenome ERZ1031095 (study PRJEB33719, sample SAMN04261275) | wastewater metagenome | biome: rural village; feature: human; material: feces | host: Homo sapiens | place: El Salvador | collected 2013-01-07 ... | reverse complement strand
TACAACATTCTGGATTGACTTGGTGCCCTCTTTTATATCTATAGCAAATTTCTTGGCCTCTTCCATATTGGAAATCTTGTACAGAGGAGACTCCTTGTTTGCTTTTACTATGCTGTTGTATACTCTGCGAAGCTCACTTTTCTTGTGAGCGTCATAACGCGAGACTTCCTTGTTGGCGTATGTACTCATATAATAATCGTACACGCTGTCAATTCTAGCCACCAGAATCCCCTCCTTTCATCCATGAAATATGCTTGTGCAAGCATCAGGGTAAATTAAATCCATTTATACGCATTTATTATATCGTCATTTATGGTCAAATACAATATAGTTAAAGCAAAAATATTCTTGCATAGTGAAAAAATAAGTGTTATTATATCTGAGCAAAACAAATTATTTAAAAAAGGTATTGACGAAGACAGACAGCCATGATATAGTAGTTAGGCTTGGAAATAGGTCTTTTTTTTATGCCCTTTTTTAAGAGCAAAAGAAACAACAAAGAATTTAAAACGGAGGTGGAAGTCGTGCGTACAAAAATTACATTAGCATGCACAGAATGTCAGCGTCGTAACTACAACATGACAAAGGACAAGAAGACTCATCCGGACAGAATGGAAACCAAGAAGTATTGTAGATTCTGCAGAACTCATACAATGCACAAGGAAACAAAATAGTCCAGGAACGAGTGAAGGAGTATTATTAATGGGACAAAATGAAAAAGTCGAAAAAACTCCAAAGACTAGCTGGTTCACAGGTTTGAAAACTGAGTTTCAGAAGATAATCTGGCCAGATAGGCAGTCTATTAAAAGACAAACTATTGCGGTAGTAGCTGTTTCAGTAGTTACTGGTCTTATTATTGCGCTTTTGGACTGGGTTATCCAGTACGGCGTAAATTTCCTAATTGGTTTAAGTTTTTAACGGAGGCAGATTGATTTATGGCAGAGGCAAACTGGTATGTAGTTCATACCTATTCAGGTTATGAAAACAAGGTCAAAGCAAACATTGACAAAACAATTGAAAACAGACATCTTGAAGACCAAATCTTAGAGGTACGTGTTCCTATGGAGGACGTTACTGAGATGAAGAACGGTGTTCGTAAGCAGGTTTCCAAGAAAATGTTTCCGGGCTATGTGCTTATTCATATGATTATGAATGACGACACATGGTACGTTGTAAGAAATACCAGAGGCGTAACTGGTTTCGTTGGACCAGGAAGCAAGCCGGTACCACTCACAGAAGCCGAGATGAGACCTTTAGGTATTAAGGCAGAGAACATTGTGGTTGACTTCGAAGAAGGTGATATGATTGTCGTAATCGGTGGTGTCTGGAAGGATACTGCTGGTGTAATCACATCAATCAACTACAACAAGCAGACAGTTACAATCAATGTAGAACTGTTCGGTCGCGAGACACCGGTAGAAGTAAGTTTCGCAGATGTTAAGAAAACAAATTAAGGAGGCAATTCCAAATGGCAAAGAAAGTAGAAGGATACATTAAATTGCAGATTCCTGCTGGAAAGGCAACTCCAGCTCCTCCAGTTGGACCTGCACTTGGACAGCACGGTGTAAACATCGTAGAGTTCACAAAGCAGTTTAATGCAAAGACAGCCGATCAGGGCGACTTAATTATCCCTGTAGTTATTACTGTATATGCAGATAGAAGTTTTAGCTTCGTAACTAAGACACCACCTGCTCCAGTATTAATTAAGAAAGCTTGTAACATCAAGTCTGGTTCAGGAGTTCCTAACAAGACTAAGGTTGCAAAGATTACAAAGGCTCAGGTTCAGGAAATCGCTGAACTCAAGATGCCAGACTTAAATGCAGCTTCACTTGAGTCTGCTATGAGCATGATCGCTGGTACAGCAAGATCAATGGGTGTTGAGGTGGTCGACTAGGCCGGAAACACTTAACGAAACCGAGCATGCAATGCGAAGGCTGAGTTTAGTGTGAGGCCGTTCTCAGAGATTAGTGAAAGCGAGCCGATGGCGAAGCTTGAACTTAGCGATGAGAACATCCCCTTAAAAAAGTTGCAAATTTATGCAACCGAGCCCCAAATAAGAACAAAGAAACAAAGTGGGAGGGCCCTCTCCCGATAATACCACCAGGAGGTTATTTTTTCATGAAAAGAGGAAAGAAATATCAGGACGCTGTAAAAGCATTCGATAAAGCTAACTTATACGATGTTGCAGATGCAATCTCAATCGTAAAGAAGAATGCTACAGCTAAATTTGACGAGACAATCGAGCTTCATCTTAGAACTGGTTGTGATGGACGTCATGCAGAGCAGCAGATCCGTGGTGCAGTTGTATTACCACACGGAACAGGAAAAACTGTTAAGGTTTTAGTTTTCGCTAAGGGAACTAAGTTAGACGAGGCACAGGCAGCAGGAGCTGACTTCGTTGGAGGAGAGGAATTAATTCCTAAGATCCAGAACGAAGGATGGTTAGACTTCGACGTTGTTGTTGCTACACCTGACATGATGGGTGTTGTTGGTCGTTTAGGACGTGTCCTTGGACCAAAGGGCTTAATGCCAAACCCAAAAGCTGGAACAGTTACAATGGATGTTACTAAGGCAGTTAACGACATCAAAGCAGGTAAGATTGAGTACAGATTGGACAAGACAAACATTATCCATGTGCCAGTTGGAAAAGCATCTTTCACAGACGAGCAGTTAAACGACAACTTCCAGTCTCTTATGGGTGCAATTAATAAAGCAAAACCTGCTAGCTTAAAGGGTCAGTATATTAAGAGTGCAACTCTTACATCTACAATGGGACCTGGCGTTAAGTTAAACGTAGTTAAGATTACACAGTAAGAAACTAATTATTTAGACCTATCAAACGCCAAGCAAAAGTTTTGCGGAAAGTAATTGACATCCGTAAATTAGTTTGATATAATAGCAAAGCATATTGCCGAAGACAGTAGGTGGCACTCGCAAGAGAAGCCGTAACTAGATACCTACCGAGGGGATTAAAAGATGTATTTACATCTTGAGATTGACTTGTACCCTTCTGTCGACAGGCAGGAGGGTTTCTTTGAATATACCTCATGTCTTTTATGCGAAAATCTAAAAGGAGGTAAATGAATCATGGCAAAGGTAGAACTTAAACAGCCTATCGTAGATGAGATTTCTGGAGCAATTAAGGACGCAGCATCAGTTGTTGTAGTTGATTATCGTGGACTTACAGTTGCTGAGGATACTCAGTTACGTAAACAGTTAAGAGAAGCTGGCGTGTCTTACAAGGTATACAAGAATACATTAGTAAGCCGTGCAGTAGAGGGAACTGAGTTCGAAGGTTTAAGAGAAGTCCTTGAGGGACCAAGTGCTTTCGCAATCTCTACAGAGGATGCAACAGCACCTGCAAGAATCTTGGCAAAATTCGCTAAGACAGCTCCTAATCTTGAGATGAAAGCCGGTGTAGTAGAGGGAACATTCTATGATGCTGAGGGTATTAAAGCAATCGCTTCTGTACCAAGCAGAGAAGAACTTCTTTCAAAATTACTTGGAAGCTTACAGTCACCTATCACAAATCTTGCTCGTGTTCTTAATCAGATCGCAGAGCAGGGCGGTGCAGCAGATGCAGCTGTAGAAGCAGCTCCAGCTGAGGAAGCACCAGCAGAAGAGGCTCCAGCAGACGCAGAGTAGTCTGACAGAGCAAAACATATTTCTAATTAAATTTTAAATGGAGGAAAATAAAATGGCAAAGTTAACAACAGCAGAGTTTATTGATGCTATCAAAGAGTTAAGCGTATTAGAGTTAAATGATTTAGTAAAAGCTTGTGAAGAAGAGTTCGGCGTATCTGCAGCAGCAGGCGTTGTAGTTGCAGCAGCAGGTGGAGACGCAGCAGCAGCTGAGGAGAAGACAGAGTTCGACGTAGAGCTTACAGAAGTAGGACCAAACAAGGTTAAGGTTATCAAAGTTGTTCGTGAGCTTACAGGTCTTGGACTTAAGGAAGCTAAAGAAGCAGTTGATGGAGCTCCAAAGGTTATCAAAGAGGCAGCTGACAAGGCATCTGCAGATGCAGCTAAGGCAGCACTTGAGGCAGAGGGAGCAAAGGTTACTCTTAAGTAATTTTAGCCAGATTGTCAATTCGGGGATTCTCGCAGGAGAATCCCTTTTCTGCTTTTCTAAAAATATTTTGTCAATTTCAAAAATTTCCCTTGCATAATAATTGAATTTGTTGTATAGTATACGTTGCACTATTGTGGTGCAGTAGGCATTTCCATACTCTTTTTTAGGGAATGGCCTTGTCAAGAGGTTAAATAGTACTAAAAATATGTATTGGGATTTGTGCAGTTGAACAAAACCACAAGATATTGATATTGTGGAAATGAAATCAACACCATCTAGGGAAACCTGGATTAATAATAAAAACGAGAGGTGAAACGTCAATGGAGAAAAACAGAATACGTCCAGTCGTGGCTGGCAAGAGCATGCGTATGAGTTACTCAAGACAAAAAGAGGTTTTGCAGATGCCAAACCTGATCGAGGTCCAGAAGGATTCTTATCAGTGGTTCTTAGACGAAGGTCTGAAGGAAGCTTTTGCAGATATCTCTCCAATCGAGGACTACAGTGGAAAGCTTAGCCTTGATTTTGTAGACTTTACATTATGCGAAGATGATGTTAAGTATACAATTCCTGAGTGCAAAGAGAGAGATGCGACATACGCAGCACCTTTAAAAGTCAAAGTCAGACTTCATAACAAGGAGACAGATGAAATCAATGAGCATGAGATTTTCATGGGAGACCTGCCTCTGATGACAGAAACAGGTACATTCGTTATCAATGGTGCAGAGCGAGTTATCGTCAGCCAGTTGGTACGTTCTCCTGGTATTTATTATGGAATCGCCCATGATAAAATCGGAAAGAAGCTTTACTCATGTACTGTCATTCCTAATCGTGGTGCATGGTTGGAGTATGAGACTGATTCCAATGACGTTTTTTATGTTAGAGTAGATAGAACACGTAAGGTACCTATCACTGTACTTTTACGTGCTCTTGGAGTAGGAACAAACCAGCAGATTCTCGACATGTTCGGTGATGAGCCAAAGATTCAGGCCTCTTTCGGCAAGGATCCATCTATTACAGAGCGTGAGCCACAGGGAAGCTTTGAGGCTGGTTTATTAGAGTTATATAAAAAGATTCGTCCAGGCGAGCCTCTTTCAGTAGAGAGCGCAGAGAGCCTTATCACAGCTATGTTCTTCGATGCAAGAAGATATGACCTGGCTAAGGTTGGACGTTACAAGTTTAATAAAAAGTTAGCTTTAAAGAATCGTATCAGTGGACAGGTTCTTGCTGAGGATGTTATTGATCCAACAACTGGAGAGGTAATGGCAGAGGCTGGAACAGTAGTTACAAGAGAGCTTGCCCAGAATATCCAGAATGCAGCTGTACCAGCAGTATGGATTCAGACTGAGACAAGAAATGTAAAGGTTCTTTCATCTATGATGGTTGATATCAAGTCTTGGATTCCTGAGCTTGATACAGAGGAGCTTGGCATTCATGAGCTTGTTTACTATCCGGTTCTTGCAGGAATTATGGAGGAAAACGAGACTCTTGAGGAGCGTATCGAGGCTATCAAGAGAGATATGTCAGACCTTATTCCAAAGCATATTACTAAAGAGGATATCTTCGCATCTATCAACTATAATATGCATCTTGAGTGGGGACTTGGAAATGATGACGACATTGACCACTTAGGAAACAGACGTATTCGTGCCGTTGGAGAGTTATTACAGAACCAGTATCGTATTGGTCTTTCAAGATTAGAGAGAGTTGTTCGTGAGAGAATGACTACACAGGACTTAGAGGGAATTTCTCCACAGAGTCTTATCAACATCAAGCCAGTAACTGCCGCTGTTAAGGAGTTCTTCGGTTCTTCACAGCTTTCACAGTTCATGGATCAGAACAACCCACTTGGTGAGCTGACTCATAAGAGACGTTTATCAGCACTTGGACCTGGTGGTCTTTCAAGAGACCGTGCCGGATTCGAGGTTCGAGATGTACACTACTCTCATTATGGACGTATGTGCCCAGTAGAGACACCTGAAGGACCTAACATCGGTCTGATTAACTCATTGGCATGCTATGCCCGTATCAATGAGTACGGATTCGTAGAGGCACCTTACCGTAAGATTGATAAGACTGACCCTAAGAACCCGGTTGTTACAGATGAAGTTGTATACATGACAGCAGATGAAGAGGACAATTATCATGTAGCTCAGGCGAATGAGAAACTTGATGCAGATGGACATTTTGTACGTAATTCTGTATCAGGTCGTTACAGAGAAGAGACACAGGAGTATGATAAGACAGCATTCGACTATATGGATGTATCTCCTAAGATGGTGTTCTCAGTTGCTACAGCCCTCATTCCATTCTTACAGAATGATGACCCTACCCGTGCCCTCATGGGATCTAACATGCAGCGTCAGGCAGTGCCTCTTCTCACTACAGAAGCTCCTGTGGTTGGAACAGGTATCGAGGCAAAGGCTGCTGTTGACTCAGGTGTATGTGTAGTTGCAAAGGCTGCTGGAGAGGTTCTTTCTTCAGAGTCTAATAGAATTGTTATCAAAGAAGATGACGGAAATAAGAGAGAATATATCCTTACAAAATTCTCTCGTTCAAACCAGTCAAACTGCTATAACCAGAGACCTATCGTATTTAAGGGTCAGCATGTTGAGGCAGGAGAGGTTATCGCAGATGGTCCTTCAACAAGCCAGGGAGAGTTAGCTCTTGGTAAGAACCCACTTATAGGATTCATGACCTGGGAAGGTTACAACTACGAGGATGCCGTTCTTCTTTCAGAGCGTCTTGTAGAGTATGACGTATATACATCTGTTCATATCGAAGAGTATGAGACAGAAGCCCGTGATACAAAGCTTGGACCAGAGGAAATCACTCGTGATGTTCCTGGTGTAGGTGATGACGCACTTAAGGATCTTGACGAGAGAGGTATTATCCGTGTAGGTGCTGAGGTTCGTGCCGGTGATATCCTTGTTGGAAAGGTTACTCCTAAGGGAGAGACAGAGCTTACTGCTGAGGAGCGTCTCTTACGCGCAATCTTTGGTGAGAAAGCAAGAGAGGTTCGTGATACTTCATTAAAGGTACCACATGGAGCATATGGTATCGTTGTTGATGCCAAGGTATTTACAAGAGAAAATGGCGATGAACTTTCACCAGGTGTTAACCAGTCAGTCCGTATCTACATTGCCCAGAAGAGAAAGATTTCTGTCGGTGATAAGATGGCCGGACGTCATGGTAACAAGGGTGTAGTTTCACGTGTGCTTCCAGTTGAGGATATGCCATTCCTTCCAAATGGACGTCCGCTGGATATCGTCCTTAACCCACTTGGTGTGCCTTCACGAATGAACATCGGTCAGGTCCTTGAGATTCACTTAAGTCTTGCTGCCAAGGCACTTGGATTTAATATTTCAACACCTGTATTCGATGGTGCAAACGAGATAGATATTGAGGATACACTTACACTTGCAAATGATTATGTAAATCTTCCATTTGACAAGGCAGAGCTTGAAGCAGACCAGCAGTCAGAGCATCCATACTGGAATGCAGACACTGAGATTTTCTACGACAAGTATGTAGATACACTCCGAGAGGATGTGATGGATTATCTTTCAAAGAACAGAGAACACAGATCTCTCTGGAAGGGAGTTCCAATCTCAACAGACGGAAAGGTACAGCTTCGCGATGGTAGAACAGGTGAGTGCTTCGATGGTAAGGTTACAATCGGACACATGCATTACCTCAAGCTGCATCACCTTGTTGATGATAAGATTCATGCCCGTTCAACAGGACCTTATTCATTAGTAACTCAGCAGCCACTCGGTGGTAAAGCCCAGTTCGGTGGACAGCGTTTTGGAGAGATGGAAGTTTGGGCACTGGAAGCTTACGGTGCTGCATATACATTGCAGGAAATCCTGACAATGAAATCTGATGATGTTATCGGACGTGTTAAGACTTACGAAGCAATCATCAAGGGAGATAATATCCCTGAGCCAGGTATCCCAGAGTCATTTAAGGTACTTTTGAAAGAGCTTCAGTCATTAGGCTTGGATGTAAAAGTATTAGACGAGGACAGAAATGAAGTAGAGCTTATCGAGACAAGCGAGTATGGTAATACAGATATCAACTCTATTATCGGAAATGACAAGGATTACGCTTTTGAAGACAGCGAGTCATTTGCTAAGCATGGCTTCACAAAGCAGGAGTTCGATAATGAGGAGCTTGTAGATGTAGAAGAGGAAGAGCCTGAGGATATTGATGAGTCAGAGGAATTCTTCGATGATGAAGTTCTTGATGAAGAGTAATTAGAAGGGAGAGCCAGTAATGCCAGAATCAAATACTATTGAAAATAATCAGGCAATGCAGTTTGATGCAATTCAGATTGGATTAGCATCTCCTGAGAAGATTAGAGAATGGTCCCATGGCGAGGTAAAGAAGCCTGAGACAATTAACTATAGAACACTGAAACCTGAAAAAGACGGTCTTTTCTGCGAGAAGATTTTCGGACCTACAAAGGACTGGGAATGTCACTGTGGAAAGTATAAGAAAATCCGTTATAAGGGTGTTGTCTGCGACCGTTGTGGTGTAGAAATCACAAAGTCAAGTGTTCGTAGAGAGCGTATGGGACACATAGAGCTTGCAGCTCCTGTATCTCATATCTGGTATTTCAAGGGTATCCCATCTCGTATGGGACTCATCCTTGACTTATCACCACGTGTTCTTGAGCGTGTACTTTACTTTGCATCATATATCGTGCTTGATCCAGGAGAGACATCTCTTGCATACAAGCAGATTTTGACAGAGGCAGAGTATCAGGATGCTTGCGAGCAGTATGGCAGAAGCGCTTTCCGTGTAGGAATGGGTGCTGAGTCTATCCATGAGCTTTTAGCAGCAATTGACCTGGAGAAGGAGTCTGCTGAGTTACAGGCAGAGCTTGAGACCGCTACAGGCCAGAAGAGAGCTCGTATTATCAAGAGATTAGAGGTTGTAGAAGCTTTCCGTGAGTCAGGAAACAAGCCTGAGTGGATGATTATGACAGTTATTCCTGTTATCCCACCAGACCTTCGTCCAATGGTTCAGCTTGAAGGTGGACGTTTTGCAACATCTGACCTTAATGATTTATATAGAAGAATTATTAACCGTAACAATCGTCTGAGAAGACTTCTCGACTTAGGCGCACCAGACATCATTGTGCGTAACGAGAAGCGTATGCTTCAGGAAGCTGTTGATGCTCTTATCGACAACGGCCGTCGTGGACGTCCGGTAACAGGTCCTGGAAACAGAGCACTCAAGTCACTTTCTGACATGCTCAAAGGTAAGGGTGGACGTTTCCGTCAGAACCTTCTCGGAAAGCGAGTTGACTATTCAGGACGTTCAGTTATCTGTGTAGAACCAAAATTAAAGATTTACCAGTGTGGTCTTCCAAAAGAAATGGCTATCGAGCTTTTCAAGCCATTCGTTATGAAAGAGCTTGCAGCTAACGGAACAGCCCACAATATCAAGAGTGCCAAGAAGATGGTTGAGAGACTTCAGCCAGAGGTATGGGACGTATTAGAGGAGGTTATCAAAGAGCATCCTGTTATGTTAAACCGTGCCCCGACACTCCATAGATTAGGAATTCAGGCTTTCGAGCCAATCCTTGTAGAAGGAAAAGCTATCAAGCTTCACCCACTCGTATGTACAGCCTTCAACGCTGACTTCGATGGTGACCAGATGGCTGTCCACCTTCCACTTACAGCAGAGGCACAGGCAGAGTGTAGATTTATGCTCTTATCACCTAACAACCTGCTTAAGCCTTCAGATGGTGGACTTGTAGCCGTACCATCACAGGATATGATTCTCGGAGTTTACTATCTTACAATGAGAAAGCTTGCTGACCGCAAGAATGATCCAAAGGCAGTAGCTGCTGTATCATCAGACAAGATTTATACAGATATTGAGGAGCTTAAGGCTCTTACAACTCCAGCAAGTGAGACAGAGCCAGCTAAGCTTGGACTCTACGACCTCATCTGGTTTGAGGATGTAAATGATGGAAACAGACGTGTACTCTGTACACCAATGGACCTCTTCGGACACCGCTACGGCAGTGTAAACCTGGCAATGCTTGCATACGAGAACAAGGAGATTTCATTACATCAGGATATCTATGTATACCGTACAGTTAAGCTTGCAGACGGAACAGAGAAGTCTGGATTCGTAAAGACAACAGTTGGACTTTTAATCTTCAATGAGAACATTCCACAGGATCTTGGATTTGTTGACAGAACAAACCCAGACAATGCGCTTTTATTCGAGGTTGATTTCCATGTAGGAAAGAAACAGATTAAGCAGATTCTTGAGAAGGTTATCAACACTCATGGAGCAACAACAACTGCTGAGGTTCTTGATAATGTCAAGGCTATGGGTTACAAGTATTCAACCCAGGCTGCCATGACAGTTTCAATTTCAGATATGACTGTGCCGCCACAGAAGCCACAGATGATTCAGGAAGCACAGGACACAGTAGATAAGATTACAAAGCAGTATAAGCGTGGTCTTATCACAGACGAAGAGCGTTATAAAGAAGTTGTAGAGACATGGAAAGAGACTGATGATGCCCTTACAAAGGCACTTCTTACAGGTCTTGACAAGTACAACAACATCTTCATGATGGCTGATTCCGGAGCCCGTGGATCTGATAAGCAGATCAAACAGCTTGCAGGTATGCGTGGACTTATGGCAGATACAACAGGACGTACTATTGAGCTTCCTATTAAGTCATGCTTCCGTGAGGGTCTTGACGTACTCGAGTACTTCATGTCAGCACATGGAGCTCGTAAGGGACTTTCAGATACAGCTCTCCGTACAGCCGATTCAGGATACCTTACAAGACGTCTCGTAGACGTATCACAGCATATGATTGTCCGTGAGTCAGACTGCTGTGCAGATACAGGACGTGAGATTCCGGGAATGGTTGTTAAGGCATTCATGGAAGGCCGTGAGGAAATTGAGAGCTTACAGGAGCGTATCACAGGACGTTTCACCTGCCAGACAATCTGTGACAAGGACGGAAACGTAATTGTTAAGAAGAATCACATGATTACACCTAAGCGTGCAGCAGCAATCGTGAGCAAGGGTGTAGATGAGAACGGAGAGCCAATTACACAGCTCAAGATTCGTACAGTTCTCACATGTCGTTCACATATGGGAGTTTGTGCTAAGTGTTATGGTGCTAACATGGCAACAGGTCAGGCAGTACAGGTTGGTGAAGCAATCGGTATCATCGCCGCTCAGTCAATCGGTGAGCCTGGTACACAGCTTACAATGAGAACCTTCCATACTGGTGGTGTAGCCGGTGGAGATATCACACAGGGTCTTCCTCGAGTAGAGGAAATCTTCGAGGCTAGAAAGCCAAAGGGACTTGCAATTATCACAGAGTTCGGCGGTGTAGCTACTATTAAGGATACAAAGAAGAAGCGTGAGGTTATCGTTACAAACAACGAGACAGGAGAGACTAAGGCATACTTAATCCCTTACGGATCACGTATCAAGATTGTAGATGGTGCAACACTTGAGGCTGGTGATGAGCTTACAGAAGGTTCTGTAAACCCACATGACATCTTAAAGATTAAGGGTGTCCGTGCCGTTCAGGATTACATGCTCCGTGAGGTACAGCGTGTATACCGTTTACAGGGTGTAGAAATCAATGATAAGCATATCGAAGTAATTGTTCGTCAGTGCTTACAGAAGATTCGTGTTGAGGAAGCAGGAGATTCTGGTCTTCTTCCAGGAAGCATGGTTGATGCACTTGACTTCTTAGAGCTTAATGAAAAGCTTGAGGAGGAAGGAAAGACACTTGCAGAGGGAGCTCAGGTATTACTTGGTATTACAAAGGCTTCTCTTGCTACTAACTCATTCCTTTCAGCTGCTTCATTCCAGGAGACAACAAAGGTTCTTACTGAAGCAGCAATCAAGGGCAAGATTGATCCTCTTATCGGTATGAAGGAGAACGTTATCATCGGAAAGCTTATTCCGGCTGGAACAGGTATGAAGAGATATCGTAACATCAAGCTTGACAGCGACGTCAACGAGGAAGAAGAATTATCATTTGATGATTTTTCAGATTTCGATGCAGAACCAGCTGCAAATGAGACTGAGGATGCAGAATAATCTGCAAAATACAGAATGAATAGTGATAGAGACTTTGGAATAGGCCAAAGTCTCTATTTTTTACTTGACAAGTCAGAATAAAATTTATATAATGTTTTAGCGTGCTTTAGAGTGCGCAGTTTTATAAATCTACAGGAGGTGAAAATAATGCCAACATTCAACCAGTTAGTAAGAAAAGGACGTCAGACATCAGTAAAGAAGTCTACAGCACCTGCACTTCAGAGAAGTTATAACTCTCTTCAGAAGAGACCAATCGAAACTTCTTCTCCACAGAAGCGTGGTGTTTGTACAGCTGTTAAGACAGCAACTCCTAAGAAACCTAACTCAGCTCTTAGAAAGATCGCCAGAGTTCGTCTTTC
>ERZ1031095.554-NODE-554-length-12532-cov-4.928669_pt1 | contig 12532 bp, 10 predicted proteins | sample MGYA00517108_ERZ1031095 | MGnify/ENA primary metagenome ERZ1031095 (study PRJEB33719, sample SAMN04261275) | wastewater metagenome | biome: rural village; feature: human; material: feces | host: Homo sapiens | place: El Salvador | collected 2013-01-07 ... | reverse complement strand
TACACTTATCAAATTTCTATTTCAACCGCGAACTATTACAAAAATGCTTCCGAATTGAACTTATGATGTACATAATGCTCAACAAATTTTCTCACCGTCTGCACAAACTCAGTTCTCACTGCATCAGACACTGAAAAAGAATATAGCTTAGCAATATCAGAACTGACTATATACTGCATAGCATATTTGGTGCCATCCAATATCCTGAAGCCCTTCACCAGCCCACTGCACTTATCGCAGAACAAACCTCCTCTGACCACTGAAAAAGTATGAAGTTCCTCCCTGCTGCGACAGTGCATGCATTGAAACATGGTCGGTCCTTCACCATTTATGGTAAGTGCCTTAAGTTCAAACACAGCCCTGACAAGCTCCAAGTTATAAGCCTTGCTTTCCAGTGCTCTTAATGACTGGTACAGCAGCTTGAGCATTTCTCTCTCGTCATTATTTTCCTGACAGTAAAAATCTGCAAACTCCAGAAAATAAAATCCCATATATGTAGCATCCAAATCCTCAGTCAGATTTCTGAAATAGTTGGAAATGGATGCTTTGACAACCGTATATGAGCTTTTTCCCTCATATAGCTCAAACTCGCCAAAAGAAAAGGGATTGGTTGCCGCAAGCAGCTGGCTGTTTGGTCTTCTGGCACCTCTGGCAAAAGCTGTAATCTTACCACGCTCTTTGGTAAGAATCGTTATTCTCTTGTCATAGTCCCCGATGGGCATGACCTTCAAAACCATGCCTGTCATTACCTCTGCCTGTGACATCTGTCTGTCTTCCTTTACCTTCATCCTTCGGTACTTCAAGTGAGTTCTTGTAGGATAAATAATCTGTAACTTTTCCTGTCTCTAAAAATACTTCCCAGGTCTTCTCCATATGGCACCTCCATAGTTAGGATTTGCCACTGGAAAAATATTATTCATCCTCTTTATAACCAAAATTCTTAATTAAGAAATCACTGTCACGCCAGTCCTTTTTGACCTTGACCCAAAGCTTGAGATTTACCTTGCAGTCCAACAGCTTCTCCATCTCATATCTTGAATTTGTACCTATTTTTTTAAGCATTGCGCCATGTTTTCCAATTATGATACCCTTGTGGGAATCTCTCTCACACACGATTGTGGCATCAATATCCATGACTCCGCCGCCCTTGCCTTTTCTGTGCTTCATCTGGTCAATTCCCACAGCTATGCCGTGTGGGATCTCATCATTTAAGGCATGAAGAGCCTTTTCCCTGATAATTTCTGCACAGATGGCACGCTCCGGCTGGTCTGTCACTGTGTCCTCGTCATAGAACTGTGGTCCGTATGGCAGATACTTAAAAATCGAATCTATAACATCATCCATATTCTGGCCTCTCAGGGCTGATGTTGGGATTATCTCTGCAAAATCATAGACCTTTCTATAGGTGTCAATGTACTGGAGCACCTCTTCCTTCTTGATGGTATCCATCTTGTTTATAATCAGGATAACCGGTGTGGTGGTTTTTTTAAGCTGCTCTGCTATGTGCATCTCTCCCGCCCCGATAAAGTTGGTGGGCTCCACAATCCACATAATCACATCAACCTCGTTTAAGGTCTTCTCAGCCACATTCACCATGTACTCGCCAAGCTTGTTTTTAGCCTTATGGATTCCCGGCGTATCAAGAAAAACAATCTGTCCCTTGTCCATATCTGTATACACGGTCTGGATTCTGTTTCTGGTAGTCTGTGGCTTATTGGAGGTGATTGCAATCTTCTGACCTATAAGTCTGTTCATAATGGTTGATTTTCCAACATTTGGCCTGCCTATTATTGTTACAAATCCTGATTTGAAATTATCTGTCATCTTTTCTCCTGTATTCTTTGTATATTATTTTAATTTTCTGAATCAATTATATAATTTCTCTGTAGCATCGAACATATGTGATGCTTCCCTGACTACATTTTCATTTCCAATAACACATAAATTATTGTCATCTAAAACTGACTGTACTAAATCCGCCAGGGCATTGATATCCTCTTTCCGGGCATTTAAGATTTCATCTCTCTCCTTCTGCAGCTGCTCATACTCGATGCCCTCCAGGTAGGCTGACATAGACCGGCTGCCCTTTGCCTCCGGATTAAGTGGTGTATCAAGAGCACTAAAGGTACCGATAATGTATTTGGTCATGTCCCTCTCATCCGGGTCAAAGCTTCTGATATACTCAGGGATCCTGTCATATGCCTCATTGGTAGCAGTCAGATTCGGGTCTCTGTAGGATACAAAGTAAGACTCTCCACTTCTCAGGAAGGATGTCATACAGCCGTAGGCACCACCCTTTACTCTGACATTTATCCAGAGATAATCATAGCTTAAAATGATTTTTAGAAGTCTGAGTGCTCCTGAGTAGCTGTAACCATGCTCTGCGAAGTTTCCGGTTCTTGCCACATACTGTATCTGGGATGCATCCATAAATCCCTCGTTAGCTTTTGCCAATTCAATTGTCCGGGCATGGGATTTAAGCTCACAGGCTCCATCCTTCTGCTCAGATTTTCCAAGCTTTGACATATAGTCTGTAAGTATAGGCACTGCCTTGTCAAGGCTCTCCTTGTTTCCTGTAAAACTGATTAACAGTCTGTCTGATGTAAATAATTTCTCTGCCAGAGCCTTTATACTTGCTGCAACAGCATCTGCATTTTCCATGAGCTCAGCCTCAATCTGACAGATAAAATTGTAATAAGCGATTCCATGCAGGGCATCCTGATAATACGCATACTTTGAAAACTTAGCCATGCTTCTCATGGATGCAACTGTATGACCTGCACTGCTCAGGGATGACTGTAGTCTTGCCTTGGTCTGTGCCACAATTTCACGAAGTCTCTTTACATCATCAAATCTGGACTCTTCAAGAATCTCATTGACTATTGAAAGCGCATTGATGAGGTTCTCTTCCAGTACCTTTATTCTGATTTCGTAATTTACCACCAGGTCTTCCGGCTCCTTGATATTTGGATGAACTGAAGCTCCTGTCGAAATACCACCTGTGTAAATATTTATTGCATTTGATAAATCAGCAAAACCAAAATTCTTTGTATCCACATAGCTTAATATTGCAGATAAAAGTCCCATATAGCCTATTGTATCTATATCCTTTGCGTTAAACAGCAAAGTGATGTAGTCTATTCCGTTTGTCTCAATATCATGGTGCACCAGCCTGACTCTGCTCTGATTCTTTAATATAAGCTCATGCTCGATATTTGAAAATGGCATGGCTTCTTTTTTCATGTCCTTGCGTGACAACATAGGAAGCTTTGCCAAATCCTCCTCAGAAGATGGCTCCTCCTGATACTGCTTTAAGTGGATAGTATCTGCTACAAGCTTATCAAGCTCCTCATCTGTAAGGCCTGCCTTGTACTCTGCAAGCTTTTGCTTTAAGGCTTCATCTTCCTCATTGTTCTTGCCCTTCTTAGGCTTTACAACAACGATTGAGCCATGGGTATTTTCAAGCAGATATTTTTCAATCAGCTTTTCAAAGTAATCTGTTCTTACCTTTTCCTTGAGTTCTGCAAAGGTATCAAGGCACTCAAGATGTAAAAATGGCTTGTTATCGTCAAAAAGCCAGCTGTCCATGCACTGAATACCATATAAAAGTCCCTTTGGAAACTGTCCAAAATCGGCCTCCCTGAACCTGAACTCGTTACTGTTTATTCCTGCCAGAAGTGAATCCTTGTTTATTCCCTTTTTTACAATATCGCGTAAGGTGTCCTCTATAATCTGGACAAATCTATCCTTGTCAGAGGCATTTGCATTTTTCGCTACAATTGAAAATACCGGCTGGTATACCCCTCCCTCATAGGAGCCGTATACATCCTCTCCGATTCCTGCATCAATAAGTGCCTGTCTCACCGGTGCTCCCGGTGCGCTGACTAAGGCATAGTCTAATATATCAAATGCCTGATAGAGAGTCTTATCCAGACAATCTGCTATTACCCTGTTGTATGATAAATAGGTCTGGTTCTCCTCCGAATCATCAGAAGCGATTGAGTAATCTGCCTCAACCTCCTTCACCTTGTCAAAGGCAGGCTGCTTTTCTATCTGGGAGTTTACCTCCAGATAGTCATATTTGCTGAGATACTCCCTGTCAATATAATCCAGTCTCTCCTCCATATCACAGTCTCCATAGAGATAAATATATGAGTTGGATGGATGATAGTACTTGTTATAAAATTCCAGATAATCACTGTAGGTCAGCTCCGGAATGTGTACAGGATTTCCGCCCGAATCCTTGCTGTAGGTATTATCAGGGAACAGTGAGCGGTAAATCTGGTTCTGGAGCACCTCCTCAGGTGAAGAGTAGGCTCCCTTCATCTCATTGTAAACCACACCATTGATTGTGAGTGGTGCGTCCTTTGACTCCAGCTCGTAGTGCCAGCCCTCCTGCTTGAAAATCTCCTCATATTTACTGATATTTGGATGGAAAACTGCATCCAGATATACATCCATCAGGTTCTTAAAATCCTGAGCGTTACAGCTTCCGATTGGATACATGGTCTTGTCAGGATAGGTCATTGCATTTAAAAAGGTATTAAGTGACCCCTTTGCAAGCTCGATGAAAGGATCCTTAACCGGGAATTTGTCTGAGCCACAGAGTGTTGTATGCTCTATAATATGTGGCACGCCGGTCTCATCCTCCGGTGTAGTCCTGAATGCTATATAAAATACTTTGTTGTCATCATCATTTGATAAAACTGCAATTCTTGCCCCGCTTTTCTTGTGACGGAGAATATACCCCATAGATTTAACATCTGAAATTTCTCTTTCTTCTATGATTTCATATGCGCTTAGATTTTTTAAATTCATTAAATTGCTTCCTCCAAAATTAAGCTATGTCCGGCTAAAAGTCGGCAACAGTGATAGTATAACACAAAAAAACCCCGAACACTACTGTTCGGGGTTTTATTTCACACATATTTATCTATGAAATACGGCTGACATTTGCAGCCTGTGGTCCTTTTTCACCATCAACGACTTCGAACTCTACCTTCTCGCCGTCCTTAAGTTCTTTGAATCCATCCATGTTAAGTGCTGAGAAATGTACGAAAATCTCTTTTCCTGCCTCATCTGAAATAAATCCGTAACCCTTCTTTGCATTGAACCATTTTACTGTTCCCTGTTGCATAAATAACTTCCTCCTAAAAATAAAACCATTTGTATCTGTGGACAACCACAAAATATATATTAGCGTATTTCACCAAAATTGTCAACGCATTTAGTAAATATTTATGATTTTTTCACATAAACATCCATCTGTGGGAATGGAATAGAAATACCATTCTCATCAAGAGCAAGCTTTATGTCCTCTGTAAGCTTCCATTTGGCTGGCCAAAAGTCTTCATTTCTGACCCAGACCCTGATGCCCATATCCACAGCACTGTCCCCCAGTTCCTTCACGAATATATTGACTGGCTCATCCTTAAGCACCATCTCCTGTCCATCCACAACCTGAGTCAGCACCTTCTTAACCTGTGACAAATCAGCATCATATGCCACGCCCACTGATATGTCAATTCTGCGCTTGTCAAGCATGGTAAAGTTCGTAATGTTGGAATCAGCAAGCCCGCCATTTGGTATATGAACCACCTTGTTATCATCACTTCGGATTTTAGTGTAAAACATGCTGATATCCATCACGGTTCCCATTACTGAGTCCCCATTTACAGATACATAATCTCCCACCTTAAAGGGCTTAAGCACCAGAATAAGCACACCTCCTGCAAAGTTTGACAGGCTGCCCTGCAAAGCAAGTCCTATAGTAAGTCCTGCTGAACCGAGCATAGCAACAACTGACCCTGTGGCTATTCCAAACCATGATAATATAACCATTACCAGCACAAAATAAAGCAGGTATTTTATCAGGTTTGCCAGGAAATTGGATACGCCTATCTCCATATTTCTGCGGGCAAAGCCCTTTTTAAACATTTTAACTATAGCATTTATTATTCTGGTACCAATAACAAGCACCAGTACTGCTATCACTACCTGGATTCCAAAGCTTAAAAGTGATGGCAGGAACTTCTCCAGATAGGTCTTTATCGCGCCTGGGTTTTCTGCTACATTTTCCGCAACATTTTTTGCTGCCTCTGTTATCTGCTCTGCCTCTGTGGACATCACATTTGCTAATATTGTCATATATACACGTCACCTCAATTTATTATAATCGCTGTAAATCATTATTTATTATAAACTATTATGACAAAATCTTCACCATTTTTATAATATTGTTGGCAGTTTTCCTACATACTTTGGCATATAAAAATTCCCCAGGCTTGACACACATCAGACTTGGGGATTTATATACCAAAGTATACACTTTTCTTATATGCAGTGAAATTATTTAACTACACGCACTCTGAGAACTCCATCCAGTTTGCTGATTTTTTCAACCACATCATCAGCTACTACAGAATCCACATCAATGAGTGAGTATGCGTAATCGCCCTTTCCTTTGTTAGTAAGGTCAGATACATTCACATCAGCATCGCCTAATACTGTTGTAAATTTAGCGATAATACCCTTCTCATTCTTGTGAAGGATGCCAATACGTCCTGCTGTTGTGCATGCTCCCATGTTGCAGTCTGGGAAGTTTACAGAATGTACAATATTACCATTCTCCAGATAATCCCTGATTTCTCTTACCGCCATAATCGCACAGTTGTCTTCTGACTCTGCTGTTGAAGCTCCAAGGTGAGGTGTAACAATACAGCCCTTTGCACCAACTGTTGTTGTGTTAGGGAAATCAGATACATACTTGTGCACCTTGCCCTTTGCAAGCGCATCAACCATTGCTTCCTCATCTACAAGCAAATCTCTTGCAAAGTTAAGCACAATTGCTGTTGGCTTCATCATTGCAATTGCATCTGCATTAATCATCTTCTTTGTGGAATCCAGAAGTGGCACATGGATTGTGATAAAATCACACTCACGATAAATATCCTCTACATTTGTCACATGCTTTACGCTTCTTGTCAGATTCCAGGCTGCATTTACAGAAATATAAGGGTCATATCCATATACTTCCATGCCCAGGCTTGTAGCTGCGTTTGCAACCAGCACACCGATTGCTCCAAGTCCAATAACTCCAAGCTTCTTGCCTGAGATTTCAGTTCCTGCAAAGTTCTTTTTCTGCTTCTCTGCTGTCTTTGCGATATTCTCATCATTCTGGTTTTCAAGGCACCAGTCGATTCCACCTACAATATCACGGGCTGCATAGAGCATTCCTGCAAATACAAGCTCCTTTACACCATTTGCATTTGCCCCTGGTGTGTTAAATACTACGATTCCCTTGTCTGCACACTTGTCAAGTGGAATATTGTTTACCCCTGCTCCTGCTCTTGCAACTGCCAGAAGTGAATCAGGCAGCTCCAAATCATGCATTGCTGCACTTCTTACTAAGACTGCGTCTGCGTCCTTTAATTCATCCACCTTTGCATACTCATCTGAAAATAAATCAAGTCCTACTCCCGCGATTGGGTTGAGGCAGTTATATTTGTACATTTTCTTTCCTCCTTTATTAAACAAGCCCTATATGCACCATCCGTTGTCAGTTCTATGAGTTCTCAGCCTCGAATTTCTTCATAAACTCTACCAGCTTCTTAACACCCTCTGTAGGCATAGCGTTGTAGATAGAAGCTCTCATTCCACCAACTGTTCTGTGTCCCTTGAGGTTTACAAAGCCTGCTGCTGTTGCTTCCTTTACAAATTTAGCGTCAAGGTCTGCGTCTCCTGTTACAAATGGGACATTCATAAGCGAACGATCTTCTTTTCTGACGGTTCCCTTGAACATCCTGCTTTCCTCAAGGAAATCATAGAGGATTGCAGCCTTCTCCTCGTTATGCTTCTTCATTGCCTCAAGTCCACCCATCTTCTTGAGCCACTTGAATACCTTGCCACAGATATAAATGCCGTAGCATGGTGGTGTGTTGTAAAGGCTGTCGTTGTCTGCCTGAGTCTTCCACTTAAGCATGGTTGGTGTGCCTGGGAGGCAGTCATCTGTGATTAGGTCTTCACGGATAATCGCAATTACCACTCCTGCAGGTCCGACATTTTTCTGGACTCCGCCGTATACTACACCATATTTTGTAACATCAATTGGCTCTGATAAGAAACATGAGGATACATCAGATACAAGCAGCTTACCCTTTGTGTCTGGCAAAGTTTTGTACTTTGTACCATAAATTGTGTTGTTTTCACAGATGTATACATAGTCCATATCATCTGTAATAGGAAGGTCTGAACAATCAGGAATATATGAGAAGGTCTCATCTGCTGAGGATGCAAGCTCTACAGCCTCACCATAAATCTTAGCTTCCTGAAAAGCCTTTTTAGCCCACTGTCCTGTGATGATATAGCCAGCTTTTCTGTTTTTCATAAGGTTCATTGGAACCTCTGCAAAAAACTGTGAAGCTCCACCCTGAAGGAAAAGGACCTTATAATTGTCAGGGATATTCATAAGGTCACGAAGGTCTGCCTCTGCTTCTTTGATGATGTCATCAAACCATTTAGATCTGTGGCTCATCTCCATAACAGACATTCCGCTTCCCTTGTAATCCATCATCTCATCTGCTGCTTCTTTCAATACTTCCTCCGGAAGCACAGCAGGACCTGCTGAAAAGTTGTACACTCTGCTCATATTTGTTTCCTCACTTTCTTACTTATAAACATTTTCGTTACTTATCTATTATTTATTATTTAAATTATAATCCTCTTCGTCAAAGGCTTCATTAATTGGCGAACCAGGTGCAACCATAGGCCATACCTTATCATCACAATCAATAATACAGTCAATTACAAATGGCTTTTTGCATGCAAGTGCCTCTGCAAAGGCTTCCTTAAATTCTTCCTTTGTAGTTACTCTTCTTGCCTCAGCTCCCATTGCTTCACACAGCTTGACATAGTCAACACCATCATCCAGCACTGTAGCCGAGTAATGCTTCTCGTAGAATAAGGTCTGCCACTGTCTGACCATTCCAAGTACATGGTTATTGATAATAACCTCAATAAGTGGAAGCTTCTCTCTGGATGCAGTTGCGATTTCATTCATGTTCATTCTGAAACAGCCATCACCGGCGATATTGATTACCTGCTTATCCGGGTTTGCTGTCTGTGCTCCAATTGCAGCTCCCAAACCATAGCCCATTGTTCCAAGTCCACCAGAAGTAAGCAGATGTCTTGGCTTGCTGTATTTAAAATACTGGGCTGCCCACATCTGATGCTGGCCAACCTCAGTTACCATAATTGCATCTCCATGGGTCATCTCGTAGATTGCCTCAATAACAGCAGGACCCGAAAGGCCATTCCTGTTGTAGTCCAGTGGAAACTGCTTAGCATATCCTGCAATATGCTCATTCCAGGCTGTGTGCTCCTGCTTTGTAAGCTTTGCATTTATAAGCTTTAAGGCTTCGTTTACATCACCTACCACATCTGCTGTAACTCTGATATTCTTATTAATCTCAGCAGGGTCTACATCAATCTGAAGTATTTTTGCCTGACGGGCAAATTTCTTTGGATTGCCAAGCACGCGGTCTGAAAATCTGGTTCCAATTGCTATAAGCAGGTCACACTCTGAAACGCCAAGGTTTGAGGTCTTGGTTCCATGCATTCCAAGCATTCCTGTGTAGTCTGCCGATGTTCCATCATATGCACCCTTGCCCATAAGTGTGTCACATACAGGTGCATCCACCAGTTCTACAAATTTCTTTAATTCTTCGCTTGCTCCCGAAAGAACTGCTCCACCACCTACGAATATGTATGGCTTTTTGGATTTTTCTATAAGTCCTATTGCCCTGTCAATTACATCCTCTGTGAGGAACTCAGTATTAGGTGCCGGAAAAACAATATCTGCTTTCTTATATTCAGTCCTCTGGGCTGTCACATCCTTTGGAATATCCACAAGAACCGGACCCGGACGTCCTTTTCTTGCAATATCAAAGGCTCTTCTGATTGTCGCTGCGAGATTGTTTATATCCTTGACAATAAAACTATACTTTGTAATAGGTGTTGTTATTCCTGCTATATCAACCTCCTGAAAGCTGTCCTTGCCAAGAAGCGGAACTGTTACGTTACATGTGATAGCCACTACCGGGATAGAATCCATGTAGGCTGTTGCTATTCCTGTGACAAGGTTTGTAGCTCCCGGTCCCGATGTAGCCATACACACTCCGACTTTTCCTGTGCTTCTGGCATATCCGTCTGCCGCATGGCTTGCCCCCTGCTCGTGGCTGGTCAGCACATGCTTTATTTCAGGATGCTTGTAAAGCTCATCATATACATTTAAAATAGCTCCACCCGGATAGCCGAAAACTGTATCTACACCCTGTTCTTTTAAACATTCTATAATAATCTGTGATCCTGTTAATTGCATATTCTTAATCCTCTATAATTATTTTATAGGCTCTGCTCTCCCGGAAGTGCAAGAATTGCTCCCCTGTTTCCAGATGTAACCAGTGATGAATACCTCTTGAGATAGCCTGTTGTAACCTTTGGCTCTCTTGGCTGCCATCTGGCCTTTCTCTCTGCCAGAACCTCATCCGATACATCAAGCTCAAGAGTCATCTCAGGAATATTAATCCTGATGATGTCGCCCTCCTCAACAAGTGCAATTGGTCCTCCAACTGCTGCCTCTGGAGATACATGTCCTATTGAAGCACCACGGCTGGCTCCTGAGAAACGTCCATCTGTAATCAGGGCTACAGAGCTTCCCAGTCCCATTCCTGCGATTGCAGATGTAGGATTAAGCATCTCTCTCATACCAGGTCCTCCCTTAGGTCCCTCGTATCTGATGACTACCACGTCACCCTCTACAATCTTTCCGCCCTTTATAGCAGCGATTGCATCCTCCTCGCAGTCAAACACTCTTGCTGGTCCTTCATGAACCATCATCTCTTCAACCACAGCAGAACGTTTTACAACTGAACCATCCGGTGCGAGATTTCCTTTAAGTACTGCAAGTCCGCCTGTCTTTGAATATGGGTTGTCAACAGGACGGATAACCTCTGGATTCAGGTTTACTGCCTTTGCAATATTCTCTCCTACAGTCCTGCCTGTAACTGTCATACAGTCTGTATTTAAGAGTCCTATATCAGCAAGCTCTTTCATAACAGCCCATACACCGCCAGCCTCGTTTAAGTCCTCCATATATGTAGGTCCTGCCGGTGCCAGGTGGCAGAGGTTAGGTGTCTTCTCACTAATTGGATTTGCAAAGCTGATGTCAAAATCAAAGCCTATCTCATGTGCAATTGCAGGCAGATGAAGCATAGAGTTTGTTGAACATCCCAGAGCCATATCAACTGTAAGAGCATTCATGATGGCATCCTTTGTGATAATATCACGAGCCTTGATACCCTTGTTGTACATATCCATAACAGCCATGCCGGCATGCTTTGCCAGTCTGATACGTTCTGAATAAACTGCAGGAATAGTACCATTTCCTCTGAGTCCCATTCCAAGTGCCTCTGTCAGACAGTTCATAGAGTTAGCTGTGTACATTCCAGAACATGAACCACAGGTAGGACATACCTTGTTCTCATACTCACATACATCCTCTTCTGTCATAGTTCCTGCCGCATAAGAACCAACGGCCTCAAACATAGAAGAAAGCGATCTCTTTTTACCCTGCACATGTCCTGCAAGCATTGGTCCGCCTGATACAAATACTGTTGGCAGATTAAGTCTTGCTGCTGCCATCAGAAGTCCAGGTACGTTTTTATCACAGTTTGGTACCATTACAAGTGCGTCAAACTGATGGGCAAGTGCCATACACTCTGTGGAATCTGCAATCAAATCACGGGTTACAAGGGAATACTTCATGCCTATATGTCCCATTGCGATTCCATCACATACTGCTATAGCCGGAAATACAACCGGTACTCCGCCAGCCTCTGCTACACCAAGCTTTACAGCGTCCACAATTTTGTCTATATTCATATGGCCCGGTACAATCTCATTATATGAGCTTACAATACCTACCATTGGCTTTTTCATTTCTTCTGGTGTGAATCCCAGTGCATTAAATAAGCTTCTTGCCGGTGCCTGCTGCATACCAGCTCTTGCGTTATCACTTATCATACTTTTATCTCCTTTTTCCACTTTATTTGTGCGCTAGACTCTCTCAGCTATTAAATCTCCCATCTGTGCTGTGCCAACCTGAGTGATGCCCTCCTTTGACTCACCCGGCTGTGGCATAATATCTATTGTCCTGCAGCCCTCTTTAAGTACCTGCTTTACAGCGGCTTCGATTGCATCAGCCTCCTTATCCAAATCAAAGGAATATCTAAGCATCATAGCTGCTGATAAAATAGTTGCAATAGGATTTGCTATGCCTTTTCCTGCAATATCAGGTGCTGAACCACCGCTTGGCTCATAGAGGCCAAACTTGGTATCATTTAAGCTGGCAGATGAAAGCATTCCAATTGAGCCTGTCACCATACTGGCTTCATCTGATAATATATCGCCAAACATGTTTTCTGTCAAAATCACGTCAAACTGCTTTGGATCCTTTACAAGCTGCATTGCACAG
>ERZ1031095.545-NODE-545-length-12635-cov-5.143561_pt1 | contig 12635 bp, 8 predicted proteins | sample MGYA00517108_ERZ1031095 | MGnify/ENA primary metagenome ERZ1031095 (study PRJEB33719, sample SAMN04261275) | wastewater metagenome | biome: rural village; feature: human; material: feces | host: Homo sapiens | place: El Salvador | collected 2013-01-07 ... | reverse complement strand
AATGGAGAGCTTCCAATCAGGGTATTAAATGGAAGGGCTGGATACATTAACTTCCTTGATGCATTTAATGGATGGCAGCTTGTAAAAGAATTAAAAAAGGCAACAGGACTTCCGGCAGCAACATCTTTTAAGCATGTTTCACCAGCCGGTGCAGCAGTAGGACTTCCACTTTCTGAAGTGGAGAAGCAGATTTACTGGGTGTCTGATATGGATATCGAGTTCACACCACTTGCAAACGCTTATATCAGAGCAAGAGGCGCAGACAGAATGTCATCATTTGGTGATTTTATTTCATTGTCAGATGTATGTGACAAGAGCACAGCTCTTGTAATTAAGAGAGAGGTATCTGATGGAGTGATTGCTCCTGGATATACAGATGAGGCTCTTGAGATTTTAAAGGCAAAGAAAAATGGTAATTACTGTGTTATTGAGATAGACCCGGATTACGTTCCAGCTCCAATTGAGAGAAAGGATGTATTTGGTATCACATTTGAGCAGGGAAGAAACGAGTTAAATATTGATGAAAATTTCTTCTCAAATATTGTGACAGAGAACAAGGCTCTTACAGAGCAGGCAAAGATTGACCTCACTATTGCCATGATTACACTTAAGTATACACAGTCAAACTCAGTATGTTATGTAAAGGGCGGTCAGGCAATAGGTATCGGTGCAGGGCAGCAGTCACGTATCCACTGTACAAGACTTGCAGGCTCAAAGGCTGATAACTGGTGGCTCAGACAGTCTCCACAGGTTCTTGGACTTAAATTTGTAGACAATATCAAGAGAGCAGACCGTGATAATACAATCGACCTCTATATGGGAGAGGATTATATGGATGTGCTCGCTGAGGGCGAATGGCAGAAATTCTTCAAGGTTAAGCCTGAGGTATTTACAGCAGAGGAAAAGAGAGCATGGCTTGATAAGAATACTGATGTGGCACTTGGCTCAGACGCTTTCTTCCCATTTGGAGATAACATCGAGCGTGCACATAAGAGCGGTGTAAAATATGTTGCACAGCCAGGTGGTTCTGTGAGAGATGACCATGTAATTGATACATGTAATAAGTACGATATGGTTATGAGCTTTACAGGAATCCGTTTATTCCACCACTAATGCAAAAGGCATAGAACTGATTATTCGGAGAATACTTGAAATTTCTGACAGCATATGATAAAATATGCAGATGCAAAAGGATATAAGTGTTGATAGTTGACACAAACGAAAGCCCAAAGAGTTGCAGCTCTTTGGGTTTTCTTGTTCATCATGGTAAATTCAATAGAAGACACAGTTTTCCTGTTGCCAGTATCGTGGCAGTAACAGTATAATACTATCATGATAATCATGTTTTTTTACAAGGGAGAAAATTAAGTGAAGGATAAGAACGATATATTTATAAAGTGCATTATGGCAGCAGGTGTAGTGACAGTTATAGCTGCCATGATTATAGTATTTGGGAAATTTGGTAAAATGGTAACAGTGGTAAGGGCTGACAATGCCAGTATAACCGGGGTTAATACAGATAAAACAGGTGCAGAGAACACAGGCAGTGTAGATAAAACAGACGATGTTGAAAACATAGGCAAAGCAGATAAAAAAGCCAGTGACAGCAGGACAAATAATAGCAGGGAGGGCAGCAGTAAGACAGATAATAAAGACATATATATACCCGACAGTCTGCTGGAATTAAAGGAAAAATACCCAGAAACAGCAGATTTTGTAGACTCATATGCTGAATATCAGGATACAGAATTTGATATGGACATATCCGACGAGATAGTGGAAGGTGAGATACCCCTTTTCATACAGTGGGATAAGCGCTGGGGATACTGTATGTATGGAACTGATTTCTTCGGAGTAAACGGATGTGGACCCACATGCCTTGCTATGGTGGTTTGCGGACTTACAAATGATGCAGAATACAACCCATATGATATAGCTATGTTTTCAATGTCAAACGACTATTATATAAGCGGTCAGGGAACCTCATGGAATCTAATGACAGAGGGCGCTAGAAATCTGGGGCTTACAGTTGAAAGCGGCAATATAACCCAGTGGTATATAGAGCACAATCTGTCAAGCCAGTCACCTATGATTTGCTCCATGGAGCCGGGAGATTTTACCTATACAGGGCATTTTATCGTGCTTACCGGCATAGATGAGGATGGCAAAATTATAGTAAATGACCCAAACAGCTATATAAATAGCAAGAAGCACTGGGAGATAAGTGATTTGCTGCCACAGATAAAGAGCATATGGTGTTACAGGAGGTAGGAACTCTATATGGCATTACAGTTTATTCTTGGAAATTCAGGAAGTGGAAAATCAGAGTATATATATAGAAAAATAACAGAAGAAGCCTCGCGAAATATTACAAAAAATTATCTTGTGATTGTTCCAGAGCAGTTTACCATGCAGACACAGAAGAAGCTGGTGGAGCTGTCCAAGAATAAAGCCATCATGAATATTGATGTTTTATCCTTCCAGAGACTTGCCTACAGGGTCTTTGATGAGCTTGGAATCAAAAATGTAAAGGTGCTGGAGGAGACGGGTAAAAATCTTGTCTTAAGGAAGGTGGCACAGGGCATAGAGGATAAGCTTACTGTCCTAAGACCAAACATAAGCAGGATGGGATATATAGGAGAAATCAAATCGCTGCTGTCAGAGCTTATGCAGTACAATATCAGCCCGGAGCAGCTTCGCGCCTATATTAATTCGGGCAAGCTGTCACCGGTGCTTGCAGCCAAGCTCTCTGATGTGCTGGTTATGTACGAGGGCTTTAACGACTTCATGAAGGATAAATATATAACAGCAGAGGAACTCTTAAATGTCCTTAAAGGCGTGGCTGGAGATTCTGAAATACTAAGGGATTCTGTGATTGTGTTTGATGAATTTACAGGCTTTACACCTGTGCAGAATGAGCTGATGAGCGAGCTTCTTAAAATCTGTGAGCAGATATATGTGACACTTACCATAGATTCAAGGGAAGAGGGGGCTTTTTACAACTGTGCTGGCATGCATGAGCTTTTTTATATGCCTAAAAAGACCATAAGGTCACTCATGAAAATGGCAGGAGACCTCCATGTGGATGTAGCGGAACCGGTTGTGCTGCAGGGGAAAAAAGACTACAGATTCAAAGAGTCTGAGGAGATGTTTTTCCTGGAGCAGAACCTTTTCAGAAAAAATGGTAAAAAATACAGCCAGGAGGTCTCAGATATCACGCTTACAAGCTGCAAGAATCCTAAGGAAGAGCTTGTATACACTGCAAGAATGATAAATGACTATGTGCAGAATAAGGGAATGAGATATAAGGAAATCGCCATTGTGACTGGCGATGTGGAGAGCTGCAGTAACTATGTAGAGCGGATTTTCACCCAGTACAATATCCCATTTTTCCTTGATACTACAAAGGATATTTTGTTTCATCCATTTATAGAATTTGTGAGGGCTGCACTGGAAATAATAGAAAAGGACTTTTCCTATGAGGCGGTCTTCAGGTTCTTAAGATGCGGCTTTTGTGACATTGAGGATGAAAAAATCGATACATTGGAAAATTATATACTGGCAGCAGGAATCAGGGGCAGATCAGCCTGGAGCAAGAGATGGCTTAGAAGCACCCGCAATAAAAACGAGTATGATTTGGAAGAAATGAACAGTTTGAGAGAGACCATCTACCAGCTTTTAGAGCCTCTTGTCATGGTATTTAAGGATAAAGACTCGGATGTAAGGGGGAAAATTATTGCCCTCTATGAGCTTTTTGTGAGGCTTGATGTGGAAAAGAAGCTTGCAGAGAAGGAAAATGAACTGTTAAAGCTTGGAGAGCAGGTAAAATCAAAGGAATACGGTCAGATTTATGAGATAGTCATGTCTCTTTTTGAAAAGTATGTATCAATCCTGGGAGAGGAGAAAATCGGAATCCGTGAATTTACGGAAATCCTCGATGCCGGCTTTGATGCTGCATCCGTCGCTGCCATTCCACCGGGATATGACAATGTGATGGTGGGGGATATTGAGCGAACAAGACTTAATGGTGTAAAGGTTTTATTTTTCTTAGGTGTAAATGATGGAATTGTGCCAAAGAGTGTGACTAAGGGAGGCATAATATCCCAGTACGAACGAGAAGCCCTTAGGGAAATGGATGTGGAGCTGGCACCGGGAGCCAGAGAGCTTACCTTTATACAGAGGTATTATCTCTATCTCAACATGACCAAGCCATCTAACAAGCTCCATATCAGCTATTCCAGGCTTGATGCCACAGGAAAAACCATACTGCCGTCATATCTGGTGGGCGTAATAAAGCGCATGTACGAGAAGCTGTCAGAGAATACAATTCTGGAAGTGAGTGAGCAGCTTGATATTTCCACAGAGCGGGCTGCCAGAAATTATCTGCTTTGTAATGAGCCGGATGAGGACTGGTACAGGATTGCCAGGTATTTTTATGATAAGGACAGGGATGAGCTTGAGCGGCTCATACAGGCAAAATACGCAAGCTTCAGCAATAATCCAATCAGCAGTAATGTGGCAAGGGCTGTCTATGGCAATCATATAGAGGGCAGTGTCACACGAATCGAGCAGTACGCCAGATGTGCCTATGCCTATTATCTTAAGTATGGTTTGAGACTCAGGGAGAGAGAAATAAAGGGCTTTGAGAATGTGGATATTGGAAATATATACCATGAAGCACTGAAGCACTACAGCCTGAAACTGGAAAATTCAGAGTCAGACTGGTTTTCGGTAAGTGATGAAATTAGGGATGAGCTGGCAGAGACGGCTATAGAAGAAGCCTTTGAGCCGTATGTGTTTGCAGATGATTCTGTGACAGGGGAAACAAAGCATATGATGGAGAGGATGAAGGGCATATTTTTGGAGACAATCTGGGCTCTCACTAATCAGGTCAGAAGGGGCAGCTTTGTGCCAAAGGAGTTTGAGGTCTCATTCAGCGATATATCGGAGACAGATAAGCTGCATTTTGATTTTGGAGACAAGAGAAGCATTGATTTGGGCGGCAGAATAGACAGGGTAGATACCTGTCTGGACGCAGACAAAATGTATGTGAAGGTCGTGGATTACAAGTCAGGCGGCACACAGTTTGATTTGGTTAAGATATATGAAGGCACCCAGCTTCAGCTGGTGGTTTATCTGAATGCGGCTATAGAAAAAAACAAGCTGGCATACCCAGACATGAAAATAGCACCGGCAGGCATACTCTATTACCACATAGATGACCCGACAATTGAGGTTTCCGACAATCTTACAGAAAAGGAAATAGATGACATTATCCTGAAAAAATTAAGACCGGATGGGGTTGTGGGCAGCGAGGAAAAAATATACAGGGCTATGGATAAGGATTTTGAATCCGAATCTCTGGCAATACCTGTACAGATAAATAAAAACGGCGCCCTGTCTGCCAGATCAAGCGTTTTATCCCAGGAGGAATTTGAGGTTGTCAGGGATTTTGCAGCAACCAAGATAAAAGAACTGGGACAGGATATGTTTGATGGCAGGATAGATGTAAACACAGATAGCTGCAAATACTGTGCATATGAGAGCATTTGCGGTGTCAGGTCAAAGCTTCCGGGGCTTTCGGATAAGAGCAGGCTGAAGATAGATAAAAGTGATGTTCTGGACAAGATGATAGAAGCAAACGCGATGAATAAGCTTACAGGTGAGGAGTAAATTTTGGCGGTAAAGTGGACTGAGGAACAACAAAAGGTAATTGATTACAGAGACAGAAATATTCTGGTATCGGCAGCGGCTGGTTCTGGTAAGACTGCTGTTTTGGTGGAGAGAATAATTCACAGGATTTTGGAGGATGAGAAGCCTGTGGATATTGACAGAATGCTGGTTGTTACCTTTACCAAGGCGGCGGCGGCAGAGATGAGAGAGCGAATTGCAAAAGCAATCGAGACCAAGCGACAGCTTGCAAACGAGAAAAATGAGACAGATGAGAACCTGGAGAAGCAGGCATCCCTCATTCATAATGCCCAGATTACCACAATAGATGCTTTCTGTCTCTTCGTTGTCAGAAATCATTTCGAGGAGATAAATCTGGACCCGGATTTCAGAATCGCAGACAGCGGTGAGGTGACACTGCTTGAAAATGAAGTGATTGCGGAATTATTTGAGAGCAATTATACAAAAGAGGACAATGAGGCATTTTTAAAGCTTATTGATTCTTATTCGTCAGGCAGAAATGACAATGCTGTGCGTGATATGGTCCTTAAAATATATCATGAGGCAGAGAGTGCCTCCTGGCCTTTAAAATGGATAGAGGGGCTTTCTCAAATATACCATATAGAGGATGAGGAAGAACTCTTACAGACTGACATGATAAAAAATATAACTGACTATGTGCTCATGATGATGGGAGAGTACAGAGACCAGCTTGCAGCCCTTACAGAGCGGGCAAAGTCTGTGGCAGGACTTGAAAAGTATGTCATGACTCTGGAAAACGACAAGACACTTATGGAGTCCCTTGATGATATCAGGGATTTTGTGGCTCTTAAGGAGTTTTTCGATAAGTTTAAAATGCCTGCAATTGCAGCGATACGAGGCTTTGATGGGGATGAGGCAGCCAAGGAAAGCATCAAAAATGCCAGAAATGCAATAAAGGACGGCATAAACAGCATAATTAAAGCCTATTTCACTGTGGACATTCCAGAGCTCACAGAGCAGATAAAGGGACAGGCGGATATAGTGGATGAGCTGGTCAGACTGTCCAGTGAGTATAACAGGCTCATGGAAGTCAGAAAGCGCGAAAAGCGGATAGCAACCTTTAGCGATATAGAGCATTTTGCCCTGAGAATACTGGTGGATGAGAAAAGCATGGAGAGGACAGAGACCGCCATCCAGTTTTCAAAGCATTTTGAGGAAATCATGATTGACGAGTATCAGGACAGCAATCAGGTGCAGGAAGATATCATGACTGCTATTTCAAGATGTGCAGACGGGCAGAACAACATGTTTATGGTTGGTGATGTAAAGCAGAGTATCTACAGGTTCAGACAGGCAAAGCCAGAGCTTTTTATGACAAAGTATAATAGCTTTGAGCTTAAGGAGAGCAAAAATCAGAGGATTGACCTGCACAGAAATTTCCGAAGCAGAAAGGAAGTCATTGATTTCTGTAATGATATTTTTTATAAAATCATGTCACCCGACCTGGGAAAGGTGTCCTATGACGAGGATTCTGCCCTCTACTGTGGTGCGCAGTTTGATGAAGCAGAGGGTATGGAGCCTGAGCTTATCCTTGCGGATTTGAAGGATGAGGGGCTGGCAGACACTTTGCTGGATGAGGACAGCAAGGCGGTCAGGATAGAGGCACTTATGACTGCCAGAAGAATTCAGGACTTAGTGGCAGAGGGCGCAAAGTATTCTGACATAGTGATTCTTGCCAGAAGTCTCTCAAGCTGGGGCGCAGAGTTCGCGGATGTGCTAAAGGACTGTGGCATACCGGCTCATGTCACCTCACAGATGGGATATTTTTCTGCTTACGAGGTGCAGATTGTACTTGCCATGCTCAAAATTCTTGACAATCCATATCAGGATATACCTATGGCAGCAGTTCTTAAAAGTCCTATAGCAGGGCTGGATGATGAGGAACTGGCAGAAATCAGGGTGGAGAATAAGGATGGAGCTTTTTCTAAGGGCTTTGCAGGCATTCTCCAGAAGCAGGAGAAAAAGGCTAATCAAGAACAGGATAAAGAAAAAAACGAGGGTGAGGAAAATGATAATGAAGTCATTGAACTTAGCCCAGCCTTACAGAAGTTTGTCGATACTTACAGAGAGCTGAGGGCTGCAATAAGTGACACCCCTATACATACTCTGATAGAGCAGCTTCTGGACAAGACCGGTTTTGGAGATTATGTGGCTGCCATGCCTTCAGGAAAGCGCAGACAGCAGAATCTGGAGATGCTTTTTGAGATGGCGGTAAACTATGAGAGCACCAGCTACAAGGGGCTTTTCCATTTTGTGAAATATATAGAGACCCTGCAGAAATACGAGGTGGATTTCGGCGAGGCTGAAACCATATCTGAAAATGATGATGTAGTCAGGATAATGACCATTCATAAGAGCAAGGGCCTGGAATTCCCAATTGTCTTTGTCAGCGGCATGGGCAGGAAGATGAACCAGAGAGATACGCAGGACACTCTGGTGCTGCACCCTGAGCAGGGACTGGGCCTGACTCAAATGTTAAAAAGACCAAGGGCAAGGATTAAGCACAATACCCTGATAAGGTCTGAAATTGCCAGACAGCTTAAGTATGAGAATCTGGGGGAGGAGCTGAGAGTCCTGTATGTAGCCCTGACCAGGGCAAAGGAAAAGATAATACTCACAGGAACTGTGAAGGATTATGGGAAGACCATAAGCAGGTACACGGCAGACATAAGGCCTATGAAGCCTATATCCTTTGGACAGAGGGCACAGGCGCAGACTTATCTGGACTGGATACTGCCGGCTGTCCTGTCATATCCTGACAAGTACGATATCACCTTAAAAAGTGGAATGGACATGGCGGTCAGGGAGGCAGAGGCACTTGCTTCATTAGAGATAGACCGGGACACATTGATGAAGAACATCCTGCAGGTTGAGCCTGATAGTGTGGAGAAAATATCCAAAAATTTTACCTTTGAATATAAGTATAGGTCTGATGCTGCCAGAAAAAGCAAGTATTCTGTGTCAGAAATCAAGCATGATTCAATGCTGCAGAAGTATGACAGTGAAAAGGGCGAGGCTCAGAAGCCTGACTTTTTAATTGAGGAGAAGGAAAGCTATATTCCTTCATTTATCTCTGAAAAGGAGAAGGGTGGCAGGGGAGTCAGTCAGGGTGCCTTAAGAGGAACAGCAGTGCATAGAGTTATGGAGTGCTTTGATTTTGCAGGACTTTATGATGTGCTGAAGACAGTTCAGAATGACCATGATTATGACTATGAAGCGGATAAGAACCATATTATGAAATATGTGAAGAATGAGCTTGCAAGAATGCTCTCACAGGGGCTTATTGATGAGGACATGAATGAGCTTATCAATCCTGACATAATCTGTAAATTTATTGGAAGCCATACTGCACGAAGAATGGCAGAGGCGGATAAGAATAAGCTGCTTTTCAGGGAAAAGCCTTTTGTCACGGACTATGATGGAGCCCTGCTTCAGGGAATAATAGATGCCTTCTGGATAGAGGAGGGCAGGGTCATAGTGCTTGATTATAAGACCGACAAGGTCAAGACAGCAGAGGAGCTTATCCTGCGCTACAAGACCCAGCTTGACATATATGCAGATGCACTGGCAAGGATTTTTGACACGGATAAAAGTGAAGAACTTATATATTCATTTAGATTACAGGAGATTATAGAAATTGAGTAGAATTATACTAGCGTCGGCATCCCCAAGGAGAAAGGAGCTCTTAGAGCAGGTCGGAATAGAGTTTGAAATCTGCCCTGCCAAGGGAGAGGAGATAATCACAAAGACAGTGCCGCCGGAAGTGGTAAGCGAGCTGTCAGACCAGAAAGCCATGGAGGTGGCACAGCTTATCACCCAGTATGATGAAGCCCACAGGGATATCACAACACCGGCTGATATCATGGTGATTGGGGCAGATACAGTTGTGGCATATGAGAATCAGATTCTGGGCAAACCAAAGGATGAAGCTGATGCAGAGCGGATGCTTACAATGCTGGCTGGAAATACCCACAGTGTGTATACAGGAGTTACTGTGGTTATTATTGATAAGGACGGCAGGGCTGGAAAAAAGACCTTTTACGAGAAAACAGATGTGGTAATGCACAGGATGTCACAAAAGCAGATAAGGGATTATATCGCCACAGGTGAGCCTATGGATAAGGCTGGCTCCTACGGCATACAGGGAAAATGCGCCATATATGTGAAGGAAATACATGGAGATTACAATAATGTGGTAGGGCTTCCCGTTGCAAGACTCTATCAGGAACTCTTTGCTATTGGAATTGATATGTATTTATGGTAAAATTTCTTTAATTAAAATAATTATTTTGAAATATTGCGGAGGTGCAGGATGTACGAATATGATGAAGAGGTTTTAAACACATTTTTGGAGAATCAGACCCAGCTTTTTTCAGAAGAGGTAGCGTATTCACCAGAGACAGCAGAGGAGTTTCTTGAGGACTGTATGGCTGTGGTTTGTAAAAACTTAAAGGAAGTAAGAGATTATTTTGATGAGGCAGGCACTGACATAGCAGGAATGTCTGATGACGAGCTGCTTGAGCAGAGTGAAGTATTTTCCCTGCCAAGCGGAAGATTTCTTATCGTAGAAGGATAGAAATCAGAAGGGATTACAACATTGAGAAAAAGAACAATTATCAGCGTGGCGGCAGCTCTTATGGCTGCTGTCATGCTGACTGGCTGTCAGATAGGAAATACAGAGATAGTTTTTGATGTAAAGCATACTAATAAGCATGTGGCTTTTGCTGTGAATGGCACAGAGTGCAGCATGAAGGAAGCAAAGCTTTACCTGTGTAATTATAAAAATTTATATGGCAACGAATATGGGGTTAATCTCTGGGATTACGATTTCGGAGAGAACTCTCTGGATGAGTATGTAAAGGATGTCACGGTTGATGAGGCAACGAGGATAACCTGCATGTCGCTTCTGGCGGAGGAACAGGAGATAAGCCTCACAGAGGATGAGAAGAAGTTGGCAGGAGATGCGGCTTCGGAATACTATAAGTCCCTTAATGATGAGGAAAAAAGCTTCATGGGGATTTCCCAGACCGATATAAAGCAAATCTATGAGAAATATGCCCTTGCCAATAAGCTCTACAATTCCATGACCGCTGGAGTTGACTCGGAGGTCAGTGATGATGAGGCAAGAGTTATGAACATCCAGCAGATTATTGTATCGGATGAGGAACAGGCAAATCAGATTGAAGCGGCACTCCAGTCGGGAGACGAGTTTGCTTCTCTGGCAGGCACCTACAATGAGGCGGGCTCGGTGGAAGCTGATATAGCCAGAGATACATATCCTGAGGAAGTGGAAAATGTGGCATTTGAGCTGGAAAATGACGAGATTTCGGGCAAAATCCCAGCATCAGATGGTAAATTTTATTTCATAAAATGTGTGAACAAGTTTGATGAAGAACTGACTGAAAAAAACAAGGAGCATATACTTGAGAAGAGGGAAAAGGAGAAATTCTTTGATGCCTACAATGACTTTGTGGGCAATGCAGAGTTTGAGCTAAACACAGAGCTGTGGGATTCCATATCACTTGAGGATGAAAAGGACATAACCACAGATTCCTTTTTCAAGGTATATGATAAATACTTCACAGGAGGAAACTAAACGATGGTTTGGTATATGGACTGGGAAATAAAGTTTTTAGACGCACTTCAGGGGATAAGAACACCACTTGGGGATGATGTGATGGCGTTCTTATCTGACCTTGGAAATGCAGGTATATTCTGGATTGCAATTGGATTATTGTTACTTATTCCAAAGAAATCCAGAATGTATGGAGTTCAGATGCTTGCAGCCATGGCATTTACCTTTATAGTTGGCAATCTGATTCTCAAAAATGTATTTGATAGAATGAGACCCTGTCAGGTATTCGTGGATATGTACAATCTCACGGTAAAGATTCCTTTTGACTCATCTTTCCCCTCAGGACATACCATGAATGGAATAACCAGCTCGGTATCGCTCCTATTTATGGACAAGAGAGTGGGCATTCCTGCTATCATTCTTGCCCTTGCCATTGCTTTTTCGAGAATGTACAACTTCATGCACTGGCCAACCGATATAATCGGCGGCATATGCATAGGCCTCGCCTCTGCAATCTTCATGAACTGGCTATTTAAGAAAAAGGGCTGGACTAAATAAGTCCTAAGAATTTTTCATGGATTCTGGTATCTTCATCAAGCTCAGGATGAAATGCCAGACCAATCTGATTTTTATATTGAACCGCAACGATTCGGTTGTCTACTTCAGCCAGAACCTTTGTAGATTTAGCATCCTTTACATAGGGAGCTCTGATAAAAGTCATATCAAAGTCTCCTATGCCGTCAAAGGGTGCTTTCTTTTTGAAGCTTCCAAGCTGTCTGCCATAGGCATTCCTCTCCACAACCACAGGGAGAGTGCCTAAGTATACATTGGAATCATTACTGAGCTGCTCAGCCAGAAGAATCAGTCCTGCGCAGGTGGCAAGGGTTGGCATGCCGTCATTTATAAGCTCTCTGATAGATGTAAGCATGTCCAGCTCATTTAGTAGCTTGCCCTGTACCGTGCTTTCTCCACCGGGTAAGACCAGCCCGTCTATATTGCCTATATCATTCTTTTTTCGTAATTCAACACATTCTGCTCCCAGCCCTTCAAGCATTTTCTTATGCTCAATAAAGGCTCCCTGAACAGCCAGAATACCGATTTTCATTTTACTGTCCCCGTTCTTCCATGATAATCTTGATTTCGCTCTCGTTGATACCAACCATAGCCTCTCCTAAATCCTCAGATAACTCAGCAATCAATTTGGCATCAGTGTAGTTTGTTACAGCCTTAACAATCGCCTCAGCACGCTTTGCAGGATTGCCTGATTTGAAAATACCAGAGCCTACGAATACGCCCTCAGCACCGAGCTGCATCATCAGGGCAGCATCAGCAGGAGTAGCAACTCCAC
>ERZ1031095.543-NODE-543-length-12672-cov-24.014425_pt1 | contig 12672 bp, 13 predicted proteins | sample MGYA00517108_ERZ1031095 | MGnify/ENA primary metagenome ERZ1031095 (study PRJEB33719, sample SAMN04261275) | wastewater metagenome | biome: rural village; feature: human; material: feces | host: Homo sapiens | place: El Salvador | collected 2013-01-07 ... | reverse complement strand
ATACTTATCTCGAACTGGCAGATATCATCACGCGCTACGAGCAGCTGCTTGTGGCCACACCCGATGTGCCCGCCACCCGATACCAGCTCAAGAAAAAGCTCTCTGCCGAGCAGATGAGCCGCGTGCTGCTCTACGAGGTGGAAAGCAACGATACCTGGGTGCGCGACCACGGACCCCTCACCATGGTGCTGCGCAGAAAGCAGAACACCTGGATGGTGCCTTACCGCATACTCGACTTCAAGTTCAACGGATGGGGCGAAAAGTTCAGATGGGAGAAGGACAATGCCATCACCCTGAAACTATACTATCAGGCAGCCTTCCATGCCGATATTGAGAACCATCAGGGCTTCGTGCTCGAAGGAGGAAGCATCGAGAGCGACGGAAAAGGTACGCTCTTCACCACCTCACAGTGTCTGCTGGCGCCTCACCGCAACCAGCCGCTCGACCACGACAGCATCGACCATCTGCTGCAGACTTTCTTCCAGCTCAAGAGAGTCGTCTGGCTGGATCACGGCAATCTGATTGGCGATGATACCGACGGCCACATCGACACCATCGTGAGAGTGGCTCCGCACGACACCTTATTATATGTAGGCTGCGACAATCCGGAAGATGAGCAGTATGAGGACTTCCAGGCGCTGGAAAAGCAGCTCAAGAGCCTCTTTACCTGGGAGGGATATCCATACCGCCTGCTCAAACTGCCGATGCCCGACCCAATCTATGATGAGGGCAACTGCCTCACCACCAACCCGGAGAGCGAGGGAGACCGGCTGCCAGCCACCTACGCCAACTTCCTGATACTCAACAAGGCTGTGATTTATCCAACCTATAATCAGCCTGAAAAGGACGAGGAGGCACGCAAGCAGATTCAGCTCGCCTTCCCCGACCGCGAAATCATCGGCGTAGATTCGCAGATCATCATCCGCCAGCATGGCAGCATCCACTGCATCACCATGCAGCTTCCTGAAGGAGCCCTCAGAGACTCAACATCAACATTTAACATTTAACATTCAACATTAAAAATTAAATATGAAAGTCGGTTTATTACAACTTCATAATACTGCAGATATCGCCAACAACAAGCAGCGCCTGGCAGAAGGCATCATCGACCTCGCCCATCGCGGCGCAGAGCTCATCGTGCTTCAGGAGCTTCATAACTCCCTCTATTTCTGTCAGGTAGAGAATGTTGACCTCTTCGACCTCGCAGAGCCTATTCCGGGCCCTTCAACCGATTTCTACGGCAAGCTTGCCAAGGATCTCGGCGTCGTCATCGTCACCTCCCTCTTCGAGCGCCGCGCTCCGGGCCTCTACCACAATACGGCGGTAGTGATGGAGAAGGATGGAAGCATAGCCGGAAAATACCGCAAGATGCACATCCCCGACGATCCTGCCTACTACGAGAAGTTTTATTTCACACCGGGCGACCTCGGTTTCCACCCTATCCAGACTTCCGTAGGCAAGCTCGGCGTGCTGGTTTGCTGGGACCAGTGGTATCCCGAAGCAGCCCGTCTGATGGCGCTGCAGGGAGCCGAAATGCTCATCTATCCTACCGCCATCGGCTACGCTACCTATGATACCGAGGAGGAGCAGCAGCGCCAGCGCGAGGCGTGGACTACCGTGATGCGAGGTCATGCCGTAGCCAACGGATTGCCAGTCATCGCCGTAAACCGCGTAGGTTTCGAGCCTGATCCTAGCGGTCAGACCGAGGGCATCCAGTTCTGGGGCAGCAGTTTCGTAGCCGGTCCTCAGGGCGAGCTCTACTACCGTGCCAGCGATCAGGAAGAAGAGAGCCTGGTGGTAGATATCGACCTGAAGCACAGCGAGAATGTGCGCCGCTGGTGGCCATTCCTCCGCGACCGCCGCATCGAGAACTACGGCGATATCACCAAGCGATTTATTGATTAAACCAAGTTTCGCAAGCGGTTTAAGTACGGGCGGCCCAAAAGCTCCAGAAGCAGCACGCCCTGAAAGGGCGTATGGGGCTTACTTTCTGGGCGTGTGGGGCTTACATTCAAAAAGCTTAATATATATAAGGTATAGATTTTCAGGATAAATGAAGAATTTGGAAGTGATGGTGATACTTTTCATCATCGTGATTTTAGGTTACGTCGCCTGCAAGTTGGGATATATGGGCGACAAGTTTGACAAGAAGCTATCCAGCATGGTGGTAGATATCACCTGTCCCCTGCTGGTGCTCTCGTCAGTAATGGGCGATGAGCTGCCCGACCGCACGCTCATCCTTCCCCTCCTGGGCGTAGGTTTCCTTACCTACATCCTTTTGCTGGTATTCGGTTTCTGGGTACCGCGTCTCATCACTCGCAATCATGACGACCAGGGCATGATAGGTTTTGCGCTGATGTTTGCCAACGTAGGTTTCATCGGCTACCCTATCGTTTCGAGCATATTCGGTCCGAAAGCCATTTTTTATGCAGCCTTGCTCAACATGCCGAACACCTTTTTTATTTTTACGGCAGGTGTCATGCTCATCAAGGGCGAGTACAGCATCAAGCAGTTCAATCCTAAGGTGCTGTTTTCTCCGGCTCTTCTGGGTGCCTTCGTTGCCGCCATTCTGGTAGCCTTCGGGGTACATACGCCTGATATCATTGCGCGTCCGGTAACGATGGTGGGCAACATTACGGTTCCTGCAGCCCTGATGATTATCGGTTCCTCGATGGCTAAGTTGCCGGTGAAGGAGATTATCGGCAGTCCTAAGGTATACCTCTCCTCGTTCTTGCGTCTTGTGGTAGTACCTCTGAGCATTTATTTCCTGTTCAAGGTATGTGGTGTAAGCGATCAGGTCAACGACATCAATACGGTTGTCATTGCGATGCCCGTAGCGAGTTTCGGCACGATGTTCTGTCTGAAATACGGCCGCAATCCTTCGCTCATCACCGAGATGACGTTCATCACCACGGTTGGCAGCATCATCACCATCCCGCTCATCACCCTCCTCTTTTCGTAATGATAAAAAAATCCCCTGATGCCACCAAGCACCAGGGGTTTTTCTTTATCTTTTATCGTAATAATCATTAATCACTAATAACTAATCACTACTTCGCGCTGATTTTCTTGCCATTCTTGATGTATACACCCTTCTTCATCGCCTCAGTTATGCGGCGGCCGTTCAGGTCATAAATGGCCTTATTGCCTGTTTCCTTATCCAATGTAACAGAATGGATGCCGGTAGGCTCCAGATCCTCTACCACATTATCAAAGTAAACTATCCAGTTCTTGGTGAAAGGATGAGCCTCATACTTCGCCTTGCTGCCCGGATAGAGATGCAGCGTGCGGTATAAATCATCGAACTTGCTAGCAAATACACACCAACTAATCCAGTAAGGAGCCTCCTTATGACGCATATATACATCCGTCAGATAGAAGCAAGCATTGAATGTATTGAGGCCGAATTCCTCTATCGTCTCAGGCAAATCAATCTCCTTCAACATGGTTGCTCTGAAAACATTGAAGCCTAACTCCCTGACACCGGCTGGCATCTTGAAATGCTCCAGATATTCATTGCCTTCAAATGCATAATCAGGAACCATATCAGCCTTGTAGCTTTCATAAGCCACCACCTTGGCACCGCTCAGGTCGATGCTCTTGAAATAATGGCTCGCCAGCTCATCAAAGTCGCGCTTGTCAATCTCGCCGTTCACCTTGATATTTCTGTATACAAAATAGTCAGGATTTCCGTTGGCAAGTGCTTCCTTCAGCATTCCAGCCCCTATCAGGTTGATTGTAGTATCCTTTTCCTGATAGTTGCGATAAGTCTTAACCTCAAGGGTATAAGCCGGTTCAAGACCTCTGAAAGAATTTGGGCTCTCAGTACCCAAAATGATATCATTAACCAGTTTGCCATTCAGTTCAACGCAACAGTTCGCGATGCCTGCGTCTAACGTCAGATAATAACGGTAAAAGGAACCGATAACAGGTTTGCCATTATAGAAATTGGTGGAAGGATTATACCACGTTTCTGCTTGCTTAATCGTTGCACCTTCTCCCACTTTCGTTCTGATCTCGTATGTGCGAGGCTCATATCCAGTTGCCGGCAGACGCATTCTCTCAAAGGTCGGATCATACAATTCTATATACTCTTCTGAGCCATCTTCCTTTGCCATGATAGCCAGATAATCACCCGGTTCTGCATCCACTTTACTCTCAATACTGAAAGACAAAGCAGGATAAAAATAACCAGGGGCAAAATCTGTCAGTTTAAAAGGCTTGGATGTTACGATTTCCCTCATCTCGCCCTTCGCATTCATCAGAGCTACGACAACTTCTCCGGTAAAGCTGCGGTCTCCCGTATTGCCGATTGGTGCAGAAAAGATGGCACCTCTCTGCCCCTTCTTTACATCGGTAACATTCATATTCAATGCCTGCAACTGACCGGAAACTTTCATGAATCCCATGGTAGAGATTTTCTCCGTACCATCGGATGGCTGCAGACCGATTACTGCCGTCTGTCCTATATTATATTTATCGCCCGTTGGTCTTCCTTCGCTTTGTGGGTTCAGAGCTCCTATCTGGTAGCATCCGTCACAATAGCCGCCCCAGCCCCAGTTTACGCTGAAGCTTTCGCCTCTATATCCATCAATAACGAAGGCATGGCCGCCAACCGAAGCATCGGAAGCGGAATAGAGAATCGGACGGTTGGCATCAATCTCGCCACGCAACTTTTCCTTCCATGCCTCAGCCTCCATATCATCTATTGACGCCAGATACGAAAGTTTGCTGTATCCGAAATACGTCTGCAGGGCGGTTATCAGGTTGCCTATATAAGCAGCGCTTCCGCTCTGAGCATACTGCATCTCCACAGCCACACCGAGGTCTGCCATCAGTCTTGCCACGCCGTCGAAAGCGGCATCGTTGGTGCCGTCATACTGTGCAGGCATGCTTGCCCAATCATAATCGTGCTCGAAATTGGCAGTCAGGGTCTTGCCGTTCCATGTATAAGAATGGCTTCCGGTACCCTTGGCTGGATAGCCGTGGTGCTTCATCACGATGGCTCCAGCCGTTGCCACACAGCCTGTTACGTAGTTGCCTGGCGTATACTTGTTGAAAGGAGCATACTGGTTCCATTTCGCTGTATTGAGCAGTTTTTCTCCAGCGAACCCGGTTCTTACTGCAGTCTGGTTCGCTACATAATTGTCGCCCAGCGCCGCAATCTGGCGCTCATAGCTCTTCAGCAGGTCCTTCAGTCCGTCAGGCAGATTTTCTGCATCAAATGATCCCGTTGAGGTATAGCCCAAGACTGGCGTTACGGCATCATCTCCAGCGATAATGACGAATCCGCCTGCGTCGTTATTGAATACATAGTAAGCATCAGAGCGCGATGCGGTAATAGCCGCCCTGCTCTTCGCCTTTGCCTTCTGCGGCATCTGTTTTCCCCAGAAACTGTAGGCCTGTTGCTGAGCCTGCCATTGTGTGATTCGCTTGGCCTGCAGAGGAGAGTATCCCAGAGCCAGCAACAATACCAATAGGAATTGGAAGTGTAATAGTCGCTTCATAAATTCTTATCTTTAAAGGGTTATTATATAATATGTATAGTTCTTAGAAAATTCTTCTTTGCAAAGATAGTAAAAAATATAATGCCATGCAAGTTTTACGCCCTCTTTTTTCGCCCCGCTCCCCACTTTTTTACGCAATGACACCTTTTTTACGCATTGAACGGTAAATAAATCTCCATTTTTTCGTTATTCCCCGATTTTTGCCTTATCTTTGCAAGGAAATTAGGCACGAAGCAATCCTTTTGCCAATAATATAAATTAGAAAAAAAATGAAGATAAACAACAGTACGAAGAAAAGCCTGCTGATCATCGCACTCGCAATGGCCAGCACTACTTACCAGACACAGGCCGCCCCGATAGAACATATCGGCGACAGATACATCATGCATATTCCAGAAATGGAACTCACAGGCGAAGAATCACTCCTCGATGTGCTCATGATGTGCCCGGAAGTCATCTCGCTCGACGGCAACAACATCATCGGCGGAGATCCATTCGCCAACCTCTACGGCAAGTTCGTCATCCGTATCGACAACCAGGAATACGGACTCGATTACGCCACCTTCCTCCACCATTTCAAGGCTCGGGAGATTGAAACCATCAAGGTGTGCCAGAACGCCGAAGTGATGAAGGGATGCAGCAGTCTGAAGAAAGTCATCGACATCACACTGCGCAAGAAGGAGAACGGAACCACCGGCAGATGGGGACTCTTCGGTGATACCTACGGCGGCGCAAAAGGCATCGTCAGCGTCATCAGCCAGCAGGATAAACTCCGTGTGCTCAGTCATGTAGAAGGCAACTTCCAGCGCACCTCCAGCAGCGATAAGGACGCCTACCAGGGCATCTCAAGCACCACCGTGAACCACTACTCCCACGAGGGCGCCAAACTCAATCTGCTCTGGACACCTACCGCGAAGGATGTGCTCGAAATAGATGCGATGCAGACCTATACCCGCAACCATTTCACCCACACCCCGGCCGATTACGTGCGCGCCTATCATCTGCAGGCCGACTATACCCGCACGCTCGCCGACAACGGCTCCAGCATCCTCTTTACCCTCGGTGCCGAGCATATCAGCGACAACGGACGCACGCTGGAAGAAACCCAGACCGCACCTTACCAGAACCACTCTACCTACCCCTTCATGGTGGTAGAATACGCCACTCCGGTCATCACCTCCAATCTCTGGATTACGGCAGGTTTCGAGGGCGGTCTCTCCATCGAGAAGAACTGCATCGCCGGTTACACCAACCATTCCAACTACCAGGATTTCTACGCCCAGCTGGATTACAACATCGGCAAGTGGGGATTCATGGCAGGCGACCGCTTCCGCATCATCAACTTCCGTCCTAAGCAGATTGCGCCGGAAGAGCACTGGAAGCATACCACGCGCAACCATATCTACTCGGCGAGCGCCTATTACAGCTTCACGCCGGGTCATACCCTGCAGGCCACCTACTGCCGCCGCATCTTCAATCCCGAGTTTGGCGATTTCGTAACCGCGGGCGATATGGAGGGTGCCTGGCAGCCGGTTTATACCGCCGATATCGTCAACAGCATGGCGAATGTGGTAGAGCTCAAGCATACCTACAGCCGCCCTGCCTTCGTGCTCAGCACCTCGGTGAAGAACATCCACCAGCACCTGTTCAGCGCCATCCACGACAATACGCTCGGCATCGGCTCCACCGCCTTCTGGCATAAGGGCATCCTTCGCCTCACAGCCGGAGTCAACTACTTCTGGCAGCGCAGCGAAACCCCTTCAGAGGAGGCTCAGCAGCGCAATGCAGAGTATAATCATTTTGCCGTATTCAAGTTGGCACCGCAGCTCACAATGGCCGATGGCTGGCGCTTTACGGGCAACCTCATCTGGTGTACCCGCCGTCGCAGCGATGCCTACACCCCGGCTAATCTCTATGCCGAGGTAGGGGTATACAAGAATCTGAGCAAGCACTGGACGCTCGAAGGCCGCTTCCACGATATGGCGAGCCAGCACTTCGGCAACCGCGCTGCCACCATCGGCTGCACGTATTACTTTTAACAGAACTTGCGCATGTGGGGAAGTTAAGGGAAGTTAGAGGGAAGTTAGAGGGAAGTTAAGGGACAAATGTCCTAAGTTTAAGCTAGAAGACTATTGTCTCTTAACTTCCCGAACGACCGTAAGGAGTGATAACTTCTTTAACTCCTTTAACTTCCCCACTTGCGAAAATTACTTTTAACAATCTTTTTCTAAATCAGATGCAAGATTTCTGTTCCTTTCTCATTTTCTTATCAGAAAGTGAAACAATAAAAGAAAGGAACATTATATATGAGAAAAATTGATTTCAAGAAGATCGGGCTGGCAGCGATGATGATCCTGTCGGCCCTCACATTCCAGTCGTGCGATAACGATAACGATACCGACTGGGACCGCGTTTTTCCTAACGCACTGGTAACCGTGAAGAAGAGTGGCGATGCCTGCTATCTGCAGCTCGACGACAACACCACGCTGCTCGCCAAGAACCTGAAACCTACCATCTTTGACGGTAAGGAGGTTCGCGCCCTGGTCAACTACACGCAGACCTCGGAGAAGAGCGAGAAGTATAACCAGGTGATTCACGTCAACTGGATAGACAGCATCCTGACCAAGAAGCCAGTTCCATCGCTCGGTTCTGATATCGAGAACAGCGAGAAGTATGGCAACAGTCTGGTAGAAATCGTGCGCGACTGGGTAACGGTGGCAGAAGATGGCTATCTCACCCTCCGTTTCCGTGCTCTCTGGGGCGGTCAGAAGGTGCATTACATCAACCTCGTTACGGGCGTAAATCCTGAGAATCCTTACGAGGTAGAGCTTCGTCACAATGCCAATGGTGATCCTCAGAACTACTTGCGTGATGCCCTCGTAGCGTTCAATCTGAACGATGCCGTGCCTGATACAGAAGGCAAGACGGTGAAGCTCACCATCCGCTGGCGTTCCAGCCAGGGCTACAAGAAGGTAGATTTCGATTACTGTTCGCGCAAGCCTATCAGCAGCCCGAAGATGCTCGAAGGATACAGCCAGGAAGGAAGAGACATCCGATAAAACGCTGAAGAAAAGCAGATAAAACAAAAGCCCCGATGCATCATGCACCGGGGCTTTTTACCTTTTTACCTTTTTACCTTTTTACTTTTTTACCTTTAAAAGCTGCTGCAGCTAGTTACACCGAGTGTGGTAGCGATAGCTGTGAGAAAGGAGATTGCAATTTGCAAAATTGTTTTCCAGGTACTTGCTTTCATAATCTTTAATTTTTTAATGTTAAGTGTTTAATGTTAATTGGGTGGGGTGCGCACCCCCGCTAGATGCTAGGGAGAAACGCAACTCCGCTAGGCACTAGGATCCGCCTCAAGCGAACTTTAGCCCATGTTGCCGGCGTCACCTTCAGTTCCGCCGCCCTCCTGAGAACCGCCGCCCTGGGTATTGTCACCGGTTGTACCGGAACCACCCTGGTTAGTACCGGAGCCACCCTGGTCAGTGCCACCACCGGTGGTACCACCGCCAGCCTCATCAGTGCCGATATAACCGCCGTACTCCTGAATCTTGCACTTCTTGCGAAGTTCCGAGTTGCTCCAGCTTTTCGTGTTACGTACAATCAAATGTACGCCCTCCACGCTGGCAGCCGTTACCTTCTCCTTGGTATCCTCCGCCTTCGAAGTCATACCGATAGAGAACAGACCGAGATCAGAGAGACGCACGCTCTTGCCGTCGAGAATCAACTCCTGCAGATGGTCGAGAGCATCCATCAGCACACCGTGAATAGTACCACGAGAGTAAGGCGAACCGTGGTCAGAGATGTGCGATACGAATCCCTCGAAATCCACCTCGCGGTCGGTTACAGCAGTGGCATACCACTTTTTCTTACCAGCATTCTCGCCGCTCTGTGGTGTACGCTGCAATTTACGATACTTCAATGTTCCTTTTACTTCCATGATGTTAAATTATTAAAGGGTTAATATAAATGTTATTGACTGATATTCAGTTATTATCTTACTTCGAATCACGATGCAAAGGTACGGCAATTTTCTGATACTACCAAATTTCACCCTGCAGAGTTATGTTAAACGGATTTAACACTTCGAGCGCATCCGGTTAATCTTACCAACTCATAATTTATCGGGCGAGAAAACTATATTTTGTAAAAAGTTTCTCTATGCTTTCTTACTCCGAAAACAGCAGGAAGCAAGAATTCATCCATCAATACCTCCACCTTCCCCAACCCCAAAAGTGTGACAGTTGTGACAGTTGTAACGCTCCCTCACTCCTTCTCCTCTCCTTCTCCCTCCATCCTGTTTTGTAAAGAAAGAGGAATATTAGGGTCCGCTAGGCGTTATGAAGATACGCAAGTCCGCAGGAACGCCTAACGGAATCGAGCTTCTCCTTAAACGCCTAACGGGCTTGCGGATATTCATTGGCAAAATTAATCTTTTCTCACGAAAACACAAAAGAAAAAGCCCAAAAACTTGCAGAAAAGAGAAATATTTCATATTTTTGCAGCAAAATAAAAAGAAAAAGATGGCAAAGGAAATATAAGCTTATCAGTAATTTCTCATAAATCGTGTAATAATTCATAAAAAAGAAGGTTTTTACTTGTCTGATTCAAGTTTTTATCTTATCTTTGCATTATGAAGAAGGAAAAGGAATATACATTGACTGCCATCCGTGAATGCCTGGCTAAGAATATGCCACCATACGGGAAAGCGATACTTTTTGGCTCACAAGCTAGAGGCACCGCTAGGGATGATAGCGACTGGGACATTCTTGTTATCTTAGACAAGGATCAACTTCTACCTTCTGATTATGATAATGTAACCTATCCTCTTACCGAGCTAGGATGGGATTTAGGAAAAGAAATAAATCCTGTAATGTATTCCGCTAAGGAGTGGCAGAAATATAAGATTACACCATTTTATAAAAATGTTGAAAAGGAAGGAGTAAGATTATGGGGCTAACAAACGATGAAAGAAGTTCTTTAGTAGAACTTCGTCTGGAAAAAGCAAAAAGATTTATAGCAGAAGCAGAGCAAATGCTTTCTATGGAATTATGGGATTTGGCAGCTAATAGGTTTTACTATTCTTGTTTCCATGCTGCTCAGGCACTATTAATACATTATGGGCTTTCGGCACATACTCATGCTGGTACTTTAGGCGTATTTGGTATGAATTTCGTTAAGACAGGTAAAAATCCCTGACTATTCCTCTCGTCTTTCCGCCTCCGGCTCCGCCACCATTTCCGGCTCTTCTTCCGGCAATTCATATCTTCTGATATGATGATCTTCCAGGAAGATATGGTTCAGCGTAAAGGCGAGCGACTCCAGCGTCTTCTCCCTGACAGCCGGCTTCAGTTCGCATTCCCAGATAACGATGGTATGCCATCCCATTTCAGCCAGCCGGTGCAGCACCTCATGGTCCCTTTCCCGATTCCTCCTGATCTTCTCCATCCAGAACCTGGTGTTCGATTTCGGCACCACATAATATTTGCACCCCTCATGTCCGTGCCAGAAGCACCCGTTCACCAGAATACAGGTGCGATATTTCCTCAGCACGATGTCCGGCTTGCCCGGCAACCGCGGATGATTGAGCCGATACCTGAATCCCCTACTCCACAGAAATTTCCTGACAAGAATCTCCGGTTTGGTATCCCTGCCCCTTATTGCCGCCATATTGTTATGGCGCTGTTCTATGGTCAAACGGTCCGACATCTTTAATTTATCATCAACATCTGTTTAACATTGCAACATCGCAGCAGGCGTTATGTTCAGAACCTTGCATAGCAATCTAGCTATTTTTAGAGTAGGCTCAGAGCGCCCTGTTACATAATCGTTAATACGTGAAGGACTTACTCCAATTTCTGAAGCCAGTTGTTTTTGAGTCATTTCCTTTTCATTTAAAGAAAGTTCGATAAGTTCAGAAACAGAAGGCTTTCCGATTGGAAAATGTTTCTTTTCGTATGACTCAACAATGTCCGACATTAATGTCAGTTCTATGGCATTCTTATCGTTGGCAGGCGTATCGTCCGTTACCAATGGCAGGAGATCTTCTATTCTGTTGAGTGCAAACTCATATTGTTCTTTCGTAATTCTATCCATAATTGTTTTTATTAAATGGTGGAACAATCTATTTTGTCATATTCACTATGTGTTCCGACAAATCTTACGAAGAGTCGGCCTATTGTAAATTTAATTACCACTACCAACCTATACCTGTTTCCTCGAATGTTGAATACGTAATGTTGATTACCTACGTAGTCAGCATCAGGAAAGTCAGTTCTTATATCAGAAAAGTTGCGCCATTCTGCTTCTTCCGCAATCTGGTACCATCTTTCCAGAGCTACTTTTGAGTCTTCTCGCCCAGGGGTCTCGTAAAACTCTTTTAGTTTCCTATGCGAAATAATTCTCATAATTCCATGATTTAAATTTTCATTGCAAAGATATATAGAAATATTGAAATACAATAGTTTCTTCCATAAATATTTTGTTTTTTAGGATTATTTATATAATTAAGCTTGTTTTTCTACTATTTAGCTTCCACCTTTCCCCCTTACGGGCTGAAGGCCCAGAAGCTCCTAGCCCAGGGTAACACCCTGGGTATAAGCGCAAAATTAATCTTTTCTCACGAACACACAAAAGAAATCCCCCAAAAACGTGCATAAAAGAGAAATATTGCTTATTTTTGCAGCAAATAAAAAGAAAGAACGATGGCAAAGGAAAATATAGACTTATCGCTACTTTTATAAGCTCTATGCTCCATTGTTGGCAAATCGTCAGCAACCTGCGGACGATTTTACAGAGAGTTTGATTAGCTCTGATATTCAGACCATTGCAGAACAAAAACAAAATCGTCAACAGCCTGTTGACGATTTCAAATTATTGTTTTTTATACCATGGGGGCATCATTGCCGTATCTTAGAGAAGTGCAAGGACAACATGCCTAAAGCCTTGTTTTTCGTAAGAAAGACCTGGGAGAACAATTGGGGACGTGACGCTCTTCTCAACTGGCTTGATACCGACCTTTATGAGCGTGACGGCAAAGCCATCACAAACTTCCAATCCACGCTCCCTGCTGTGCAGAGTGACTTAGCGCAACAGATAACAAAAGACCCTTATCAGTTGGATTTCCTTAATCTTAGGGAGAAATATGACGAGCGTGACATTG
>ERZ1031095.540-NODE-540-length-12707-cov-4.602355_pt1 | contig 12707 bp, 8 predicted proteins | sample MGYA00517108_ERZ1031095 | MGnify/ENA primary metagenome ERZ1031095 (study PRJEB33719, sample SAMN04261275) | wastewater metagenome | biome: rural village; feature: human; material: feces | host: Homo sapiens | place: El Salvador | collected 2013-01-07 ... | reverse complement strand
TTTAAAGGAACACATATAGGAATCAGCCCTGATAAAGATAAAAGCGTACTGTTTTGGAGAGCGTAAGGTCAACGCAGTCAATCCGATGCCCTTATTGCAGAGGCAGTGTATATATTTATGAAAACGGACAAGTCAAACTCAAAGATATTCCATTACAGAAAAATGACTGCATTCCTACCTTTCGGTTAGAATGCAGTCATTTTTTATTTGGGCTGTTCTTTTACAGCACCTTTAAAATTCAAATAATCACTATACTTTGGCAGAAATAAAATTACTTAGAAAGTAACTTCTTAATTCTTTCAACTGCCTCGATTGTGTTTTCTCTGTCACCGAATGAAGTAAGACGGAAGTAACCTGCACCGTTCTTACCAAAGCCCTCACCCGGAGTACCTACTACATTAGCCTCGTTAAGAAGGAGGTCAAAGAATTCCCAGCTGCCCATATCATTAGGACACTTGAGCCAAATATACGGTGAGTTCTTACCGCCTGTATAATAAATGCCGAGTTCATCCATAGCTGATGAGATAATTTTTGCATTATCCTGGTAGTAAGAAATATTCTCCTTAATCTGCTTCTGACCCTCTTCACTGAATACAGCGGCAGCTGCACACTGTACAGGCCATGAAACGCCGTTAAACTTAGTTGCCTGACGGCGATACCAAGTATTGTAGATGTTGTGACCGTCACGCTCAAGCTCTCTCGGAATGATTGTGTAGCCGCATCTTGTACCTGTAAAGCCTGCTGTCTTTGAAAGTGAGCACATCTCAATTGCGCACTTTCTTGCACCCTCAATTGCGAAAATTGAACGAGGGAGATCCTCTGTAATAAATGCCTCATATGCTGCATCATAGAGAATGATAGCGTCATTCTTGATTGCATAGTCAACCCACTGCTTTAACTCGTCAGCTGTATAGGCTGAACCTGTTGGGTTATTAGGTGAACAGAGATAGATGATGTCAGCCTTTACATTCTCATCAGGGAGAGCCGCAAAGTTATTCTCACGGTTTGAGTTAGCATAAACAATCTTTCTGCCAGCCATAATGTTTGAGTCAACATATACAGGGTAAACAGGGTCGGTAACGAGAACAACATTATCCTTGCCGAAAATGTCACCGATATTGCCGCAGTCTGACTTTGCGCCATCGGACACAAAGATTTCGTTTGCATCTACTGTTACGCCAAAACCTGCATAATAGTTAGAAATAGCCTCTCTGAGGAATGCATAGCCCTCATAATCAGGATAGCCCTTAAAAGTATCCTTATGTGCAAGGTCTTCCGCACCTTTCTTCATAGCCTCAATTACAACAGGAGCAAGCGGAAGTGTTACATCGCCGATACCGAGCTTAATTACCTTCTTGTCAGGGTGTTCCTGCATATACTTATTTGTTCTTGATGCAACCTCTGCAAAAAGATAGTTTGGCACGAGGTTGTCAAAATTTCTGTTAATCTGCATTATTATCAATCCTTTTCTGATATATGGGCAAAAGGTTAGTGACAAATAATTGCCAAAACCAAGAAAATTCCAAAATCACTTATCAAGCGAAGCCTTAATAAACTCTCTGAAAAGCGGATGTGCTCTGTTAGGACGAGACTTAAATTCAGGGTGATACTGAACACCGATGTAGAACTTATTGGCAGGAATTTCAACTGCCTCAACAAGCATACCGTTAGGTGATGTACCTGTAATAATCATACCTGCCTTTTCAATTTCTTCTCTGTAATCATTATTAAATTCATAACGATGACGGTGGCGCTCCTGTACTTCAGGCTTACCGTAAGCTCTTTCCATAATTGAGCCTTTCTTGATAACGCAAGGATAAGCACCGAGGCGCATTGTACCGCCCATATCTTCAATACCGAGCTGTTCGGGCATAAGGTCGATTACATTGTGCTTGCCCTCCGGAGCAAACTCACCGCTGTTTGCATCCTCATATCCGAGTACATGCTTAGCAAATTCAATTACTGCTGTCTGCATACCAAGGCAGATACCGAGGTACGGAATATCGTGCTCACGAGCATATTTTGCAGCCATTACCTTGCCTTCAACACCTCTGTTGCCAAAGCCGCCCGGAACAAGAATACCGTCAACATCGCCTAAAAGGTCATCTGCCGAATACTTTGTGATAAGCTCACAATCAACCCATTTAATTTCAACATCAGCGGAATTTTCGTAACCTCCGTGACGAAGTGCCTCGGCTACTGAAAGGTATGCGTCGTGAAGTGCAACATATTTACCGCAAAGAGCAATTCTGCACTTCTTTGTACGGTTGTTAATTCTCTCGAGCATTTCTTTCCACTCTGTAAGGTCAGGTGTTTTGTCTGTAGCTATGTTAAGTTCACGGCAAACTACATTTGAGAAGTTGCTCTCTTCAAGCATAAGCGGTGCCTGATAAAGAGTCGGAAGTGTAATGTTCTCAATTACACAGTCAGGCTTTACATTACAGAACAAAGCAATTTTCTTAAAGATACTCTCTTCAAGCGGTTCGTCACAACGAAGAACAATAATATCAGGGTTGATACCGAGTGAACGGAGTTCCTTAACCGAATGCTGTGTCGGCTTTGATTTATGCTCTTCACTGCCCTTAATGTACGGAACAAGTGTAACATGAATGAAAATGCTGTTTTCTCTGCCGACTTCAAGCGAAACCTGACGGATTGACTCAAGGAAAGGCTGGCTTTCAATGTCGCCTACTGTACCGCCGATTTCTGTAATTACAATATCAGCGTCAGTCTTTTCACCTACATTGTAAATAAAAGACTTAATTTCATTTGTAATGTGTGGGATTACCTGTACTGTTTTGCCGAGGTAATCGCCGTGACGCTCTTTTTCAAGTACATTTGAATAAACCTTACCTGTTGTAAGATTTGAATACTTGTTGAGGTCTTCGTCAATAAAACGCTCATAGTGACCGAGGTCGAGGTCGGTTTCTGCGCCGTCCTCAGTTACATAAACCTCGCCGTGCTGATACGGGCTCATTGTACCCGGGTCAACATTGATGTACGGATCAAGTTTTTGAGCGACTACCTTAAGGCCTCTTGCCTTAAGGAGTCTGCCGAGAGAAGCTGCTGTAATACCCTTACCAAGACCGGATACTACGCCGCCTGTTACAAATATATATTTTTTAGCTTTTTGTTCAGTATGATTAGCCATAAATTATACCTCAATCTCTCCTTCAAATACTTTTTCAGCGTTACCTGTCATATATACGGTTTCGTCTGTGTAATTGATGACAAGGTCACCGCCCTTGAGCTTGATTTTAATATCGTCGCCCTTTTTGCAGAAGCCGTTTTCACAAGCCGCAACAGCTACCGCACAAGCGCCTGTACCGCAAGCCCATGTTTCGCCTGAACCTCTCTCCCATACTCTCATCTTGATTGTATGGTCGTCAAGAACTGTAACAAATTCTGTATTAACTCTCTCCGGGAAGAGTTTATCGTTTTCAAACATAGGACCAATCTTTTCAATGTCAAGATTGTCAATGTCATCCATAAATACAACGCAGTGTGGATTACCCATAGATACGCAGGTAATGTTGTATTCCTTGTCGCCGATTGTAACAGGCTCGTTTACAATCTTGTCCTTATTCATAGCAACAGGGATTTCCTTTGGATCAAGAATTGCCTTGCCCATATCTACTCTAAGGCTTGTTACCTCACCATTGGTTGTGTAAGCCTTAAGGCTCTTGATACCTGAAAGGGTTTCAATTGTGATTTCGTCTTTCTCCTTGTAATCAACCATACCGTGGTCATAGAGGAACTTACCCACGCAACGGATACCGTTACCGCACATCTTACCCTCTGAACCGTCAAGGTTGTACATCTTCATCTTAGCGTCAGCAACCTTAGATGGGCAAACAAGAATAATACCATCGCCGCCGATACCGAAGTGTCTGTCTGAAAGTCTTACAGAGAGAGCCTCCGGATTGTTGATTTCCTGATCAAAAGTGCTGAAATAAATATAGTCATTACCGATGCCCTGCATCTTTGTAAATTTAAGCATTTCTTTTTCATCCCTCATATGGTTAATATCTATAAGCTCTGTACTGTGCTGTGAATAATGGCTCTTAAGGCAATCCGCAAGTGCGTTTGCGGTATCAAGAGCTGTAAGACAAGGAATGTTTCTCTCAACTGTCTTTCTGCGGATTTTAACAGAATCTCTTGACGGAATTCTGCCCTTTGCGGAAGTTGAAATTACATACTGAATCTTACCCGACTCAATGAGTGTGAGTGTGTTGTCTGTCTTGCACTCGTGAATCTTCTTTACGGCAACAGCGTCAATACCGTATTTCTTAAGTACGGCTGCTGTACCCTCTGTAGCATAAATCTTAAAGCCGAGGTCATAATACTTCTTGGCAATTTCGCCGATTTCTGCCTTATCGGAATTACGAACAGTAATAAATACACCGCCGTTTTTCTTCATCTTGTAACCTGCACCGATAAGTCCCTTATAAAGAGCCTCTTCAAGAGTGCCTGCAACACCGAGAACTTCACCTGTTGACTTCATTTCAGGTCCGAGGTGGTTATCAACATTGATAAGTTTTTCAAAGCTGAATACCGGAACTTTTACTGCAATGTAAGGGCTCTTTCTGTAAAGACCTGTGCCGTAACCCATATCCTTGAGCTTTTCGCCGAGCATTGCTCTTGTAGCGAGGTCAACCATAGGTACGCCTGTAACCTTACTGATATAAGGAATTGTTCTTGATGAACGGGGATTTACCTCAATTACATAAAGCTCGTCATTATAGATAAGGTACTGAATATTTACAAGACCCTTTGTCTGTAACTCAATAGCAAGGTTCTTAGAACTTTCAATGATTGTCTGTGTCATCTTGTCAGAAATATTCCAAGCAGGATATACAGCGATTGAGTCACCGGAATGGATACCGGCTCTCTCAATATGCTCCATAATACCCGGAATGAGAATATCCTCACCGTCACATATAGCGTCAACTTCAAGCTCTGTACCCTGTAAGTATTTATCAATAAGGATTGGGTTCTCTATATTCTGTGCAAGAATAATAGCCATATACTCCTTAACATCAGCCTCGTTAAATGCGATAATCATATTCTGACCGCCAAGTACATAAGACGGACGGAGAAGTACAGGATAGCCGATTGTTTCGGCAACCTTAAGAGCCTCATCGGTTGTCATAACCGTTACGCCTCTCGGACGCTTAATGTGGTATTTCTCAAGGAGTTCGTCAAAACGCTCTCTGTCCTCTGCCATATCAATGGCATCATATGAAGTACCGAGAATATTAACACCGCAGTCGCTCATATGCTTTGTAAGTTTGATAGCTGTCTGACCGCCGAATGCTACTACAACACCGTATGGCTTTTCTGTATTGATGATACCCATAACATCTTCTGTTGTAAGCGGCTCAAAGTAAAGTCTGTCGGCAGTGTCGAAGTCGGTAGATACGGTTTCAGGGTTGTTGTTTACGATAACAACATCATAGCCTGCCTTTTTAAGTGCCCATACGCAGTGAACCGACGCATAGTCAAATTCGATACCCTGACCGATTCTGATAGGGCCTGAACCGAATACGATAACTGTCTTTTTATCTGATTTATTATTTTTAATAAACTCTTCTGCCTCGTTTTCCTTATCAAAGGTTGAGTAGAAGTAAGGTGTCTGTGCCTCAAATTCAGCGGCGCAGGTATCAACCATTTTATATACAGGCGAAAGGTTCTTTTCGCATTTCTTACCTGTAATAGCCTCAATAGTTCTGTTGAGGAATCCCATTTTCTTTGCTCTGTAGTAGAGGTCATCTGTAAGCTCGCTGTTTTTAAGCTCATTCTCAACAGCAATGATATTCTTGAGTTTCTCCAAGAACCACTCGTCAATAAGTGTAACTTCGTGAATCTGCTCTACAGTAATGCCTCTCTTGAGTGCCTCATATACGCAGAAAATTCTCTTATCATCGCAAACGCTTAATCTGTCGTAAACAGACGCATTTGAAAGTTGAGCAAATTCCTTATCATCGAGTGTATCGTGAGAAATCTCTGCACCTCTTACAGCCTTCATAATAGCCTGCTCAAATGTAGGAGCAATAGCCATAACCTCGCCAGTTGCTTTCATCTGAGTACCGAGTGTGCGGTTTGCATATACAAATTTATCGAACGGCCATTTTGGGAATTTAACTACAACATAGTCGAGAGCAGGCTCAAAGCAAGCGTATGTTGTACCCGTTACGGCATTCTTGATTTCATTAAGTGTGTAGCCGATAGCAATCTTAGCCGCTACCTTTGCAATAGGATAACCTGTTGCCTTTGACGCAAGAGCAGATGAACGGGAAACTCTTGGGTTTACCTCGATTACGGCATAATCAAATGTTTCCGGATTAAGTGCGAACTGGCAGTTACAGCCACCCTCTACCTTTAAGGCAGAGATAATATCGAGCGCCGCACTTCTGAGCATCTGATACTCTTTATCTGCAAGAGTAACGGTAGGAGCAATAACGATACTGTCGCCTGTATGTACGCCGACAGGGTCAAAGTTCTCCATTGAGCAGACAGTAATAACATTGCCGTCGCTGTCACGCATTACCTCAAACTCTATTTCTTTCCAACCCGAAATACATTTCTCTACAAGAACCTGTGTAATCGGTGAAAGCTCAAGACCGTTTGAAGTAATCTCTCTTAATTCTTCCTCATCATTTACGATACCGCCGCCTGTACCGCCGAGTGTAAATGCAGGACGAATAATTACAGGGTAGCCGATTTCATCTGCAAATTTTACCGCAGACTCAACATCGTTTACAACGAGTGACGGAATAACAGGCTGTCCGATTTCAAGCATTGTGTCCTTGAACATCTGTCTGTCCTCTGCCTTGTCAATTGTTTCAGGATTAGCGCCGAGGAGCTGAACTCCGTATTTTTCGAGGAAACCTTCCTTTGCAAGCTGCATAGAAAGTGTAAGACCTGTCTGACCGCCGAGTGTGGAAAGAAGGCTGTCGGGACGCTCTTTTTTAATAATTCTTTTAACTGTTTCAAGTGTAAGCGGCTCGATATAAATTTTATCAGCCATTGCATTATCTGTCATAATGGTAGCAGGGTTAGAGTTTACGAGAATAACCTCAAGTCCCTCTTCCTTAAGCGCACGGCAAGCCTGTGTGCCTGCGTAGTCAAATTCAGCAGCCTGACCGATTACAATCGGACCCGAACCGATTACCATAACTCTTTTAATGTTGCTTTTAAGTGGCATAAAATCATTCCTTATCCTTATTTAAAAATCAAATTCGTATATAAATTATGGATAGTTTTATTTGTTGTTTTTCATCAAATCAATGAAACGGTCAAACAAAAACGCTGTGTCGTGCGGACCGCCGCAAGCCTCCGGGTGGAACTGAACAGAGAAAGCAGGCATATTTGTATACTTAACACCCTCACAAGTATCATCATTGCCGTTTACAAAACTCTCTACAGCATTTTCAGGCATACTGTCGCTTACAACAGCATAGCCGTGGTTCTGTGAAGTAATGTAAACTCTGCCTGTTTCAACCTCTTTTGCAGGTTGGTTAGCTCCTCTGTGGCCGTATTTAAGTTTTTCTGTCTTAGCGCCCTGGCTAAGTGCCAAAAGCTGATGTCCTAAGCAGATACCGAATGTAGGAATTTTATATTCGCAAAGCTTTTTAAGCTCGGCAATAATTGCAGTGTTGTCTGATGGATCTCCCGGACCGTTTGAAAGCATAATGCCGTCAGGGTTCATAGCCTTAATCTGCTCTGCTGTGGTATGAGCAGGCACAACCGTAACATTACAGCCACGCTTTACAAGCTCTCTGCCAATGTTGTGCTTTGCGCCAAAGTCCATAAGTACAACATTGAGGTCGCCGTTTTCAGCTTTGAATTCTTCTTTTTCGCTGATTGTTGTGCTCTCTACAGCCTGTTCGATTTTATAAGCCTTAATCTCTGCAAGCTCTTCCTCGGTAACCTCGCCCGAATAAGCAATTTTGCAGTTAAGCACACCATACTCACGAACAATTCTTGTGAGCGCTCTGGTGTCGATTCCGTAAATGCCCGGAATATTTGACTCTTTTAAAAAGGTGTCAAGATCGCCCTCGCAACGGAAGTTAGAGGGAGCTTGGCACCATTCTCTTACAATATAACCTCTGAGTGAGGGCACTTTGCTCTCAAAATCAGCGGGAATTACACCATAGTTACCGATTAAAGGGAAAGTCTGAATAACCACCTGACCGAAATAAGAAGGGTCGGTGAGTGTTTCAAGATAACCGGTCATAGCTGTAGTAAAAACCAATTCTCCCATAGTTTCTTTTTCTGCACCAAATGATTTGCCCTCAAAAACAGTTCCGTTTTCAAGTATCAAATATGCTTTACGGCTCATAAACACACATTCCTTTCAGAAATTTTGCATAATTAGTTTTCGTAAGTTTTAATAACCTGCATTGCAATCTGCATTTTGCTCATTCTCATATCCATCGCCTGTTTTTCAAGGTAGCGATGTGCTTCCTGTTCTGTCATATTAAGGCAGGTAATAAGCAGAAGCTTGGCTCTGTTTATTATCTTCATATCCTCCACAATATGGCGGAGCTTTTCATTTTCCTCGTTTACGGTCAACATTCTCATTCTGAAACATTCCGTAAACTGCAAATAGTGATGAAACAAATGCTTATTAATAGGTTTGGCTATTACAAGCACACCGTGCTCGGTCAAAGCATCGTTTACATCGTCTGCGTTTTTTTGAGGAACAATAATAACCACGCTTGAACGGGTTACTCTCGCAAAATGCATGGAAAGCTCAATACCGCTTTCCTCTGCAAGAGGTGCATTAATACAGATAAGGTCAAACTCATCGTTCTCAACAAGTTTTTTTGCTGTTTTAGAATTTTCAGCAATAGAAATCTGCGTAAAATACTCAATTCTAAGCAGCTGTGAAAGAGCCTCGGCACTTTGCACAGAGTGAGAAATAATTAAAGCTTTTTTCATAACCTTATCACCTCAGTCACTTATCTTCAACATCATATTTTACAAGATTTCGGAGTATTCTAATTTACATAAAGGAATTATAATATATTTTTTTATTGATTTCGACAATTACAATTCTTGTATCGCAAAATAGTTACATAAAAATTAAAAAATTATGAAAATTATAAAGCATTTACAAAAAGGCTGTTTCATTTGTGAAGATGAAACAGCCCCGTTGCTGTGAAATAAAATTTTAATCAAATTTGACAAAAACAAAATCTTATTTTTCGCCTTTGCTCAAAAGCATTCTGTCATTTTCAAGTTTAGAACCGCTCGCCTTTTCAAACTTCTGCAAGAGGTCGTCAACGGTGAGTTTTTTCTTTTCTTCACCTGAAATATCAAGTATAACCTTTCCGTTGCCCATCATAATAAGGCGGTTACCGTGCACAATCGCATCGTGCATATTATGTGTAACCATAAGGGCTGTAAGGTTATTTTCGGCAATAATCTTATCGCTCAGTTCAAGCACCTTTGCCGCAGTCTTAGGGTCAAGCGCCGCTGTATGCTCGTCAAGAAGCAAAAGTTTAGGCTTATTGATTGTAGCCATTAAAAGGGTGATTGCCTGACGCTGTCCGCCCGAAAGAAGACCTACCTTTGAAGTCATTCTGTTCTCAAGACCGAGTTCAAACTGCTTTAAAAGTGTTCTGTATTCTTCTTTTTCGGATTTCTTAACGCCCCAGCTAAGACCTCTTTTCTTGCCTCTTCTTGCCGCAAGAGCAAGGTTTTCCAAAATTTCCATATCGGCAACAGTACCTGTCATAGGGTCTTGGAAAACTCTGCCGAGATACTTTGCCCTTTTATGCTCGGGAAGTCCCGTTACATCTACGCCGTCAATAAGAATCTGACCGCTGTCAACAGGCCATACACCGGCAACGGCATTAAGTGTAGTTGACTTACCCGCACCGTTGCCGCCGATTATTGTACAGAAATCGCCTTCGTTTAAGTGAAGTGTTACACCATCAAGTGCGACCTTCTCATTTATTGTGCCTTTATTAAAGGTTTTGTGAATATTAATAATATCAAGCATTTTCACTGCCTCCGTTTGCCTTGTTAGCCTTTAAATTCATTTTAGCTACCTTTTTAAAGGAGGTTTTACTCTTCTTTTGTAAATAAGGTACTGCAAGGAAGATTGCAACTATAATTGCTGTGAAGAGCTTTGTATCGTCTGTCGGCATCTTGAGCCAAAGAACAATACCCATTGCAATATAATAAAGAATACCGCCCACAATAACGAAGAGCATTTTTACAACAAAGTTCATACGCTTACGGAAGATAGCCTCGCCGAGGACTTCACCGATAATAACTGCGGCAAGACCGATTACGATAGCGCCTCTGCCCATATTGATGTCGGCAAAACCCTGATACTGAGCAAAAAGTGAGCCTGCAAGAGCAACAAGACCGTTTGAAAGCGCAAGTGCAATTACTTTTGCGACATTGATATTAATGCCCTGTGCCTTACTCATAGCAGGGTTTGAACCTGTTGAACGGATTGTAGAGCCCTGTTCTGTTCCGAAATACCAATACATAGCCGCAATAACAATAGCCGCAATTCCGAGGGCGATGATAATTGATAAATTAATATCGCTTGCGGAAATTACAAGCGCATAGTTTCTGTAGCTGATAGGAAGATTTGACCTTCCCATAATGTTCAAGTTGATTGAATAAAGCGCAATCTGCGTAAGAATACCTGCAAGAATATCGGGAATACCGAGCAAAGTATGTAAAAGTCCCGTTATAAGACCTGCCGCAATGCCCGCAAGAATAGCAACTATAAGCGCTACCCATACAGAACAGCCGTTAATAAGCATAACAGCGGTAACCGCACCGCCTGTTGCAAAAGAACCGTCAACGCTAAGGTCGGCAAAATTCAAAAGTTTGTAGGTAATAAAAACACCAAGACCCATAAGTCCCCAGATAACACCCTGCGCAATATTACCCGGCAAAGCCGCAAGAAAGTTTGCAGGATTAAGAGAACCAAAGTATTCTGCTAAAAATTCCATAAAAACCACCAATACATAAAAGATTGGGGTGTCGCTTTCACGGCACCCCACCGTTTTTTAATTTATAAATTAAGGATTATTACTCCTCAATAGCCTCGTAATCGTCAGGAATTGTAATTCCGTAAGCATCGCAACGGCTCTTTACATATTTCTTGGTAACATTAGGAGCTGACTCAACTTTTAAAGAAGTTATATCGGCACCGTTTACAAGAATATCATAAGCCATCTCGCCTGTTTTCTGACCAAGTTCATAGTAGCTGATAGAAAGTGTTGCAACACCGCAGCCTTTACAAATACCCTCTTCACCTGCGATGATAGGAGTTTTTGCAGCTGTAGCCGTATTGTCGATAATACCTGTATTTGAAGCCGCTGTGTTATCTGTAGGAATGTAAAGAACATCGCTTTCGTCACAAGCTGTCTTTGCTACAGCCGCAACATCGTTTGAATCTGCAAATGAATATGTCTTTACAGTGTAGCCCGCACTCTCAAAGAAAGGTGTGATTGTATCGCTCTGATATTTTGAGTTAGCCTCTGCCGAACAATAGAGAATACCAATTGTTTTAGCGTCAGGGAAAAGTTCCTTGAGCATATCAGCCTGCTTGTCAAGCGGAGCAAGGTCTGTTGTACCGGATACATTCATACCCGAAACGCCTGTCCACTCTGCCATATCAAGAGCTGTGCCATAGTCTGTAATCGAAGTACCGAGAATAGGAATAGACGGTGTTGCCGTGTATGCAGCCTGAAGAGCCGCAGTACCGTTACCGAGAATAAGGTCATAATTTGAAGAAACAAACTGGTTACAGATTGTAGCGCAAGTAGCTGAATCGCCCTGTGCGTTCTGCTCGTCAAACTTAACCTTGTCTGCGCCGAGTTTTTCAGTAAGAGTGTCTTTAAAGCCCTTAGTTGCGGCGTCAAGAGCCTCATGCTGAACAAGCTGACAAATACCGATATTATATACTTTGTTTGCATCTGCCTGTGAAGGGGCAGCTGTTGAAGTTGTTGATGAAGTACCGCCTGTACAGCCTGCGAGTGCAGCTGTTACTGTAAGCGCTGCTGTTGCGGTTGCCAAAATTCTTTTTGTCATTTTCATAAAAATTCGTCCTCCCGTTTTCACTTTAGCACTTAAACAAACATATGCTTTAAAGTTTTTATGCGTTAAAGTGAATATCATATATAGTATTATATACCTAATAAACGAATTTTGCAATAGCTAAAAGGTGAATTTATATGTTTTCGATAGTGATTTTATAAAGAATTTGTTTATTTTACCGCTACATTTTCATCACCAAGCTGATGTTTAAGCTCTTTTATCATAACATCATTAAGGCTCACCCACATATTTGCAGGGGCTTTTACCTTGCGTTTTGAATCGGTAAGATAAAAAATAATCGGTGTTCTGCCGTCGAAAATATCCGTAACTCTCTTTGCTCGACGGTACATATCCGTATTAAGGTCATCAATTCTCAAATAAAGTGCCTGCGGTACATATGGCTTTTGATATGCGCTTTTATGTTCTGCCACTCCCCTGTTTTGTTCGTAATTTGCGGCAGACATATTTTTACATTCCTCATTATTAAAGGCTTTTGCAATGCTGTCGCAAATTATTTTCGGTTCTTCGTTTTCTTTAAAATTCAATGTGCCTTTTATAATAACGGGTATGTTTTCATTTAAAAGAATAGTGCTTTTTTCATACACATTCGGAAAAACAACCGCTTCCATTAT
>ERZ1031095.539-NODE-539-length-12708-cov-7.488659_pt1 | contig 12708 bp, 6 predicted proteins | sample MGYA00517108_ERZ1031095 | MGnify/ENA primary metagenome ERZ1031095 (study PRJEB33719, sample SAMN04261275) | wastewater metagenome | biome: rural village; feature: human; material: feces | host: Homo sapiens | place: El Salvador | collected 2013-01-07 ... | reverse complement strand
ATATTAAACCTCATCGAAAGCAAAATTCTTTCGCAGAATATATTACTTCTGCGATATTGTAATTATATATAAAACTACTGTATAATTATATCATAGGTTGATATAAATGCCAATATGTGTATTATAAATATAGAAAAAGTTGTGTAAATTAAACAACATCGCCATAGACATTTTATGCAATTCGCCGTCAAAATTCTGGTCAAAAAAGAAGTAAAATCATTTGCACGAAATCCGGGGGGGAGCACCGGCAAATGTTCTTGCAATGAACAGTAAGCTTGGCGGTTCATCGGCTTTTATCGGTAAGGTCGGCAACGATGCATTCGGTTCTTATTTAAAGGACACATTAAGCAACCATAATATTGATATTACAGGTATGGCAACTGACAGCAATGTGCCGACAACACTTGCTTTTGTTCAGCTTGACAGCAAAGGCGACCGTTCGTTTTCTTTTTATCGAAATCCAGGAGCAGATATGATGCTTAATGCCGATGAAGTGAAAAAAGAACTTATTGATGAATGCAAAATTTTCCACTTCGGTTCATTATCTTTGACAGATGAACCTTGCAGGAAGGCGACATATGATGCTGTAAATTATGCAAAGAAACTCGGGAAAATAATTAGTTTTGATCCTAATTATAGATCTCTTTTGTGGAGTGATAGGGAAAAAGCGGTAAATGAAATTTCAAGAGCGATTACAATGGCGGATATTTTGAAAGTGTCTGAGGAAGAAATGTATCTTGTTACAGGAGAAACAAATCTTGAAATTGGCTCAAAAAAGCTTTTAAATATGGGTGCGTCATTAGTTTTGGTATCGCTCGGAGAAAAAGGTGCTTGCTATCGCAACAAAAATCATTTTTGTGTATTTCCTGCATACAAGGTCGATGCGGTTGATACCACAGGTGCCGGGGATGCTTTTGTAGGTGCAATGTTGTGGCAGTTAAAAAACTATAAACCCGATGAGATTGCTGATATGGTGCTTGATGATAAGATACTTTTTGCAAATGCTGCGGGTGGACTGACTGCAACAAGAATAGGTGCAATTCCTGCGTTGCCCACATTAGATGAAATTAAAATATGTCAGAAAGGTTGACAAGTATATGAAAATAGTAAAAATCAGACTCACACAAGTGGATCAGGTCAGAGAATTTGTTGAATTAACTTCCAACTGTAATTATGATGTTGATTTAGTTTCAGACCGTTATACAGTTGATGCAAAATCTTTACTGGGCATTTACAGTCTTGATTTAAGTAATCCATTGCAAGTTGTTATATACGGTGATGACAGCGAAGAATATGAAAAAGCATTGGAAAAATATAAGATTTGATGATCTGCGTTAAATAGTTTATAAGTTAATATATAGCTTTCCTTAAAACAAAAGTCACGTTGCAAATTTGCAGCCTGACTTTTGCTATTATGAACTAAAAAGCAATCACATCAATTTTGACAATTTCAGCAATTCAATAAGAGTACATATTTCTGCATTACGAAAGAAACTGCGTGCGGCGCTCGGCTATGACCCGATTCGCAATCGCATTGGTGAAGGATATGTTATGGAGGAAGAAAAAGAATGAAAAAGCTATCCTTGCAATGGCGCATAACTCTGATGACTGCACTTCTTATCGGAGCTACCTGCATTTTTATGAATGTTCTTATTGGCTATTCCGGCAGCCGTTACATGGATTCCATAGGTTCTTATGTTACAGGTTACGGAGATACGGACAAAGGAGAACCCGAATTTTTCGATCCCGAACACGAAAAGCTTGATCGTGAATTGACTATTGTAATTAACGGAGTTCAGGAATCCTTTATCACTACCAATTGGTATATTACGGCGGCGGCAACATTGTTAGGCGGTGTGCTTGCGTATTTTTTAAGCGGGCATGCGCTGAAGCCTCTGCGTACTTTTACAGCTCGGGTTGAGAAGGTTCAGCCTAACAATTTGACGGATATGAAGATAACCGAAGAGGTTTTGCCTGAAATGAGACAATTTGTCAAGTCATTCAATCTGATGCTTGACCGTCTTGATGAGGGATTCACAGCTCAACGACAGTTCGCCGGAAACGCTGCACACGAGCTGCGTACGCCGCTTTCGCTTATGCAGGCACAGCTTGAACTTTTTTTGGCAGAGCATCCCGAGGTATTGCCGGAAACGGCTGAGTTTCTCCGATTGTTATGTGAGCAGACCGAACGAATGACGCAAATGACAAAAACCTTGTTGGAAATGAGTAAGCTTCGTACAGTATCGTGTGCCGACCGCATAGAGATAGGACTTATGGTAGAAGAAATTTTCACTGACCTTGCGCCCCTTGCAGAGAAGAACAATATTGCACTTGAAAGCACGGGCGACGCTGTTATGACAGGCAGTGACACGTTGATTTACCGTTTGTTATATAATCTGACCGAAAACGCTATACGCTACAACCGTTTTGACGGTACAGTGAATATTACCATAACGCACAAAGACAATCAGCTTGTTATTACGGTTGCGGATACCGGCTACGCCATCCCCGAACAATACAGAGAAAGTATTTTTCAGCCCTTCTTTCGTGTGGATAAATCTCGAAGCAGGGAATACGGTGGCGTAGGCTTGGGAGTTTCTTTGGTGTGGGAAATCGTCACATTGCACAATGGTAAAGTCCGTGTGGAAGAAAGTTCGGAAAAGGGTACGGCTATAGCCGTAAAGTTTCCGCAGATACGATAAAATTTTAATATTTTGCTAAATTTTTTTAGTAAATTGTTGAAATTACCGTAGTCCTGTGTTATACTATAGTTAATTAATTGATTAGTTATCAAAAGGAAGCGAACATTATGAGAACAACAGAGGAACAACACAACGAGCGTAAGCGGGAAATGATGGAAAAATGCTTTGAATGTTATGCTGAAAACGGGCTGACCGGTACGGGTATCAAGGCTTTGGCGGCAGCGTGTGGGTGTACAACGGGAAATCTGTATTCCTATTTCAATAGTGTGGATGAACTGATTATTGAATCAACTGCATACTGTATGGAAAAGGTTGAGGATGATTTTATGGAAAAAGCCCCCACCGACCCGAATGATGTTGTCCGATTTGTGAGAGAGGTTCCGTATTGGACCGCAAAGAAGCACGGCAAAAAATATCGGCTGATGTATCAGGTCTATACTCATCCGAAATATATTGAGCACGGCAAGAAATTCTTTGAGGGAGTGAATGAGCGCTATACCGAATATGCCAAGCGGTTGGAGCCGAAAATCGGTATTCCGTACACGGTGATTACACCGTTGATTTTTATATTTGTTCGTGCCTGTGTACACTATGCTATGTTTGAGGATGAATATTATTTAAAAACCCAAATGGAGGTCTTAAAACAGGGTGTCGCTCTGTTTGCGGATAAATACCGTTCACAATATTTGAAGGGAGGAAACGGAAAATGAAAAAACGAATACTCTGTACCCTGCTCGCCCTATGTATGGTGATGTGTGTTGCTTTACCTATTATGAGCTATGCCACTCTGGGAGTATCAGCATCCGACTCGAGTGCATACGGCACACTGCTCACACCCGACACAACCCCACCGGTCGGATGGGCAGAGGATGAAAGCAACCCGTACGGCACAAAAAAGGGTCAGCCCTTTGCCATCACCCCATGGTATGAGCCGATCATTTACAGCTATCGCAACGCAGAGGGGCAGGCGGCGCAGGATCATACCAAGGTATACAGTAAGTGGAATTTTGGTATCAACATTGCCGAATGTACACCGAGTGCCCATCGGGTTTCTGCTGTCGATAATGTTGCATTTGCTGTTGGAACAGCTTACGACCCACTCGGCACGGGCAGAAACGATCATGCTATCTTTGTCGGTCTTTGCGATATGGATAATTCCAAGAACACTGCGAAGATCTGCTACTGGGTACAAAACCTTGTAAACAACAAGCGCTCCGAGCTTCAGAAAATTGCCGACGCTCCGATGTGGGCGTGCAAGAAACCCGGTTACGGCGAGCTGGAATACCAGGAATTCCGCCACTATTTCAATGTCACGGCGGGCGACTATGATGGTGACGGAAAGATGACCGCCGTTATCACCTACGTCGGCAATGATGATTTATGGGGAATCGCCGGCACGGGAATTTCCGGAGAGCAGGGACTTTCAAGAAAATCGTTTGTCAAATCCAAGGGCAGCGGCAATGCCTATTTCGACGGCTGGAACACGACTCTGTATGAGCGCGACCAGATCACGAAGTCGCTTGTCTCGGCGGATATTGACCGTGACGGCTGCGATGAGCTTATCGTGTACGCAGGCATTGCCGAGCCGGATAAGATCGACGGCAGGGACAAGGAGATTTCCGGCGATTCCTTCCGTAAGGCTGTTTCAAAGCTCTCGGTATACAAAGCCGAAAACGGAAACCTCAAAAGAGTGGATCAGAAGTCCCTGATGACCCTGAACCGCGAGGATGAAAAAGCGGACGGCAGCCGTTACTACGATCATATCCGCTACGGAAACCTTGCCGCGGGAGACATCAACGGCGACGGCTGGCAGGAAATCATAATTGCCGGATATTTCCGTGAAGTCAGGGAAGAAAAGAAGAAGGGCTTTATCTGGGACAAGAAAACCGACAACGAAAACATGGGCTTTGCCGTTTATTACGGTCAGAACAAGTCAATAACGAATGTGCAGAAAACCACCATGAGCGGTTATACCGCAAACGGAACAAATGATCTGGGCGTGAAGCCGAAGCCTGCCATGACAAGCGTTGCGATCAACGGCAGAGGTACGCCGGAGCAGGTATGGATCGCAGGCGGACTGTATGAGGTTCAGCAGAACGGCGCGCTTAATCTTCTGCGCGACACCGCACGCGAAAAGAATTCAAGCGCGAGATGGTGGTGGTATCAGGATGTCATCGCAGGCAATTTTGACCACAACACGGAAGGCCGCGAGCAGGTGATCGCGCTTGCCGCCGAAAGGCAAAAGGGAAGCGGTTCGGCGCGTAAATTCGACCTGTTCACCGATGTTTTCTACGGCGAGGATTTCGGCAGCGGCACGCTGTCGGTCGCCGGCAAGTATACAGTGACAGCCGAAAAGGACGAGTTTTCCAAGCTCTGCCACGATGCCGACCTTGCATGGGATATGCCGTATAACTGCATACTGCTTGCGGCGGATGTGAATAAAGACGGTCTGTTTGCTCGCTATGAGGGCAAGGGCTACGGATATTCCGATGCACAGGTGCAGGCGGTGCTCCAGGCGGCTCCGTATTTCTCGGAGCTCGGTGACTATGATCTTGATTTCTCCGACGGCTCAACCACCTACACCTTCTCCTCAGGCTATTCGGACACGAAATCGTCATCGCAGAATACCTCCTTCGGTGCGTCCATCGTCGCACAAGGAGATCTGAAGGTATGGAGATACGAGGCGACGCTCGGATATACCATGGACTTTACCAAGAGCACCGAGGATACCCTTTCTAAGGAATACAGTGCCTCATTCAATGCCGGCGGCAACGATTCCGTGGTGTTGTACCGCGTGCCGGCAACAACCTATTATTACTCGCTTTATGACCCGCAAAAGGGCGATTTTGACCTCAGCGAGCGAAATACCATTGCCCTGATGATCCCCGGGCAACCGGTTTACACCATGCTCGACCGGGAGTATTACGATGAGTTTGCGGTACTGTACAACGAAACCTACAAGAAAGACATTGCAGCGGGAAAGGCAAAGGCTTTGCCGATACTGAACAGCCATGTACTGCCGGAAAACGCCGAGGGCGACCCGTTCGCCTATTGGTCGAATACCGCTACTACCGCCGACTATGTTTCGAAATTTGAGTCGCTGAGTAAGCAAAAATATGAGCTTGGCTTCGGTGCAAGCAGTATCACGAACGACTGGACTACCACATCTGAGCATGCCGAGGGAGTTGAGATGGCTCACGGCTTCTCCGCTTCGATGAAAAGCACATGGGGCGTAGACGCATTCAATATGGGTTTTGTAATCGATTTGAGCTACAGCAAAGCAACAGGAACGGTCTACACCACGACGGAAAGCAACGGCGCCAGCGGTACGGTAAACAACATCGACCGCCGTTCGCTCCTTGCCTCCTACGGAATCGGCTACGATGTTTCGAGCCAATACGGCTTTACCTGGGATTTCGGTATGCGCACATGGACGGCAGGAGATCAGAAGATTCCTGTGTTCGGATATGTGCTGACCAATCTTCGTGCCGCACCGCCCGTACCTACACTTACAGGCGTATCCGTAACAGACAATCAAAGTGCAAAAATCACCTGGAAGGCACCGACTGCAGACAGCAGACGCCCCTATACAGGGTATCATATCTGGATGCGTATGGATGACGGCGATTTTGTGCGTGTGACTGATGCTCCGCTGTCAGACACGACCTTTGAATATACATACAATACTCTGGAAGAGGATACCACCTACACCTTTGCGGTTTCCTCTGTCGGCAATAACGGAACGGTATCGGCATTATCCAATACCAAAACCTTCTCAACCTTTACGGGATCGGACGGCAGAGAAATAGAATTACGCAGTGACGGTAGCAGTATCCAGTGGCGATATGTGGGCGAAAGTGACGACGCTTACCGTGTTCTTGTATCACTTTCCGAGTTAAAGGGAAATGACGGCGCAGATGGAAAGCAAATTGAACTGAATGTATATAATGGATTTATACAGTGGAAGTACAGTGATGATTCTGCCTGGAATAATTTGATTGCCTTGTCGGAGCTGACGGGCGATAAAGGCGATAAAGGCGATAAAGGCGACAAAGGTGACAAAGGTGACAAGGGCGAAACAGGTACACCCGGTCAGGACGGAAAAGACGGTGTAACGCCAAAGCTTAAAATAGGTGATGATAACTTCTGGTATATCTCCTACGACGACGGACAGACATGGGTATCCCTCGGCGTAAAAGCCACCGGAGAGAAGGGTGATACCGGTGAAACCGGACAACAAGGCGACAAGGGAGAAACAGGTGCACCCGGTCAGGACGGAAAAGACGGTGTAACGCCAAAGCTTAAAATAGGTGATGATAACTTCTGGTATATCTCCTACGACGACGGACAGACATGGGTATCCCTCGGCGTAAAAGCCACCGGAGAGAAGGGTGATACCGGTGAAACCGGACAACAAGGCGACAAGGGAGAAACAGGTGCACCCGGTCAGGACGGAAAAGACGGTGTAACGCCAAAGCTTAAAATAGGTGATGATAACTTCTGGTATATCTCCTATGATGACGGACAGACATGGGTATCCCTCGGTGTGAAAGCCACCGGAGAAAAGGGTGATACAGGTGAGGCCGGACAACAGGGCGAAAAGGGCGATACCGGTGAAGCCGGACGACAAGGTGAAAAGGGCGATACCGGTAAAGCCGGACAACAAGGCAAAAAGGGCGACACCGGAGAGACAGGTGCATCGGGACAGAACGGCAAGGACGGAACAAATGGAACAAATGGAACAAACGGTGCAAACGGCTCTGACGGCAAAGACGGTAAGGACGGCATCGGAATAGCCAAAGCGGAGATCAATGCAGACGGCGAGCTTGTTATCACCTATACCGACGGCAAGGTAGTCAATCTTGGTAAAGTTGTCGGTGCGGACGGCAAGGACGGTCTTACCCCATTTATCGGTGAAAACGGCAACTGGTGGATTGGTGAGAAAGACACCGGTGTGAAAGCGGTGGCAGATGTAGCCGTTCCCGCAGGCTTCGGAAACATATCCGAAGGAAACATATCAGAACCCGCATCTTCACCTGCTTTGATTGTTATCGGTTCTGTTGCGGGACTTGCGCTGCTTGGTAACCTCGGTTTAATATTATACATTGTACTGAAAAAGAAAAAAGTATAGTTTGAGATTGCAAAATGGAGGTGGCAAGAAATGAAGAAACGAATACTTAGCATCTTACTCTGTCTTTGCATGGTGGCGTGTATGCTCCCCACCGTGGCGTTTGCGGCGGATACAGGAAAGGCGATCCGGCTTGTAAACACAAACAACCCGACAGGCGGGATTTTGGGCTACAAGAACAACAACAACAGCTACGATTATATCTACATGGGAAGCTACAATAGCAGCCCTGTCAAATGGCGTGTGCTGGACGACCAGACCAACACGGGCGCAACCGGACTATTCCTCTTGTCCGAAGATTTGTTGGGAAGCGGGGGTCACGGAGATGTATATGATGTATATTTCGATGGCACAAGCCCGTATAGCAACGCATGGCAAGGCAGCGACGCGCAGGGTTGGTGCAATACCTTTGAAAGCAGCAATCTCGATAGCCGGGAACTTGCTGCAATTCTGTCAACAACGAAAAGCGACGAAGCATTTACGAGCAGCACACATAACGCTTCCTTTGCTGCTTCTACCAATATTCTAAACAGCGACCAAGTGTTTTTCCTGTCAGCACAAGAAGCGGAAAATGGACAATATGGCTTTACCGATGAAGCGGCGCGAGTTGCCAATTATGGCGCGTACGCGAGTGTGTGGTGGCTCCGTTCCCCTTTCGCTAAATTCACTTCCAGCGCGGGCGCAGTCGACGGCTTAGGGAGGGTGTACGACTGCGGCGTGGGCATTGTCTGGGCGGCTCGTCCCGCTTTTAACTTAAATCTGAACTCTGTCCTCTTCACATCCGCCGCTGTGGGCGGAAAGCCTAACGGAGGATTGACCGCAGTCCCCGAATACAGCGGAAACGAGTGGAAATTGACACTTTTAGATAGCAGCCGCAATTTTGCCGTAACGGAAAAAACTGTCAGCGCCGCCCCCGACGATACCGTTACGCTGAATTACAAAGGGGCGACCACAGGGGCAAATGAATATATCTCTGCCATCATTGCGGATAACAACGGCGCACAGTATTATGGCAGAGTAGCACAGCCTACTGCCGAAAGCGGAACGGTTGAAATCAAAATCCCGTCTGATATTGCACCCGGCAACTATACCTTAAAAGTTTTCAGCGAGCAGTACAACGGCGATTATAAAACCGACTACGCAAGCAATTTCACAGACATTGCGCTGACGGTGGAAAAGCAGGTGGAAGAGCAGTTTTCCCTCACCCCCGGCGGCACCTATTACTTTGACCTATCAGCGATGAATATTCCCGGCACGGGAAACGGCGATCTGCCGGACAGCACCCTGCACTATGTGCCTTTCACCTATGTGGGTACGGTGAACGCCTACAAGCTCACATCGGAGACGGCAACCACCAATGAGTATGCACAGCAGAACAAATACGCTCACAGCCTGTTTGTGGCGGACTATGCCGTAACGCATAAGGTAAACTGGAATAACTTAGATACTGCGAGTCTGATTTTCGGCAAGGACTATGTCGCCGGCGGCGTGGACTATACCCTGCGCGCACCGTCTGTGGGAAGTAACTATACAGGTTCGGGCAATTCCGAACGCGGCGTGCCCCAAAGCAACGAATGGGACACGATGCTGAATAAGGACAGCGGATATATCCAAAACTGGAATGGAATGTATTCGTGGGGACAGGATGCTTTTTCTGGCGGCGCGTCGTACCGTGCGATTCGCGGGTACAATTCGGCCCGCATCTGGGTCAGCATCAATGCTGCGTACTCCAGCCCGGACGTCGGTTTCCGCCCCGTCCTTGAAGTCCTGAACGCTGACACACTGGGTCCTGACGGACTGAAGGTCGTTACCCTTGACCTTGGCGGCGGAACGCTCGGCGGCAGCTCCGATGCTATTCAAATCATCGTGAAAAACGGCAGCGAGTTTACCGCGCCTGCGTCCGACGGCCTGACCCGCCCGGACGGAGATACCGGCAGCTACTTTAAGTGGCTTGGCAGCGATGGCAAGCTCTACGCGCCCGGCGACAGCGTTCCTGCTGATGTGACGGAACTGACGGTGCAGTGGACAGCCCCGACCTATACCGTAACCCTGCACGCAAACGGCGGCACGATCAACAACGGCAATGTCACCGAATACACCTACGGCGTGGGTGCAACACTCCCGACAGATGTGACGCGCACCGGGTACACCTTCAAGGGCTGGTATTACAACGAAAATCTGACCGGCTCTCCTGTTACAGCAATCGGCGGCACAGAAACGGGCAATAAGGAATACTGGGCGAAGTGGGAAATCAATCAGTACACAATAACCTTTGATACCAACGGCGGAAGTGAGATTGCACCTATCACGCAGGATTACGGTACAGCAATTACCGCCCCTGCCAACCCGACAAGAAAAGGCTATACCTTTAAGGGTTGGGATAAGGAAATCCTCAAAACTATGCCTGCGGAGAATATGACGGTTAAAGCACAATGGGAAATCAATCAGTACGCAATAACCTTTGATACCAACGGCGGAAGTGAGATTGCACCTATCACGCAGGACTACGGTACGAAAATTACCGCCCCTGCCGACCCGACAAGAAAAGGCTATACCTTTAAGGGCTGGGATAAGGAAATCCCCGAAACCATGCCGGCGGAGAATATAACGGTTAAAGCACAATGGGAAATCAATCAGTATACAATAGCCTTTGATACCAACGGCGGAAGTGAGATTGCACCCATTACACAGGATTACGGCACGAATATTACCGCCCCTGCCGACCCGACAAGAGAGGGCTACACCTTTATCGGCTGGGACACAGAAATTCCCAAAACCGTGCCTGCCGAGAATATGACTGTCACGGCACAGTGGGAAATCAATCGGTACACAATCACCTTTGACACCGCAGGCGGCAGCGAGATTGCTCCGATCACGCAGGACTACGGCACGAATATTACCGCCCCTGCCGACCCGACAAGAGAGGGCTACACCTTTATCGGCTGGGATAGGGATATTCCCGTGACCATGCCTGCCGAGAATATAACGCTTAAAGCACGGTGGAAAGACAGCGAAAAGCCAACGGGCGAAATTATCATAGGTACAAATAAATGGAATAAATTCTTAAACGAGCTTACCTTTGGCATATTCTTTAAGGACACACAGGAGGTAACTATAAATGCCGTTGATAACAGCGGAACTGTGTTTGTATCCTATTTGGTAACAGATAAGGAGCTCTCCGAGGCTGAGCTGGACTCTCTTGTATTCCGTGCGTATGAAGAACCGTTTTGCATAGACCCTAATGGAGAATATATTGTTTATGTAATGCTTGTTGATGAAAACATTAACATAACATACCTTCGCTCCGACCGATTAACGCTTGATAATATTCATCCTGTAATCGGCGGTATTGAGAACGGCAAGACCTACTGCGAGGCGCAGACGGTCACGATTACCGAGAAATATGTGGATACCGTTACCGTAAACGGCACAGAGGTCACGCTTGACGAAAACAACAGCTTTACCCTTGCTCCCGCAGACGGCGAGCAGAAAATCGTTGTCACCGACAAGGCGGGCAACACCGCCGAAATGACCGTAACGGTCAACGACGGGCATACCTACGGCGAATGGACATCAAACGGCGACGGCACACACACCCGCCAATGCACGGCAGACGGCTGTACGGAAGGCATCGAAACGGATAATTGCACCGATGAGGATAAAAACCACATATGCGACATTTGCGGAAATATAATCTCCAACCATGAGGATGCGAATCAGGATCACGTCTGTGACCTCTGTGGCAAAGTGATTTCCAACCATGAGGACGCGGATAAGGATCACGTCTGCGATCACTGTGGCAAAGTGATTTCCAATCATGAGGATGCGGACAACAACCATATCTGCGACTATTGCGAAAAGGTAATCTCCAACCACGAGGACGCGGACAAAGATCACATCTGTGACCTCTGCGGAAAGACAATCTCCAACCATGAGGATGCGGACAACAACCATATCTGCGACTATTGCGGAAAGACAATCTCCAACCACGAGGACGCAGACAAAGATCACATCTGCGATCACTGTGGCAAAGTGATTTCCAACCACGAAGATGCAAACAAAGACCACGTCTGCGAACTCTGCGGAAAGACAATCTCCAACCACGAGGATGCGGATAAGGATCATGTCTGCGATTACTGTGGAAAGGTGATAACAAACCACATCGGTGGTAAGGAAACCTGCAGGGATAAGGCAGTATGCGAAGTCTGCGGCAAATCCTACGGTAAACTTGACCCGAAGAACCACACCGACTTAAAGCATTTCCCGGCCAAGGCGGCGACCGAGGATTCCGAGGGCAATATCGAGTATTGGTACTGTAGCGGATGTAATAAGTATTACAGTGACAAGGACGGCACTAAGGAAATCGCCAAGGCCGACACCGTAACAGCTAAGTTGCCGAAGTCTCCCCCGACCGGCGACAACAGCAACCTCATGCTGTGGATCGCACTGCTGTTCATAAGCGGCGGTGTTCTGACAGGTGTAACGGTATTTGATAAGAGGAAAAGGCATTCCGTCAAATAATCAGAGATAAGTAACAATTAACGATCCATCACGGAAACATCGTAAATACGGCACAGAGGGCATAAAAACCGCTGTGCCGTATTTCTTTCCTTGGCGACTGATTTTGAAAAACTTGGCGAGTATCTTAAAAATCTCTTTTTATACAGACGGCTGCAAGGCAGTCAGAAATTTTACATTTTTTAGATGGTATAATTACATTGTATATTTTAAATTAAATTATGATATGAGGCGATTATATGTCAAATGCAATTCCTACAGAACTTTCGGTAAACGGTAAAAATTACTCTGTAATAAAATTGCTTGGCAAAGGCAAGGGCGGTTATTCTTACCTTGCATCCGACGGTACAAATCAGTATG
>ERZ1031095.537-NODE-537-length-12729-cov-15.953290_pt1 | contig 12729 bp, 10 predicted proteins | sample MGYA00517108_ERZ1031095 | MGnify/ENA primary metagenome ERZ1031095 (study PRJEB33719, sample SAMN04261275) | wastewater metagenome | biome: rural village; feature: human; material: feces | host: Homo sapiens | place: El Salvador | collected 2013-01-07 ... | reverse complement strand
GACCTAATGTAAAGCCTTTTATTTAAATCCGATAGGATTTGCGCCCATAAACGGATTGTGGATAAAGGTTTTTGTCAAAGCCCTGCCTAATATGCAATCTCACCGCTAAACAGCAATTTACCCTATCAATTCAAAACATGTTCTTCATGTCTTCATGTCAAAAACACATGGCTTCCTGTCTTGCCATGCAAATATCTCACAAAGAGTAAAAACATGTTACAAAATAAAAATCGGTTTTAGAGTTCTGATTTGCTGTTTTGGGCGTGTCAAGCTACGCAAACGGCACCCATGCTTAACAATAGCGCCACTTTTATCATGCAATAGTGCCACTATTAGAGTGTAAAAGTGGCGCTATTGCATGATAAAAGTGGCGCTATTGGAGGGTAAAAGTGGCACTATTGCAGAGAAAAACGGCTCGTTTGCGAGTCTGATTTCATAACGTTTCGCTTAGGAACCGCATAACATACTGTGTATAAGTATATTATCTTAAACCGCTCAAAACTCAAGAATTTCGCACCAAAGATTTTGTTGTGCGCTCAGCTCACAGTATTGAGCATCAGAAATGCAAATATTGTCATACTAAACCTGCGTCAGCGCAGCCCTATTGACCTTCCTTCTTTATGCTTTGACGCTTTCTGAATTCCGTCGGCGAGACGCCGAGGTGTCCCTTCGTGAACTTTCCGAAGAAGGAGAGGTTGGGGAATTCCAGCTTCTCCGATATCTCCTTTATCGACATGTTGGAGTATTTCAGATACCTCACGATGGCCTTCATCGTATAGTCGTGCACCCAATAGAGCGCCGTCTTCTGGCTCACCGACTTGGATATGAACGAGAGATATTTCGGCGTGATGCAGAGACGCTCGGCGTAATACTTCACGCTGCGCATGCGTCCCTCATTCTTGCTCAGCTCATCTATGAACTTCTTGAAGATGAGGTTGGCCTGCTTGATGTTGCCGCCGCCGAACTCATAATGGATGTGTGGCGAGATAAGGGCGCAAAGCTCGTAGAAGGCACACTCGAAGATGCCGTGCATGATTTCCTTGTGGAAGAGTCCGTGCGGATTGTGAATCTTGTGCGAAATCATCGAGTAATATTTCGACATGAGCACCTGACGCTCGGCGTCGAGATGCACGATAGGGTTCTGTGCCACGTAGCTGAAGATGTCGAGCGCGTCGCTTGTGAGGCTTATCTTTCGCTGCGATGCGCTGTAAGACAAGCCAATGATGTGCGACTCGAAGTCGGGGGATATGAGGTAGTTGCTCAGATACGAGTTGGGGAGGCAGATGATGACATCTCCGGCATTAGCCATGTAGGTTTTTTCGTTGATGTCACACTGCATGCGTCCCTTCGTACAGAACACCATGAGGATCATATCCAGCTTTATGTTCTCGTTGATAGGCTTCACTCCCAACTTGTCGATGACAATGATATCGCCGTCAGAATAGTCGGCCACACCGCTGTCAGCGATAAGATTGAAGTCTACCTTTCGTTCTTTCTTATCTTTATTCACTGTATCCATATTCTTTTATCCTTCTTATGCGTGTTAATTATCTTTTATGCTTTAGAGTTAGTCTGATGAATTTGTTGTGTTACAAGTATTCTTTTGCAAAGATAGTCATTATTTCCTATGTCTATATTATCAGTTCTTCCTTTTTTATAACATATTATTCGTTTTTTATCTCTTTTTAATGACAAAATAGTATAAAAGGCTAATTCTTGGGTTGCAAATATGGCAAGCGTAAAAAAGCGCGGTGTTTATATTGCTTTTGTCGTCTACTTTACGTATCTTTGCATAACTATGGCAAATGAACAGACTTCCGTTCGCGACCGTGTTCGCTCCGACCTGAAGGAACCGCGTCGCTATAAGGTTATTATTTTTAACGACGACTTCACTACGATGGACTTCGTGGTGAAGGTCTTGACGTCCGTATTCTTCAAGAGCCAGCCCGAGGCAGAGGCTCTTATGCTGGATGTCCACCGCAAGGGCAGCGCCGTAGTGGGCGTATACAGCTATGACGTGGCACGCTCGAAGGTAAGGAAAGCCACGACTATGGCGCGTGACGAGGGATTCCCGTTGCGCCTCGAATGTAAACCACTTTAAGCACACAGAAGACACATGACCAACAGTAACGATACATCAAAAGCTTTTCAGTACGCCATTTCGCTTTGCGACAAGTGGCGACATGAGTTTGTCACGCCTGAGCATGTGCTTTACGCCATCGCCGAGCAAGAACCTTTCGTGGAGGCTGCCTCCACTGCCGAGCTGGACGCACGGGCCATTCAGGAGAAGCTGCGCCCTGAGCTGACGAAGATGGAGCAGGTGCCTGAGGGTGTCTCTTACACCATAGAAGGTTCGGAGCAGTTCAGCGAGATGATGGCGCATGCCGTGAAGCAGGCGCAGTTCGCGGAAAGCGACGAACTGGACATCCCGCATATCATCTCAGCCATGATGGAGCTGAAGGAGTCGCTGGCGGCTTACTGCCTGCACCTCGCTGTAGGCGACGACCAGCCGGGATTCATGTCGTTCCTCGTCAGCTGCTACGAGATGTCGCGCATGAGCTTCATGGACATGTCGGAGGACGGCGATGAAGAAGGCGACCACATGCAGCCCAAGCAATGGCGCAGCCTCGTGACCTGCCTCAACGACACGTACGCTTCGCACAATCCGCTCATCGGACGAGAGGACGAGCTGGAGCGTACCATTCGCGTGCTCTGCCGCAAGGACAAGAACAATCCGCTGCACGTCGGCGAACCGGGCGTTGGCAAGACAGCCCTCGTCTACGGACTGACGGCGATGATTGAGCGCGGCGAGGTGCCAGAACGTCTGAAGGGTGCGCATGTCTATATGATGGACATGGCAACGATGGTGGCTGGCGCACAGTTCCGAGGCGACTTCGAGAAGCGCATGAAGATGGTGATGGAGGGTCTGGCTGCCGAGGGCAACGCCATCCTCTACATCGACGAGATACATAACCTTGTAGGAGCAGGACGTTCGGGTGGCGACTCTTCGCTGGACGGTGCCAACATCCTCAAGCCTTACTTGGAGAACGGCGTGATAAGGTTTATCGGATCGACGACGTACGACGAGTTTAACCGTTACGTAGCCCGACAGAAATCTCTGGTACGCCGTTTCCAGCAGATTGACATTGCAGAGCCGTCCATTGACGACGCCATCCGCATCGTAAGCGGACTGTTGCCGGGATACGAGAAATTCCATGGCGTGAAGTATGCCAAGGGTGCGGCGGAGTATGCCGTGCGCTATACGTCGCGCTATATGAAGGACCGCTTCCTGCCTGACAAGGCGGTGGACCTGCTGGACGAGGCTGGAGCTTACCGCGAGACTCATCCGCTTACCACGCAGAAAAGGCAGAGCGTAGACCGAAAACTGCTGAGCGACGTATTGGCGAAGCTTTGCAAGATTGACGCGGACGTGCTGAAGGAGGGTCGAGACGACCGACTCATGACTCTCGCCGACGACATGAAGCGTCAGATATACGGTCAGGACACCGCCGTGGACAAGGTGGTGGAGGCTGTGCAGATGGCAAAGGCTGGTCTCGCCGAGGATCAGAAGCCCATGGCAAGCCTTCTCTTCGTCGGACCTACGGGTGTGGGAAAGACGGAGGTGGCAAGGGTTCTCGCCAACCAGCTCGGCGTACGCCTTGTACGCTTCGACATGAGTGAGTACGCGGAGAAGCATGCCGTGGCGAAGCTTATCGGTTCGCCTGCGGGATATGTGGGCTACGAGGACGGAGGTCTGCTGACCGACGCCATCAGGAAGACGCCCAACTGCGTGCTGCTCTTCGACGAGATAGAGAAAGCGCATCCCGACATATATAATATCTTCCTACAGGTGATGGACTATGCTTCGCTGACCGACAACCGCGGACAGCGTGCCGACTTCCAGGAGGTTATCATCATCATGACGTCCAACGCCGGAGCGCAGTACGCATCAAGGGCAAACATCGGATTCGGCGGAACGGTGTCGAGAGGTGAGGCAATGCTGACGCAGGTGAAGAAGACCTTCAAGCCAGAGTTTCTCAATCGCCTAACGGACACCATCGTCTTCCACGACATGGACCGCCACATGGCAGAGCTGATTCTCGACAAGTCGCTGCGTCGTTTGGCTGACAAGCTTGCCGCAAAGAAGGTGGATCTGACGGTATCGGACGAGGCACGTGAGCTGTTGCTCAAGAAAGGATTCACGGCGGAGTACGGAGCGCGCGAGTTGGACCGCGTGGTAAGCAACATGCTGAAGCCTCTCCTGATGCGCGAAATACTCTTCGGATGGCTGCGCGGCGGCGGAAAGGCTGAGGCTGTGGTGACGGAAGGAAAGATTGAGTTGAGGAAAGTGGAGAAATAAAAAGACAAATATGATATACAGAATAGGTAAGGAACTGGTGTTTCCTATGCCCGTGAACGTTGAGCCTGACGGGCTGTTGTGTGTGGGTGGCGACCTGAGTGTCGACCGCCTGCTCCTCGCTTACTCCAACGGCATCTTCCCTTGGTTTTCGTTCCGCGACTGCGACGAGCCGCTGTGGTATTGTCCGCAGCAGCGCTTCGTGATATTCCCTGACGAGATACACGTGTCGCACTCTATGCGTACGCTGATGAACAAGGGAACGTATGATGTCTCCATCGGCGAGTGTTTCGACGGCGTCATCCAAGGTTGCTCGGAGGCGCAGGGTCGCGACAAGAAAGAGGGAGCATGGCTCGGCACGGAGATGATGGAGGCTTACAAGGAACTTCACCGTCAGAATCTCGCACAAAGTGTGGAGGTCTGGCAGGGCGACCGACTCGTCGGAGGACTCTACGGCGTCACCATCGGACGCTGCTTCATCGGCGAGAGCATGTTCTCGCTGGTGCCCAACGCCAGCAAAATAGCCCTGATCTTCCTCGCCGACTTCATGCGTGAACACGGCGGAAAGATGATAGACTGTCAGTTGGAGACTCCTCATCTGAAGTCGATGGGAGGAAAGTTTATCAGTTACGAAGAGTATATGAAGATACTGCGAAACGCATAAGAGGATAAGTGTTTCGCAAATAAAAAAAAGGAGGTACAGCTTCTTGCCGTACCTCCTATATTTTTATGTTTTATTTATCCCTCGCGCTTATCAGCGATGGCTTGCTTGATAAGAGCTTCGAGTTCTTCCATGAGTTCGGGATTGTCCTTGAGGAGCGACTTTGTTGCGTCGCGACCCTGTGCCAGCTTCGAACCGTTGTAAGAATACCATGAGCCTGACTTCTGAATGATGCCATACTCCACGCCGAGGTCTACAATCTCGCCAACCTTTGAGATGCCTTCGCCGAAGGTAATCTCAAACTCTGTCTTGCGGAACGGAGGAGCCACCTTGTTCTTGATGACCTTCACGCGAACCTGATTGCCGATAATCTGGTCGCCGTCCTTGATGCCCGTCACCTTGCGGATGTCCAGACGTACTGAAGCATAGAACTTCAGGGCGTTACCACCCGTTGTTGTCTCAGGATTGCCGAACATCACGCCGATCTTCTCACGCAACTGGTTGATGAAGATACATGTGGTGTTGGTCTTCGAGATGGTGCTGGTGAGCTTGCGGAGCGCCTGCGACATCAGACGAGCCTGCAGACCCACCTTGTTGTCACCCATGTCGCCCTCAATCTCCGCCTTCGGAGTAAGAGCCGCAACGGAGTCGATGACGATGATGTCGATGGCTGACGAGCGGATCAGCTGGTCAGCAATCTCGAGCGCCTGCTCGCCGTTGTCGGGCTGTGATATCCAGAGATTGTCAACGTCTACGCCGAGCTTGGCGGCATAGAAGCGGTCGAAGGCATGCTCAGCGTCGATGAAGGCAGCGATGCCGCCGTTCTTCTGCGCCTCTGCGATGGCATGGATGGCGAGCGTGGTCTTACCGGACGACTCCGGTCCATAGATTTCTATGATACGTCCCTTCGGGTAGCCGCCAACGCCGAGAGCGGCGTCCAGACCGATACTGCCGGTCGGGATTACTTCGACATTATCCACCTGCTCGTCGCCGAGCTTCATGATGGCTCCCTTGCCGAAGTCTTTTTCTATCTTTGACATTGTTGCCTGGAGAGCTTTCAGCTTGCCCTCCAAAGCAGCATTCTGTTCTTCTGTCTTTGCCATAAAAGAATTTTGAGTTTTGAATTCCTAATTACAGTTCGAGGTCGCCGCCGAACACTTCGTGCCAGGGCAGTCCCTGCTTGTTGAGCTGCTCCATGAACGGATCCGGATCGAACTCCTCTACGTTCCATACGCCCGGTTTGCGCCACAGTCCCTTGAAGAACATCATGGCACCAATCATTGCGGGAACGCCGGTTGTGTAGCTTACACCCTGCATGCCGGTCTCCTTGTATGCAGCCTCGTGTGAGCAGTTGTTATATACGTAGTAAGTCTGCTTCTTGCCCTCGTTGTCGATACCACGGATGCGGCAGCCGATAGAGGTCTGTCCGTCGTAGTTCTCGCCGAGGTCCTGCGGGTTAGGCAGCACTGCCTTGAGGAACTGCAGGGGCACAATCTTCACCTTCACCTTCTCTGAAGGATTGTCAGCGAGCGGAGCCTCGTATGTGATTTCGTCGATGCGAGACATTCCGAGGTTCTGGATGCAGTCGAGATATGTGAGATACTGCTGACCGAAAGTCATCCAGAAGCGGGCACGCTTGATGGTCGGATAGTTCTTTACGAGGCTCTCAATCTCCTCGTGGTGGAGCAGGTAGCTCTCCTTCGGACCGATTTCGGGATAGTTGAGCGGCTTGTGTATTTCGAGCGGAGCAGTCTCCACCCACTTGCCGTCTTCCCAATAAAGACCCTTCTGAGTGATTTCACGGATGTTTATCTCAGGGTTGAAGTTAGTGGCGAAAGCCTTGTGATGGTTGCCGGCGTTGCAATCCACGATGTCGAGATACTGAATCTCCTTGAAGTGGTGCTTTGCTGCGTAAGCTGTGAAGATGCTTGTCACGCCCGGGTCGAATCCGCAACCGAGGATAGCGGTCAGTCCGGCATCCTCGAAGCGCTTCTTGTAAGCCCACTGCCATGAATACTCGAAGTGAGCCTCATCCTTCGGCTCATAGTTGGCAGTATCGAGATATGAGCATCCGCATGCCAGACAAGCCTCCATGATGGTGAGGTCCTGATAAGGCAGGGCGAGATTGATGACAAGTTCCGGCTTGTAGTCGTTGAAGAGAGCCTTCAGCTGTTCCACGTCATCAGCGTCCACCTGCGCGGTCTTGATGTTGGGGTTGCCGATTGCCTCAACAATCTTGTCGCACTTCGACTTGGTGCGGCTGGCTATCATAAAGTCGGTGAAGACATCAGCGTTCTGGGCTATCTTGAACGCTGCAACGGTAGCGACGCCACCGGCGCCGATCATTAATACTTTTCCCATTTCGTCGTTGTTTTTTATTTGATTGTTATTGTTATATTTCTGATTTTTACAGTTCGTCACCCTTTATTCCGAGTGCGTTCATCAGCGAGTAGCCGAGTATTTCCTGCTTGAAGTTGCCGCCTGAGAGCGGCTGCATGGCGAAGAGCGTTATGCGTTTCTCCTCGTCGTCGATGTCACGCAGGGCGTGTCTTATCTCTTCCCACAGCGGCGCGTGCTCTGCATTGGGCACAGCCATCACGCGGTGTACGTCCTTATGGTTGACCACGGTTTTGAGGACATCGAGGAAGAAGTCGTCGTGCTTCACCACTTCCTCCACGGGATAAGAGCTGATGATGAACTCTCCGAGCGTGTCCTTGAAAGCCTTGGCGTTGAGGTCTGTCTCGTACGAACCCGGATTGAAGTTGTCGAGAGCAGTCTTCTCCTTAGAGTGGATGAATATCACCTGCGTCTCTCCGTCCGAGTCGCGTCCCTCGCGCATTCCTCCGTCGAGCGCTATGCAGTCAATCCATCTTGCCGTATCGGCTTTCTGTATGCGTCTGCCTATCATTCTCTCGAAGTTGACGATAAGGTTGAAGGCGACATTGTCCACGTAGTCGCCGTCAACGAGAATTATGTTGCGGCTCCATTTGGTATTGTTGAAGTCCTGTATATTCATGTCTTGTTAAGTTTGGTAGTGGCAGTAGTATGTTCACATTTCCTCATTATAATATGTGAAGCAAATTTACGTATAAAAGTTGAGACCCACAAATGTTTGAGGGGGTTACATTATGCTAATCTATATTAATTTATCACGCTCTATACTTTTTTGATGATAAATCAGCTGTTTACTTTTCTAATACGTCTACCACTACAAAGCACCGATTTAATCGTAATATGTGATGCTGCGTTCCTCGTATATCGGTCCTTCCGTGTCGTCAGCAGGTACCGTCTCGCGTCTGGTCCAGTTGCCGTGGTCATCAATGCCGGTATACTTATATGTAGTCTTCATATCCACTTTCTCCGGCTTGTCGGCTCCCATCTCCGTATATTCGCCGACCAAGTGGTCGCTTGCAAGCAAGCCAGCCTCGTTGTAGGTGTAAGTGGTAACACACTCGCCCATGTCGTTATTGATGCGCTTTTCCAGGAATCCGTTTTTGCCGTATATCAGTTTGAACGACGAAACCATGTCGTACTCGCCCTCTGTATATGCCGAGAGACGGCCTTGGTCATCGCGCTTTACGTCTTGATACCACTCGTTGGTCTTAACACCGTTGATGGCGATAAGCTTGCCCTCCTCGTCGAAGTTGTAGCGTACCTTGTCGTATGCGGTTATCACCACTGCAGACTGTACGTTGCCCTTTAGTTCGAATAAAGCGAGATCGCCCTTGCCGATGGTCTTCTCCTCCTCGGTGAGATTCTTCATCCTTGCCTCTGCGCTCTTCTCGCATATTGTGGTCATGCCTTCGTCGTTAGTGACAACGATTTTCACAATGCGGTCCATGTTATACAGTCTCCTGATGTAACGCTTGTAGTTGCGTTCGCTGTGTGAAGCAGATTTCAGACCAGATCCGGAGAAGTTGCCTCCGAGTGTGTAGGTGTTGTAAGGTCCGTAATTGGTGATGAGCACTCCGTCCTTGTCCAGTCCGCAGACATGTATCTTTTCGCCATTGTCGAATGCTCCTTTCACGTCTTCAGATAACGTGGAAGCGTAGCGTGCAGAACTGCCGTTTTCGTTGATGTAGCAGTTGCCGTCCTTCTTGAAATTGATGGTGCCCTTAGTTATGGTTTTGCCTTTCATGACCTCGCACTCCACCTCGAAGCTCTCGCGTTCATCCATCACCTTTTGATACTTCGAGTAGTCGTCTTCGAATGTACCTTCCTTTATCTTTTGTGCGTTTTCTGCGAACATTAAGGGGATTTCTCCGAAGATGCCTTTGCCCGTAAACTTGAATCCTTCTATTTCCTTAGAAGAGTCGCTGCATGATGCCAGAACAAGCACGAGCAGCAGCGTGAACAATGTTGAGATAGTTTTTTTCATATTAATGTAGTTTTAGGTAGTGATTATACAAAAAGAGGGCGTCGCAAATCTTGATATTTGATTTTCGATACCCTCTTTTGTTGTTGATTGTGTTATTGTAAGTTCTTTCTTAGCAGAATTTCTTCGCTTACTTCTGGAGCAAAGCCATAGTGTCCTTTGCGATCATCAGCTCCTCGTCAGTCGGGATTACGCATACCGTAACCTTTGAGTCGGGAGTAGAGATGATGGCCTCTTCGCCGCGAACCTTGTTGGCCTCCTCATCAATCTTGATGCCGAGGAACTCAAGGTCAGAGCAAGCCTCAAGACGAGTGCCAATCTGGTTCTCGCCGACACCGGCTGTCCATACGATGATGTCAACGCCACCCATAGCGGCTGCGTAAGCACCGATGTACTTCTTGATGCGGTAGTTGTACATTTTGAGAGCGAGCTTTGCACGCTCGTTGCCCTCAGCAGCAGCGTTCTCAATCTCGCGCATGTCAGAAGATATGCCGGTGATGCCGAGCACGCCGCTCTCCTTGTTGAGGAAGTCTGCCATCTCCTGCGGCTTCTTGCCGAGCTTCTCCATGAGGAAGGTTACGGCAGACGGGTCGATGTCGCCAGAGCGGCTACCCATCATAACGCCAGCGAGCGGAGTCAGACCCATAGATGTGTCGACGCACTTGCCGAACTTAACGGCAGAAACGCTGGCACCGTTGCCGATGTGGCAGGTGATGATGCGCTGTGTCTTGATGTCGCGACCGAGGTATTCGCAGACGCGCTGCGATACGTAGCGGTGGCTGGTTCCGTGGAAGCCGTAGCGACGTACGTGATACTTCTCGTACAGCTCATAAGGAATGGCGTAAAGGTAAGCGTAGTCTGGCATTGTGCTGTGGAAAGCGTTGTCGAAGACGCAGACCTGCGGCACGTTGGGCATGAGCTTGTCCACGGCACGCAGACCCTTGAGGTGACCTGCGTTGTGAACAGGAGCGAGGTCGCAGAGGCTCTCGATGCCGTCCTCTACAGACTTGTCCACGATGACGCTCTTCTCGAAGAGGTCGCCACCCTGCACGATACGGTGTCCCACAGCGTCGATCTCGTCGAGGCTCTTGATGGCACCGATCTCAGGATCGAGGAGGCACTGGAACACGAAGTTGACGCCTTCCTTGTGGTCCGGCATGTCGTGCATAATCTTCTTCTTCTCGCCGTTAGGGAGAGTCACCTTAATGAATGCCTCGTCGAGGCCGATACGCTCAACACCGCCTGCTGCCAGCACGGAGTTGTCGTCCATATTGTAAAGCTTGTACTTGATGGAAGAACTTCCACAGTTAAGCACTAAGATTTTCATATTATGAGTTTTGAATTTTGATTTATTTGTAATAACGCGACATTACTTCTTTGCGTCCATTGCCTGACAAGCTGTGATTGCTACCATGTAGTAGATGTCGTCCACTGAGCAACCGCGTGAGAGGTCGTTCACCGGACGGGCGATACCCTGGAGAATCGGGCCGATGGCGATGGCGTCGCCGAGGCGCTGAACCAGCTTGTATGAGATGTTGCCCACCTCGAGGCAGGGAACAACGAGGACGTTGGCGTGACCAGCGATGGGGCTACCGGGAGCCTTCTTCTCGCCTACAGCAGGAACGAGGGCTGCGTCAGCCTGAAGCTCGCCGTCGAGCTTGAGGTCAGGAGCAAGCTCGTGAGCGATGCGTGTGGCCTCCACTACCTTGTCCACAACCTCGTGCTTTGCCGAACCCTTTGTAGAGAAGCTGAGCATAGCAACGCGCGGATCCTGGATGCCGGCTACCGAGCGGGCAGTCTGTGCTGTACAAACCGCAATCTGTGCCAGCTGGTCAGCTGTAGGCATCGGAGTAACGGCAACGTCGCCCATTACGATGATGCCGTCGTCGCCGTACTGATGCTCGTGTGTGAGCATAAGCATGGCTCCACTAACACATGTCACGCCGGGTGCACACTTGATAATCTGGAGAGCGGGACGAAGAGTGTCGCCCGTTGTGCTGAGAGCGCCAGAGATCTGTCCGTCTGCACCTTCAGTCTTGATGATCATACATCCGAGGTAGAGCGGGTTCTTCACCAGCTCGCGAGCCTGCTCGATGGTCATGCCCTTCTTCTTGCGAAGCTCTGCGAGCAGTTCGGCATACTCCTCTGCCTTGGGGTTGTTCAGCGGGTCGACGATAGTGGCCTTGTCGATGTTGTGGAGGTCCCACTTCTCTGCGAGGCTCTTCAGCTCGTCGGGGTTGCCGATAAGAATAAGGTTGGCGAGGTCGTCGGCCAGTACACGGTCGGCAGCTCTAAGTGTGCGCTCCTCTGTAGCTTCAGGGAGCACGATGCGCTGTTTGTCGCTCTTTGCGCGCGCAACGATGTGTTCAAGTAAATTCATAATTTTCTTTTATAGAATACTTAAAAGTTTATTGTCAAGGTGATGGTGTATAGTACGATTTCGCTTATACTGCGAGATTGTCACATACACTTTGCAAAAGTAGTAAATTATTTTCATACGAGTGGCAATAGGGCTCAATTAATTTGCTCTACAGCCCTTGTTGCTTTCTTGTATGCTTACATGGCTTTTTTTTCTTTAAAAGTCAAGTTCTGATGGTTGTTTTCTATTAAAATAAGCCTCAAAAGGAATTTCCGACCAATTTTTTGGATGAAAAACGTAAGAAAAGTAACAAAAACGCTTTGATGGTATTCCTTTTTGCCCTATCTTTGCAATCGGTATCAGATATGATTCCGAATAAAGTTAAATCAAAATCAATTAACAAACTAGATTCATTATTATGAAGAAGATTTTACTTATGGCAGTAGTGATGCTCGCATCTGTAGCATCTTACGCACAGCAGGCAGTCGGCACTTTTACATTGCAGCCGAAAATCGGTATGAACGTGGCTTCTCTCACTAAGTGTGACGGCTGTGACCCGCGCATCGGTCTCGCAGCAGGAGTTGAGGCAGAATATCAGGCAACAGACATCTTCAGCGTCAGCGCTGGCTTGATTTACTCTATGCAGGGTAATAAGGCGAAGGAAGATGGTGTTACATTAACAACTAAGCTCGACTACATCAACATTCCTATCCTCGCTAACGTGTACGTAACTAAGGGTCTGGCCGTTAAGCTCGGTGTTCAGCCTGCCTTCAATGTCAGCGATAAGCAGAAGTTGAGTGGTGGTAAAGCTTCTGTTGAGGCTGAAGATGTTGGTGCTGAGTCGTTCGACTTCTCTATCCCCGTTGGTCTTAGCTATGAGTACAATAATGTTGTATTCGATGCTCGCTACAACTTCGGTGTAATATTGAAACCTACAAGGCTGGTCTTGCTATCGAAAAGGCAGCAGTTGAGAACAA
>ERZ1031095.532-NODE-532-length-12765-cov-6.802046_pt1 | contig 12765 bp, 9 predicted proteins | sample MGYA00517108_ERZ1031095 | MGnify/ENA primary metagenome ERZ1031095 (study PRJEB33719, sample SAMN04261275) | wastewater metagenome | biome: rural village; feature: human; material: feces | host: Homo sapiens | place: El Salvador | collected 2013-01-07 ... | reverse complement strand
GAGCCTTGACTAACAAATGCCGACGCGGGGACGCGTCGCCCCCAGGTTAGCTTGCACCCCCTCAATTAGGCAAGTTTATCAGTTTCTTCATACACAATATTCAAATAAAAAAGGCAGTTAATCATTGCTGACTAACTGCCTTACAATTCAGTCGGGGTGACTGGATTCGAACCAGCGACCACACGCCCCCCAGACGCGTACTCTAACCGGGCTGAGCTACACCCCGAATTGCGAGTGCAAAAGTACAACTTTTTATTTAACTAACAAACCTTTAGCCTACTTTTTTCAAAAAAATATTTTATTGTACTTTTGCAACGAATTAAAAACCAGAGACATGCAACTTTCTACTCAAGCCAAAGGTTACTTATACGGACTCATCGCAGCCGTAAGCTATGGGGTAAACCCTATATGCGCCAAAATACTATATCGTGACGGTTTCAACTCCAATAGCGTACTATTCTACCGCTTTTTATTTGGCTCCATATTATTAGCGAGTTTAATGGCTTTACAACGCAAGAGCTTTGCCATCACTCGACGCGAAGCAGGCGTACTCTCGCTGTTAGGCATTGTATTTGCCGTATCATCACTTACCTACTTCTTAAGCTTCTATTACATGTCGGCAGGGGTAGCAGCAACGCTTGTCTTTGCCTATCCAGTGTTTACCGCCATACTCATGGCCTTACTCTTTAAAGAACGGCTAAAATGGCCTTCACTCATCGCCATCGTACTCACTGTTGGCGGCATCGCATTATTATACAAAGACGATTCTGGACGCCCCATAGCTTTAGCAGGCATCGCACTCATCTTAGTCTCCGCACTGTCTTATGCCTTCTACATTATCATTGTCAATCGCAGCGGCATTGTAATGTCAAGTGTAAAGCTTACCTTTTACGCCATGACAAGTTGCTTAGTATGTCTCACTCTTTATGCCTTATTCACCCCTACAGGTGAATTGCAACCTCTCCATGCCCCCATTGATTGGATAATGGCAATTATGTTAGGCTTAGTGCCTACGGTCATTTCATTAGTATTTATGGCCATGGCCATTCAGTGCATAGGCTCAACGCCCACCGCCATTATGGGAGCACTCGAGCCTGTCACCGCAGCCCTCTTAGGCATACTTATCTTTGGCGAAGTGCTTACGCCACGCATTGCCCTCGGCATTGCACTGATACTCTTCTCTGTAACGCTGATTATACTCGATAGTAAACTCCGCAATGCACTATCCAACACCAAAGTTATACGCAAAGGCCGCATCATTATCAAACGCATTCGGTGGAAATAAACAAATTGTAAAATAATCGCTAATTTTCTGACAAAAAGAAAATATTTCAGCTAAAAAATAACTAACTTCGCAGCGATTTTAAACAAAACCTATTAGTTATTTAAGATAAGACAATGAAAAAGATACGCGCAGCAATTGTGGGTTATGGCAACATTGGCCGTTACACTCTTCAAGCTCTTGAAGCCGCTCCCGACTTTGAAGTAGCAGGTATTGTACGCCGCAAGGGTGCCGAAGATTGCCCCGAAGAGTTGAAGAAGTATGATGTGGTAAAGAATATACGTGAATTGAAAGACGTTGACGTAGCCGTACTTGCTACTCCAACTCGCAAGGTTGAAGAATACGCAAAAGACATTCTCGCTTTAGGCATTAATACAGTTGATAGCTTCGACATTCATACACAGATTGTAGACCTTCGCCGCTCACTCGATGCAGTAGCTAAGGAACATGGTGCTGTAAGCATCATCTCAGCAGGCTGGGATCCAGGTTCTGACTCTGTCGTTCGCACTTTGTTACAAGCCATTGCTCCTAAGGGCATCACTTACACCAACTTCGGCCCAGGCATGTCAATGGGCCACACCGTAGCCGTTAAAGCCATTGAAGGTGTAAAGAAAGCACTCTCAATGACAATTCCTACAGGTCAAGGCATTCACCGCCGCATGGTATATATCGAAATCGAAGATGGATATGACTTCGAGAAGGTTGCAGCTGCTATCAAGGCTGATCCTTACTTTGCATCTGACGAGACACACGTCAACCTCGTTCCCTCTGTCGACGATGTAATCGATATGGGCCATGGTGTCCACCTCACTCGCAAGGGCGTAAGCGGCATTACGCAGAACCAGCTCTTCGACTTCAATATGAAGATCAACAACCCTGCCCTCACAGGTCAAGTTTTAGTATGTGTAGCACGTGCTGCCATGCTACAACGTCCTGGTTGCTACACCATGGTTGAAGTTCCCGTTATCGATCTCCTTCCTGGTGACAAGGAAGAAAACATTAAGCACTTGGTATAGAATAAGTAAGTGTTCATAATAATTTTGAACACTGGCTTAACTTGTTCAACATACAAAAGAATAGCTCAGCAAAAGGACATCAACCTCCTTTTGCTGAGCTTTTTTCGTAAAGATGCGGTTAAATATTATCCCTTCGTGACAGCGCCAATGAGGGCATCGATGCTCTCGTTGGTAGGTGCTTCGGTAAGAAGCTCGCCTTTCAACTTCTCAGCCGTATCGCTCACGGCATTCTTGGTATCAATCGAGAGGTCCTTAATCTTGGCAGGGTCGACAGAAGCATCAAGGGGTTTGCCTTCTTCGTCGAATGACTTTTGATAAGCCTCCAATACTTTCTTTTGTTTGTTAATATCCTTCTTGAGCTTCACAATAAGCATAATATCACTTACGCTCATGCCAAGTCCCGTAGCCACGCCAACTAAGACACCCTCCTTACCACCTGATAAGCCACCAATAGCCGCGCCCAAACCTACCTTACCAGCAATGGTAAGAATAGCCTTATTGATTTGCTTACTCTGGGCTGCAGCAGCCTCTGACGTTATCTTTTGTCCCTTTTGGTTAACCAAATAAACACGATAAGCCTTCGTACCGTCTGCGTTGAGTACATCATTACCAGCCTCGTCCTTCAAATAGACCATTTCACAATGATAGACGGGAATATCATCTTTATTCAGTTTGTTTGATGTTGTGTCAGCAGCTGTTGTTGTGGCATCTGAAGACGATGAAGTGACACTACTTACTGCCGCTTTTGCCTTCTTCAAGAAGCCTTGGGCTGAAGCCTCAACCGTACACATACCTGCACCCATCAGAATGACTAATAGTGCTTTTGATAAGAATGACTTAAACATATACCTATTGATTTAAAATTTAATTACTTATGATAGAGTTTTACACGAAACTGACGTTTAACGAAAGTACCTTGCGCTTGGCTCATGACGTCTTCAGCATCTTTGTAGAAGATACGCACCTTCACTTTGTCATTAACGGGCAAAAGGAAGAAACCGCGAGGGAGCGCAGTACGGCGCATCTCGGTATCAACTATGCCTTGAGCATCAGTCACGCCAAGTAGCACAAACTTTGCGCCTTGCTCTTTCATCAACTTGCGAAACTTACGGGGCGACTCATAACTTTGAGGGGAAGGAGTTTTACTACCACTATAAGCCCACACTTCAACGCCCGCAAAGGGGCCTCCTTCGCCTACGCTCACGCGATTGGCCGTTAAGTGAACGACATTAAAGCGTAGCGTGAAAGGCATATCTTTGGTAAACGTTTCGAGCGCTGTGATTGACTTGGCATAGTATTCACAAGGGTTATATTTATCAAGCACCTTGAGATATTCTACCGCAGCAGAATAGTATTCGGCCACATCGGCTTGACTGACATCACCCGCTTCCTTCAAACGCTTGAGTTTGGTAAGCGAAGCCGTTGTATATCGCGTGTAGAGCGAACAACTATCGCAATCGTCTATATTGGCTTGTATCGTAGGCTTCAAGCTATTAGGTGCATCTTTAGCAGTCAATGCTTGTGCGAAGGCTCGGCGTGCATCATCATAGTTGCGCAAAGCATAAAGGCGGCTGCCCTCTTCGAGAAAACCAGCACACTTCGACACGTGTTCACGCACAACGGTACGAAGCTGTAATACGCCATAGCGCATCTTTACACGAGGTTGCAACTCGCTAACATCAATGCTCAAGTGGTTCGTCTCAGGACCTGACACATCAATAGCCAAAAGGCTATTCATGAGTTCTCTCTGCTTATTAATTGCAGTCTCAAGCTGGTCAACGCGTTCGAAGTCTGCATCGCTACTCTTTTCATTGAGCGCAGCATTGCGTTCGCGATATTCGCGTTCGAGTTGTGCCAAGTGCTCTTGTGGTTGACGAATATTGGCTATGGGGATTTGTATCGTAGTAATCTTAATCGAAGCATCCCCCAATTTGTCTTTCGTAGTGACAGAGGCTTGAAGGTCAGGGTGAACATTTACTTTCAGCCCTGCAATCGTTGAACTAACCTCAACTTCTGCCAACTTTTCGTTAGGTACAATGTCATTGCCCTTATTTTGCGACTCCATAAAGATAGGGGTGCCTACTTCCTCTATCAAATAGGCACGCAACACTCCCTTACGCAGGGTCATGGTAAACTTGGTGAAATTGACATCACCTCGCCGCCCAATTTCGAGTGTAGGGTTAGGAGTGGAAGCCACATTGACAAGCACTTCGTATTCGTAATACCCCAGTTGGCGCTTACCCAATCGTGTGATGGAGTAATCTTTGGTGTTGGTAAGCGTAATAACGAGGTCGGCATGTTGCGAGAGTAGAAGCACACCACATTCTGTAGGGTTGGCCGTTGCTCTGTCTTCTTGCCCCATGGGCGAATAAGAGATATATTTGGACTGCGCCCAACCTATAATCGGCAATAGAAGGAGCCAAAAGGCTAAAAATAAACGTTTCATGTGTACTTTTATATCGTTTATTAGTGAGATATTCACGTCTTACAAGTCGAAGCCACCGAGCGTAGTTATACTTTCATCAGGTTTTTGACGCTGACCACCGACATATTCGGGTTGCCATGTACGCACATGAATAATGGGATCGCCACCATTTTCGGGAAATTCCCAAAGGAGGAAAAGATAGCCCTCATCACTATAATTGCTCGACTTCCATGACTGGCGCATACGCACACCGAACATATTCTTATTCTTACGTGAACGCGTAATACCTGAGCAACCAGAGGTCTCGCCATTCTCACCAATCTGTGAGAACTTGATGTCTATCCACTTATTGCGTAAGAAAGCACGACGCAAATTGCTAATATATTGTGCTTTATTTTGCTTGGTATACTGCACTTTGGGCTTAAAGCTAAACTGGTCCGTGCCTTGGCGCGCAATAATCACCTTACCCGTAATGATAAGGGCATCGTCACTAAACATCTTTTCAATGGTGTTGATATCCTTTTGATTATAAGCTGTACGGAAACGCTCTACATATTGCAGAATTATCATACGTTGCTCTTTGCTGGCCACATCGCCACAGCGTTCCATACTTTCAGCGGTTTGCGCATCAAGGGCAAAGCGGAAGTCGGTAATGTTGCCACTACGGTCAAATTCAACGACGGCCTCTTGATAGGTGCCGTTACCAAAGTCCTCATCTTTAGGCGTAATGATAAGGGGAATGTGGCTGGCCATCATCGTACCATTCTTAAATATCCACAAGCGATCTACCACCTCGTCGTCGTCACAATAGAAAGGAGTAACAGCCCATATACGCACCAATGACTTCTTTGAAAACTCGTCCATGGCCATATTCTTTACCGACACGTCTTCATTGGCTTCTTGTGCTCGATTTATCTCAGTCAATAATTTAGCCAGATTACGCTCTGCATTTTCTATAGCCGATGTATGATTTACTCCCTCGTCAGTGGTAAACACGACATCTACAGCCCTCATCGTGGTAGCACAGAAAAGCAATAAAAGGGTGAGCACGATTTGCTTTAAATAATTCATCTTTTTCAAATTCGATATGTTAGATTAAAGGGGATAAGAAAATGTAAAAGAAACGTTCAAGTATTTATTTTACTTTAAATGCGAAAGCCTTACAGCCATGATAGTTCTTTTCAGAATCATCATTACCCGTACATACGTTGACACGTTGCATACCAGGAGTAAGCAGTGCTTGTACACGGCCCTGCTGATCGTAAATTACCAAATAGTACTGTTCGATGCTTTCAGGGAATTTATTCGTAACGAGTTCTACAATCTCGCCCAAGGTTTTGTATGCTTGCGCTTTGGCTATCATGTCACTGTAGGTGCGAAGAGTGGCCAATGTTTTCACTACTTGTGGATAAAGCGAACGACTACCCGTTTCGGTAACGTCCTGCGTGTGGCTTTGCGTAACCACTTTCTCCTCCTTTATCGTAGGTCCTTCTACTACGGGTTGAGCCGCAGCCTCTGACTGAATAGGAACGGACGTTGTCGCAGTCTGCGAAGTGGAGTCCGCTTGAGCTGCAGCAGATGTCTGCGAAGTGGAGTCTGACTGAGCAGTAGTAGAAGTCTGCACAGTAGTAGATGTCTGCACATCTCTATCGGACTTTAAGCTCGTATTCTCTACCAAATCAGCATTATTAGCATTTTGTATATCGCTCTTGCGAATGTACATAAAGCAGCGAAACATGTTGCCTCGCGTTGTCGAGAGCGTTGTAATGCAGCTTGTCTTATTATTGACTAAAAACTTTTGCGATGCTTGCAAGTTCTGTTGCGTGGCAGCCCATTTGTTTATCTCTTCATAGAGCAAGTCCTCAGCCAACATCTTTGCATCTGGCTCAGTGGTAGCCGTAATTTCGGCATATATATAGTCCGAAGTATTCTTCTTTATCTGATTTATTTGGGTTTTAACGTCTGTTACTTCTTGTCCTACTGCACAGAGTGAGGTGAAGAACAAAGGAAAGGCCAATGCGAAAGTTTTAATTCTCATAGTTAGGATCTTTGTAGTCAGTAATTTCAAAGAACTTCTCTGTCACATTTTGCAATGGGATATAGGCATAGACTTTGGCCGTTAATGGTGCAGAAATGTCGCCACTGAGAAGAGATAAGGGGAAGGTGAAAGGGATTACATGGTTATAGCCCAACTTTTCGTTCAACACAAAGAGGGTTCCTGTCAACTGATTATTCGTTTTCTCCTTTATGCCAATATAAACGCGACAATCCTCTGAACGGAAATAGGCCAACATTTGTTGCAGAGTAACGTGCAACTTCTCATGGCGATAACCATAACGATCGACCACTAAGTCGAGAGGTATCTGCTTGGGAGAATATCCCGTCAGCATCATCGTACACACCGAACGTACGGGGCTACGAGGACTAACATCGGGTTGCCACTGCGAATCGTGCATGCGCAGATAAATTCGACTGCCAATGAGGTGGCTCAGATAAGAACCATAATTCTTTTGCTTGAGTTGACCTGAACTTTCCTCATGCACTTGCGCCCATGGGGCGAGTGCCTCGCCCATGTCAACGCACAGAGGCATACGTTGCACATCTCTCGAAAAGATGTTTTCAAGTTCTATGGCATTACAACCCGTCATCAACTGACAGTCGGTAGGAAACGATAGCGTCAGTGGCCTGCCACCAACTTGCCACGTAACCGTATACAGTCGTCGCGGCGTATAGTTGATAGACAAGGGATCGGTCTCCTTCACCCGTGTCATCATCGACACACTCCCCTCCTTCACCACTACACGGTCAACGTCCATGCGTTGTTGCGTAGTCTTTCCGTCCAGATGAAGGTCAAGTTCCAAAAGGTAACGTTCGAGGAAGTCGAATAGGGCTTGGTTTTCATAAAGCGCAACGATTTGATTATGGAAGATTTTGTAGCCGATATGGCTCACATCGCCCAAAGCATTAGTGCGCACTCTCAACTGACGCCCCTTATACTGCCAAGTGGAATCATTGTCCGTCATAACCCCCAAAGAGTCAGGCAAAGACAAAGCCGTGGCCTTAGCCATGCGTTGTAACAATTCGCTATGATAGCGCAACTTCGCTACACCTTGTAACGTAGCAGCAAAGAACATGAACAGAAATACTACCTTTCGCATAACTTTTTTTTTAAAATGAGGGAGTAATGTTAAAGGTTATAAGGTTATGAGACTTTGAAGTCCCATAACCTCCAAACACGCGATCTAACTTTTAGCTTAAGGATTAACGTACTTTTTGTCACCATCGTGTGACCAATAACCGGGTCCACCTGAGATGCGTCCATCGCGGAACTCTCCCTCATAGCTATCTCCTGCATGAGCTACGATAGAAGAATTGATGGTATAAGTAGTTGAGAACTTCACCGTGCCATGACCATGAGGCTTGCCATTACGCAAGTCGCCCGTGTAAGAGCCATAAGCTACACGCACGGTGCCGTAAGGGCGATTGATGGGTTGAGGATTTTTAGTCGTTCCAGTGCTCTTCGCTTTTTCTACGGTCTTCGATGTATTCACCTTTTCTTCGGGCTTAGCGAGTTCTGTCTGTTCAGTTGGAGCATTGTCTGTTGTAGCAGGTGTTGCCGCAGGCATTGTATCCTTTTCAGCTTGCGCCACTGCTGCAGAGTCAACAGCTGGTTTTTCCGTAGTCTCAGGCGTTTGGTCAGTAGCAAGAGACTTTGCAGATTTCTCATTGCCAGAAAGCGCGAAGTAGGCTCCGCCACCACCGAGAACAAGCACTGCAGCTGCAATGGCTACATACTTGCCCCAAGGAGTTGATGTAGGAGGAGGACATTCCTTCAAAGGTTTGCCACACTCAGGGCATACGAAGTCCTTGCGTCCTACGATTTCAATGCGTTCGTGATTTTTGCTCTTTTCACACGTGTCGTTCAAGCACATGCCCCAACGCGAACGTGTACGATTATGATTGTTTGTTGTTGCCATTTCGTTTTTATGTTATGTTTAGTTTTGCGGTTAAAGGATTAGGAGGTTAGGAGGTAAAAAATACATTATGCCGATAATTAACAAGACTTACTTTTTACCTCATAACCCCATAACCTTATTATTACATTACAGAAGGGGAAGCGGGTGGTGTATCCCCATTTACAGGGCCAGTCTCAACAGGAGGCAATGAAGATGCTGGGGCAAAGAGAGGCTTTAACACCTCAACCGTACCTGCAGACTGCCATGCTGCCATACCCTTCATCCACACGGTTGTTCTTTCTGAGAGTTGTTTGCCTTCGACTAACTTCTTACACATTTTCCAATCGTAAGGGCCATAGTTCTTGCCAGCTGCATTGATGTAAAGTGCCACTTCGGGTTCAGTCTCAACAGGGGGGAGCGATTGGCCTTCAACAGGAGGAATCGATTGACTATCGACAGGGCCTTCCATTACGGGGGCCGTATCGGGCAACCCGTTTTGCGGTTGTTGCACCGTCTGAGATTGTGCTGCTTGCGCTTGCTCCAACGGCTTCTCGTTGACAAACAATGAAGGATATTGCGTGCCATCACCCTCTGAATGAAGCAGAATAGCATTGCCCTCGTCGGTAGCAGGATTGCCCGTGTGTAAGGAGCGTTCATAGCGTTCTTTGTAATTCTTCAACCACTCTACACAGCGAAGAGGGAAACAGTACTGAACACTAATGATCGACAATTCATCTTTGCGTGGACTCTTGCGATTGATTGTAATCATAGTACGACCAACAGACTGATTGAACGAGTTCTTAAATGCCTCTTCCAATTTATCAGCAAAGCGCTTTAAGCTCGGATTGTCATCAGGCGAAGGAATTGACACCAATATTACCTTCTTATTAATGCTGGCAGGATTGGTTGGCGAAAGATTGCCCTCATTATTGCGCAGATGTAATTGTACTTGCTCTTGACTAAGGGTTGCATATACGCCACTCTGACGCACAATATTTACGGCAAAGGCCTTTATATCATCATCGGTGCGCAATTTTTGCTGCAACTGTGTCAAGATGTTAAGCCCAAGCACCTTCTTTTCGCTATCAGCTCGCTCTTCATGCTTCGTGCGAACAACTTCGGCTAGCTTCGTATCAAAAGCGTCAGTAATGTCGCTCACACTGATCTCATCAGCTAAACGGCCAAAGGTATAAAACTCAGGCGGAAGTATTTTCTCACGAATTTGGCGTGCGATGTTGGGCATATCAATCTTATCGGCCTTGAGGTCGCTCTCAAATTGTGCCATGGTTTCGTCTTCACTCACCTCAATGATAGCACTCTTCATATCCTCCAGTCCCTTGTTTACCTTACGCTGTGCGGTAACCAAACGTTCGGTTTCGGCTATGGCCTCGCTGATGCGCATACCGAAGGCTGAAATATCCTCATCCAACTTACCAAACTCAATGAATACACGAGCTGTCAACTTTTTGGCAAATTCAAGTGCCACGAGCATCGTCTTTGACGTATAGTATTCAGTCAAGATGCTTTGGTGTTCCGCATAGCGTCGTGCACCAATACCAACCATACGCTGTAGTACGCCCAATCGGCTCCACTCGCTCACATTGGCTTGGCGGTCGGCATCACAATCTTCGTAGTTGAGTTTTTCTTCTTTCGTAGCCTCTTCGAGTTCCAAACGAATTTCGCCCAAACGTTCGTTGATAAGTTTAGCCACCTTCTGAAGTTCAAGAATTGAGAGGTCACCCGTCTTCCACTTTTCAAAGAGTTCCTTTTCTACATGGCTACGTATTTCCTTCGCTATTTCGGGAATGACGCGTTCCTTGGCTGCGAAGTAGTTTTCAACACCCGTCTCGCGGAAGAAGTTGACATAGCTTTCGTTCAGGATATTGTCTAACTCATTGAGCGGACAACTTGCTTTCTTAGCATCTTCAGCCCAATTGATAGCCTTGTCGTGCCAATATTCATTAAATGAGCCATACTCTTGGTCATTGGGCAATACCTTCTTTTCGAGCGTTAGGTGCCCAAAGTCGAGCATCCAGTTTTGCAAATTCTCCTTATTGAGATATTCGCTACGGAAGTCGCGATTGCGCTCTTCGTTAGCATAACCTTGATTTTCGCGCCAATTGTTATATTTGAACTGGTAGAGTACACTCTCGCCTACTGTATAAGTAATATGTTTCAGGACGCGGAGTTCGGGATACATCACACGCTTGATACCAAACGAATTTACCTTCTTTGTACGAGCAACGGGAATAGCACCTGTCTCGGGGTCGGGTTGTCCATTCTCGTCATACTCATAAGCAAAGTCGTCCATGTTTTCGTAGTTGTAAGCACGGATAAAGTCCTCGTTAATTTTGTCATCTTCCTTAATGAAGAACACACGAGCGAACACGTAGTCACTGACAATCTTGGGCAACTCCGTAAGCGAATTAACCGTCACCCCATTCTCATTGACATTGCTATAAATGGTTACACCATCAGCTACACCCTTTACTCTATCATTAAAGCAGTCAGCTTCGCCATAGCCCGTAACGTCCTGTGGCTTCCATCTACCAGATTGAAGGGCATTCAGTTCGTTTACCGCAGCATAACCATTCTGATAATAACGACCTTCATCCATATCTGCCTTTGGCAAGTTTCGCTCTGGAATCATGGCAAAGACGTTAATGATCGCATCGGGGAAGGCCTTTCGGCTTTGTGTAATCACATCAATTACCGAGCCTGAACCCGTTCCACCAGCTAAACCCGCAAATATATGAATGTGCGTTTTGCTCGCATCGCCCGATATAGCCGTTACTCTACTATAGGCATCGTTCAAGCTATTTACATAGCCTATAGCATTGGCTGCAAAGAGCAAACGCCCCGCACGACGCTTTTGTCCAGCAGCCTTGCCTAATGCACCAATAGCTGAACGCACAGCACTTACGTTATTGACAATGCCTTTAACCGAAGGATAATTGTCTATATGATCGAGTATGGCTGGTACGTCGATAGCCTTGATATTGAGAAATTCATTGTTGGTGAAAGACGCATCTTGACCCAAAACGCGGAAGTCAGCTCTGGCACGACCTCCTTGTGGCATCATCTCGTCGGTTGAATCGACGTAGAGCAATGCTACAGGCTGCTTTTTGCGTTGTTCGGCATCAGGGAACTCCTCAAACATACGCATTTTAAACTCGCGTAATATCTTACCACCTGTACCGCCCAATCCAACAAGAATGTGATTGCTATTGCAATAGGTTTCGTTCATATAGTTTGTATTTTTAGATTTATGATTACTCCGTTCTCTTTTCCTCTCTACTACTGTCTGTATCTATTGCGACGCATATTGGGTCGTGAAATACTTCGGTCGCGCTGGCGACTGCAGTCCTGCCCTCGTCTGCCTATCTCTCGACGTCTGCTCGTTCCATTTCCCTTCGAAATGGTATAATTGGCGATAACGGCGGCCACTACGACGAAGGCTAAAGCCCACAACAAACGTCTGATGATATACTTCGTTAAATAATTATTTAGTTCCGCAGTCATTGCCTTCGGGAGTTCGACCAACGAGTGTCCCGAAAAGTCAGCACCATTACAATAATTACCAAGTATAGGGTGATTGCGTACAATTTCGTTCATCACTTCTTGCGTTTCCGCATGATCTACTATCTCGTTGAGTGTAGCTTTCCCACTCGTTACCATTTGCTCAACAGCCTCAGTGGCCAAGGCTTCAAACTGATTGGCTTTGTGCATAATAGCGAGTGAGCCACATATCAAAGTACACTGAAACATCAAGAGTATGCCCAAGATGCCTCCTACAATGTAGGTTGACAATGACATCACAGCATCTTTCCACCAACCTTTAATAAGCAAGAAGAAGAGTGCCATACAAATAGCACCGATTACTACCCCCCATAACAAACTTCCTATGGAGTAGCATATAATATTTAGAAAGGTTGATAGCATATTTTCAAGTATTATTAGAACTATCTTGCAAAAATATACTCTAATTTTAAGGAACATATCATTAAAAATAATGATTTTTATATCATTTATCTCCCATACATTGCCCCTGCTCTGCGCCGCAAGCTGATTATCTATATTAAATAC
>ERZ1031095.530-NODE-530-length-12812-cov-6.098926_pt1 | contig 12812 bp, 9 predicted proteins | sample MGYA00517108_ERZ1031095 | MGnify/ENA primary metagenome ERZ1031095 (study PRJEB33719, sample SAMN04261275) | wastewater metagenome | biome: rural village; feature: human; material: feces | host: Homo sapiens | place: El Salvador | collected 2013-01-07 ... | reverse complement strand
TTATTTTCCTTAAAGCATCCCATCATAAAAAGCACAAGCCCAACATTAATGAGGCAGACAAACAGGAGCTGGAAAAAGCCCTCCCTGGCATACTGGGCATATGTGTATCCCTCCGGAAGCTGCATCTGCCCTAAGAAAAGTGAAAAAATCTGGATAAAACAAAACAGCAGATATACAATGGAAACCAGTGCAAGAATTGTATTTGCAATCACAGGCTCCCATCTGCGCATGTCTTTGCTTGCAGCCTCTATACTTTGCTTTCCAAGATATCTGATTCCACAATATGAAGCAAACACAGCATATACAAAGGTTAAGACAATTCCAATTACCTTCTCTGGTGCAATGTCCAGATGAAAGATTTTAAGCATTAAATCCCCAAATACCGCATCCGCCTGTACCAGAAGTATCATCACCACAATAAGAATTGGAAAAGCAATGGCAATACCAATCAGCACATACTCAACCTGCCTTGTCCTTTGGTTTTTCTTTCTTGTACGAAAACAGGCAAAGTCACGAAATGGATCCTCAATACTTGAAACTGCCCCAATGACTGCTTTCCCCACAGATGCCACACCCTTTGACAAAGTCCATCCTCTTGTGGTACAGAATTCAAAAAGCAGCATACTTACCAACAGGCAGAAAATACCAGTATTATTCATCAGTATTACAAAACCATTCCCGGTCATGGATGTGGATACAGCCAGCAAAAACATACCAATTGCACAAAAACAGCTCATCTTCTGCATTTTAAGCTCCTTAAATGTACAGCCACGGAAGCATTTTAAAGCATATGCGCAGTAGACAACTGTACCCGCTGCGAATATCGGCAGGGTAATGCTGTGAAAATTGTTATACAGACAAAAAGTATAAAATACCGCATACAGAATCGTCGGCAGCCACATAAAGGCAAATACTCCTGCCCGTTTTGCTTTCTGCTCATCACTTTCTCCGTAGTACTGAACAGGCTGCTGTGTCATATTGTTTGAAACATTCTGATTATCCATAAGATTTACTCCTCCTTCTCCTCTTCATCTTCTTCGTAAGCAAACAAATCCCCCGGCTGGCAATCCAGAACCTTGCATAATTTATTAATAGTCTCTATCTTGACCGCCTTGGCTTTTCCATTTTTCAGGATGGATACGTTTGCCATGGTAATTCCAAGCTTTTCCGATAATTCCGTCACGCTCATCTTTCGCTTGGCGAGCATGACATCTATATTTACAATAATCGCCATATTTGTCACCTCTATATTGTCAGTTCATTCTCATGCTTCACTTCATAGGCATAGCTTATGAGCTTTGATAAAGCCTCACACAGTACAATAAATACCAGTGACAGCAGAATTTCTCCTATGCTGAGAAATGCAATCTCTGCATGCGCTCCCCGAATTGCCACAAGCCACCAGATGAGCCGCACTGCATATCCTGCTCCTGCACATCCTCCATAAATTGCCATCCGGTGAAAGCACTTGGCATTTTCCACCGAGAAAGAATTATCCGCTCCAATCTGTGTACAGACTTTCCAGAATTCAATCAGCACCAGATAACAGAGCAGGGCAATATACCAGCTGCACCCAATCGCCAGCCAGATTGAATCATCTTCTGCCTTCATCTGCATTGCTAGATAAGTCACCCACCCAAAAAAAACGACACCTATCATGCCAAGAATAATCGTAATTGCCTTTAACCAATAAGATATCTTTGTCTGCTTCATAACTCTACCTCACAATCATTTTCTTTAGGCAGAGTATACACCTTTTCACATTAAGAAACAAGATATATTTATCGTAATTTGATAAATATATCTTGTTTTTTGATGTCTAAGCATACATAAAACCTGCCACCGACAGCTTTTATTGCATACTTTGGTATGAAAAAGAACCTGCTTCTGGCAGGTTCTCTACATACCAAAGTATGCATATTTTATATTTTTTACATGTTCTCTATATACCAAGCCCCATCATATGGCATATAAGCCACAATACCAGCAAATGTACTGGATAGAACAGGTAAAAGAAATACTTCGGCTGTTTTCCTCTTGTGCCATTGTAAAACTTAAGCGGAATAAGCACAAGCAGGGCAAGCCACTCCAGAGGAGTTGTCAGAAGTCCCAATATGACAACCGCCACACCGTAGCCTGTCAGCTTGTAATTTTTCAATAAATACATAGCCACAATCGTTGCCACACCGCTTGCTCCATAATCCGAATTGATTATGTACTGGGCGATGAACATGCTGGCAAGCACTATGGAGGTCATGACAATACACCTGAACAGGGTCACTGCAAACCATCTGAAGGATGATTTTGACTTGTCCAAAAAGACAAGCTTGTTTCCAAAGACATCCAGTGCCCATATAGTGAGCAGTCCCAACAACAGAGTCCAGAACACATTGTTGTGATTCATGTCCCAGGTGCTGTTCCAAAGTGCCATATCAAATGGCAGCTCAGACGCAAGGGCAAACACAAACAGCCTCATGGCGTATTTCGCCCGGCTCCTGGTGTAAGTAAAGCCCTGCACAATAAAATAGCAGTATATAGGAAAAGCCATCCTGCCTATGCCACGCATAACATAATATATAACAAGTGGTGCTCCATAGAGCATTCCATTGGTCAGCAGGTATCTCTCCACTATTGTTGCTCCCACATGGTCAATCAACATGGTGATAACAGCTATCATTTTTAAAGTGTATCCTGAGATACCATTTTTAGAAACCGTATTTTCCACTTTCTTCTAACTCCTAAGTTTCATTTTGTCATAGCACTCATATTTATTTTATCCAGATGCCAGATGTCATCCACATACTCCTGAATAGTTCTGTCAGATGAGAACTTACCCACATGGGCCACGTTTAAGATTGCGCTCTTTGCCCATGCATCTTTATCCTTATAAAATTCAGTAATTTTGCGCTGTGCCTCCACATATGAGCGGAAATCTGCAAGGATAAAGTACCTGTCTGCCACCTGTCCCCCCTGTGAGTTAAGCAGTGAATTGTACAAATCCCTGAATAATTCATGGTCATTTGGTGCGTAGGTGCCATCTACCATCTGGTTTACAACTCTCTTTATATCAGCATCATTATTGTAAATGTCCATTGGGTTATAATCATGTCTGTGCTCATGCTCAATGACCTCGTCAGAGCTCATGCCGAAAATAAACATGTTTTCAGCACCAACCTCCTCGTACATCTCTACATTGGCTCCATCCATTGTACCGATTGTGATTGCACCATTTAACATGAACTTCATGTTTCCAGTACCAGATGCTTCTTTGCTTGCTGTAGAAATCTGCTCGCTGACATCTGCTGCTGCAAATATCAATTCAGCATTCGATACCTTGTAGTCCTCAATAAACACAACCTTAATCCTGCCGCCGATTGATGCGTCATTGTTGATCACATCAGCCACACTGTTTATGAGCTTTATTGTTCTCTTTGCATTTCTGTAGCCTGCTGCCGCCTTTGCTCCAAAAATAAATGTTCTTGGATAGAAATCCATATCCGGATTATCCTTGAGCTGGTTGTAGAGGTACATAACGTGCATGATGTTCATAAGCTGTCTCTTGTACTCGTGGAGACGCTTTACCTGCACATCAAAGATTGAATCCGGGTCCACATCAATTCCGTTGTGCTCCTTGATGTATTTTGCCAGACGTACCTTATTCTGGTGCTTAATCTCCATAAACTCTTTCTGGGCAGTCTTGTCATCAGCCAAATCTGCCAGTTTTTCAAGCTTAGGCAGATTTGTTATCCATTCACTGCCCACATGCCTTGTACACCAGTCTGCCAGCAGAGGATTGCCATGAGCCAGAAATCTACGCTGGGTAATTCCGTTTGTCTTATTATTGAATTTTTCAGGGAAAAGCTCATAAAAGTCCTTAAGCTCCTGATTTTTAAGTATCTCTGTATGAAGTCTTGCAACACCATTTACAGAGTAGCCGGCAACGATTGCCATGTTTGCCATCTTTACCTGACCATCATACAGGATTGCCATGTTTCTGATTTTGTTTCCATCGCCTGGGTATCTCTCCTGAATCTGCATTACAAATCTTCTGTTGATTTCATCTACAATCTGGTATACACGAGGAAGCAGTCTCTGGAAAATGTCTATCGGCCACTTTTCAAGTGCCTCTGCCATGATTGTATGGTTTGTGTATGCAACACAGCGGGTAGTAATGTCCCATGCCTCATCCCATGATAAGCCCTCATCATCCATCAGGATACGCATGAGCTCTGCAACTGCCACAGTTGGGTGAGTATCATTCATCTGGAATGTAACCTTATCCGGCAAATCCTTAAGTGAGCTGTTATGCTTCTTAAATCTGTCAATAGCACGCTGTAAGCTGGCTGATACAAAGAAATACTGCTGCTTCAGCCTGAGCTCCTTGCCCTTTACATGGTTATCGTTTGGATATAATACCTCTACCAGATTTCTTGCAAGATTTTCCTGCTCTACCGCCTTGTCATAATCTCCCTGGTCAAAGGACTCAAGAGAAAAACCATTCTTTGGCTGGGCATCCCAAATCATAAGTGTGTTTACCACGCCATTATCATATCCAACGATTGGCATATCATATGGTATAGCCATGACTGACTGATAGTTTACATGCTTGAACCTGAGGCAGCCTTTCTCGTCCATAGACTCCTCAACATTACCGCCAAACTTAATCTCATAACAGTATTCAGGACGTCTGAGCTCAAATGGGTAGCCATCCTTTAACCAGTTATCAGGCACCTCTATCTGGAAGCCATCGATAATCTGCTGCTTGAACATACCATATCTGTATCTGATGCCACAGCCATATGCTGCATATCCAAGTGTGGTAAGTGACTCCATAAAGCAGGCTGCAAGTCTTCCCAGTCCACCATTTCCAAGAGCCGGGTCTGGTTCCTGATCCTCAATGACATTTAAGTCAAGTCCAATTTCCTCAAGGGCTTCCTTGACCTCCTTGTAAGCGCACAGGTTAATCAGGTTATTGCCCAGTGCACGTCCCATCAAAAATTCCATTGACATATAGTAAACAATCTTTGGCTCCTGCTCGTCCATTGCCTTCTGAGTGTCGAGCCAGTTACTCATGATAACATCCTTTACAGCCTGTGAAACAGCCTGATATATCTCCTGCTGTGATGCTTCATCCAGAGACTTTCTATAAAGCCTCTCAACATTTTCAGTTACTGTCTTAATGAAGTTTTTCTTATTAAATGCCTTGTTCTTCATTTCTACCTCCTGTTACAATTTAAAAGTCCCTTTGTTTACTTAGGCAAAAAAGGGAGACATGCCCCTCTTGGCATGCTCCCTCTCTTTATCAAATACTATAATTTTTCAACTGCAAGCTTAACTTCTTCACCATTAATGTTCCAGTCCTTCTCATATCCTGCCAATGATCCTGCAGCAATTGAATCTGCCATTACCTCTGACTTAATAGACTCACTGTATTTAGCGAAAATTGAAGACACCTTATCATCAGCCTCAAATGTGACTGCGATGTGGTCCATCACCTCAAATCCTGCCTCTTTACGCATAGTCTGGATTTTGCTTATGATTTCTCTCTCGAAACCTTCCTCAATAAGCTCTGGTGTAAGGTTTGTATCAAGCACTACTGTTACCGCATTGTCATTCTCTGTAACGTAGCCATCCATCTGAGTCATTGTGATAAGTAAATCCTCTTCTAATAATACAACTTCGTCATTTACACTGTCAAGCTTGAGAGAACCAGTCTCTTTAAGCTCTGCCATAGCCTTGTTTCCATCAAGCTCTGCAAGTGCAGCCTGAATCTGCTTTAAGTACTTACCATACTTTGGTCCTACAGTACGAAGCTGTGGCTTGAACTGGTATGATGTATAAGCTGATACATCATCTGTAAAATGAACCTCTTTTACATTAAGCTCCTCAGCAATAATGTCAACAAAATACTTGTCAAGGGCTGTAGGTGCCTTTACATACATCTTGCCGATTGGCTGACGATTCTTGATGTTTGAAGTATTTCTACATGCACGTCCCATTACTACAATCTTGAGTACCTCATCCATTGAGTCCTCAAGCTTCTTGTCAATCATCTTAAGGTCAGCCTCTGGATAGTCTGTCAGATGGATTGACTCTGGTGCGTTCTTGTCGATTGAGCATACAAGGTTGCGGTAGATTTCCTCTGTCATAAACGGAATCATCGGTGCTGCTGCCTTTGAAATAGTAACAAGTGCTGTGTAAAGTGTCATGTAAGCATTAATCTTATCCTGCTCCATGCCCTTTGCCCAGAAACGCTCACGGCTGCGGCGTACATACCAGTTACTCATATCATCTACAAACTCCTCAAGGTATCTTGCTGCCTCTGGGATTCTGTAGTTTGACAGGCAGTCATCAACTCCGCCAACTGCTGAGTTGAGCTTTGATAAAAGCCATCTGTCCATAACACCAAGCTTATCATAATCAAGAGTATACTTTGTAGCATCAAACTCATCGATATTTGCATACAATACGAAGAATGCGTATGTGTTCCACAGAGTTCCCATGAACTTACGCTGACCTTCCTGAACAAGCTTTCCAGAGAATCTCTTTGGAATCCATGGTGCACTTGCTGTGTAGAAATACCATCTGATTGCATCTGCTCCATATGTATTAAGAGCGTCAAATGGGTCTACTGCATTTCCCTTTGACTTAGACATCTTCTGTCCGTTCTCATCCTGCACATGTCCAAGAACAATTACGTTCTCATAAGGTGCCTTGTTGAAGAGAAGGGTTGACTCTGCCATGAGTGAATGGAACCATCCACGAGTCTGGTCAACAGCCTCAGAAATAAACTTGGCAGGGAACTGCTGCTCAAATACTTCCTTATTCTCAAATGGATAATGATGCTGGGCAAATGGCATTGCTCCTGAATCAAACCAGCAGTCAAGTACCTCTGGTACACGGTGCATTGTCTTGCCACACTCCGGACATTGCATTGTCACTTCATCAATATATGGTCTGTGAAGCTCTACCTCTGCTGCCTTAGGGTCTCCTGCTCTCTCTGCAAGCTCTGCACGGCTTCCAATACACTCTCTGTGTCCACACTCACACTCCCAGATATTAAGAGGTGTGCCCCAGTAACGGTTACGGGAAATAGCCCAGTCCTGAATATTCTCTAACCAGTTTCCGAAACGTCCTGAACCGATTGACTCAGGAATCCAGTTTACTGTGTTGTTGTTTCTGATAAGGTCATCCTTTACTGCTGTCTCCTTGATGTACCATGACTCTCTGGCATAGTAGATGAGTGGCTTGTCACATCTCCAGCAGTGTGGATACTCATGCTCAAACTTAGGAGCATCAAAAAGCTGCTTTCTTGAGCTTAAATCCTTAAGCACCTCTGGATCCGCATCCTTTACCCACATACCGGCAAAAGGAGTCTCCTCAGTGAGCTCTCCCTTGCCATTTACAAACTGTACGAATGGAAGGTCGTAGTTACGTCCTACGTTGGCATCATCCTCACCAAAGGCAGGAGCGATGTGTACGATTCCGGTACCATCTGACATTGTTACATATGTGTCACAGGTAACGAAAAATCCCTTCTTGCCCTGCTTGTCAGCTAACTGCTTAGCACAGTCATAAAGTGGCTCATATTCCTTGTACTCAAGGTCTTTTCCCTTGTAAGTCTCAAGTACTTCATATGCTGTCTTGCCCTCTTCCTTATCCTCTTTTGAAAGAAGCTGTGAGAGAACCTTGTCAGCAAGAGCCTCTGCCAGATAATATGTGTATCCGTCAACAGCCTTTACCTTGATATATGTGTCATCAGGATTTACACAGAGAGCAACGTTACTTGGAAGAGTCCAAGGAGTTGTGGTCCATGCCAGGAAGTAAGCATCCTCGCCTACAACCTTGAAACGAACTACTGCTGATTTTTCTTTTACTAATTTATAGCCCTGAGCAACCTCCTGTGCTGAAAGAGGTGTACCACAACGAGGACAGTAAGGAACAATCTTAAATCCCTTGTAGAGAAGACCCTTGTTCCAGATTTCCTTAAGAGCCCACCACTCAGACTCGATGAAATTGTCATCATATGTTACATATGGGTTATCCATGTCAGCCCAGAAACCAACAGTACCTGAGAAATCTTCCCACATACCCTTGTATTTCCACACAGACTCTTTACACTTTTTGATGAAAGGCTCAAGTCCATACTCTTCAATCTGGTCCTTGCCATCCAGACCGAGAAGCTTCTCAACTTCGATTTCAACAGGAAGACCATGTGTGTCCCATCCAGCCTTTCTAGGTACATATTTACCCTTCATAGTCTGGAATCTTGGAATCATGTCCTTTATAGTACGGGTCTCCACATGTCCGATATGTGGCTTACCGTTGGCAGTTGGTGGTCCGTCATAGAAAGTGTAAGTCTCACCCTCTTTGCGGTTTTCCATAGATTTTCTAAAGATGTCGTTGTCGTCCCAGAATTTCTCGATTTCTTTCTCACGATCAACGAAGTTCATGTTGGTGTCAACCTTCTTGTACATGATTGAATCTCCTCTTTCTACTTTTATGATTATTTAAGTTATTAGCTTATTGTGATAGGTTGTATTCTTCTTATTGTCATTTCGTATTGTTGTCCTTTATTTGCGCTTTCTTATTTTTTATAATACTACCATTTCTATATACGCTTTGTCATTTTGTATGATTGCATTTTCACTGCCTGCGCTACATAACTTACGCTGCTTCCTGCACAAATATATTTTTATATTTGTGACTGTGAAGAATATTAGTTTTTCTTAATGTTCTGCTCACAATCCAGCAATCCGGCAACAGGACGTTGGCGGAAGCGAAAGCTGAGCCATGGATGGCGAATCTTGAGCGTTTGCGTCTTTTCCCACAACTTAACCCAGAACATTTAGAAAATCTTATATTCGTAACCCTGAACAAATATGAAAACATATTTGTACAGGAAGCGTTCTCATAAACCTAAAGCGCAGGCGGCATTAACTCAATCACATACAAAAATAAGAAAGCGCCCCTGATGTAATCAGGGACGCCAATACGTCTATACCACCTATTACAATGTACTTAAGGATTTCTCCTTGCATACCTCGTTCCCTGTAACGTAGGAAATACGTCAGTCTCTAATCTCACAGCTATATGCCATGATTTCGGTCTGCAACTCAGAAGTGATTTTCATCTCCACATTACTCGTGCCAGGCTCTCACCATCCCTGACTCTCTTTGACTTTCCCATGGAAACTACTGTCTTCGTCATAGTCTTTTACTTTTCATGCCTTAGTATATAACTTGAGAACTTATCTTGTCAACCCATTGTTTTAGGTTTACCAGGCAATCTCAGCATCCCCCATGCTTGAGTCCACAATAAGCTCTCCAGCATTGCCTTTCTGGCTATAGTCATCACTGTAATTCTTTCCATTGACCTTCACATAACCCATGCTGACATCTGCATCAATCCTGTAATCATCCAGGTTGACTGCTGATTTGACAGTGATTTCTCCCATATCTGCTGTAAGCTTCATATCCTTAAACTCAGAATCTGTGACCTCTATATCACCCATGCTCGCATTAATATCGGCATTTTTAAACTCTGTTTTCTTGATTGTTGTATCACCCATATCCATATTGGTTGTAAATGTGCCAATATTACAGTTTTCCATATCTAAGTCACCCAAATCAAGACTAAGGTCTACAAGGTCTGCCTTAATATCCGTCATATCCAAATCTCCAAGATTGAGTGTAATATTTAAGTCTGTTAATGATACATTTTCAGGAACCGTTATTGTAAGGCTGCTGTTTAAATTATAATATTTATTAAGATTCTTTACAGATATATCCGGCTGGGTGAATGTGAACTTTGTCACTCCATCCGCCTCAGTCACATCCATCTCTGGCTTCAACCACTCCACACTGCTGTAGGATGCGCCCCAGCTATCACCTTTTTGCAGGGTAAAATCCAGATATGAGCCGTCCACGTCAATGGCAACTCTATCGTTTTCTACAGCAAGGTCATACTCGCCTGACACAACAGGACCAGCCTGTTCCTTTTTGATTCCTCCGCCGGTAACATAATCTAATATATTATTTCCAGCAAATTGTACCAGTCCCCCTACATGATAAATGGTACCGCCTATTATACATATCACAGTTATTATCCATAATATTGAAAGATATGCTTTTCTCATCGCTTAATCCTCCCCAAATATATTGTTTACAACCATCTGAACTATTGCGGCGATTGGCCATACAATCCATGTTATATCCCAGTCGAATGTAACAAAGCTCCATATTAAGTAGATACATGTCACTGTTGACCAGTATACTGACATAATCGCTTCCACGGTCTTGTTTGAATATGACTGGTGCTTCTTTACTGGAACGAAGTTTCCGCCCATAGTTGACGAATCATTTATCTGTAAAATCGTCTGGAAGCTTCCCATTTTAATTGAGCTGAACACAATAAGGAATACGCCTGCTCCCACAAGCCAGAAGAGCATTGCTCCTGTTATGCTGTCTATATCCACGCCCACAAAGCTCAAATTCATGTCGTCAAGTACTGCTGCCGGGACAAAGCATATACAGCAGAAGAGGACACCGATTGTTATAAACACAGCATGCAGGTTATTAAATCTGTTCTTTTCCTGCTTTACCTCATTAAATGTAGCAAAATCCACTGCACATTGGGTCTGCTTTATATAGTTCCACTTTGACATTTTTATGCCGGAAAATACAAACATACATACTCCGATGCCAATGCACAAAAACATAAAGAGAACACCCGCCGCATCCGAACCTCCGCGGATTGCATCTGTCACAATCGGCCCTGTCACACATATGATGCACAGAAGCACTCCAAAGGCTATCATAAAGGCTTCTCTTGACTTATCCTTCAAATAGTCTTTTACCTCTGCCGATGTGAGCATGTGAGGTGTATACTGTCTTGCCTGTGCATTATTCCCATGTGCTCCATTTGCATTTCCTGTGGCATTTGCTCCACTTGCAGCCTCATCCGGATTCATACCGCCTGCCTGACCCACATTTGCCTGTGAAGCAGCCTGTGGATTGACATATACGTTTATCCCAAGTACATCTGCAAGCTCATTTAAGTTGCCAAACTCTGATATAACGGTTCCGACAGCTTCGTTTTCTGTCCTGCCCTCTTCAATAAGCTCTGCAAACTTATCTTCCATCATCTGTCCCAGCTCATCCTTAGCTCTTCTGACCTCCGGGGTATTAGGAAGATTCATAAACATGGTTTCAAGATAATTTTTTATAGTTTCCATTTTAATCTCCTCTTAATTATGAATAAATCGTTCTATAACATCCTTTGTCAAAACCCATTCTTCGCATTTCTCCCTGTAATAGGCTCTTCCTTCATCTGTTATCTGGTAGTAGGTTCTGCGCTTTCCAGTCTCTTCATTTGATGAAAAGGATGTGACATAACCATTCTTTTCCATCCTGTTAAATGCAGAGTATAACGTCGTCTCCTTGATGATATACTTCTCATCCGTCATCTGCCTGATTTGCTTGGATATCTCATAGCCATAGGATGGTTTATCCAGCAGCAGATAGAGAATGATGGTATCGTTGTAGCCTCTGATAACATCACTGCTGATGCTTATCATACGAATTTCACCTCGCTTTTTGCTCATGTACAAACATGCTGATACTCAATAAGAACTAAGTTTTCAGTGCTTCTCAGGCTTCCCAGTGTCTGCACACCATATTAAATCAAATTATCTGTACATTAAATGATATATTTTTTACCTCATCAGTCGTACTACGTTTGTCGTTACTATGCCTGTCGTAGTACGATTGATGTAGTAAATATAACACCGGTTCATATATATGTCAATCACTTATGCTAATAATTTTATGTCTATATGTAATTTGTTGTACGGTTATTATGAATAATTGGTATATGGTGCATGGCGATGGCTGATATTTATTCAGATTTTTATTGTTATACAGGATTTTGGATTTTTTACATATTTATATGTGAATTATTATCTAAAAATCATCCTTTTTTCTGTTATATCTCAATTTGTTAGAAAAGATTAATATGATTATTGATTAAAAAGTCCAATTCAGCCCTTTTTCTGGATTTAAAATAAGGCAAAACAAGAAAAAAGTCCAAAGCATGCCAATAAGCACGTTTTGGACTCACTATTTTGTTTCTCTGCATATCAACATTTGAAGCTGATAATTTACTATTTATTGCATATCACTTTTTCTGGCTAATAGTCTAAGTATTACTGCGCATCCTTCCAGAAGTTCACTGGCTCATAATCCTGCAGCTTTGCAAGAAAGCCTCTCTTGCTCAGCTCCTCCTGTATCATATCCAGAAGCTCCTCGCTGTCAGCCACTATGGTATGATAATGAAATCCAGATGTCACATTCTTAAGCAGGCTTGATTTTCCAGACCTGATATTCTCCATGTATTTGCGGATATCCATACGGGATTTTATATTCATGTCAGCCCGCAGGACGCCATACACCTTGTGGTATACAAACACATCTTTGACATAGCCGCCCATGTCCACTATGATGGAAAGCTCATCTTCAACCTCGTCATCCGCATGCTGTACCTTAAATACACGCTCACATACATCTCTTGTCTGTAAAACATAGCCTCTGTTTGTCGAAAAAATCGCGGTGCCATTGGCTCTGAGTAATGCGACATCCTGAACTATGACCTGCCTGCTCACATTAAGTTCTTTTGCCAACGCTACTCCAGCAACAGGAGTACTGCTCGACCTTAAAATATTTATTATTTTCTCACGTCTGTCTTCGCCGTTCATTTTTCTTCCTTTCCAGCATATTTCTTATTGTTACATATCTCTATAAGCTGTTTTCCTA
>ERZ1031095.525-NODE-525-length-12888-cov-12.254656_pt1 | contig 12888 bp, 10 predicted proteins | sample MGYA00517108_ERZ1031095 | MGnify/ENA primary metagenome ERZ1031095 (study PRJEB33719, sample SAMN04261275) | wastewater metagenome | biome: rural village; feature: human; material: feces | host: Homo sapiens | place: El Salvador | collected 2013-01-07 ... | reverse complement strand
CCTATGCTGCCTACCGCAAAGTAGGGTACAGCAAAGCCTTTCTGGAAGCCCACCGGGAGGAAATCACTCTGCATAAGGCGGCGAAAGCTGCCTTTGACGAGGCAGGATTGCAAAAGCTGCCGAAGGTCAAGGAGTTGGATGCGGAGTTTGCAGAACTGCTGACCAAGAAGAAAGCAGCCTACCCGGACTACCGCAAAGCACGGGACGAGATGCAGGAACTGGTCCGGGCACAGAAAAATGTGGAGCGATTTTTTGCGGAGGAAAAGGACACCATCGAAAAAGCGCAGACCCGATAAACGAATAGCGTCGAGAAGACTGTTACCTTTTGGCCAAATAACGCGGGTCTTTTTGTTGTAGCTTGTGCAACAGCCTCTGTTCCATCTGTATACAACTTCCCCTCGATGTCAGCATTTTTTATTTACTTTTCTATCACAGCTATGGTATAATAATACAATCTATAAAGATGCAGAGTTGTATCCGAAGTGGAGTGGCGCTGCATTCGTTCTGATTTGGAGGCAGCGCTTATGCATCCACTGCTCATTCTAGTTTTAATTTTTGATGTGCTCATTGCCGTTTCGTCGGTGCTGAACCTTGTGAACATGATGCGGGTAAACCTGCTGGTGGAAGAACGCAAAGCGGAAGCATTCACCGTGGAGCGCGTGCGCGTGAGCAAGGCAGCAGCCGGAAAGGGCGGCATCCTTACCTCCTATTTTGGCGTGTATACTTGTCCGGGCGAAACTGGCAAGGGTGAATTCACCTCTACAAACCCCTACGGCAGCGAGGTCGCTGTACCTGAAACCACTACCGTAGTGCCCATGAAGGCTTCCGGCGTGCTGGAAAAATGCGATATTTCCGCCCATCTGCGCCGCCGTCTTGTGCCGCTGTGGCTCACGGCGCTGGGCTTCTCGGTGCTGCTGGCGGCATTCGTCAACGCATAAATCAGACACATCCATGTATTTTCGGCGTTCTTCGTTCGCCGGGAAAATATATTCTGTAAAGGAAGGAAATTATGGAACTACTCAAATTACTTGGCATTGTCATCGTCATCGTCGGCTTTGCGCTGAAGCTGGACTCCATTCTCGTCATTCTGGCTGCAGCCGTTGTGACTGCGATCGTGGGCGGTCTGGGTCCTGTCACCCTGCTGGAGACCCTTGGCAGCACCTTTGTGGCCAACCGCAGCATGGCAATTTTTATCATTATCATGCTGGTCACCGGCACTCTGGAGCGCAACGGCCTGCGTGAGGCCGCTGCGGCTCTGATCGGCAAGTTCAAGGGCGCGACCTCCGGTCTGGTCATTGGCATTTACGGTGTTATGCGTGCGATCTTTGCCGCCTTCAATGTGGGCTTTGGCGGCGTGGCCGGCTTTGTCCGCCCGGTGATCATGCCTATGGCGGAAGGTGCCATTGTGGCGCGGGGCTATGAACCGAACGAGGATCATGTTGAGGAGCTGAAGGGCATGGCTTCCGGCATGGAGAACGTGACCTGGTTCTTTGGTCAGGTACTGTTTGTGGGCGGCTCCGGCGCACTGTTGGTGCAGAGCACTCTGGCCGGTCTGGGCATTGAAGTGGAACTGGCTCCGCTGGCTGCCATTGAAGTGCCGGTGTGCATCATTGCTACCGCCGTTGCAATCGTGTTCTACATCATCAAGGACCGCAAGATGATTCAGAAGTACTATAAATAAGGGAGGACAGAAGAATGAGCTTTTTTACAAGTGCTGATGTCACCCTCGCCAATAAGGTGATGGAAGTCATCTACATCATTATCGGCCTGCTGTGCATCAACTGCGGCGTGAAGAACCTGAAGGACAAAGAGAACTCCGAGCCTGTGGGCACCTTTATTTTCTGGGCTGTTCTGGGCGTTGTGCTCGCACTGGGCCGCTGGCTGCCCGCTCTGGTAAGCGGTATTCTGGTCGTTGTCATGTGCCTGCCCGCCATCTTCAAGAAGGTGAAGAAGGGTGCCGTCTCTGCTGCTACCAAGGCTGAGACCGAGGCTGCCTATGAAAAGATCGGCATGAAAATCTTTGCTCCTACCCTGAGCATCGGCGTGATGGCTGTTATCTGCGCCATCACCGGTCTGGGCATCGGCCTGTCTGCTCTGAACGGCGTTGCCATCGGCGTGCTGGTATCCATCATCCTGCTGATGATCATGAACAAGGAGAACAAGCCCTCCACCTTCCTGAACGATTCCGAACGTATGCTGTCCACCGTCGGTCCCTTGTCCATGCTGCCCATGCTGCTGGCATGTCTGGGCACCGTCTTCACCAAGGCCGGTGTCGGCGACGTGATTTCTGACCTCGTCAGCCACATCGTCCCGGAGGGCAATGTGAACGCCGGTATTGTGGTGTACGCCATTGGCATGATGCTGTTCACCATGATCATGGGCAACGCCTACGCTGCCATCACTGTTATGACCGTGGGCATTGGCTATCCGTTCGTTCTGGCACACGGTGCAAACCCCACCGTTATTGGTATGCTGGCCCTGACCTGCGGCTTCTGCGGCACCCTGTGCACCCCGATGGCTGCAAACTTTAACACCGTGCCTGTCGCTCTGCTGGACATGAAGAAGCCCATGGGCGTTATCAAAAATCAGGTGCCTGTTGCGATCATCATGCTGGTCGTCCAGATCGTTATAATGATCATGCTGAAGTGATCGTCTGCCCCGCTGTAACCTGTATTTTTTAAAATTAGATCGAGTGATTGAATGGAACAAGCAATTCAGCACGGTGCCAACGTTATTATTAAAGACTGGGTCCGGCTCCGTACAAGAGAACGTCTTTTGATCGTATCCAGTCTGAATTATGCCGCAGAAGTGCAGGCCATGCAGACAGCTGCCAAAGCGGTGGGTGCCACCGCCGAGGTTTTGCTGCTGGACGACCTGCATGAACAGGTGGGCCAGTACTTTGATGACCGTGAGGACGCTTTTGACCCCTACGATGCCGTGATCGGTGCAACGGAATATTCGCTGATCACTACGCGGGCGGTCAAGCGGGTGGTGCAGCGGCGCCACAGGTTTCTCTCGCTGCCGCTGAGCACAAACAACGGCCAGTCGCTGCTGAGTTACGACTTTTTGAACATGAGCCTGCCCAAAAGCCGCATTATGGCCAGCATCATTATGAACTGCTACCAGAATGCCAGTAAGATCCATGTGACAACCGACCTTGGCACGAATCTGGATTTTACCATTGAAGGGCGCACTCCCGGTTTCTTCAACGGCTGCTGCCGCGACGGCAACGGTCTGGCATCCTCCAGCGTGGAGGTGTATGTGGCCCCGGTGGAGACCGAGACCAGCGGCACCCTGATCCTGGATGGTTCCATGGGCTACATCGGTGTGGTATCCAGCCCGGTGCGGGTGGAGCTGCAGCACGGCAAGATCGTGGACATTGAGGATAACGAGAGCGGCAGACGGCTCAAACAGTTTCTGCAACGTTTCAAGGACCCTGAAGATATGGTGGTGGCCGCAGAGTTCGGCATCGGGCTGAACACCCACTCCCACTGCGACGGCAACTGCTATATTGAGGACGAATCCACCTACGGTACCTTCCACATTGGTTTTGGACGCAACATCGCCCTTGGCGGTGTGCAGGATGCTACCGGACACTTCGATCTGGTCACCCATGACCCCAACATCTATGTGGACAACCGCATGATCATGGATCACGGACAACTGACCGTTCTGGAGCCATCCATTTATATCTGAGAAAGAAGGTAATTCATTATGAAAATCCTGATTACTGGTTTTGATCCCTTTGGCGGCGAGTCCGTCAACCCTGCTTTTGAAGCTGTGAAGCTGCTGCCCGACACCATTGCCGGTGCCCAGATCATCAAGCAGGAAGTTCCTACCGAGTTTGGCCGCGCCGGTGAAGTGCTGGAAGCTGCCATGAACGCCTCGAAGCCCGATGTGGTCATCTGCATCGGTCAGGCAGGTGGCCGTTCCGCCATCACCCCGGAGAAGGTGGGCATCAATATCATGGATGGCCGCATCCCGGATAACAGCGGTTACCAGCCCGTGGATGTGACCATCCGCGAGGACGGCGAGACCGCATACTTCACTTCCTTGCCTGTGAAGGCCATGGTGCAGAAGATAAAGGATGCCGGCATTCCGGCTGCCCTGTCCTACACTGCAGGCTCCTATGTGTGCAACTACCTGATGTACACCCTGCTGTACCTCATCGACAAGAAGTTCCCCGGCGTGCGCGGCGGCTTCATCCATGTGCCTTACGCCATGGAGCAGGTCGTGAATAAGCCGCTGGGCACCCCCAGCATGGATCTGCACCAGATCGCACGCGGTCTGGAAAAGGCTGTGGAAGCCATTGTGGAAAGTGACAGCGACATCGCTGTGAACATGGGCACCACCCACTGAGTTTAAACAAAGAAGGAGCTGTTGCAATGTGACAGCTCCTATTTTTATACGAACAGGCGTAAGAATCAAACGGCATCAATATGATGCCTACCGCAAAGTACGGAATGAGATGCAACAATTGATGAAAGCACAGAAAAATGTGGAGTTGTTTTTTGCGGAGGACAAGAGCAATCTCCGACCGCAGCATACCCGATAAACGAATGCCGCCGAGGAATCTTCCTGTTTTGGAGGGCTTCCCCGGCGACTTTTTTTGACAAGCACTAATTATTGCTTTTTTGCCATGAACGTTTTTTGTCGGTATAGGGTAAAAGTGTTCCATAGAAAACAAGTGCTCTTTACGAGAAAAAATTCTTGAAACGCTTTTGTTATAATGCTACCAATATATACTATATAATGGTATATATTCAAAAAAAGCTGCTGACAGCAGAACGAGAATGATATTGCAAGCACCTTCCTGAAATCGGTGAAGTGAAAATAAAGCCGGAATGAGACCGTCTGGGGCGGAGAAAGATTGGATAAAATGAAAAACTCTGGAATGAGCGAAACCATGCAGACCTTGATGCGGAAAAGCGCCTGTGTGATGCTGAGCCTACTGTTGCTACTATCAGCCGTGCTCCCTGTGAAAGCTGCCGCGGAAACCGCCCCTGCAAAGATTGTTCGTGTCGGCTCGTTTGAGGATACTTTCAACTATGTCAACGAGAAAGGCGCAAGAAAAGGCTACGGCTACGAATTGCTGGAGACCTTATCCGGCTATACGGGCTGGCAGTTCGAGTATGTGACCTGCGACTGGTCAGACTGCTTTGAAAAGCTCAAAAACGGCGAGATCGACATTATGGGCGATATTTCCTATACGGAGGACCGCGCCGGGGAGATGCTGTTTTCGGACGAGCCGATGGGGGAGGAAAAATATTATCTCTACGCCGACCTTTCGCGCGCAGATATCTCCGCTACCAACTTCAAAACGCTGGACGGCAAAAAGATCGGTGTTCTGATGGGAACGGAGCCGGAAGTGATGCTGACCGAGTGGGAAGAAAAATACGGCTTAAAAACGGAACACGTCAACGTCTCCAACAACGAGGATGTGAAGCAAAAGCTGGCAAACCACGAGATCGACTGTTTTGTCTCGCTGGAAGAATCCTTCTGGGCAGAGCTTGGCATCTCGACCATAACCCGCGTGGGAGAATCCGGCATCTACTATGCGATCAACAAAGACCGTCCTGATCTCAAGGAAGAACTGGACAGTGCCATGCGCGCATTAGACGAAGCTGATCCTTTTTATACGGCGGATCTGTATAAAAGATATTTCTCGCTGGATTATATGCCCCTCCTTACGGGAGAGGAAAAGGCGTGGCTCAGAAATCACGGTGCGATCCGAATGGGATTTCTGACGAGTGATAGCGGCGTCAGCACCTTTGACCCTGCCACCGGGGAGCTTACCGGGGCGATCACGGACTATATTCAGTTTGCAACAGATTGTCTGGGCAATCAGGAACTGGAATTCCAGCTGGTCGGCTATGACAGCAAGGAAGCGGAATTGGATGCGCTGAGATCCGGCGAGATCGACATGATCTTCCATTTCGACCAGAACCCCAATCTGGCGGAAGAGTATCACATTGCCCGTACCAACACAACATGGATCACCAACCTGATGGTGGTCACGAACAAACAGCACTTTAACGAGAACAAGGCAAACCGCATTGCCGTGCCCCAAAACAAACTCTCCCTGAAAAAGGCCCTTGCGTTTTATTATCCGCAGTGGGAGATCGTGGACTGCGATACACAGGAGGATGCGGCAAAGCTGGTCAACGACGGACAGGCAGATTGCTTTATCACGGGGATCAGCAGCGAGGAGAATTACAGCAAGAAATACGGCTTTTACAGCGTTCCGCTGTTGAACCCTGTCAGATCCTGCTTTGCGGTCAATAGCGGAAACCGCAGCCTGCTGTCCATCCTGAACAAAACGCTCAAGGCAATGCCGACCAATATGCTTGCCGGCGCGCTTGCGATGTATAAGAGCTCCGCGCGGAAGGTTACCCTGAGCGATTTTATAAAGGATAACTTCTTTAAGGTTATGTTGATCAGCAGCATTGCTGTTGCAGTTGTTCTGCTCACGATTTTGATGCTGCTCCAGAAGGCACGTAAAGCCGAAGCTGCTGCAAGGAAAGCCGCAAACGATACGCAGGAACTGAATGCAAAATTGCAGGTCGCCGTGGAAAAAGCAGAGAGCGCGAACCGCGCCAAGTCCACCTTCCTGTTCAATATGTCCCATGATATCCGCACGCCCATGAACGCCATTATCGGTTACGCAGACCTTGCCTCCCGGCATCTGGATGACCCTGCAAAGCTGGAAAAATACATGGAGAACATTCAGATATGCGGACAGAACCTGCTGGTGCTGCTGAGCAATGTGCTGGACCTTGCCCGCATTGAGAACGACAAGACGGAGATCGAGTATTCTGTTTCGGATGTGGAGAAGGATTTCCGTAACTGCATTGCGATGTTCCAGAATCAGGCAGACAGCAAGGGACAGACGCTTACGGTGACAACACATCTGCTGTATCCGTATATCTATGTGGATATTCCGCACCTGACCGAGATCTGCACAAACCTCGTCAGCAACGCGGTCAAATACACAGGTGCCTGCGGCACGATTCGCTGCGATGTCACGCAGAAACCCGGCAAAAAAGAGGGCTGGTGCGATACGGTGATCACGGTTGCCGATAACGGCATCGGGATGTCGCAGGAGTTCCAGAAGCACATTTTTGAACCCTTTGAGAGGGAACGCACTTCCACCGTCAGCAAGGTGGAGGGCAGCGGCATCGGAATGGGCATCGTGAAAAAGCTGGTCGGGCTGATGAGCGGCACCGTGGAAGTGGAGAGCAAGATCGGTGTGGGCTCCACATTTACTGTCACCATTCCCAGCCGCATTGCATCGCAGGAGGAAACACAGGCGAAACGAGAGACCGCTCCTTCGGACGAAAAGAGCCTGTGCGGTGTAAAGATCCTGCTGACCGAGGACAACGACCTGAATGCAGAGATCGCCACCGAACTGCTGCGGGAAGAAGGCTGCGCGGTAGACCGCGCAAAAGATGGCGTGGAATGCGTGGATATGCTGGAAAAGGCTGCGAACGGAACTTACCGGCTGATCCTTATGGATATCCAGATGCCGGTGATGAACGGCTACGATGCGGCAAAAAAGATACGGCGGATGGACGACCCTCAAAAGGCAGGCATCCCCATCATTGCTATGACTGCAAATGCCTTCTCCGAAGATAAACAGGCGGCACTGGATGCCGGGATGAACGACCATGTTGCAAAGCCGATCAATATGAATGTCCTTGTGCCGACCATCCGGAAATACCTTTGATGCGGATAGAAAGCTGTACAGAAGGACGATCTCCGACTGCAGCACACCTGATAAACGAATACCGCCGAGGACTCTTCCCATTGGGGAGGTGTCCTCGGCGGATTTTTTGTATATAGGGCAGCAATTCTTGACCGTTTTTTGTGAAGGTGATGAGTTACGAGATGGAGCACAGCTTTCTCCGCAATGATCTCGATTGAAAACAACTGCACATATAAAGCAAAAAAGGAATATTCTTACTTGTCAATCTGCTGTAGAAAATCACCTGAATTTGGGCAAAATTGATAAAGTGAAAAAGAAACCCGTTCCCATCTTGACACTCCGCAAAGAATATGGTATTGTAATTAAGCATAGAATAAATTTCCATTTAAGTGTTTAATTTGTTCGTGCCTTACAAAAAAGAGAATTGTACGTGAGCAGCGTCGTTGGATTGTTACCGTTTGGCGGGCTAGACCAACTCTGCATAGCACAAGCCGAAAGCGTGTTTCAGCCTTCGGTATGTTTGCTGTGTCGAGGATGGTCTTTTTTTATTGCCTTTTTCAACTTGAGGAGGAGAAACAATGCAATATACCGTCAAAAAACCGATCAACAACAACATTCTGCGCGTGGTGGACCCCACGGGCTGTGAGCTGATCGTCACCGGGCGCGGTCTGGGCTTTGGCGTTAAGCCGGGCTATAAAATCGAGGCTGAAACCGTGGAGCGCAGCTACCGCATGACCAGCCCTGCCGTGCAGCAGAAGTTGGTGGAACTTCTGGAACAGATCCCGTATGAGCATCTGCTGCTCACCGATGAGCTGGTGGCAATGATCCGCAGCCGGGTGAACTACCCGCTGAACGAAAGCCTGCTCATCACGCTGGCCGACCACATCAGCTTTGCCATTCAGCGCAGCGAGCAGGGAATTCGCTTTTCCAACCCGCTGATGGCTCCCATTCGGGAATTTTACCCGGAAGAGTATCGCCTTGGTATGGAGTGCCTTGCCACCATCCGCCAGCGCTGCCATGCAGACCTTTCGGACGACGAGGGTGGCTTCATTGCGCTGCACATCGTTAACGCAGAGCTCAACACCACCATGAGCGTGGTGAACGATGTCACCCGCTTTGTGGATGGCTGCGTGCAGGTGGTGGAATACTTTTACAACTGCCATTTTGACCGGGATGCACTGGATTTCAGCCGCTTTACAGTACATTTGCGCTTTTTTGCGCAACGCGTATTTCAAGGAAAACAGGAGCAGGAAAACGATACCCACGACGAAGTGTTCCGCGCCCTGATCGCCCGCAATTGCAGCGAACACTACAAATGCGCCTGCTGCATTGCGGAGTATGTCCGCAACACCTGGCACAAGGAGCTTTCGGACGAGGAACTGGTGTTCCTTACGATCCATCTGAAACGGATTCGGATGGGAAAGTAAGCTTTCTTGCTTCACCTTTGATCCTCCACAGGTCTTTCCTGTGTGGATATATATGCTGGATACGAACTTGAGAAAAGGAGAACTGAAGATGAAAGACAAAATCTTTGGCGTGCTGCAGCGCGTGGGACGTAGCTTTATGCTGCCCATTGCACTGCTGCCTGTGGCTGGCCTGCTGCTGGGTATCGGCAGCTCGTTCACCAACGAAACCATGCTGGCGGCCTATGGCCTGAACAGCGTCATCCACCCCGGTACCCTGATCTACACCATTCTGGACGTGATGAGCCAGACCGGCAGCGCGGTGTTCAACAATCTGGCGCTGCTGTTCGCCATGGGCGTAGCCATCGGCATGGCCCGCAAGGAAAAAGAGGTGGCCGCCCTGTCCGGTGCAGTGGCCTATATCATTATGAACACGGCCATTCAGGCCATGATCAACGCTGCAGGCGGCGTGGACGCAATGCCTGCCAACTCCACCACCACCATGCTGGGCATCACCACCCTGCAGATGGGTGTGTTCGGCGGCATCGTGGTCGGTCTGGGCGTGGCGGCGCTGCACAACAAGTTCTATAAGATCGAGCTGCCGCAGGTGCTGGCCTTCTTCGGCGGCACACGCTTCGTGCCCATCGTCAGTTCTATTGTGTATCTGGTGGTCGGCATTGCCATGTTCTATATCTGGCCGGTGGTGCAGAGCGGTATTGCCGCGCTGGGTGCACTGGTGCTGGCTTCCGGCTACGCAGGCACCTTTATTTACGGCCTGCTGGAGCGTGCGTTGATCCCCTTTGGACTGCATCATGTGTTCTATATGCCGTTCTGGCAGACCGCTGTGGGCGGCACCGCCATCATCGACGGCGTCACCGTGACCGGCGCACAGAACATCTTCTTTGCTGAGCTGGCTTCCAAGTCCACCACGGTGTTCTCGGTCAGCGCTACCCGTTTCATGGCCGGTAAGTTCCCCTTTATGATGTTCGGTCTGCCCGGCGCGGCGCTGGCGATGTACCAGTGCGCCAAGCCGGAAAAGAAAAAGGTGGCAGGCGGCCTGCTGCTGTCTGCTGCGTTGACGGCTTTCCTCACCGGCATCACCGAGCCGCTGGAATTTACCTTTATCTTTGTGGCACTGCCCATGTACGCGGTGCACTGCGTGCTGGCCGGTCTGTCCTTCATGCTGATGCACATCCTGAATGTGGGCGTGGGCATGACCTTCTCCGGCGGTCTCATCGACCTGGTGCTGTTCGGTGTGATGCAGGGCAACGCCAAGACCCACTGGGTGTGGGTGGTCGTGGTCGGTGCGGTGTACTTTGTACTGTACTACATCATTTTCCGCTTTATGATCTCCAAGTTTGACTACAAGACCCCGGGCCGCGATGATGCCGAGGAAGTCAAGCTGTACACCCGTGCGGACGTGAACGCCCGCAGCGCCGCTTCCGGCAGCACCGCCCCTGCAGGGGATGATCCGGTCAGCGCCCTGATCGTAGAAGGTCTGGGCGGTGCCGCTAATCTGTCCGACGTGGACTGCTGTGCCACTCGCCTGCGCTGCACCGTCAAGGACGCTGCGCTGGTCAAACAGGATGTGCTCAAGGCCTCCGGTGCCTCCGGCGTGATCTGCAAGGGCAATGGTGTGCAGGTGGTGTACGGCCCCAAGGTGGCCGTCATCAAGGCAAAGCTGGAAGATTATCTGGAAAATGCACCTAAGACCCCGGCGGCGACCGCAACACCCGCCCCAGCGGCCCCCGCAGCAAAGGATACCGTGCTGTCTGCCTGCCTGAACGGCACTGTAGTGCCGCTGGCCGATGTGAAGGATGAAGCCTTTGCCAGCGGTGCACTGGGGGACGGCATTGCCATTGAGCCCACCGATGGTGAACTGGTGGCACCTGCTGACGGTGAGATCTCCTCCACCTTTGAGACCCACCATGCCGTGGGCATGACCACGGCTGACGGTGCCGAACTGCTGATGCACATCGGCATCGATACGGTCAAGCTGGGTGGCAAGCACTTTACCTACCTCGTCAACGAGGGTGACAAGGTGAAGAAAGGTCAGCCGTTGATCCGCTTTGAACTGGAAGCCATTAAGGCCGAAGGCTATCCCGTGACCACGCCGCTCATTGTCTGCAATACTGATGACTATGCCGCTGTCGTGGCTAAAGCCAGTGGTGCCGTAAAGCAGGGCGATGCGCTGCTGGAACTGAAGCATTAAGCGTTTCTCCCAAATTGTAAGGCAGGGTTGTTATAAAGGGGGCTGTTGCAAAATAGTCCCAACGAAAAAATGAGATAGACTTCCCCGAAAGGGGATGCCTATCTCATTTTTTGTTGTAAGGCGGATCCCCCGTATATCGTTGTATCTTTCCATAAATAGTTTGTCTCCCGCCCAAAGTAGGCGTATAATAGGGGAAAAGAAACGCTAAAGGAGAATCCCCTATGAACGGCACCGCATTGCGCAAACCGACTGCCCGGCGGGTGGTGGGCATGGTGGCGGGCATCGTCATCATCGCCCTTGGCATTGCGCTTTTCAAGCAGTCCCACCTCGGCAACGACTCCATCAGCGCCCTGAACATGCGGCTGGCGGAGCTGCTCGGCATCTCGCTGGGCACCCAGAACCTGTGCACGAACATCCTGTTTTTCCTGCTGGAATTCTGGTTCGGGCGCAAGTACATCGGCCTTGGCACCTTCGTCAACGGCATCTGCATCGGGTACATCGTCACGGCGTTCTATGACCCCATTCACGCCCACTTCGGCGACGCGCCGTCGCTGGCGGTGCAGTTGGCGTGGGTCATCGCGGCGGTGCTGGTCACGGCGCTGGGCGCTTCGCTCTACCAGACCGCCGACCTCGGCATCGCGCCCTACGATTACCTTTCCCTCGGTCTGCGGGACTACACACCCTGCCCGTACTTCGGGTGCCGCATCTTCACCGATGCGCTCAGCGCCCTGCTGTGCTGGCTGCTGGGTGGCCTTGTGGGCCTTGGCACCTTGATCTGTGCGTTCTGCCTTGGGCCCTTCATCCAGTTCTTCGATCGGACGTTCTCCCAGAAGGTGCTGCAATACAAACCGAACAATTGAGAAACCCCGCGGCGTCAAATCATACGCTGCGGGGGTCTTTTTATTGCTGCCGTTAAGCAGAAAATGAAAATGAAGGAGATTTATCTTTCAAAACCGCCTGTGGACTGCTGCGGCGATGGGGAGCCATAACAAACCCATCAGACAGACTTTGGAAGAAGTAAATTTTTCGAATCTGCTTGTAGAAAACGGCGGTCTATGGTAGCATGAAATCAAAGAAAAACAGGAGGGCTTACACATGGTTTTACTGGTTGTGGATACACAGAAAGGTATCGTGGATGAACGCCTGTATGCGTTTGAAAAGTTTGTCAGCAACATCAGGAAACTAATCCGGACTGCCCGCGAACAGGGAATCGAGGTCGTCTATGTCCAGCATGACGATGGGCCCGGTACAGGCTTTTCCATCGGGGACGATGAATTCGAGGTCTATTCCGGGTTTGCGCCACTGCTGACTGAAAAACGGTTCGTCAAGACCGTATGCAGCGCGTTCAAAAAAGAAAGCGGTCTGCTGGAATATCTGACGAAAAAGGGCGAAAAAGATGTGATGGTCTGCGGCATCATGACCGACTTCTGCATCAATGCAACGGTGGAGGCGGGCTTTGAGCATGGCCTGCACATGATCGTTCCTGCCTATGCAAATTCCACGCAGGACAACGAGTACATGACAGGGGAGCAGAGCTACCACTATTACAATGAATTCCTCTGGCCGGA
>ERZ1031095.523-NODE-523-length-12941-cov-10.343086_pt1 | contig 12941 bp, 12 predicted proteins | sample MGYA00517108_ERZ1031095 | MGnify/ENA primary metagenome ERZ1031095 (study PRJEB33719, sample SAMN04261275) | wastewater metagenome | biome: rural village; feature: human; material: feces | host: Homo sapiens | place: El Salvador | collected 2013-01-07 ... | reverse complement strand
CATAATTGCTAATTTAGCAAGTCCTTTTTCGGCGCTTTGACGGAAAAGGTGGGGTACCCCTTCCCCAAGGGACGAACCCTCTCAGTCATCGCTGCGCGATGCCAGCTCCCCCGAAGGGGGAGCTTTTTTGCGGCGGCGGGAAAGTTTTGGCTTAACCACAAAGTTTGCGGGCGCGCTCGCTCCCCGGGGGGAGCTGTCGCGCAGCGACTGAGGGGCTTTGAATCGGCGAAGCCGGAAAAAACGGTTAAAAGATCTTCACGCCGAACAGGCGTGAATCTTCAGTTTTTTCCGGTGTAGCCCTCTTCTTTGGGGTTAAAAGGGGCGAGCAGCCCCTTTTTCGTGGCTCCAGCGCGTCGAAATCGCTGGTGGTTTTCTGGTTCTCTTTTGCCACCAAAAGAGAACACCCCTCGGCAAGCATCGTTATTTTAATGCTTTCCGCAGCTTGTTCAGCAGCCGCAGCAGCTCTGCGTTCTCCTCCTCGGTCAGCAGTCCGGCCACATAGTCGTCGGTCTGGTGGAAGGACAGCAGGGTCTTTTCGTGTCGTTGGATGCCCTCCTCGGTCAAAACCAGCTGCTTGAGCCGGGCGTCCTGCGGCACGCTCAGCCGCTGGATGTAGCCCTTGCGCTCCATCAGCTGCAAAATGTTCGTCACCGTGGAGCGGGTGATGGAAAATTCCCGCTCGATGTCCCGCTGGAACACCGGCTCGTCCCGGTGGCGGTAGAGATACTCGATGATCCACCCGTGCATGGGGGTGGTCTGCTCTACCCCGTTGGCGCGGGAAAACTGGTTCAGCCTGCGGAAGATCAGGTTATCCACCCGGCGCAGCTGGGCGGGAATGACCTGCGGCCCATCCCACGGCGGGTCCAGCTTGCAGTGCTCTTCAATAGGGTGCTGTGTACACATAATGGTTTCCTCTATTCAAGTTGTTCGATGTGAAACTGTTTGATACGATACATATATTACTCATATCCCCGCTCAATGTCAAGGGGCGGGGCGCAAAAAAGGCCGCTGCGGAAAATTTTCCGCAGCAGCCTTGGTTTTCTATATGTACGCTTACAGCTTTTTGCCGGTCAGCAGCTCGTAGGCCTCCAGATACTTGGCAATGGTCTTGTCAATGACATCCTGCGGCAGGTCGTAGTTGCTGTCGGGGTTGGCCTTCAGCCAGTCGCGGACGAACTGCTTGTCGAAGGAGGGCTGGCTGTGACCCGGCTCGTAGCCCTCCAGCGGCCAGAAGCGGGAGGAGTCCGGGGTCAGCATCTCGTCGCCCAGCACCACGTTGCCGTCCTTGTCCAGACCAAACTCGAACTTGGTATCGGCAATGATGATGCCGCGGGACAGTGCATACTCGGCGCACTTCTTGTACAGGGCAATGGTGTAGTCGCGCAGCTTGGTGGCGTACTCCAGACCGTGGCCGGGGAACTGCTTCTCCAGCACGTCGATGCTCTGCTCGTAGGAGATGTTCTCGTCGTGGTCGCCGATCTCTGCCTTGGTGGAGGGGGTGTAGATGGGCTCGGGCAGCTTATCGGACTCCTGCAGGCCCTCGGGCAGCTGGATGCCGCACACCTTGCCGGTCTTCTGGTAGCTTGCCCAGCCGCTGCCGGTAATGTAGCCGCGCACAATGCACTCGATGGGCAGCATGGTCAGCTTGCGGCACATCATGCTGTTGCCGGTGAACTGGGGCTGGCGGAAGAACTCCGGCATATCCTGCACATCCACGCTCAACATGTGGTTGGGCAGCAGATCGCGGGTGTAATCGAACCAGAACTTGCTCATCTGGGTGAGCACGGTGCCCTTTTTGGTGACCTTGTTTTTCAGGATGACGTCAAACGCAGAAATGCGGTCGGTGGCAACCATGATCAGGCTGTCGCCATTGTCGTAGATCTCGCGGACCTTGCCTTCTTTGATGGGTTTGAACTCTGTCATAATCAAACACTCCATTTTTCCATGTTCTCAGCAGCGCAGCAGCGCGGCGCAGTTCTTACCCTATTATTCTACCATACTGCCGCGCGGTTTAAAAGGAACAGAATAAAAGAAAAACAGGCAAGTTTTGTGTTTTTATCGTGAAAAGTGCGCAAAAAGCAGCAGGAAATTTCGGCGTTTTGACGATAAAAGTCGTACTTTATTCCCAAATGCACGCACCTTTGCAAAATGCAGTCATGGACAAGCGACGCCGGTTGCGGTATCATAATAGTATGAGTATATCTGCGCTTCGCAGGGGCGCAAAAGTAAACAAGGAGGTAAAGAGTATGGGCAAATTTCCCAAGGGCTTTTTGTGGGGCGGCGCTACCGCTGCCAACCAGTGCGAGGGTGCATGGCAGGCAGACGGCAAGGGTCTGGCTACGGTGGATGTGACCCCCTTCGGTGCGGACCGTTTTCCGGTGGCAACGGGTTCTATGGAAATGCTGGGCTGCGATGACGCACATTTCTACCCCAGCCACGAGGCCATTGACCTGTATCACCATTATAAAGAGGATATCGCCCTGTTTGCAGAGATGGGCTTCAAGTGCTTCCGGCTGTCCATTGCATGGACCCGCATCCTGCCCAACGGCGATGACGCCCAGCCCAACGAGGCAGGACTGGCCTTCTACGACAGCATTTTTGACGAGTGCCATAAGTACGGCATCGAGCCGCTGGTCACCATCTGCCACTTTGACACTCCCATTGCGCTGATCAAAAAATACGGCGGCTGGAAAGACCGCCGCATGGTGGACGCCTATGTCCACTACTGCGAGGTGCTGTTCGACCGCTTCAAAGGCAAGGTGAAGTACTGGCTCACCTTTAATGAGATCAATATGCTGCTGCACCTGTCCTTTACCGGCGCAGGGCTGGTGTTCTACCCCGGCGAAAATGTGGAGCAGGTCAAGTATCAGGCTGCCCATCACGAGCTGGTGGCCAGTGCAAAGGCGGTAAAGCTGGCGCACGAAAAAATGCCGGATGCCATGGTGGGCTGTATGCTGGCGGCGGGTCAGTTCTACCCCCGCACCTGCGCCCCGGAGGATGTGCGGGCGGCGCAGGAGGCCGACCGGGACAACTACTTCTTTACCGATGTACAGGTGCGCGGCGCTTACCCCGTGTGGGCTAAAAAGCGGATGGAGCGCGCCGGGGTGCAGCTGCACACACAACCCGAGGACGACCGCACGCTGCGGGAGGGCACGGTGGATTTTGTGTCCTTCAGCTACTATTCCAGCCGCTGCATCACGGTGGACAAAGCGCTGATGGCGGCAGAGAATGCGGAAGGCAACGCTGTGTCGGCATCGGTGAAAAACCCCTACCTGAAAGTCAGCGAGTGGGGCTGGGCCATCGACCCGGTGGGTCTGCGGGTGACCCTGAACACCATCTACGACCGGTACGAAAAGCCCATGTTCATCGTGGAGAACGGTCTGGGTGCGGTGGATACCGTAGAGCCGGACGGCTCCATCCACGACAGCTACCGCATCGACTACCTGCGGGCGCACATCGAGGAGATGGAAAAGGCCATCAATGAGGACGGTCTGCCCCTGATGGGCTACACCACATGGGGTCCCATCGACCTTGTAAGCGCCTCCACCGGCGAGATGAAAAAGCGGTACGGCTTTATCTACGTGGACAAGGACAACGACGGCAACGGCACCCTTGCCCGCAGCCGGAAGGACAGTTTTTACTGGTATAAAAAGGTCATCGCTTCAGACGGCGAGGACCTGACCTGAGCAAGCGCCCCGGCACTGTTTGCGGTATGGCAGCGCCGGGGCGTAAACGTGTGAGGAAGAACCGATAACGGAGAGAATTTATGACACCACAAATCATTGCACACCGCGGTGCTTCCTATCTTGCACCGGAAAATACCCTGACTGCCTTTAAAAAAGCCATGGAGATTGGCGCGGACGGCGTAGAGATGGACGTACAGCAGACCATTGACGCCGGGCTTGTGATCCATCACGACTATATGATCGATCTGCACACGGATATTTCCGGCAAGATCTATGATATGACCATGGGCGATTTAAAGGAACTGGATTTCGGCAGCTGGAAAGACGCCATCTTTCAGGACGAGAAGATCGCCACCCTGCAGGAGGCCATGGAACTGTGCAGGCAGATGCCGGGATGCACCGTGCATCTGGAACTGAAATCCACCATGGACAACGACCCGGACTTTGTGCCCCGGGTGCTGGAAGTGCTGCAGCAGACCGAGATGGTAGAACAGGTGATCCTTGTTTCCTTCAACCACGCGCTGCTGCGGCAGGCAAAGCAGCTGCTGCCCGAACTGCGGGTAGGTGCACTGGTATACGGCGAGCTGGAAAGCATGCTGCTGCCGCCGCCCATCATCTGGAAGGATCTGGGACTGACCAACGGCATAGACGACATGGAAGCCATGGACGCTGCCCTGCCGGAGAGCGCAGCCGACGAGGAAAATTGCAGCTGGATGACCCGCTGGATGAGCGACAAGGTAAGTATGCTGCGGGCAAATTTTCCCGGCGAGAGCCTGAACGAGATCTACAAAAACCTGATGGCGCAGCGGGATCTGCCCGCCTACATCCGCAGTCTGGACTTTGTGCCGGAGTGGGTCAGCTGCGAGTACCACACCGCCTACAAAAACGCCGGTTTCATTGACAAACTGCACGAGATGGGCATCAAGGTGTCTTTGTGGACGGTGGACACGGAAGATTCCGTCCGCAGCCTGCTGCGCACCAGCGCCGATGCCTACATCACCAACCGCCCCGACCGCGTGCGGGAGTGGATGGAGAAGGAGCAGGCGGCGACCGCCCCGACTGCTGAGGCAGACGCCGGGACAGCTGCCGCAGAACATGAAAATCAATTTTCCGAATAAAGGCTTCCCCCGGTCGGGGGAAGCTGTCACCGCAGGTGACTGATGAGGGCGCAGGACAGCAGCGTTTTGCCCCAAATACCCCTCATCCGGCGCTGCGCGCCACCTTCCCCCCAAGGGGTGAAGGCTTTTGTCCCGGCTCATGCTGCAAAATTGGTTTCCGTGAGCGCAGAACGTTTATAAATAGCCACGACAAAAAAGAGATAGGCTTTCCCGAAAGGGATCGCCTATCTCTTTTTGCATTCATTTTATTCTGCTGCGTCGGTCAGCACAAAGGTCAGCTCGGCGGTGACGGCACACTTGCCGTCCACCCATGCCGAGGCCTTGCCTACGCCCACAGCACCGTGCTGCTGCACCAGCTCGCAGTGGAGGGTGAGCACGTCCCCGGGGGTGACCTGCTTGCGGAAGCGGGCACTCTTGATGCCGCCGAACAGCGCAAGCTTGCCCTTGTTTTCCGGCAGGCTCAGCGCTGCCACAGCGCCGGTCTGTGCCAGCGCCTCCAGCAGCAATACGCCGGGCATGACCGGCTGCGCCGGGAAGTGGCCGTTGAAAAATTCCTCGTTGCGGGTGACGCACTTGCGGCCGATGGCCCACTGCCCCGGCTCGTAGTCCAGAATGCGGTCCACGAGGGCAAAGGGGTAGCGGTGGGGCAGGATCTCCGCGATCTGCACGCTGCTCAGAGTGTTGGCGTTTTCACGCACGGTATGGGGCTCTGCCATGGGTCAGCCCTCCCATCTGCGCAGGGCGATGCAGGCGTTGTGGCCGCCAAAGCCCAGACTGTTGCTCAGCGCATACTGCATTTCCTGCTGCCGCCCGGTGTTGGGCACATAGTCCAGATCACACTCCGGGTCAGGCTGGGCGTAGTGGATGGTGGGCGGGGCGAACTGATCCCGCAGCGCCAGCGCGGTAAACACGGCTTCAATGCCGCCCGCGCCGCCCAACAGATGCCCGGTCATGCTCTTGGTGCTGACCACGGTCATCTCCTTTGCGTGTACGCCGAACACGGCGTGAATGGCGGCAGTCTCGCAGGCGTCGTTCATGTGGGTGCCGGTGCCGTGGGCGTTGATGTGGTCCACCTGCTCCGGTGCGATGTCGGCATCGGCCAAGGTCAGCTTCATGCAGTCGATGGCACCTGCGCCGCCGGGAGCCGGAGCGGTAAAGTGATAGGCATCGCAGTTGGCACCGTAGCCCACCACCTCGGCGTAGATGTGTGCGCCGCGCGCTCTTGCGTGCTCCAGCTCTTCCAGCACCAGCACACCGCTGCCCTCACCCATGACAAAGCCGCCGCGGCGGGCGTCAAAGGGCAGGCTGGCAGCGTCCGGGTCAGTGGCGGTGGAAAGTGCCTTCATGCTGGTAAAGCCGCCGATGCCCAAGGGGCTGATGCAGCTTTCCGCGCCGCCGCAGACCATCACCGGCTCGTAGCCGTCCCGGATGCGGTGGAAGGCGTCGCCTACGGCGTTGGTGCCGCCGGCGCAGGCCGTGACCGGGCAGGTGCACATGCCCTTCAGACCGAAGCGGATGGCCACCTGCGCCGCTGCCATGTTGGCAATGGCCATGGGCACAAAGTAGGGGCTTACCTTCTCCATGCCCTTTTCCTCGCCGCGGGCGTGCTGCTCCTCAATGGTGGGCAGGCCGCCGATGCCGCTGGACAGGATGACGCCGATGTCCTTGCCCTCGGCCTCGGTATCAAGGCCGCTGTCTGCAATGGCTTCAGTGGCAGCGCCCAGTGCCAGCAGGGTAAAGCGTGCCATCTTACGGACTTCCTTTTTGTCCACCACGGTCTCGGGGGCAAAATCCTTTACCTCACCGGCCAGCTTGCACTTGAAGTCGGTGGTGTCGAACTGGGTGATGGGGCCGATGCCGCACTTACCGGCACGGGCTGCTGCCCAGCTGTCCGCCACATTGTTGCCCAGCGGGTTCACCGTGCCAAGGCCGGTGATCACAACTCTGCGTTTTTCCATAAGGGTTCTCCTTTACATTGCCATGCCGCCGTCCACACAGAGCACCTGCCCGGTGAGATAGCTGCTTTGTTCTGCGGCAAAAAACGCCACTGCCTGTGCCACATCCTCCGGCTGGCCTGCGCGGCCCGCGGGGATGCCCTGCGTCATGCCGGTGCGCACCGCCTCCGGCAGCACGGCAGTCATGTCGGTGTCGATAAAGCCGGGCGCTACTGCATTCACGGTCACGTTCCGCGCGGCCAGCTCCCGGGCAAGGCTCTTGGTCAGGCCGATGAGCCCCGCCTTGCTGGCGGCGTAGTTGGTCTGCCCGGCGTTGCCCCGCAGCGCCACCACGCTGGAAAGGTTCACGATGCGGCCATAGCGCTGGCGCACCATGCGGCGGGCGGCCTCCTTGCAGCAGAGAAAGGCGCTTTTCAGGTTGGTGTCCAGCACCGCGTCAAAATCCTGCTCGGTCAGGCGCAAAATCAGGTTGTCCCGGGTGATGCCCGCGTTGTTCACCAGCACATCCACCCGGCCAAAGGCCTCGGCAGCGGCATCGAACAGCGCCTTGCAGCCCTCGGCGGTGGATACATCCGCCTGCACGGTCACCGCCTGCACGCCCTCGGCGCGGCAGAGGGCTGCCGTCTGCTCCGCAGGCTCTGCGCCGTGGCAGTAGTTCACCACCACATTGCAGCCCTGCTTTGCCAGTGCCACGCACACTGCGCGGCCAATGCCCCGGCTGCCGCCGGTAACAATGGCGGCGCGGGTCAGCTTTTCTTCGCTCATTCTGCTTCCTTCCATGCGGTCAGCACCGCATTCAGCTGTTCCGGGGTCTCCACTGCGGTGCAGACCACCCCGGGCAGGGTCTTTTTCACAAAACCGCTCAGGGCATTGCCGGGGCCGACTTCCAGAATGTGGTCCACGCCCAGCTCACCCAAGCGGCGCAAAGTGTCCTCCATGTAGACGCTGCTCTGCACCTGCTTTACCAGCAGCTGCGGGATGCTGTCGGTCTCGGCCTTTTCATGCCCCAGACAGTTGAACAGCACCGGCGTTTCCATGGTGCCAAAGGTCTCGCCCGCAAAGCGCTGTGCCAGCGCGTCCCCTGCGGGAGCCATCAGCTTTGTGTGGAAGGGGCCGCTGACCTTCAGCGGGATGCAGCGGCGGGCACCGGCTTCCTTTGCCAACGCGGCAGCCTGCTCCACAGCGGCTTTCTCACCGCCGATGACCAGCTGCCCAGGGCAGTTGTAGTTGCAGATCTGCACACAGCCCGCCGCAGCCGCCTGTTCGCAGCAGGCAGACAGTTTTTCTCTGTCCAGTCCCAGCACGGCGGTCATACCGCAGGCAAGGCCTTTTGCGGCCTCGGCCATGGCCTTGCCCCGGAAGGCGGTCAGCTCGATGGCCTGCTTTGCGGTGAACACCCCGGCTGCCTGCAGCGCGGAGTATTCGCCCAGCGAAAGCCCCGCCAGATAGGCGGGTTTTACGCCCTTTTCGGCCAGCACGGCGGTCACGCCGCAGGCAAAGGCCACCATGCAGGGCTGGGTGTATTCGGTCTGGTTCAAAACGCCGTCCGGGTCCTCAAAGCAGACGCGGTGCATGTCAAAATCCAGCGCTGCGCTGTCAAAGGCCGCCCGGAAGGCGGGAGATGCTTCGTAAAATTCCTTGCCCATGCCGGGGTGCTGCGCACCCTGACCGGCGTAAAGTACGGCAAGCTTCATAAATTCTGCCTCCATTCGGTCACAAGTTCGTCCATCAGCTCGCGCACGGTGCGCATCCGGTCCAGCCTGCCCACGTTTTCGCCGCAGAAGAAAAGTCCTTCCTCCACGTTGCCCTTCACCGCCTCGATGAGGGCGTGGGTGATGCAGTAGGGCACAGCGGCGGGGTCGCAGGTCTTGAGACACCGGGCGCAGTGCTTGGGCGGGAAGCGTTTGCCCTCGGCCAGCGCCTGCACCAGCGGAGTGTTCAGCGCGCGGCCGGGCATTCCCACCGGGCTGTGGATGATGCGCACATCCTCCGGCTTTGCCGCCAGCAGCACGTCCTTGTAGGTCTGGGAGGCGTCGCACTCGTAGGTGGGGATAAAGCGGGTGGCCAGCTGCACACCCGCAGCGCCAAGCTTTGTAAAGTGTGCCATGTCGGCACCGGTGTACACGCCGCCCGCCACAAATACCGGGATGGCGTGGCCGTATTGCTCCTCGTAGGGTTTTACCTCCGCCAGCACCCCGGGCAGAATCTCGTCCAAGGTCTGGCAGCGGTCGGCCAGCAGGTCCTCCTCGGCAAAGCCGAGATGCCCGCCCGCCTTGCAGCCCTCGATGACCACAAAATCGGCGGTGCGGTCAAAGCCCTTTGCCCAGCGGCGCAGGATGAGCTTTGCCGCCCGGGCACTGGATACGATGGGCGCAATGGCCACCTCTTTGGTACCCACGATGCCCGGCAGCTCCAGCGGCAGACCCGCACCGGAGACCACGGCATCCACCCCCGCCGCTACGGCGGTGCGGATGGCGTCGGCATAGTCCCGGGTGGCTACCATCGCATTGATGGCTACCAGACCCATGCCCCCGGCAATGGCCTTGGCTTTTTGAATTTCTGCGGTCAGGGCGCGATGATTGGCTGCCGCCGGGTCGCGGGCAAAATCCGGCTCGCGGTAGCCTGCATCGGCGGTGGAGATGCACCCCATGCCGCCGCAGGCTGCTACCGCACCGGCCAGCCCGCCCAGCGAAACGCCTACGCCCATGCCGCCCTGCAAAATGGGTACTTGCAGGGGCTTTCCGCCAAGGGTCAGCATTCGGTGTTCAGCGCGGCGATGCGCTGCCTCCCGCCCTGCCACAGGTCGGCAAGGATGTCCGCCACGGGGCGCACCTCGTGCAGCATTCCGGCCACCTGACCGGCCATCAGGCTGCCGCTTACCGTGTCGCCCTCAAAGACGGCGCGGCGCAGGCTGCCCAGCGTGTATTTTTCCAGCTCCATCTTGTCCGCGCCCGCCTTTTCCTGACGGACATACTCCCGGCTCATGCGGTTTTTCAGCACACGCACCGGTGCACCCACGGTGCGCCCGGTGACGATGGTGTCACTGTCCCCGGCTTTGAGCAGCGCGGCCTTGTAGTTGGGGTGAATGGGGCACTCCTCGCTTGCCAGCAGGCAGGTGCCCACCTGCACACCGCAGGCGCCCAATGCCAGCGCAGCCGCCAGCTGACGGCCATCGGCAATGCCGCCTGCGGCAATGACCGGCACGCTGACCGCGTCCACCACCTGCGGCACCAGTGCCATGGTGGTCATCTCGCCCACATGGCCGCCGCTCTCGGTGCCCTCGGCGATGACGGCGTCGATACCCAGCGGCTCCAGATGCCGTGCCAGCACGGCAGCCGCCACCACCGGGATCACCTTGATGCCGGCAGCTTTCCACATGGGAACGTATTTCCCCGGGTTGCCTGCGCCGGTGGTGACCACGGCGACTTTTTCCTCCACCACGATCTGGGCAAACTCATCTGCCTGCGGGTGCATGAGCATGATGTTTACACCAAAGGGCTTGTCGGTCAGCTCCCGGCAGCGGCGGATGTTCTGGCGCAGGGTATCGGCATTCATGCCGCCCGCACCGATGATGCCCAGTGCACCGGCGTTGGAGCAGGCAGCGGCAAACTCGCCGGTGGCAATGTTTGCCATGCCGCCCTGAATGATGGGGTATTTCGTCCCCAGGATCTCGTTTAAAAGTTTCATGGTCTTTATCCTTTATACTCCACGATCATACCGCCCCATGTCAGACCGCCGCCAAAGCCGATGCAGGCAAGGGTCTGGCCGGGGTGCAGCTGGCCGCTTTCAGCCAGCTCGTTCAGCGCCACCGGGATGCTGGCAGCACTGGTGTTGCCGTGGCGGTCCATGTTTTTGTAGAACTTTGCACCGTCGGCGTGCAGCGCCTTGACGCAGTGGTCGATGATGCGGCTGTTGGCCTGATGGCAGACCACCCAGTCCAGATCGTCCAGTGTAAGGCCGGTCTCGTCCAGCACGGTGTGCAGGCATTTGGGCAGGGCATCCACCGCAAAGCGGAACACCGCCCTGCCGTCCATGCTGATGGGTGCCGAGCCTGCGCGGCTGGGGCCGCCGGCATGGATGGCGGCATCGCCCCGGGCACCCAGCGTGATGGCAAAGGGCACGGAGGTGTCGGTCAGTTCAAACACTGCCGCACCGGCACCATCGCCGAACAGCACACAGGTGGAGCGGTCGGCGGGGTCCATCAGGCGGGAGAGCGCCTCGGTGCCGATGACCAGCGCGTACTGCCCGCCCAGCGTAGCCAGCAGGCCGCGCGCCACCGCCGTGCCGTACAAAAAGCCGGAACAGGCGGCGTTCACATCCAGTGCGGGGCGGTTTTCCGGCAGTGCCAGCGCCGCCTGCACCTGACAGGCCACGCTTGGGGTGGCATCCGGCGCGGAAAGGGTGGCGCAGACGCAGCAGGCAATGTCTGCCGGAGCAAGACCGCTGCGCTGCAGCGCCTGCTTTGCGGCAGCAATGGCCAGTGTGGCGGCGTTTTCGCCCTCGGTGCAGTAGTGCCGGGTGCGGATGCCGGTGCGGGTGGTGATCCACTCGTCGCTGGTATCCACGGTGCGGCTCAGCTCTTCGTTGGTGACCGTGCGGCCGGGCAAAGCCCCGCCGGTGGCGATCAGACGCAAACCCTTCATGCTTTCCTCATTTCTCCGATCTGACGGAATTTCTGGTAGCGCTGCTCGGCCAGCTGACGGCCGTTCATGCGGGCAAGGCTGCGCAGCTGACGCTGCAGTGCCTCGTCCAGATTGCCGAACAGTACCCCGTGGGCGCGCTGTGCGCCGCCCACCGGCTCCGGGATGATCTCCTCCACGATGCCGTCCTTGTACAGATCCTGCGCGGTCAGCTTCATGATCTCGCAGGCTTCGCCGCTGCGGGAGGAATCCTTCCACAGGATGCTGGCAAAGCCCTCGGGGCTCAGCACCGAGTAGACGGCATTTTCCAGCATGAGGATGCGGTTTGCCACACCCAGCGCCAGTGCGCCGCCGGAGGAGCCTTCGCCGGTGACCACTGCGATCACCGGCACGGTCAGGCCGCTCATCTCCATCAGGTTGCGGGCAATGGCCTCGCCCTGTCCGCGCTCCTCGGCGTCCTTGCCGGGGTATGCGCCCGGAGTGTCGATGAAGGTGATGATGGGACGGTCAAATTTTTCCGCCTGCTTCATCAGGCGCAGGGCCTTGCGGTAGCCCTCCGGCCCGGGCATACCGAAGTTGCAGCGCAGGTTTTCCTCCAGCGTGCTGCCCTTGCGGTGGCCGATGACCGTGACCGGCTGGCCGTGGAACAGCGCCACACCGCCCAGAATGGCGGCATCTTCCTTGCACTGACGGTCGCCGCACTGCTCAAAAAAGTCGGTGAAGAGTGCATCCACGATCTCATCGATGTGGGGGCGCTCCGGGTGGCGTGCCAGAAAGACCCTGTCCTCTGCGGTCAGCGCCCCGCAGCCGGACAGCAAAGCGTCCTCCTGTGCGGAAAGCTCTGCCAGCTCGGCAGCGTGGTTGGTGATATCGGTCATGTTCTCGTCTGCCGGGTCGCCGCGCAGAGCAGCGATCTTTTCATCCAGCGGTGCGAGCTGTTGTAAGATGTCCTTGATCATAAGGCGCTCCCTCCTCAGGCGTGCAGCCGCAGCAGCTGCGCCAGTGTTTCGCGCATTTCGGTACGGGGCACTACCTTGTCCACAAAGCCGTGCTCGTATTGGAACTCGCTGCGCTGGAAGCCTGCGGGCAGCTTTTCGCCGATGGTCTGTTCAATGACCCGGGGGCCCGCAAAGCCGATCAGCGCCCCGGGCTCGGCCAGCATGATGTCGCCAAGGCTGGCAAAGCTGGCGGTCACGCCGCCGGTGGTGGGGTGGGTCAGCACGCTGATGTACAGCCCGCCCCGGGCGGAGAACCGCTCGATGGCAGCAGAGGTCTTTGCCATCTGCATCAGGCTGAAAATGCCCTCCTGCATCCGGGCGCCGCCACTGGCCGAGAAGATGATCAGCGGCAGGTGCTTTGCGGTGGCGTGCTCCACGGCGCGGGTGATCTTTTCGCCCACGGTTGTGCTCATGCTGCCCATAAAGAACCGGCTGTCCAGCACCACAGTCACCACCGGGGTGCCCTCAATGCGCCCCGTGGCGGTAATAACAGCCTCCTTCAGGCCGGTCTTGCCGGTCTGTGCTTCCAGCTTTTCCGGGTAGC
>ERZ1031095.520-NODE-520-length-12977-cov-19.521591_pt1 | contig 12977 bp, 10 predicted proteins | sample MGYA00517108_ERZ1031095 | MGnify/ENA primary metagenome ERZ1031095 (study PRJEB33719, sample SAMN04261275) | wastewater metagenome | biome: rural village; feature: human; material: feces | host: Homo sapiens | place: El Salvador | collected 2013-01-07 ... | reverse complement strand
ATTCAGAGAGGGAGGCGGAAGCCGACACCTCATCGCAACGATTATCGGGGAATAATTACTTTAACAATAAAAGGTCGTTGGAACGATACCCAACGACCTTTTCTCAGATTTTCACCTATTATATATAGATTTACTATTCAATCTATTCTATCACTTCCATTTCTTCCTCTTCTATTTTCTCCTTGATTTCCTTTTCCTTCTTTCCAAACTCAGGATCTATCTTCAGGAAAGCGGTGACCAGGAAGGTGATGGCGCAGCAGGCCATGACGATGATGAAGAACATGCGGTAACCTACCATATCTTTCAGATAGCCCGATACCATGCCTGGCAGCATCAAACCCAGATAGGAGATGCCCGTGCAGATGGAATAATGCGAGGTCTTGAACTTGCCCTGGCTATAGAACAGCATGTAGAGCGTGAGAACCGTGAAGCCCAGACCATAACCAAACTGCTCTACGAAAAGACAGCTCGATACCACGATAATATCGCTGTTCAGCGAATAACTCAGATAGATGTAAACCACATCCGGCAAGGTGATGGCGCAAACCATCGGCCAGAGCCATTTCTTCATACCGTCGCGGCTCACCAGAATACCGCCGATGATACCACCCAGCAGCAAACCTATCAGTCCCACCGTGCCATTGGCAAAACCATATTCCTGCGGCGACAATCCCAGTCCGCCCTGCGAATTAGGACGAAGGACGAAGGTCTTGGTCATCGTATTCAGGAGTGCTTCCGGGAAGCGATAGAGCAGCAGGAAGAGCATCACGCAGATGGTTTCCCCCACCCTGAACTTCACGAAGAAGGTGCGGAACATGTTCGTCAGTTCGTGCGCCACTTCGCCCACCGTTCTATCCGTCTGCACATCCTCCTTAGGGCGCGGCATAAACCGGCTGTGATAGAGCCACAGTCCGATGAAGATACCCGCCAATCCATAGAAGATAAGCGCCCACGAGAAGCGTATCTGGTTGCGGAACATCACCTGGAGCACACCTGCCAGCATCACCAGGAATCCATTCACAAAGATGATGGCTAGGCGATAGAACGTGTTTCGCAGTCCCACAAACTTGGTCTGCGTATGCTCATCCAGCTCAATCATATAAAAGCCATCCGCCGAAATATCGTGGGTGGCACTGCAGAAGGCGATGAGGAAGAAGAAGCACATCGTTGCCTGGAACCAGAAGGCAGTAGGCAGCGAGAAGGCGATGCCGGCAAGGGCGGCTCCGATGAGTGCCTGCATGGTGAGCACCCACCAGCGCTTGGTCTTCAGCAGGTCGATGAACGGGCTCCACAGGGGCTTGATTACCCATGGCAGGGCGAGCCATCCGGTATAGAGACCCACCTCGGCATCGGTGAGGCCCAACTGCATATACATCACCACAGAGAGGGCGGTCACAATGACGTTGGGCAGTCCTTCTGCAAAATAGAGGGTAGGAATCCAAGCCCATGGATTCCTACTATTTTTCTTTGTTACCATTTCATTTTTAATATTAGGTTCAGAACATCAGGTATCAAAAGAAGCGTAGCCTCTTTTAACACCCAACATTCTACATTCAAATTATTGATAGAGTTTCTTGATTTCTGCTCCCTGATAGTAGTGCAGCAGGATGGCATCATAGAGATAGCCCTCCTCGCCCATCACGGCAGCACCAATCTGGCAGAGTCCTACTCCGTGTCCCCATCCGGCGCCAATCAGTTCGAAGCGCTGCGGAACACCGTTTTCATCTGCATCATATTTATCTACCACGAAGGCAGAGCTCAGAAGATGAGAATCGCTCAGGGCACGGCGGATTTCCAGTTCCTTACCGATGGTGAAGGTCTTCTCGGTTCCGATAATCTGCAGTTTGCTGATGCGGCCGCTCGTTCCTCTTTCCACCGCCTTCATGTCGAGGATGGCACCGAAGTCCATCTTCAGCTTGTCGGCGATGAGCTGCTGCAGCTTCTCCTGGGTTAGGGTCACTTTCCAGCGATAGAAATCCACGGTCTCCTGATCGTAATCGTTCAATACCTCAGAGAGGATTTTCTTATCCTGCGTGTTGCAGAAAGCAGGCGGATTGAAGCGGATCCACTTCTCTGCCTCATCCTCATTGGTAAGATTAGGAAGAGGGACTTTCGTTCCTAAATTATTTTCTGTTCCCGATATTCCCAAGGCGATGTCTCTCACTGCCGTGAGATAGTTCTTCGGCGTATTCTCCCAGCAGTATTGGAATTCCTCAGTTACTCCGCCGCAGCATTTCGAGAATCTTGCATCGCAAATCTCGCCGCCATCCAGCAACACCTGGCCACGGGTCAGCCTGATAGCCTCGGCCACATGTGGCGAGGTTTCCTTCGTGATGCCCTGGTAGCGCTGGCAGTGGTCATCGGCGCACACGTCAAAGAGGGTGTGGTCCTCACGGTCGTACCAGCGAATCAGCGTATCATCCTTCTTGGTGAACGAGAAGAAATTGTTGCCGCTCTCAGCCACCTCCCTGCGCTTCTGCATCTGCGCCAGCAGCCACGAACGCGAAATCACGGCATGCGCCTTCAGCAGTTCGAGGCTCGAAGTGGCACTCATCTCGCTGCTGATTACACTCTCCAGATAGTGCTCCACCGGCAGTTCGTTGATGGCATAGATCTTATCCGATTCCACCACAAAGCGCAGGGTGCCCAGGAAGGTCTGCGTCTCCTTGCGCTCCCAGTGGAAGTTCACGCCGATGGTCACGTCGCTGATAGAGAACGAGGCGTCGTCGCTCTGCGGATGGAAGGTCAGCTTACTGTATAGATTTCCGTTCCACATGATGCCACCCTCGAAGAACTCCACCTCCTGCTCACCAATCACGATTTCGCCCTTCGCCAGATAAGGCTTGTTCAGCGAGAAATGCACCTTCTGGGCACTCACGATGCCCACGGTAACCTCTGGTTCCTCCTCATTATTATATAGGGCAGATGTAGCCAGAATGGAATCCTCTGCCTCCTTTGCCGCCTTCAGCTTGCTCACGATGGTGTTCATCTTCTCCTGACTCACACCGCATTCCTGCAGCAGCGCCTCGGCACGCTCATCGGTCAGTTTTCTGAAATCCTCCTCTCTTGGGGTGATGATGAGTCCCGACATATCCAGGGCACCCGGCGAAACCATCAGTTGGGCATCGCCATCGGCAAAGTAAGCCTCCGGACGATGCTTCTCTCTCGGAATCACCACCGAGATGAATTCATCGCCCTTTCTCCAAGCCACGATGTTCATCATCGGTTCCGTCTCTCCGCCACGCAGCGGCATGGCTCTGTAAAGACGGTGGAAGAGCATCTCGTCGCTCTCCTCACTCTTCGAGATGATGACGAAGGCAGGAACCACGAAGTCGTGAACCACGGCTATCTTCTCTTCATCGTTCAGCGAGATGACGTCGGTAAGGTTGCGCGAAAGGCGCTGCCAGTTGGACTGCAACGGCAGGATGCCGCTCGTACCTGCCTGGAAATGAAGATGATCCGGGGCAGAGGCACCGCACTTCGGACCGTTATAGAACACCATCAGTTCGCTGTGAAGCGAGAGGAAGCGATGCATCTCGCCATAGTTCTGATAGATGGCCTGATACTGATGCTTGCGGGCCGGAATGGTGAAATGCACCGGAAGAATTGGGAACGGATTCACCAGCAGATGGAAGTTTTCATCTATCTGCTGCGACATCTGCTCCTTTGGTCGGTTGCGGTCGCAGAGGAAGCAAGGGCGCTCGCCTAGCGTCTTCTTGTCTATCTTGGCTCCCGTGCTCACGATGCGGGCAGGGTTCCACTGCAGTTTGACCAACTCCGAGAGCTGACGGGTTTCCACATGTTTCAGGTCGCGGAAGCGATGGCGGGCATCAGCCCATTTCTCTAACTGTCGGTTGAAGAATCTGGAGATGCTGCTGTCTTCCATGATATCCGCCTTGCCCAGCATCATCTGCTTGCGGGCCATCAGCTCCATGGTGCGCAGACGGTCTTTATAGAGATTGTTGGCATTCACCCTGTCGATGCTCAGGGCGGCATCAGAATTGCCTCCCCAGCGACGGCAGAGATAAAGCTCGTCGTAGATTCTGCCGATGCGATAGCGGCGAGAGAAAGCCAGTCCCAGGGCATAATCCTCACCATAGCTGGTGTTAGGGAACTGCATCTGTCGTACCAGCGGGGTAAAGAAGGCGCGCGGTGCGCCCAAGCCGTTGATACGCAGGGCGTTGTTACAACCGTTATCCTCGGTCCATTCCTTATGGTCGATGAGTCCCGGAGGCAGGGTATTCAGGTCGAAATCGCACATGCGGTAGGCGCCAATCATCATCGCCGCCTTCTGCTCGTAGAAGGCATCCACTATTTTCTGAAGGGTTTCAGGAGATGAATACAGGTCGTCGCTATCCAGCTGCACGGCGAATTTTCCGCAATAGTCGCTATTGATGGCTACATTCCAGCAGCCGCCGATACCCAGGTCCTTTCTATCAGGAACTATCTGAATCAAACGGTCATCTGCTATTTCATCTAGAATCTCTCCGGTTTTATCCGTAGAATGATTGTTCACCACAATCACGTTAAACTTGAAATCCGTTTTCTGCGCCAGGGCACTCTTCACGGCATCGGCGATGGTCTTCTCTCGGTTAAACACTGGAATCACCACCGAAGCCTCGTATTCAAACTCCTGTTCGTCGAAATCAGGCAGACGGTAGTAGCTGGTATCCACTAGGGCACCCACCTTGTTAAGATGCTGTGTACAAGCCTTTTCCATCTCTATCTGCACCTCACGGTTTCTAGGGTTCACATAGTCAAACTGCTTTTCGCCGCTCTTTCTGTTATCCAGTTCGTTCTCGGTATAGAGGAACTCGTTCAGATGGAAAATCTCTCCCACACGGCTCAGATAGAGACGCAGGTCGTAGAGACCGGCAAACTGATATTCCTGTCTATCCTGCTGGGCGATATAGTTGCGCAGGGCCTGTGCCTTGACGAGCCAGAGACTTCCGAAATCGAAGTCATCTCGCAAACTACCCTGCTGATAATCAATCACAGGATGCTTTTCCAGTTTACCAGATGCTTTTTCTGAAGATGCATCATCCTTCACCAGCGAATAGTGGTCGGAGTAAACCATCACCGCCGCGGTATCATCCGCCGTGCGCAGGAAACGCTCCAAGGCATAGAGCCCCCATCTGATAGGGGTGGTCTTGGTGCAGATCATCACGAAGTCGGCATCGGCATTTTCGGCGATGCTCTCCACGGTGTTGCTACTCTCCAGTCGGTCGATAACCACGAAGGTACAACCGTCTGGCACCTGATGGTGGGCAGCGAAATCGGCGCTCACCATCAGGTTGATATGCTGAACTGTCTTGTTGTCATGAAGTTCTCCGAGTGCTTCTTGGGCCACCTCCAGGTCTTCACATGGCAAGAAAAGGTCTATTTTTTCTCTCATTTCTTTGTTTCTAATTTTCTGTTTTTCGCCCCTTTTGGGGGCTCGAAACCATGATTTTTATCTTTATTTCAACTTATTATCTTAAAATATGTGGCAAAGATAACACTTTTTCGGCAAAAAACACTATCTTTGCAGTATGAATAATGAAAAAAAATATCTTTTGGGCCTTACACTTGCCGAATTGAAGCAGGTGGCTAAGGATCTCGGCATGCCTGCCTTCACCGGCGGACAGATGGCGAAGTGGCTCTATGAGCAGCATGTGAAGAGCATTGATGAGATGACCAACATCTCGAAGGCGAACCGTGCCAAACTCGCTGCCGAATACGAAATAGGATGCTTCGGATATTCCGATGCACAACATTCGGTGGATGGTACCATCAAGTACCTCTTCCCTACCCGAAGCGGCAAATTTGTCGAGACGGTTTACATACCCGACAAGGACCGCGCCACGCTGTGTGTTTCTTCGCAGGTGGGATGCAAGATGAACTGCCTGTTCTGCCAGACCGGCAAGCAGGGGTTTGAGGGCAGTTTGCCTGCCGGCGACATTCTGAACCAGATTTACTCGCTGCCTGAGGTAGACAAGCTTACCAACATCGTGTTCATGGGTCAGGGCGAGCCGATGGATAATCTCGACAATGTGCTGCGCGCCACAGAGATTCTCACCGCCGACTACGGCTGGGCATGGAGCCCGAAGCGCATCACGGTAAGTTCGGTGGGCGTGAAGAACAAGCTGAAGCGGTTCCTGGAAGAGAGCGACTGCCATGTGGCCATCAGCATGCACGACCCTATCCCTTCTGAGCGCGCCGAACTGATGCCTGCCGAAAGGGGTATGGGCATTGAGCAGGTGGTAGAGTTGCTGAGAAACTATGATTTCTCTCATCAGCGCCGCCTGAGTTTCGAGTACATCGTCTTTAAGGGCGTAAATGACAGCATGCAGCATGCCAAGGCCATCATCAAACTGGTGAAGGGACTTGACTGCCGCTTCAACCTGATTCGTTTCCACCAGATTCCAGACATCCCTCTGCAGGGTGTGGATGATGAGAAGATGGAGCAGTTCCGTGATTACCTTACCCAGCATGGTGTCTTCACCACCATCCGTGCCAGCCGCGGCCAGGACATCTACGCCGCCTGCGGTCTGCTCAGCACCTCGAAGAAAATCGGAGAAATCCGTGAGCACGAGGATGAGGAGAAGATGAAGAAGTAAGGAAAGGAGGGGAAAATGGTACAAATGGATACAAAAAATGAAAGAAAAGAAAAGGAAAGAACGAAAAGGTCTGAGACAGGTAAATTCTTCTATGATTTAAGCAAAGCGTCTTTCTCTATCACTTTTCTCGGTAGCTTGGCATCAATGTTTAAAGATGGAACGCCAACAGTATCAATGCTCATTGGAGCTACCATTGGCATTATACTATCTGTGGTATTTTTCATCGTTGGATATAAAATTTTTAAAAAATAGAAATTATGGATTTATTTACATTTACAATGACGATAAGTCTCATCATTGCTCTCAGCTTTTTGGCTTGGCTTTATACAAAACCAGGAAAGAAATGGTTAGAGAATCTTTAAATAAAAAATATGTTTTACATGGCTTTAGCAATGACATTTGTCATGGTAATTGCTCTCAGCTTTCTGGCTTGGCTTTATACAAAACCAGGAAAGAAATGGTTAGAGAATCTTTAAAGACTCTTCTTGCTGGCTGCCTCCTGTTATTCTTCCTGGCAAGCTGCAGCACAGGAGGGCGAAATGGGAAACTGCCCAAAAGCACGGGAATGCCTTACGAGGTAGTGCTTGAGGGAGATACCGACAGCATCGTAACCAAGATGCTGACGGAGGATGTGACAGGACTGCCCCAACCCGAACCACTCTGCCGACTGATTCAGGTGAAAAAGGGAAAGACCCGGGGAAACTATCTGCTCGTCAGAACCCGAATCGTCGTGAATATCGGAGAGCGGGATTTCTCCGTCACACTTCACCACGACGAGAATGCAGCGCCACAGAATATCATTCGCATAACCGCCCAATCGGCACAGCAGTTGCGGGAAAGGCTCAATGGCGAGAAACTCCGCCACATCGTGGATGAAGTGGAACTGAAACATCTGGCAGATATCATCTCCGGCAACCCCAGCAAACAAAACAAGGAGATGCAGGACGAAATCAAAAAGATGTTCGGAATCGACATGAAGATTCCGGCAACGATGAACGCCAGCAAAAAGGCGAAAGACTTCATCTGGATTTCGAACAACGCCAGTTCGGGGATGCAGAACCTGCTCGTGTTTAAAGTGAAGAATGAAGAACGAAGAATGAAGAATTCAAATGCTTTTCATGTAAATGACAAGGCTTTGATTGATAGCATTCTCCGAACCAATATGCCGGGTGAAACCGACAGCATGTATATGGTGATTCCTCATCTCTCAGAAAGAGGACTCTGGGAGATGAAAGGAGATGCCATGGGAGGGCCTTACGTAATGCATCGCATTCATAGGCAAACAAGCCAGGCAGCAAAGCAAGGCTATAACCTCTACATCATCGCCTTTGTCTATGCACCCGAAATGAAAAAGAAAATATTAATCAAGCAGCTCGAAGCTGCGATTTCTACTATAAAATAAAATTTCATGGACAACAAAAGAATCAAAGTGGCTATCACCCACGGCGATACCAACGGTATCGGATATGAACTCATTTTTAAGGCATTCAACGAACCGGAGATGCTGGAGTATTGCACCCCTATCATCTACGGCTCGCCAAAAGTGGCAGCCTACTATCGCAAGGCGATGAACCTGCCAGCCCAGTTCTCCATCATCCAGAAAGCTGAAGATGCTGAGGATGGAAGAATCAACCTCCTCGCTGCCGTAGAAGAGGAAGTGAAGGTGGATATGGGTATGCCTACTCCGGAATCAGGAGCAGCAGCAGTCAAGGCACTCGACCGTGCCATGACCGACTATCGCGACGGTCTCTACGATGTGCTCGTCACAGCCCCGGTAAGCAGTCAGAACATCAAGATTGAAGGCTACACCTTCGTGGATCACAAAGACTACATCGAAACCTGTCTGGGCGACGGCAGCCATGCCCTGAGCCTGCTCGTAGGCGACGACCTGCGCATTGCCTCCGTCACCGGCAAGACACCACTCACCCAGGTGGCCAAGTCAATCACCCAGGAAAGCATCGTGGAGAAAACCACCCTGCTCTGGCACACCCTGAAGCGCGACTTCCTCCTCACCAACCCACGCATCGCTGTACTCGCCCTCAACCCAAGCATCAACGAGGAACAGAGCTGCGGCACCGAGGAGCGCAACATCATCATCCCAGCCATCGATGCACTCGCCGAGAAGGGCATCCAGGCATTCGGTCCTTACCCAGCCGACGATTTCTTCGGCAACGGATACTACAACGAGTTCGATGGCGTCATGGCGATGTACCACGACCAGGCAGCCGTACCATTCCACTCCCTCTTCAACGAAGATGGCGTGCTCTATACCGCCGGTCTCCCTATCATCCATACAGCAGCCAACACCACCCCATGCTACTATATGGCAGGCTACAACGAGGCAGATGCCATCTCGTTCCGCCACGCCATCTTCCTGGCACTCGATGCCTTCCGCCATCGTGAAACCAGCGAAGAGGCTTACCTGAACCCGCTGCCAAAGCTCTACCACGAGAAACGTGACGAGAGCGAGAAGGTTCGCTTCTCCATCCCAAAGAAGCACGTTCCTTCCCCATTCCCTCCAAAGGGCGGAAACAAGCAGAACGGCACCAAGGGAAACAACGAGCAGAATGCCCCTAAGGGAAACAACGGCAACAACAATGGTGGCAACAATGGTAATGCCAACAACAATGCCAACAACAACGCCCCTCAGCCTGCCCAGCAGACTGATAAAAAGTTGACACAGCAGCCTAATCCTGCCGAAAAACAGGCGCAGCCAGCTCCTCAGAAGCCAGCAGAACAGCCTGCTCCACAACCAGCAGAATAGGCTCGAAATACGTAGAGAATAGGAGAAATATCACATTTTCACCTATTTTCTACCTTATTATACCCACTTTTTGGGCAAAAAAGGCAGTTAATTCAAAAAAAATGTGTAATTTTGGCAGCTAAATGGATAATTCTGAACTACAGAAAATAAAACAACGCTACAATATCGTCGGAAATAGCGACGGATTGAACCGTGCTCTCGATGTCGCCCTACAAGTGGCACCGACCGACCTTTCCGTGCTTATCATCGGAGAGAGCGGTGTGGGTAAGGAAATCATCCCACGAGTCATTCACGATAACTCGCCGAGAAGACGCGAAAGATATTTCGCCATCAACTGCGGCAGTATCCCAGAGGGTACCATCGACAGCGAACTCTTCGGTCATGAGAAAGGTTCCTTCACCGGAGCCATCGGCGAAAGCGAAGGATATTTCGGCATCGCCAACAAGGGTACCATCTTCCTCGACGAGGTGGGTGAACTGCCGATACAGACGCAGGCCCGGCTGCTGCGTGTGCTCGAAACGGGTGAATACATCCGTGTGGGCGGCACCGAAATCAGAAAGACTGATGTGAGAATTGTGGCAGCCACCAACGTGAACATGCGCAAGGCTGTGAGCGAGGGAAAATTCCGCGAAGACCTCTACTATCGCTTGAATACCATCCCTATCCAGATGCCTCCGCTGCGTGAACGTGGCAACGACATCCTCCTGCTCTTCCGCCTCTTTGCAATGCAGATGGCTGAGAAATATCGATTGCCTAAGATTTCACTCACCGAGGATGCCAAGGCGCTCATGCTGAAATATAAGTGGCCAGGCAACGTGCGACAGCTCAAAAACATCACCGAACAGATGTCGGTGCTGAGCCGGGAAAGGGAAATCAATCTCGAAACCCTCTCGCAGTTCATCCCAAGAGATGAGGAAACTACCCAGCTCGCCACCATTCCACAAGCCGGAAACGAGCAGCATAGCTACGAAAGCGAGCGCGAGATGCTCTACAAGATTCTCTACGAACTCAGGGGCAACGTGAGCGATCTGCGAAGGGAGATGAAATCGCTGCGCGACCAGCTAGATGAAGCTCGCGGTCTCAGCGGTGCCAATGGTTTCAGCCATCCGCAAAACATCTCGGGCATGCCTCCAGCCACGGTTTCAGGCGTACCATCGGTTTCAGGAATGCCAACACCGGTTTCGGGAATCACATCCCCATCGGTTTCGGGAATGCCTGAACCTCACTACCCTTCCGATTTCGGCAATCTGCAGGAAGGCAGAATCTATGCCGAACCAAGACGGGATGCCGAGGATATCGAGGCAGAGGAAATCAAGGACATGGAGAATGAGAATGAGAGCGAGAACGAATCGCTCAACCTCAATGAACTGAGCCGACAGATGATAGAGCGCGCCCTGGAACGCAACAACGGCAACCGGAAGAAGGCGGCCGAGGAACTGGGCATCTCAGACAGAACGCTCTACAGAAGAATTAAAAAATACAATTTATGAAGTATCTACGCGCGTACATATATATAATAGGCATCGTCCTGGTGATGGGTGTCACAGCAGCCTGCTCCGTGAGCTACAAGTTCAACGGTGCCAGCATCGACTACACCAAGACCAAGACCATCCAGTTGGCCGACTTCCCTATCCGCAGCTCCTATGTATGGGGGCCGATGGGTCCGATGTTCAACAACGAACTGAAGGATAAGTTTGCCAGCAACACCCAGCTCCGCCAGGTGAGCCGCAATGGCGACCTGAAGATAGAGGGCGAGATTACCCAATACTCACAGCGCAACAAGTCGGTGAGTGCCGAGGGATATTCAGCCCAGACCGAGCTGAGCATCACGGTGAACGTACGCTTCACCAACACCAAGAACCACAACGAGGATTTCGAGCGCCAGTTCACCTCTGCCAAGACCTACGATACCACCCAGAGCCTCGCCTCGGTGCAGGAAGAGTTGGTAACGCAGATGGTAAAAGACCTGGTTGACCAGATCTTCAACGCCACCGTGGCAAACTGGTAAAGAAAGTTTAGAGTTAATAGTTTATAGTTTAAAGTTAATAGTATCGTGGAACTAAACAGATTGATACAACATCCTGAGGAAATGAACCGGGAGACGCTCTATGATTTGCGCGCCCTCCTGGCCCTCTATCCGTACTATCAGACAGCTCGCCTTCTGATGTTGCAGAACCTGTACCTGCTCCACGACCCGAGCTTCGACGAGGAACTGCGGCGTGCCGCCATCTACATCTCCGACCGCAAGGTCATCTTCCAGATGGTAGAGGCAGCCCACTATCAGCTCAAGAGCCAGAACTCAAACCGCCACGAAGCTGTGGAAGGCAAGCCGAAGAGCGACCGCACCAGCAGTCTCATCGACCACTTCCTCCACTCCATCCCTACCGAAGCAGAGGAAAGGGAGAAGGAACCGGAAGAGAAGCGCAAGCCTACCCCTGCCGATGCCGCCGTTGACTACGTGGCCTATCTGATGGAGACAGAGACGGAAACCGAGCACGAGCAGCCATCAAGAACCATCGCCCTCATCGACGACTTCATAGAAGAAGGCGGATTCAAGCTCCACAAGGATAAGGAGGAGGAGGATCAGGAGAGCGAGATGATGGAGAAGAAGGAAGAAAAGGAGGAAAAGGAAGAGATGGAGGAGAAGAAGGAAACTGCAGAAGCAGATTCTTCCGAAACCCAAGCTGCCTCTGAAAGCGGTGGTGTCTTTACGGAGACCCTTGCCCGAATCTACATCAAGCAGGGCAAGTACGAGCGGGCCTATCAGATTATCGACCGCCTGTACAAGCAGCATCCACAGAAGAGTGCGTTCTATGTAGACCAGCTCCGCTTCCTCGAAAAACTGATGCTCAATGAGAAAAAGAAGAAATAGAACTTGCATTCAGTAATCTGAAAAAGAAAAGAAAATAAATAATAATAATAAAACTAGTTTTAAAAAAATGATTTACACATTATTTGTAGTATTGATTGTCCTGGTATCCATCTTGATGGTACTCATCGTCTTGATTCAGGAGTCAAAGGGAGGTGGATTGGCATCTAACTTCTCATCAACCAACTCTATCATGGGTGTTCGCAAGACCACCGACGTAGTAGAGAAGATCACATGGACCCTTGCTGGTCTGATGGTAGTAATCAGCGTAGCTTGCGCTTACGTAGCTCCACAGGCTGTGGGCGAGAGCAGCGTTATGGAGGGTGCAACCCAGGAGCAGACCGCTCTTCCTGCTATGCCAGGTGCCAGCAAGGATGCAGCAGCCGGTGCTCAGAAGGCAGCTCCAGCAGCAGCCGGTGCAGAGAAAGCAGCCCCTGCAGCAGCAGAAAAGGCAGCTCCTGTAGTGCCAAGCAGCCCTGCAAAATAAAAAAAATGTAAAAAAGTACGGAAATATTTGGTGGAACCAAATTTTTTCCGTACCTTTGCACTCGCTTAAAAAATGGTGGACGTAGTTCAGTTGGTTAGAGCGTCAGATTGTGGTTCTGAATGTCGTGGGTTCGAGTCCCACCTTCCACCCACATTTCTTTAAGCAAACATAAAAATCAAATGGTGGACGTAGTTCAGTTGGTTAGAGCGTCAGATTGTGGTTCTGAATGTCGTGGGTTCGAGTCCCACCTTCCACCCT
>ERZ1031095.517-NODE-517-length-13025-cov-6.362375_pt1 | contig 13025 bp, 12 predicted proteins | sample MGYA00517108_ERZ1031095 | MGnify/ENA primary metagenome ERZ1031095 (study PRJEB33719, sample SAMN04261275) | wastewater metagenome | biome: rural village; feature: human; material: feces | host: Homo sapiens | place: El Salvador | collected 2013-01-07 ... | reverse complement strand
CCGCTATCACCAGAAAAATCTTCACCTGTCGTATTCTATCGGTCCAAATCACTATTCGTTAGCAGACCATTTATCTCTTACCAACTCATAACCCATAGCTTGATTGCCCATATATACCATAGGGTAATAGCGGATAAATAATGGGCTCAAACACATAGTATATGCCCCAACATTACGATAATAAATACGATCACCCACTGACAGCAGAGGTTTACCTATCAATGTGAACAACCTATCATATTCCAAGCAAGTACATCCACTAACAATTTGTTCCGCAACTACATTATTGTCACTCGTATAAATCACCTCACTTAAATATGATTTCTTCTTAAAGAATGGGTCTATATCATTTCTGCTACCATCTGTTGTTGCAAACCATAGATTCTCCTCCGTATGCTTAACATCAATCACTTCTGACAAAAATGCGAAACAAGAAGCCACCAATGCATTTCCTGGTTCTATCGCGACACATAAGTCATGAAGCTTATAACTTGAAAGAACCTCATAAAAAACATCACTATATTCTTGATAAGTAGGCTTATTGGGGAAAATTCCAAAATAACCTCCACCCACATCTAAATAGTCGAGTTTCAACCCATACTTTCGAATAGTTTGACAAGCGAAGGCTAAGGAAGCTTTATAAAAGCGAACACTACGACTATGAGAAGTACGATGAATATGCAACCCTGCCAAACGAACATTTGGCAAATTTTCTATGAATCTTACTGCATCCGCAAACTCGTTGGTTTCATCAGAGAACCCAAATCGACTATTGTCATTTTCACCATCCGAATCTTCAGGAGATAGATGTGAAATATTCACGTTCAAACGAAGCCCTACATTATAGTTATCTCTTGCAGGAAGTTCTCTTAGCCATGCCAGTTCACGTTTGGTTTCAATATTTACAATCGCATGGTTTTCCACAGCCTCAAGAAAAGTTTCCTTACTCTTCATAGGCCCATTATAGATTATGCGAGATTTCTCAAATCCACATTTTATAGCCAAATCATACTCATCGGCCGATACCACCTCTGCATAAACACCTAGTTTACGAGCTTGGTTCATACACGCAGGCAAAGAGTTTGTCTTAACAGAATAACCGACTATACATTTGTTGAAATGAGAATTCAAAGCCTGTCGGAATCCATTTACACTCCTTTCCAATTCTATTGGATCAAAAATAAAACAAGGAGTTTCTAATTCTTCAAACATCATATTATTTAGTTATGTCCATTAAAATCTTCCATTGTTACATCATTTACCGAATTGATGCCTTCTCTAAACAGCACCTTTTTGATTGTGATGAAAATCACCTTTAAGTCTGTAGTCAAAGATACATGATCTACGTACCAGACATCCAGTTTGAATTTTTCTGTCCAAGAGATAGCATTACGGCCATGACACTGCGCCCATCCGCTTATGCCGGGCCTAACCTCATGACGGCGCATTTGCTCTTTGCTGTAAAGCGGCAAGTATTGCACCAACAGCGGCCGAGGTCCAATCAACGCCATGTCGCCCTTCAACACATTTATCAACTGAGGCAACTCGTCGATGGAAGTAGAGCGGACAAACTTGCCTACCTTGGTCAACCTGTCGGCGTCGGGCAACAGATTACCTTTGGCATCCCTCTCGTCCGTCATGCTCTTAAACTTGATTACCTTGATGATTTTGCCGTTCTTTCCCGGTCGCTCCTGCGTAAAGAACGCCCCCGCACCCTTGTTGGCGAAATGCAACCACACCGTCACCACTATCAAGATGGGACTGATGCACACCAGAGCAACAAGGGAAATCCAAAAGTCAAAGAATCTCTTAAAAAAATGTCTATACATATTTTAGTCTTTTATAGATTACAGCACAAGATAGTTTGCTGATTACAACACATGGCAATCTGCTACTATTACAGAAGTGTAATAGCTGCATACGCCCTCGTGATCTCAGGCACGCCGAGGCCACACGTTCTCAAAAAATAAAATCCATGGTTAGTACCCCATTGCAGTATCGCCCTGCACTCAGCCGCCACTCGGATGAGGTAAAAAAGTCATTGCTTGCTCGTACCTGCCGGGCACGAACCGACGGGCAGGGAGGCGAGATAAGATGCAAGGGCAGTGTCGTCCTAAAAGTGAAGACACCCTTGCCCCTTATCTTGTCAGCATCCCTCGTCAGTCTTCCTTTTTTCCGGCTATTCTATAGGAAAAAGAATGACTGATTCTGAAATATTCAAAACCATATTGTTCAATTTGTGGACAACTGATTTGAGCACCATTTTCTCCAGCCTCTTCTGCTTCCATCAAACGATTTCGGTTGAAAGCATTTACCGTATAATTATTCGAAGGCTTGATAAGGTATGCCATCAAACATACTTTTCGTTTTTTCTTACCAACAAAAGAAGCTATTGACGGCACATTATTCATTGTCTCCAAACTTTGATAAAGTTGAAGTTCTACTTTTTGATACTTGCCTTTCGGGAAAACTACAATCTCCGTCCCATCTTTTTTCTTCTTGGTTATAGGACGAGAAAGGTTCTCTATTCCCCCAATAGAGCTTGTAACCTCACATAAAAGTATAAGGTTATCAGTATCAACATCTGTCATGACGAAATCGCACCTGCGATTTCCGTCTGCAATCTTTGTACCAGCAAATTTACCAATGTAAGTATCATAATTAATGACGCTCAAGGAGTAAGGATTATCGCAAAAGGACGCATATCCAGTCTTGTAATCAACCACAAATTGAGTATCATCTTCTGTAAGATCAAACTCTCTGCTAGTCGTCCGTATTTCATCACAAGGACATCTTCTCCCTACACTATAATAGGTAGGGAGGTCATTCTCCAAAAGATTTTTCATTTTGCAAAGACTTTAATTCCTGATACTTATCATATATAAAGTTGATATCCTCCGAAAGCCTGTCGGTATTGACATAATGCATATTCTTCACCTTAAGGCAATGCACTCTTCCATTCTCTATCTGATACACAGACAAATCATCATACGCAACATGCGCCCCCTGAATGGTGGTACCACAGTCATGTGCCTTCATCAACAGATTGAGAGAATTGGCTATGTACGGACTGTGCGTAGCAAGAACAAGACCGATTTGCCGGTCATCAACCTTTGCATAAAAAGCCAATCGAACCAACTCATTGAGCAACTGAATCTGAGAGGTCGGGTCAAGGCTTAGCTCTGGCTCTTCAATATGAATATGCACATAACGTGGCATATCTGCCAATTCCATCTCCGGTCTGTACTGCATTGTCAGATTCTTCTCAAAAAGAAGATCTATTATACTTCGTTTCTGAGCCAATTTGAAATCAAAGGCCTGAGCATAGTAATTTACCATAGCGACCAAAGGAGCCGTAGTCTGAATACCCGAAGAAGCATGACGAAGTTCAAAAGGCGAATAATCCTCGCTTTTAGGCTTTAGGATAAACTTCTTTTGGTTATTACCCCCACGCTCCACAAACATATCCAACCCGATATAATTGAGGTCAAAATGTTTGATTGCATCAGTGGCACTATCAAACTCAGTATACGTCTCGTTAAAATAGAATCCCAGATTAGCATTCTTAGCCAATGCCCCTTGACTCGACAAAGGAGCAATCGCACTACGCGACTCCGTCACCCACACTTCCTTAAAGAAACACAAATCTCCATTAGGAATTGTTGCATTATATGATAGTTTTCCATTAGAATAAGTAACGGAATAGACAGTATCATTAATGGCTACCGAATAATGAATATAGGTTTCAGCAGAAACCAAGACATTCATATTATCTCGCAACAAATCTTTGAATTTAAAGGAAATAACAGAGTCTTTTATATGTGAATTTTGCAAATAAGCCTTGATAGAAAGTCTCTTAAAGATATATCGCATGAGCACAAGCGTCTTCATGAGAGTACTTTTACCGCTTGCAGAATTACCAATAAATACAGTCAAGGGACTAATCTCAACAACGCCAGTATCATCGAGAGCTCCAAGTTTTCTTATGTTCAATGTTTCTTTTAGCATAACCTTACCTTTTTTATTTTAGAATTATCCTGCAAATGTACAACTATTATTTCAGAAGTCCAAACTTTTGTGGGGATTTAACATAAAGCAGTCCTGTTAACTGCAAATGTCAAACTCACCTTTCGTGAATTATCTGGCGATAGAAGTCGAGGAGACATTGCTTAACGTAGCCTTGCTCGTACCTGCTTGCCACAAGTCGACGGGCATGGGAGGCGAGATAAGATGCGAGGGCAGCGTCGTCTACGATAAAACAATCATTGTGTTAAGAACACAAAATCGAGGATATTTACTTCAATATCTTTCTGTATAAGTCGCCTACCAAGGGCCACATCACTTTAAAATCATACCAATTTAAAACCCGACGACGGCCATTTCTTCCTAGTCGCTGGCGCAAACTGGAGTCAAGCATCCTTTCCATCCCCTTGCAAATGCCCTCTGCGGAAAGCTCAATATACTCACCTGTTTCATGTTCCACGATGGCATCAACACAACCGTGCGCCCGACTATCTAGCACAGGTTTCTCCATGGCAGAGGCTTCTATCACACACATTCCAAATCCCTCACGATGAGAAGGGAAAACGAACACATCAAGCAGAGAATAATAATAAGGAATCACATCCTTATCAACGTTTCCAGTAACAAGAACATCCGGATCGTTTCTCATCTGCCTTTTTTTAGCCTCCGACACACCATCCCGAATATCAAAATCTCCAATGAGCAGAAGCTTTGCGGATATATCAGAATGCTTACCCTTGAAATACTCAAAAGCATCCACAAGCTCAGGAATACCTTTATCATTGCAAATTCTTCCACAGAAGCCAAAAACTACATCCGCATGCGTAAGCCCATTTTTTTCTTTCAGAGTCAAAAGTTTTTCCCTATCTATCAAGGCTGGGTTAAATATATTCTGAGCATCAATACCCCCGCAAGTTCCATGTCCTATGACATATTGCTTTACGGCTCCATTCAACCCATCTGCGACGGCTAGCCTTGACAAAGAATGGCTGACGTTAACTACACTTGTGGCTAGCAACGCAACAAACTTTTCCTCCGTTTTGAATATCTTTCTTTTCAAGCCTCGCATAGTCGTATAAATGACTCCGTGCCTATAGTATACGCGGTTCTTCACTCCACACATCCTAGCCGCAATCATGGCACACAAGGCTCCTACAGGAGTATGCCCAAACACCGCATCTGCCTTTTCTGTCCGAATCAAAGAGCAAAGAGCCTTCACTGCTTTTGCTATGGCGTTTGGAGAAACACTCCGAGGAATGCAAAGTGGAACAAATTTTACACCGTTGCGTCGACAAAAAGCGTCAACCAGAGGTGAGTCGCTCGAAACGACAATGATTTCATATCCCTGATTGACGAGATACTCAAACTGCCCGTCGAAGAAACTTTCGGCGGTACCAAATATAGAGAAGACATGAATAAGTTTCATTTTTCAAAAAAACGTTTCAACATTATGCTGCTTTGTTATGGGGAAATACTCTATCAATAACATGAATAGCTTCTTTCGTCAACCAGCGATTTATTGGCTGGCAAATATAAATACGCCCCTTATCTATCAATATGCAGCAAGCGTAAAAAGACAACACATAAGCCATCATGCCTAAACAGGCACCGACAGATTCCAGTTCTCTTGTCATCCATTTCAATGGTTCAAAGAATAAATGACCTCCGAAAGGACTCATGTGAATAATATAAACAGCAAGCACAGACGACGCTATTCTGTTTATTGTTTTTGACTGCAATTTCCAAGTTCTCGCCCAATTGAACAAAAGCACACTGGCAACCATCACGGATGGACAATTATAACGCATTGAGAACAAGATTGCAAAAGGAGGGAATAGAACCTTTGCTGTATGCCCTACCAACATCAGCAGGCAGAAAGCTAACCATTTTGCCCCCCCATATTGACTTTGGTAACAGTTGACAAATACATTCCAAGGTAATAAATCACAAAGAAATGTATTGCGCAATATCCATCTATCGTCACCTCGGGTGCCTGATGCATATATCCCACATAGATATCCATCACTAAGAGAGCCAATAAGGAACAGAACCTTTGGCGAGCATCCATATTATCAAAAGCCACATTGAGCAAAGGGGCAAACAAGAACAAGGCGAAATAAGCAACAATAAACCAATAGCCAGACCCAGTCAATGCAAAAACGGTGTTCTTACCGACATCCATGATAGTTCCATCTAGGCAAATCCAAGAAAGCGTCGTAAGCACCAACATCCAAAACGCACATTGCGTGTAAAGATTGAAAAACGATTTCCAAGACTGGCGAATACGGAAGTAGCCACTTATCATCACGAAGCAGTTCACTGCCGCTATACTCATACACATCAGCAACACGCGCAAATCATTATCGAAGCTAAAGTCTGCCCCATGCAATTGTGGATAGCAATTTTGCAACACATGGTTAGTCACGACACCCAGCATACAAAGTATCCTGAGCAATTCAAAATTAGATTGCCTTACTTTAGTTGTCATACTTTTCCTTGTTAATAATTCTTGGTTTTGGCAACACTACCGTGGCATAATCAGGAACATCCTCCAGCACTATACAGTTGGCACCCACATGCACGTAACTGCCTATCTTCACATTGGGCAAAACTTTGACACCTGCTCCCAATTCCACATAGTCCCCTATCACAACTCCACCTCCGGCAATAGTAACCTGATGGTAGATAGTACAGCCCTTGCCTATACGTACATCACCGCCTACGATAATGCCATTAGGACCATGAGGCAAATTGGGGGGGTAATCCAACGCATACCTTTATTATAGGATGTTCCAAAGGAACAATTATGCTTGCAGTCCACTCGCTTTATCCAAAGCAGGTAATATGCCTTGAGAAGAGGGTTGACTTTGGCTTGAGGATTAGCTACTATAAATTGTCTGCGCCAATATTTCTCGGCATCAAACCCAGACAGCCAAGCTATTACCCTACGAGTAATCCATGGCAGATGCTTGCCGCCATCTGACGTATCAGTCAGACGCTGCAATATTTTTCTAATCATATTAAGTACTTTATGTGTTAACGTATGACCATCCGAGATAGCCACGAGGTGATTTTGGGCACCGCATTAAATGCCGTGAAAAGAATGCGTAGTTGAGGATTTAATATGGGCGATTTTTTCAAGATTTTCCAGCTTTGTCTATAGCGGCTCAAGACCATGTCTCGTTGTTCTGGCATCAAAAGTGCATTTGCATAAGTCAAGAGCAAAGACTTGCATAGTTGTCTGTGGCTGCACGCTTCCATCACCTTATCTTCAGCATCCACAAAGAAAGCTATTCGCTCATCGTAAGCCTCTACAAAACTGAGGTTGGGCTTTTTCATGTGCTGCGCCATTTGGCTTGCATCATTCTGCGTATAATAGTAATAAGGTCTTGTGGTGACCACGATCTTGTTGGCAGCATAATACCATCGCCACGTTACAAGGTCATCCTCGAAATACCGTCCCTCAGGTATTCGGATACTTTTCAGAATGTCGGCTTTTATCAGTTTCCCCCACACAATGATTTTTGCCACATCTGCGACAAAGATCTCTCGTGAAGTGTATGTACATACAGTTTCCCCACCTTCAAATGCAGGAAAATCCTTGGATTTGCCCCGTACATAGTTGCATTGCACGATATCAGCACCTTGTTCCAAGGCTATGGTAAGCAAATCTTTAATGTAGTCGCTATGCAAGAAGTCGTCACCATCAAGAAAAGAGATATATTCACCCTCAGCTATGTCAACGGCTGCGTTTCGAGCAGCAGCCACCCCAGCATTAACCTTGTGTATCACCTTTATCCTGGCATCTCGCCTGGAATAGTCATCAGCAATCTCCCCACAACGGTCTGGCGACCCATCATCCACGAGTATAAGTTCCCAATTCGGGTATGACTGGTGCAAGATGCTCTCGATGCAGTTGGGCAGATACTGCTCAACCTTATAGCATGGAACGATAATTGACACCAGTGGTTCATGCTTGTTTTCGATCATTGTTCTATCTTTTTTAGAAATTTGGCAGGATTGCCACCCCATATTTCATTCGCTGGTACACTTTTGGTAACTACAGAACCGGCAGCAACAACAGCTTGTTCGCCTATAGAAACACCCTTAAGAATAATAGAATGTCCTCCTATAAATGAACGGCGACCAATTCTTACAGGCATTCCCTTCACGTTCGTATTCCCATTCAATCTATATTCGGCTATTGTGGAGTGGAAATCCGTATCATATATTTTGCATCCTGCGCCTATTACTGCATCATCTTCCACAATAATCTCATGGGCAGCGTAAAAGGCAGTATTGGAAATGCCCACACGATTTCCTATAATCAGTTTGCCACCTTTCGTAACACAGAAAACTGTCTTATTCTGACCACCTATAGGATTAGCTACCAAATGAGAATTTATACTTACATCCTTACCAATTTTCATTGTCCCCCCATATCTTCGGTAAAGAATAGTTCCACAAGAACGAAAGCCTTTCCCATAGCTTATACCTGATAAGATCATCACCAACTTATTTATAGCATTGCTAACAAGTGACAACACCCCTCGTTCAACTCTATAGACAATATTCATCATTTATTCCTCTTTCTGGACAACAACGTTCCAGTTTGGTAACGCTTGATTTGATTACAAACTTTTTTATAATAGCAGAAAATTTTTGATTCAAAGAAAGCATGACGCAATTTGAATGCAGCCTCGTCTCTTGCAGGTATTGAGTCTGGACGTCGGAAAGCCTTCTCGTATTTTTGGTCAATAATATGAAAAAGGAACTCCGCCAAACCATTCTCTGTACTCTGAGAAAGCAAAGGACTGGCATTGCGCATCTTCAAATACAACTCATCATCATCATCTATCAGTCTTACCCTTTCCACGACCTCATCAAGAGTATTAAAGTCGTGAGCATTGATAAATGATGCAGGATTAAAATCTTTCGCCACATTAGGATCTCCCCAATAGATAGGAACAGCTCCCGCAGCAAAAGCCTCCATCAATTTCTCTGTGCAATAACCATCATAACTAGTATTCTCAAAGGCAATCGCAAACTTATACTTCGACTGGAACAACTTTTTGTTCGCAATCGCTCCTCCTATGTTGTTACGATACCGTCCTCCAGAAGCAACTTTCTTATAAGCAGAGAGTTTATCAAAGAAGACGGATCGGACATCATCAGCAGAGCAGTTTGACACCACAAAGCTGCAAAATCCTTTTTTTGCTTTCAAATCGTCTTTTTTGAACAGGGGGCGGTACAACAAGGCGTCATATTCCTTTTTATACTGAAAAATATTATAAAGAGGAATGCGCAGATACCGGTCTCCCAAAGAGAGCCGATCAAAAGCAATGGCATAATCACACTCATTGAAATTTGGAGTATAGCATTCCCCTGTAAAGAATATGCGAATACAATTATACTTGAGATGCTCATATCCGAACCCTGAATAGAACAAGTAGTCGGGTATTTCAGAGATCTCTACATCATACTTCCGCTGCAAGGCAGCAAGAAAATCATTTGAATGCTTGTTGAACCCAGAATAGAAATCAACAAAATTTATCTTAACATGTCGTTTCATGAATATACAGTGAAATCACAAAAATTACCATCAATTTATTAACGTACAATTCTCAATTTACTTTTTAAAACACAAATAATCTTCTCAAAATTTTCATTGTGTTTCCAACATAAGTAATACATAAGAATGAAAACAAGCAAAAACACAACAGGCTTCACAAAAAACACCTGAAATCCAAATGAAGTATAATCTTTTGTGTTTATGTCAAATACCCAAATAACAACAAAAGTAAATATGCAAAAGATGATACGTAGAATGTAAGATCTAAAATAAGATACTATATTTCCACTAAACTTATAACGATACAATAACGCCGTATCTACAAGAGTATAACATAACAATCTGACAATTATGCTAGCCCAAAACACGCCAAGCAAACCGAAATATTTAGCAAGAATAATAGACAAAGCAACATTCATCAAAGCAGCTATAAAAGGATAGAACCTAGCTTTTTTAAATATTCCCATAGCAACTCTAAAAGTTGATGGCATCGTATTAATCGTAAAAACATAAAAAGACAAGACTATCGTGAAAACAAATGAATTAGAAAGGACATACTTAGCCCCAAGCCATATTGTTATGAAATCATTGAGGAACACACACAACCCAATACTAACAAAACTTAAGACAGTAAACATAAGAAAATCCAATTGACGAAATATTTTTTCATTGTCCTGATTTGAAGCCTTTACATTATAATTACCAACGCTTGCCATCAATCCAGACATACCTTGATTAAGCACAGTCGTTATGGAGTTTATAACCAACATATAATTTGAGCAGAATCCAACCAATGTGGTCTTTATAAACGTAGAAATAATTATATTATCTGTTCCATTTAAAACGACAGCACCAAATTTATAAAAAGCAATGGATTTAATGTTGCTAAAAATTCCCTTTCGTTCCTCCTTGGTAATGTCGTTATGAAGGTATCCTTGCAACCAACTGTATTTTTTATCAACATACTTTGTACAAACGACATTGTTCAGTAAAGTGCATCCTATCATCACCAACAAGAAAGCTATATAATCATGGGTTAGGAATAATATTGCTATCTGAAAAAGAATCTGGAAAGTATGCACCAACTGATATATAACCAAAACTACATAATTTTTCTGGTCTGCTATCAACAAGGATTTTTTATAACCATAAATATATGTACAAATTGTATTTAATAGGAAGAGAAAATATAATAAAGATAGTTCTTCTTGCACCTGAGGAACATCATTTACTATATAAGGCAAAAAAGGGATAACAAGAATGCCTATTACAAATATCGTACAAGCTATATAACAATAGGCTCGCCTATACAAATTCATTAGAGCACCAATCTTGACATAATCATTTTCTACTATAGGCTTATATAGACTATACATGATAGCACTTCCTATACCCAATTCCGTAAAATTTAATATTGTCAAAATATTAGCAAACAATCCATCTATTGAAAGATATTCAATACCTAAGAGCTTTAAGAATATTGATCTAGTTATAAAAGATAATAAAAATGCGAAGATTTGTAAGGCTGAACCTATTCCTACATTTTTTATCGAGTTTTTAGTGCGTGACTTATTATTCATAATTTAAAAAAACATTCGCAAGCGCCCAAATTACCATTTTTTATGAAAGTAAACTCAGCAACTTTGCGAACAGATAAAGCAATTTTCGACTATGACTTCTTAATAATATAATTATTAACTTGTTGTGCATTTTCACCCCCGTTTTCATGTTTACCCATTTCTTGAAAGGTTCATTCTTGTATAATGAGGCGGACAATTCCTCTGAGAACTGTCTGTAGGTACTATTCTTTGCTACCAACCTAATTGTATAACACAAGGTAGCCATCGCATCACACAAATATCCCTTTTCTCGTATCTTATCTTTACCAAACAAAGATGAGATTTTGGACAATCTTATATGAATAGAAAACATGGTGTCTGCCAGCCGCCCATTTTTGTAACGTTTATTAACTGATTGGGGATTGTCTAAATTTACATTATAAAGACAATTATCAATACATTCAACACGAGAAGAACTGGAAAAGTTAGTATAATTGAAAATACCATCCTCTCCATAGACACAATCCTCTTGGAAAAGATTCTTTATATAAGTTTTCCTATATAGCTTGTTACATGGAGAAGCCATCAAATAAGACCATTTCTGAAACAATTCAAACTCTCCTCTATAAGACATTCTTTCCACATGAGGAGTGCGGAGTAGAACACCCCTGCTATAGACATTAAAGCCAAACAACACAAAATCAACATCTTCATACATGTAACCCATTGCAGTCTCCACAGCAGTCAAAGAGAGACAATCATCACAATCCAAGAATTGAACGAATTCACCCTTACAAACTTTTAGTCCAAGATTTCGAGCACTTGCCTGACCTCCATTTGATTTATGGAACACCCTAACTCGCCTATCCTGCTTGAACGAGTTACATAAATCTAAAGAATTATCTGTAGAACCATCATCAATTAATATAATCTCTATATTTTTATATGATTGATTAATTGCACTATCTACAGCTTTATTCAACCATTTTTCTCCATTATATATTGGAACGATAATACTTACCAAACATCTATTTTTCATCATTGAGTACTACATTTATATAATCCATAGATTTTATCCTCAGATTATTAAGTTTCGCATTTACAACATTATAATCTATATCAGATTCATAGTTGAAATTTCCACTACCAATACGTCGATTATGCAAATCTAACAAATCAAGAATCGTTTCCAATCTACTATTAGCTATTGAATTCTTAATATATTTTATATAAAAAGATTTATTGAAATTTATAGCAAATGCTAAGCCATGAAACGAATTTGTGACAATAGAATCTGCATTCCCAAACAACCCTATCCATTGTTCTGGCGATATATCTTTGATGTTCAAAGCATCTCTCATTTTAAACAGACGTTGATTTATATATATTATCTCTAAATTTCGTCTTTTAGCCAACATTCTTGCAAAGTTTATTAACTCTTTGTCTTCTGACATTAGATACATCAATAGGTAATTTCCTTTAGGTACCATTGTGAAATCTGCCATTTTTTTCCAATGGTTACACGTAAGTAACAATGTTGGATCTAACACCAATGTAGCATCTTTTCCAGTAAGAAGACGAACAATGTCAACACCAGCCTTTTCACGAACCGAAATATGATAAAATCCCTTTATGAGTTCAGCATATTTGGATTCTTTTCCCTTTGGTATCCTAGTATAGCCAAAGCTTACAGCATAAGCATTGCGTTTGCTGCTATCTTCGACAAATGGAAGATAGTAAGTATAATCTCCTTCAGTACATGCTAAATTCCAGACTTGATCACTTCCGCTGAGGAATATGTCAAATTGCTCATTTAATTCTTTCAATTCCTCAGGTTGAAAATAAGTCTTGGTTGTCTCTATATATTTTTT
>ERZ1031095.515-NODE-515-length-13044-cov-6.140734_pt1 | contig 13044 bp, 14 predicted proteins | sample MGYA00517108_ERZ1031095 | MGnify/ENA primary metagenome ERZ1031095 (study PRJEB33719, sample SAMN04261275) | wastewater metagenome | biome: rural village; feature: human; material: feces | host: Homo sapiens | place: El Salvador | collected 2013-01-07 ... | reverse complement strand
ATGCCAAAGCATGCAAGAGAAGCTGCCAGTGGCAGGTTCTCTGTATACCAAAGTATGCAATAAAAACTGCCGGTGGCAGGTTATATGTATACAAAAGCATGCAAGAGAGCTGTCAGGTTTTCTGTATCTTGCTAATATAATCTACAAAGTATAGAATATAACAGATACATAAATATGAAGAGGTGAATAAATGGAAGATTTCAAAGAATACGCAACCTTCAAAACCACAAACAAAGACGGAGAAGCGCTAGAGCTTGCCGTGGTAGATGAATTTGATTTTGAAAACAAGCACTATGTGGTGGGCGCACTTATTGAGGGCGACACAATCAATGAGGAAGGACTTTATATATATAAGGCAAAAATCACAGATGATGATTTCACAGTGGAGAAAATTAAAAATCAGGTGGATTATCAGAAGATAGCCAGAGCCTATATGGAGCTGGAAGATAGTAATGATGGAGACAAGGACAATACCAGAAGCCAGTAACCTCTTAAGGTTTACTGTGCCGCTTACATGGATTTTGTCAAAGCTTCCAAATGCAAATCTCTTTATCATAGGCTGTGTCTCACCTGCCAGCTCTCTGGTAAGTGTCATAATGCTGGCTTTGTACATAAAGTCTGGCAGATGGAAGAAACAGCAGGATTAGTTATTCCTATCTCAGGGGCAGACCACTGAGGAAGGAGCAGTTTCCGTAGGAATCAAGAAATTCATGCTCTTTTCCTGTGTCAGCACCATTGTCGCGGATCAGGCTGTAGAACTCGTCTATACGCTTAGAGTACAGCGACAGTGCTTTCTGATAGAGATTTAGAAAGGATTCATTTGAGGACTCCTTAGTCCAGGGATGAATCCATTTTTTATGAGCAAAATTCATAGCGTCAGGCACAAACCTGTATCTGTCGCTTGGCAGCATGGCAGAGACAAATGGTCTGCCCAGAGCCAGTCCCTCGATAAAACGAACCAGAACCTTTTTCTGTCCGGATGGGTCATTGACAGCGCGGGTGCCAAGCTGCATCCAGCGTGTGGCACTTGCTATCTGCCTTTTGGATGCGCCAATACCCGGGTAGGTGTTGTTATAAGCGTAGCAGAGCATCTGGCTTATTACCCTGCGCTGCTTTCTGGACAGGGCAATTGTTGAGTTCTGGTGGAAGTGGGATGGTGACAAGCCCTTCTTGCAGGCGAGAAGCTCGCAGTCCAGCTCGGTCTCAAAATAGGCATGCTGTCCAAAGTATTCTGTATTTTTCTTTGGATGGGCAGGGTCATAGGAGGTAAAGGCGTAGACATAGGGATGGACAGTGCAGTCCAGTGTATAGTGTCCGATAAAGCCTGTTATGTAAGCATCAGCCACAGCCAGAAGCCTTGGTTTTCCAATAAACTGTTTCCTGCTTTCCAGTAAATATGCAAAAAATGCACCGGTGTCTGTGTCGTGGGCAAGGGCCCCCAGATTCTCCTTGTGGAGGAGGTAGGATGGGAGATAGTAGAAAAATACGTCCGGTCCCTGCAGACCCAGAGCGAAGGCACTGTGGTTGTGGTATAGGTTCTTTTTTATTCTCTTATCATTGATTTCTTTGTATGCGTCTATTCCAAATAAATAGTGAGTGGTAAATCCTGGCATGATTAGTCCTCCTTTGTATTGGTAAGTTATACATAGTATATAACATTTCCCAGTATACATGTAGTTTTTTTTGTTGTAAGATAGAAGCTGAGTGAGGCGTAAAACGATGAAAATTTCAATTAGATATAATGCAAAAAATAATGTTAACTTTTTAATATATGCTGGACTGGCAGCAGTTTTATGGATAATAGTAAGATATAACTGGTGGATTTTGTTAGGCTTTGCAGCCTTGTACTACCTGATAAAGTCCCTAGACATAGAGTTAAATGAAAAAATCCCATGGGTATGGGCTCTTATAATGTTTGCAGGAGGAGCGGCACTTACGGTCTACTCCATCCAGTATGTCCTGCTGGACGCAGAGGATTTTGTTAAGACCACGGATGATAAGTGGTTTTATAACTATCTGATAGCACTTGCCTTTTATTTTCTGGTGCAGGCCTTTGCTAAAAAGCCGGGACTTACCTGTATTATATCCCATATAACGCTTTTGTCCTTTGGCTTTATAGATTATTTTGTATACCAGTTCAGGGGAAATGAGATTACCTTTGCAGACCTTCGCTCAGCGGGAACAGGACTGAGTGTGGCGGGCAAGTATAAGTTTTCACTTGGGGATAAAGCCTGCTATGTGATTCTGGCAGGGATTCTCTTTGTGGCTCTGGTCAGAAAGTTAAAGCCGGAATTTAAAACTGTCTGGCAGATGAGGGTAATCACAGTGCTTTCCGCAATTGCATGTGTAATTATCGTGGCGGTAAACAGCGTGGACACAATCACGGAGACCTGGGAGATGAAGGGAACCTACAGAAATGGTTATCTGTTAAATTTTGCGCTGGGTGTGAGAGACAGCTTTGTGAGCGAACCGGAGGGCTACAGCCTGGATGTGATAAATGAGCTTGAGAGCCAGTACAGCAGTCAGGCCGCAAGCGCAGAGACCAGCAATACTAATGGGAAAAAGCCTACAATAATCACAATCATGAGTGAATCCTACGCAGACCTGTCTGTGGTGGGAAACTTTACTACCAATGCCACAGTCACACCGTTTTTTGATTCGCTTACAGAAAACACCATAAAGGGTCACGCCCTGTCATCGGTTTATGGAGCCAAGACCCCCAACTCCGAGTGGGAATATCTCACAGGAAACTCAATGGCTTTTTTGCCGGATGGGTCAGTGGTTTATCAGCAGTATATAGATGACAAGCCATCCTCTCTGGTGTCTACACTGTCAAATGATGGTTACACCTGTGTGGCAATGCACCCATACTATGAGACTGGCTGGAGCAGAAACGAAATTTATCCAACCATGGGCTTTGATGAAATGCACTTTATAGACGATTTTGATCAGACTAATATTCTCAGGGATTATATAACAGACCAGGAACTATTTGATAAGATTATAGACAGATATGAGTCAAAATCCGCAGATGAGGATTTGTTTATATTGGGCGTAACCATGCAGAACCATGGCGGCTATGCTGAGAGCTATGATAATTTCAATGAAGAAATCTACAAGATAGGCTACTCCTACACAGATGGAAACCAGTACCTGTCCTTACTCCATGAGAGCGATAAGGCATTAAGGAATCTGATAAGCTATTTTGAGAGTGTGGATGAGCCAGTGGAAATCGTATTTTTCGGAGACCATCAGCCGGGACTTAACTCTAAGTTCATAGAGCTGTTAAATGGAAAAGGTTTGTCCGGACTAACTGAGGATGAACTTGAAAATCTCTACACAGTGCCATTTTTCATCTGGACCAACTATGATACAACAGAGGAGACGGTGGATATCACAAGCCTAAACTTCCTCTCAACCATGACACTTGAGAGAGCAGGACTCAGCCTGCCGCCATACAATCAGTTTTTATCAGACCTGCAGGAGAAAATCCCTGCCATCAACTCAAGAGGCTGCTACTCCAAGAGCGCAGGAGGCTTTGTCCATCTGAATGAAGTCACAGGAGAAGAGGCAGAGTGGATAAACAAATATCAGATATTGCAGTACAATGATATGTTTGATGGGAAGGACAGGAGTACCCTGTTTTTCCCATATCCCAAATCATAAGCGGTACAATTAGCATATTAGAAAAGCAGGAGAAGTTGTAGGTACAGAAAAATGAAGTTAAGAGATTTGCTGAAATACAAGGACATAGTAATCCAATGCCACGACAACCCGGACGCAGATGCATTAGCCAGCGGCTACGCTGTCTTTAAGTATCTGGAGAGCAGGGGCAAAAAGCCAAGGCTTGTATATGGTGGAAGAAACGTTATCAGAAAAAGCAATCTGGTACTCATGATAAAGGAGCTTGAAATCCCGGTTGAGCATGTGGACAGGATAGATAAGCCAGAGCTTCTGGTTACAGTGGACTGCCAGTATGAGGCAGGAAATGTCACACGTTTTGATGCCTGGAATGTGGCGGTCATAGACCACCATATTCAGGCAGGACAGCTCCCTGAAAATTCAATCGTCAGGGAAAAGCTTGGCTCCTGCTCCACATTGGTCTGGAGCATGTTAATTGATGAGGGCTATGATTTAGCGGCAGACAGAAAGCTATCCACAGCCCTGTACTATGGCTTGTATACAGATACAGGCAGCCTGTCAGAGATATCCCAGCCTCTTGATAAGGAGCTCAGGGACAATGTGATATTTGATGATGTTATAATAGCCAGATTCAAAAATTGCAATATGTCGCTGGAGGAGCTTGAGCTGGCAGGAACAGCCCTTCTCAGAAGTGATTATATAGAGGAGCATAGATTTGCCATAGTCAAGGCAGGACCCTGTGACCCAAATGTGCTGGGTATAATAAGTGATTTGGTTTTAGAGGTGGATGCCATTGACATAGTAGCAGTATTCTGTGTTCTGCAAAATGGTGTGAAGCTGTCAGTGAGGAGCTGCGTCAGAGAGGTAAAAGCTAGTGAGATGGCAGAGAAGATATGCGAGGGCATAGGTTCCGGCGGAGGACATCTGAGAAAAGCAGGAGGCTTTATAAGTGTGGAGAGGCTGACCCCTATTTATGAGGATTTCTGTGTAGACAATAATATACAGCCGAGAATGGTCATAAGTGATGATGGCAGATATGAGAGACCATCTGATTCTGCAATCAAGACAATAATAGAGAAAAGAGCCCTGGATTATTTCAAGAACACCACCATTATCTACGGTAAGGACAAGATTCTTGAAAACCTCAGGATGGAAGAGTATACATCAAGGCTGGCTTCAATAGGCTATATACCTGCACTTGAGCTTGCAAATTCAGGAGAAATAATTAAAATCAGAACTATAGACGAGAACAGGGATATGGATGTGCTGGTGGATGAGGACACAATCCTTGTCGTATATGGAGGCTGGGAGATAGAGGAATATTCCCGCGAGGCTTTTGAAGAGAATTTCACAAGCTGCCCTGAGAGTGGGTACGAGAGCAGGGATTTGAGAGAGCATGTAATTGTGAGGGTTAATTCAACAGGAAAATCTATTGATTTATCAAACCATATGAAGGTATGTGTGCCAAAGAGCGGCCATAATGTAATGGCGGCAGAGGTTGAAAACAAGGTAAAGCTTTTTGCCAATAAGGACGACACGGTATATATATCTGGAAACAAAGGGGACATGATTATGAGCAGCGAAGGAAAAGTAAATATTATAAGTAAGGAAGAATTTAACAATGCCTTTGAGAAGGTGACAGGGAAAAATCCAGTAAAGGCAGTGATTTTTGATTTGGATGGCACACTTTTAGACACACTGGTGGACTTAAAAAATGCAGTGAACTATGCCCTTAGAACCATGGGCATGCCAGAGCGGACTCTGGATGAGGTGAGGCGTTTTGTGGGAAATGGAGTGAGACTTCTCATGATTCGCGCGGTGCCTGATGGAGAGGACAACCCTGAATTTGAGGAAACCTTTGATGTATTCAAAGAATACTATGGGGAGCATTGCACAGAAAACACAGGTGCTTATCAGGGTATAATCCCTCTGCTTGATGAGCTCAAGACTCGTGGCATAAAGATGGCAATTGTATCAAACAAGATTGATTTTGCAGTGAAGGAATTAAATGACCAGTATTTCAGCGGCTACACCTCTGCGGCTATAGGTGAGATGGAAAATGTAGCCAGAAAGCCAGCTCCGGATACAGCCCTAAAGGCTATGAGAGAGCTTGGCGTCACAGCAGATGAGTGTGTGTATGTGGGAGACTCTGATGTGGATATACAGACCGCTAAAAACGCCGGCATACCATGTATTTCCGTGACATGGGGCTTCAGGGACAGGGATTTCCTCATAGAAAACGGAGCAAGCTGTCTGATTGATAAACCGGAAGAATTGCTGAAATATGTATAGCATAAGTAAACATTAAACCGCCAATATGAGAAAGGGGAAGCCCATGCTGTCGGAAAGAGGTCTGGCTATTATTGAAAAATTAATAGAGAATAACCGCAAGCCCATAACAGCGCGGGCTTTAGCCATAAGCCTTGGGGTGTCAGAGAGAAGCGTCAAGACCTATATCAAGGAGGTGTCTGATTTCTGCGCAAAGAAGGGGCTGGTCTTAAACAGGAAGCCCGGCATTGGATTTGAGGCGGATTTTACGGAGGGGCAGATAGGTGAGTTACAGAAGCTGGTTGACAACAGGGATGTCTCCATGTCCAGACAGCAGCGGATAAACTATATCGCTTATATCCTGCTCAGCGGATGGGATACATATACAGTGGCACTTTTCTCTGAGGAGCTGTCTGTCAGCAGGAATGTCATAAATGAGGACATAAAGCATCTGGAATCAGAGCTTGAAGCCTTTAAAATATCTGTGACCAAGACAGCAGGACACGGAATATCCATATCCGGGGATGAGTTTTCAATCAGAAAAGCCCTGCGGCATATGTGCCGTTTTCCTGTTGAAAACAAGGTGGTTGAAGATTTTTATGATCACAGGATTTCCAGAGAGGAGAGCTCACTCTGGGCAAATAATTTCTCCAGAAAAAATTATGGGGATTCGGTGGATATTATACATTTCATAGAGGAAAAGTATCATATTTTGTATACAGATTATTCGGTGCAGATGCTGGCGGAGTATATGACGATACAATTGTACCGGATAAAGAATGGACATGTGCTGGGCAGTCATGTCAATGTGCATGAGCAGTCTGCGGATATGCATACGCAGGATGCTGTATATGACATCAGAGAGAATATCACAGCTGACATAGTGGAGAAAATAAGCAGGTTAACAGAATGCAAATTATCTCAGGGAGAAGCAGATTATATACAGATTTTGCTGCAATCCGCCACACTGCAGGATGGTGGGGCAGACTGCCAGATGGATGAGGAATCAGTGACGTTTGCCAATGAACTGCTTCAGTATCTGTCCCAGATTATGGGCATGAAGCTGGTGGAAAACGAACTCCTCAAGACCAGCATAGAGAGCTTTGTGCCATCATCCCTGACCAGGACAAGGTATGGAATAGAAGTTGCTAATCCGTTTTTGCAGGATATAACGGAGATGTACTCAGGCATATTTGCTACCTGTTTTACTCTCTCCCGTATCTATGAGAAGTATACCGGTAATATGCCATCCGACCATGAGATAGCATTTATTGCCCTGTTGGTGGGCGGAGCACTTCACAGGACGCCCCAGAGCATAAGTGCAATTCTGATAGGAACTGCGGGAATTGCGGCGGCAAACATAGTGGCGGCAAAGATTGAGAACAGGATTCCTAATATAGATATAGTCGCGATTTTGTCCTCTGAGAAGATTAACAGGCTGGATGAGTACGAGTATGACATAGTCCTGTCCATGATACCGGGGCAGGTAAGCGATGACAGGATAGTACAGATATCTCCTATAGTAAGCCAAAAGGATGAGAAGCTTATAAGGGACAAGTGCGCAGAGCTTCGGTCTGATTATGGTGTTGACAAGAACGAGTTTGGAAAGCTCATAGAGGCAGAAAATATTATTTTTATTGAGAAAAAGATAAGCAAGAAAGAACTTCTAAAAGAAGCCTGCGGAGGGCTTATAGATGGAGGATACGTAAGCAAGGGTTTTTTAAAGGATGTGCTTGAGAGAGAAAATGTGGAGTCCACAGCAATCGGAAGCGGTATTGCCATACCCCATGGCAAGGCAGAAAATGTAATCAGACCACAGATATGCGTGGTCAAGCTGGCAGAGCCTTTAAACTGGGGTAACATGAAGGTAGATGTGATATTCCTCCTAGCCCTTAATTTTGAAAATATGATAACTACAAAAGCTTTTTTCAGGGACTTTACCAGAGTGCTGAGCGAAGAAGAGTCGCTTAATGCCATAAGGGGAACCCGTGGAAGTAAAGAGCTGGAAGGAGTGCTGAAAGCAAAGCTGCACTGGATATGATGTATTAATTATTAATTGCACCATGTCTAGTGCAATTTTGCGTTTTGAGGTATATTGAAAAATTTTTTCCCACAAAGTAAAATTAAATCATCAAATAACGTTAATACTATTTCAGGAGGTAATTATTATGGTAAGCAAAACAATGGTAATCAAAGCAGAGGAAGGACTTCACATGAGACCAGCAGGAGTAATCGCAAGAGAGGCTGGCAAATTCGACGCAGATGTAACAATTGTTATGGGAGATAAGAGAATTAATGCAAAGAGTCTTGTAAACATCATTGCAGCCTGCATCAAGAAGGATGCAGAGATCACATTTGAGTGTGACGGACCAGACGAGGAAGCTGCACTTGCAAAAATGGAAGAGCTTGAAGCAGAGAACTTTGGTGATTAATTAAAGTTTAAAGATGAAAGGGTGTTCGCGATGTTTAAGGGTATAGCAGGTTCAGAAGGAATTGGAATAGGCGGGGTTGTCATAATTGAAGAGCATGAGGCTGTCATAGAGGATAAGACAATTACAGATGTAGATGCTGAGATTCAGAGAGTTCAGTCTGCAATCGAGAAATTTGTAAATGTCACAACAGAGATGGCAGATAAGATGGAAGCCACAGTTGGAGCCAAGGATGCAGATATTCTCCGTGGACACATCATGCTGCTTCGTGACCCGACAATTGAGGAGCAGATAGTTGCACTAATCAGAAGTGAAAAGGTAACAGCAGAGAAAGCCCTGGACCAGGTGCTTGAGCAGACAGCAGAGCTTTTTGCCCAGATACCGGATGAGCTTTTACAGCAGAGAGCTACTGATTTCAGAGACATAAAGACCCGTATAGTCAAGATTCTGCTTGGCATAGAGGAGCTTGATATATCAACGGTTCCGGCAGGCACAGTGCTGGTTGCCAAGGATTTGACTCCATCTATGACAGCAGGAATAGTACCGGAAAATATCGCAGGCGTGCTCACAGAAGTAGGCGGCAGGACATCCCATTCCGCAATACTTGCCAGAGCAATGGAAATTCCGGCAGTACTTAGTATTGAGGGGATTTGCTCTCAGGTAAAAAATGGAGATATGGTAGTGCTTGATGGTACAAGGGGCGAGGCAATCGTAAACCCGGATGAAGCAACCGTATCAGAATATGAGAAAAAGCTTGAGGAATACAGGAAAGAAAAAGAGCTTTTAAAGAAATACACAGGAAAGCCTACTGTATCAAAGGATGGCACAAAGGCAGAGCTGGTATGCAATATCGGAAAGCCAGAGGATGCAAAGAAGGCAGCAGAGTGTGACGGAGAGGGAATCGGACTTTTCCGTACAGAATTCCTCTTTATGGACAGAGACAGCCTTCCTACAGAGGAGGAGCAGTTTGAGGCTTACAAGTCTGCAGCAGAGACTATGGCAGGCAAGCCTGTGATTATCAGGACACTTGATATCGGAGGCGACAAGGAAATCCCTTATCTGGGACTTGAGAAAGAGGACAATCCTTTCCTTGGATTCAGGGCAATCAGATTCTGCCTGCAGAGGAAGGATATATATGAGACCCAGCTTAAAGCCTTAGTCAGAGCCAGTGCTTTTGGTAAAATCAAGGTGATGGTACCACTTGTGACAGGCCTTGATGAGCTGCGTCAGGTCAAGGCTATGATAGCTGACATCATGAAGGAATATGATGCAGCAGGAGTGGCATACAACAAAGACCTTGAGGTAGGTGTGATGATGGAGACACCGGCAGCCTGTCTCATGGCAGATGCACTTGCCAAGGAAGCAGCATTTTTCTCAATAGGTACAAATGACCTGACAGGATATACAATGGCTGTGGACAGAGGAAATGCCAAGGTGGCATACTTATATTCAACCTACAATCCGGCAGTGCTCCGTGCAATCAAGCGGATCATAGAGTGCGGCAAAAAGGAAGGCATCATGGTGGGTATGTGCGGAGAGGCAGCTGCGGATGAGAAGCTGATTCCACTCTTACTGGCATTCGGACTGGATGAATTTTCAGTCAGCGCCACAAGCGTCTTAAGGACTAGAAAGACTATATCAGAATGTGATATTAAGGAGTGTAGAGAACTTGCAGACAGAGTCATGAAATGTGTGACAGAAGAGGAAGTTCTTGCACAATTAACAAAATAGTGTAAGTTTTCCACAGTGAAATGTGGATAAGGTGGAAAAGTGGTACGAGAGTACCACTTTTTTGCGTTGTGAGGGGCAAAAATCTCATTGCGTAATTATTGTTAATATGCTTATAATGAATGTATAGGGAAGCCAGAATATTCTTATAAAATAGGAGTAATAAAGGATGGTAAGGAGGAATTCTTATGCCAGAAATGATATATAGTTTTAATGGAAAAGACATCACTATGAATGTGTGTATACAAATTAGGGATGTATTAAAGCTGTTGCAACAACATTTTCATATTAGTTTTGAGGAAGCTGCATTGAAATTTTATAAGTCTGAAACATATAAGACATTACAGGAAACAGAAAATGGATTGTGGGCAGAATCGGCAGAATATATAGCTGATAGATATTATGAAGAAGGGGATTCGACATTATCAGTATAGTAAAAACGACAATACTAAGAGGCTACGGTAAAAACCGCAGCCTTTTTTGCCTGTTTAGCGAGGATGATATTTACAGGTTTATTTGGAACAATAACGACATAGAGTGGGAGATATGGTACAATAATAAAAAGCTATAAATTATGAGGGATAACAAATGTTAGATTTATATACACCACAATTCGAGGATTTATGGTTCCGCAAGCTTTTTATGAGCGATGAAGCTACGATGTCCTACAATCACAACTGCGGTGGAACGATTGATTTTCCAGAAAGCAAATGGCAGGGATGGTATGAGCGCTGGATTGAAAATGCAGGAGACAAAAGATTCTACAGATATTTGCGCAATGAAAATCTGGAATTTGTCGGTGAAATTGCCTACTATTATGATGGAGAGAGGTATATTGCAGACATAATCATTTGTTCAAAATATCGGGGAAGAGGATATGGCAGGGAAGGTCTCCGCCTGCTTTGTGACGAGGCAAAAAAGCATGGCATTGAAGAATTATATGACGATATTGCAATAGATAATTCGGCAGTTAACTTATTCCTGCAAATGGGGTTCGTGGAAGAGTATAGAACGCCGGAAATTATCATGGTAAAGAAGAGACTGTTTCATATGTAATCAGGGGAAGGATTTAATATATGAAAATATCTGTAAAAGATTTATTGTTTGGTGACATAACGTCAGAGCAGAAGGACGTCATCCAAAATATATATGTATTCAGGCTGGTCTGTCTGTGCTGGCTTTTCTACAGCATTGAGATCTTTTTAAATGAAGTAGGCATTTTCATAGTGGATAAGCAGATATTCCGTTATGGCTATCTGTTTACTTCGGTATGCGTACTCATATATATCGGTCTGGTCTATAAGCTTAAGTTTAATAACAGGTATACAAAATATGTGAGTATTACAGCCTTTACGCTGATTATCACAGCAGCGAATATTTCGCTGACATATCATATGGTACTGACCCTTACTATGCCGGTAATCGTAGCGGGGATGTACTCGTCCAAAAGATTTATCAGGTATACGGTTTTGATAACAATATTGTCTATTATTGTCAGTACATATGGAGGATATTTTTTCGGAGTATGTGATGCAAATATGGTGCTTTTAACCGCCACGTCGCTTAAGAACCTGAACAATGACGGTATATTTGCAATGAATAAAATAAATGAAAACCCTATGCAGACCTTGACACTGTTTTATGTATTTCCACGCTGCTTTATCGCGGTTTCATTTGTATACATATCGACTATCGTAAATAAGGTTATCAAAAAGTCCTATAAAAGAGCAGTAAGGGACAAAATGACAGGACTTTATAACAAAAACAAGCTGCTGGAAATCATGGAGGACGGGACCTATGTTCACCAGAAGATAGCAATAATCTACTGGGATGTAAACAGACTAAAGTATGTCAATGACAATTACGGACACCAGTCCGGGGATGACCTAATTGCCTGCGTGGCAGGCTGTATTGAGTCGGCAGTGGGTAAAAATGGAATTGCCATGAGGTATGGCGGAGACGAATTTATAGCTATTACAGTATGTAAGACAGAGGATGCCATTAATCAGATTATTACAAGGTGTGATAAATTGATTGAGGAAGCGCAGAGGGGAAAAGAGTACCCGGTATCAGCTTCTGCGGGATTTTCGTGGGGTACCGGTGATAAGATTGAGGAAATCATAGCGGTGGCAGATAAGAATATGTACGAGAACAAGAGGGATAGAAGAAACTGAAATGAAAATACACATTATAGGTGGTCCGGGAACTGGGAAAACATACCTTGCAAAGAAACTGGCAGAAGAACTAAAAATACCACATTATGATTTAGATAACTTACAGTGGGATGATAAGTATCAAAAGGTGAATTTGGTTGAGATTAAAAAGATATTGGAGAATTATCCAGAAAAGGTTAGGGTGTAAACATGGCAGGAATTTTATTATTTTAGGATGTGCGCTTTTTATTACATTAGCGGTTGTGGGATATTTTATTGCAAAACTGGATGGTGTTGCGCTTTATGTGGCTGTGGTTATTTTTGTGATAATGATATTTGCTGAGATTGCATGGGTTGTGATTGAGCATAATATGATGAAGAAGAGGATGATAAAAGGAAAGTAAGGGATATATGAGGTATATGTTATGGAAAGAGACTACATCAATTGGATACGCAGTAAGGTAGGGCATGAGAAAATAATTCTGGTCTTCGCAGGAGGCTGAAATAGAATCGCTTCTAGGTGTCTATTCAGATAGCAATATGAAATATTCAAATGGTGACCAAGCACAGAGCATATTTATTGTATATAAGCTAAAAGCTGTTTCAGGGGAACTGATATGTGATAATGTTGAGACATTGGAGTTGAAATATTTTGCTCTTGATGAATTGCCCGAAATGTTTTGTGCTCAGCATGAAGAGGTAAAAAATGAATTGAAAAATATTTTTATAAATTGACAAATCGGAATTTGAAGCGGAGGTATGTATTATGATAGGATTTTGGTCGTGTATAGTTTTGGTAATACCATTTCTGATTATAGGTGTGT
>ERZ1031095.511-NODE-511-length-13100-cov-15.884400_pt1 | contig 13100 bp, 8 predicted proteins | sample MGYA00517108_ERZ1031095 | MGnify/ENA primary metagenome ERZ1031095 (study PRJEB33719, sample SAMN04261275) | wastewater metagenome | biome: rural village; feature: human; material: feces | host: Homo sapiens | place: El Salvador | collected 2013-01-07 ... | reverse complement strand
AGGACTTAGGCAAAAAGTGGTTTGGTTTCTCCAAGATGGAGATACTTACACCAGATGAATTGGTAGAACGAATCAATAGAGGATAATACTTACGAAAATTTCAAGAAAAAGAACTTAATACATAAATATAAAGTAAGCAATGAAAAGGATTTGGATTTTTCTGATGGCGATGCTCTGCATCGTTTCTTTTACAGGTTGTGATAAGACAGACGAACCTAACGGACCAGATATTGACTATGACAATCTGTTCGATAGGACTTATACAATTAACGACGATGGCTGCTGTGTGCTCGAAAGTTGCGAGCCCACAAGAGCTACAGTTATTGAGGATGAGGTAAAGGGATATGGATGGAAAGTCATTGGCATATATGAAGTTCAGAATGACGGCAGGCTTTCACAGAAAGATTATCGCGAAACAGTTTGTGGTGGAGGATATGTAGATTACTGGTTTGAGTCAGACAGTCGGCTTGTCAGTTTCCGCCATAGTGACACCCCAGGCAAATTCTATAATAAGACAACGTGGCGCTACGATGCTACAAAGGGTTTCATCATGCGTGGCACAGAAAGCGAAAGTTTGCAAAACCGCTATATGCAAGTGCTGGCTTTGACCACTCTCCAAGGAAAGAAATTCTATATGTACACCATGCAAAATATTGGTGTCAAATCCGACGAGCACGGTAATCAGAAACCTTTTTATGGCATGGTTGTCTATCAACGCATGACCGACAATGAACTTGCCAAAATGAAGAAAGCATACGATTATGATGCAAACTTTGATTTTACCGGTGCCGTTCCTGACGACTGCAAGTTCCGTGTAAGTGCAAGATACTACAACCCCGACGATTTTGAAGAAGGTACCAACGGAAGTGTCATCGTCGCTTTTGGAAATGTAGAATTCTCACTGACCGACCATCTCGGCACGGCAATGCTTCCAAACCCAGCATTGGAATATTTCGACTCCATCGTTTGGAGAGCCAACGACAGAATTGTTCCAGACAGATATGTCATACACCGCAACAATCAGAGCAAGGCGCAGACTGTCCTGACATGGACTACCCGTTTCTTCTATACGAACCCAAACCTGACCACATACTTTGAGGGTTACAAGAAAGGTCGCATCGTCTATACATACACGATGCACCACAACATCTACTTCGACAAATTCTTGTGCTTCGATTGGGGAAAGTTTTCGATGAGCAAGCCACGCGAGTTTACCGCAACGTGTTTGCTTGACAAAAGCCGGAGTTTCACCGTTTACGAACCAAGGACATACAACAATGATATGAACAAGGTGTATGCCGAACTGCGCTACAATTCCGAAGAAAAAGGCAAGGGCAACGATATTGCCATCCTGGAAAAGGAAATCAGTGAACTGACGGAACTTATGATTAACCATTATGGCAAGGGAACCGAAGTGGGTAAGCAGGTAGAGCATTACCGCACCTTATTCAAGGCTCTTCCTGAAAAAGCGCATATTATTACATATTGGGCAACTGCTGATACAAGAATTGCACTTGTTCTCAATCGCGACGATGCTGACTCCAAGAATGATTACTATTACGTTCATGCAGAACCAGTTCAACAATAACAAAGCAATCCATTCACAACTGGAGGTTTTATCCGCAAAATAGTTGATGGAACGAATCGCTATAGTATAGTGGTGAATTACATTATAGAATTTGGGTTAAAGCCCTGCCTACTGCTGCGATGTTATGTAGATGTAATATATACAAAAAAAACTTCCGTAGAAACTGACTCCCTGGTTTGGTTGTCAGTTTCTACGGAAGTTGTCCGTTTTATTACAGTCTGTCTGTATTAGAGCAGAGCGTCGAACTTCTTTCTGAGGTCGCCTTCTGTGATGGCACCTACGTGCTTGTCAACGAGCTCACCACCCTTGAAGAAGAGGATTGTGGGGATGTTGCGGACGCGATACTCGATGGTTACGTCGTCGTTAGCCTCTACGTCGCACTTGCCTACAACGATCTTGCCGTCGTACTCCTCAGCGAGCTTTGATACGATAGGAGCGATCATGCGGCAGGGACCGCACCATGTTGCCCAAAGGTCAACTACCAATGGCAGTTCGCCATTCTTGTACTGCTCGAGATTCTCTGTTGTAATCTGTACTTCCATTTTCTTGTAATTTTTAGTTTTGTTATGTTATTATAGACTCGATTATTACCAATATATATATTCTTCATCAAATATTATGCCAAGCGTCGGCGCGTCAGTTAATGGCATACCTGACAGTCTCGTGTTCCTCCGTCTCGTTGTTGAGGTCGTCAAGGAAGTTGAGAAGCTTCTTGCTCGGGTCGATGGTGGTGTTATGGCTCAGAAGCGTGAGGTCCGTGTTGTGCTCAGAGTCGTGGATGTTGAAGTAGAGCGGCACGTTGCCGGGATTGCTCTTGAGCAGCACCTCCAGGTCGTTCATGCGCGAGTTGTGGAGCAGGGTGGAGTCGATGTAGATGGTGAACCTCTCTATGCGCTTGTCCTTCACGTCGTTCATGAATTCCACGCTCTTGATGACCAGCTCCAGGCTGTTGGGCGCGTTGGCGAATCGCTGTCGCATGGTGGCTGTGATGTATACGATGTATTCCTCCTTCAGCATGTGCTGCCACTTTGTCCATTCGTCGCCGAAGAGCGCCAGCTCGCCCTGACCGTTGAAGTCTTCGATGGTGACGATGCCGAACGGCTTGTTGTTCTTCGTGAATCGTGACGTCACGGACGAGATGATGCCGCCGAAGGTCAGCTCCGCTGTCTTTGCCAGTTCCTGCTTGTCCATGTCGCGTGTGAGCTGGTCGCAGCGCAGGTTGCACATCGAATTGAGCACCACGCTGTATTCGTCCAGCGGATGCGCGGAGAGATAGATGCCCACGAGGTCGCGTTCCTTCTTCAGCAACTCTATGGTGCTCCACTGTTCAGCCTCAGGCGGCTTCGGTGTGGCTATCTCCACTCCTCCCATGTCGCCGAAGAGCGAGTTCTGCATCTGGTTTTGCTCCTGCTGATAGGTCTGTCCGTAGCGTAGCAGTATCTCGATGAACGTGCCTTTCGGAGTCTCGCCGAAGTAGCTCTCGCGACGTATTCCGAAGTTGTCAAGTCCTCCGCTCAGAGCGAGCGACTCGAGCGCCTTGCGGTTTACGGCAGAGAGATTTACGCGCTGCACGAAGTCGTAGATGTCCTTGTAAGGTCCGTTCTTCTCGCGTTCCTCGATGATGTTGATGGCAGCGGCTTCGCCCATGCCCTTTATGGCAGAAAGTCCGAAGCGTATCTCGCCCTTCTTGTTGGCTGAGAACTTGCGCTGACTCTCGTTGACGTCGGGTCCGAGGCAGGGTATGCCCATCGCCTGACATTCTGACATGAGCTTCGTGATCTTGGTGATGTCGCTGATGCATCGGCTCATGTTGCCAGCCATGAACTCGGCAGGATAGTGCGCCTTGAGGTAAGCCGTCTGGTATGCCACCCACGAATAGCACGTGGCGTGCGACTTGTTGAAGGCGTATGAAGCGAATTTCTCCCAGTCTGCCCAGATCTTCTCCAGCACCTTCGGGTCGTGTCCGTTCTTCTTTCCGCCCTCGATGAACTTAGGTTTCATGGCGTCTACGATGGCTTTCTTCTTCTTACCCATAGCCTTACGCAGGGCGTCTGACTCGCCTCGGGTGAAGTTGGCAAGCTGTCGGGAGAGGAGCATCACCTGCTCCTGATATACTGTGATGCCGTACGTGTCCTTCAGATACTTCTCCATGCAGGGGATGTCATACGTTATCTCCTCCTTGCCGTTCTTACGTGCGATGAAGGAGGGGATGTAGTCCATAGGTCCCGGACGGTAGAGGGCGTTCATGGCGATGAGGTCCTCGAAGACGGTAGGCTTCAGCTCGCGCAGGTATTTCTGCATACCGGCAGACTCGAACTGGAACGTACCGATGGTCCGTCCTTCCTGATAGAGCTTGTATGTCAGCTCGTCGTCGATGGGGATCGTGTCGAGATTGAGCGTAAATCCGTGTGTGAGGCGTATGTTCTCCACTGTCTCCTTCATGATGGAGAGCGTGGAAAGTCCGAGGAAGTCCATCTTGATGAGGCCCGTCTCCTCGATGACGTGTCCGTCATACTGCGTGGCGAGGAGCTTGTGTCCGGGGTCCGACTTGTCCTCAGCCGTCGACACCGGCACCCAGTCGCTGATGGCGTCGCGGCAGATTATGGTGCCGCAGGCGTGGATGCCCGTTCCGCGGACGGTGCCCTCCAGCATCTTGGCGTACTTTATGGTGTTGGCAAGTCGCGGGTCGGCGCTTGCCTCCGCCTCCTGCAGCTCCGGCACTTCGCTGATGGCGTTGGGCAGATTCATCTTCTTGCCGTCCTTCAGCTTGTCGGGTATGGCCTTGCACAGGCGGTTAGATACGTCGAGAGGCAGCTTCTCCACACGTGCCACGTCCTTGATGGAGTTCTTCGTAGCCATCGTGCCGTAGGTGATGATATGCGCCACCTTGTCGTGTCCGTACTTGTCCTCCACCCATTCGAGCACCTTTCCGCGTCCGTCGTCGTCGAAGTCGGTGTCGATATCAGGGAGCGAGATACGGTCAGGATTGAGGAATCGCTCGAACAGAAGGTCGTATTTTATAGGGTCAATCTTGGTGATACCCAGGCAGTAAGCCACAACGGATCCGGCTGCCGAACCACGTCCCGGACCTACCATCACGCCCAGTTCGTCCTGAGCGGAATTGATGAAGTCCTGCACGATGAGGAAGTATCCCGGGAAACCCATGGTCTTCATGATGTGCAGCTCAAACTTGACGCGCTCCGACACCTCTTCGGGCAGCGGGTCGCCGTAGAGTCGCTTGGCTCCGTCGTAGGCAAGCTTTGCCAGATAGTCAGCCTCGAACTTAATTCGGTAAAGCTTGTCGATGCCTCCGAGCTTCTTAATCTTGCTCTCGGCTTCCTCCTGTGACATTATGTCATTGCCGTTTTCGTCCGTGGTGAACTCGCGGAAGAGTTCCTCCGGCGTGATGCGCTTGCGTGTGTCTTCCTCTGTGCCGAACTCTTTAGGGATGGGGAAGAAGGGCATGATGGGGGAGTGGTCGATGGAGTAGAACTCCACCTTGTCAAGAATCTCAAGCGTGTTGGAGAGAGCTTCGGGCACGTCGGCGAACACTTCGTTCATCTCCTCGCGCGTCTTAAACCATTCCTGCTTCGTATAGAGCATGCGGTTGGGGTCGTCGAGGTCTTTTCCGGTGGCAAGGCAGAGCAGGTGGTCATGGGCTTCGGCGTTGTCCTGATTGACAAAGTGGCAGTCGTTGGTGCAGACCAGCTTGATGCCGTATTCCTTAGCCAGCTCCATCAGCACCTTGTTGGCTTGCTGCTGCAGCGGGAAGGTCTCGCGGTTGGCACGCTGATGCGGGTCGCGCACCTCGTGGCGCTGAAGCTCTAAGTAGTAGTCGTCGCCGAACAGATTCTTATACCATTCGATGGCTTCCCTTGCTCCTGCTATGTCGTTCTTCAGAATCTTCGCCGGCACCTCGCCTGCTATACATGCCGAACAGACGATAAGGTCCTCATGATACTTCTCCAGGTCTTCGCGGTCAGTACGCGGACGCATGTAATAGCCGTCCACCCATGCGCGAGACACCAGCTTGATGAGGTTCTTGTATCCGTTGTAGTTCTTGGCGAGGACAATGAGGTGATAGCCTCCCATGTCGCCTTTCTCCTTCACACGGTCCGACTTCTTGCGGTGTGCCACGTACATCTCGCATCCGAAGATGGGCTTGAACGGATCCTTGCCCTCCTTCTTCAGCTTACCGTTCACCTTGTTGCAGTAGTTGAACAGCTCTTTCACGCCGAACATATTGCCATGATCGGTTATCGCCATACCGCGCATGCCGTTGGCAATGGCCTTGTCGACGAGCTTCTCAACGGGCGACTGGCCGTCGAGGAGAGAGTAGTACGTGTGGACGTGCAGATGTATGAAGTCTTCCATGTGTGGTGTGTGATTTTGTATAAATTGGAAATCAAAGTTAGCCCTTATTGCTGAGACAACCAAAAGAATAGTAGAAAAATTTGTCATTTCCGTAAAAAAAACTTACCTTTGCAAAGATAAAAAGGGCGCTTCTTGCTCATATGTTTTTCCGTATGCGCCGCATCCTTAACTATCGAAACCTCTATTTACTCACATCTATTATAAAAATAGCATCCTTATACATTCCCCGCTACTATGATAAAAAATATAAAGATAAAGAAACTTAAGAAGATACGACTTCATCGTGAAGGAACGGACACGCTCATTTATGGCTTCATTTTCATTGCCGCTGTGGCGCTGTTGCTATGGCGTTTTGTGGACGTGAAGGCTCCTTTCTGGTGCTTCCTCGCCATAATGGGCACGGTGTATGGTATAGTGATTAACTTCTTCCGTTGCCCCATCCGTTACTTCCCGGAAGAGAACACTGAGAAAATAGTTGTGGCTCCGGCTGACGGACGCGTGGTGGTTATTGAGGAAGTGGAGGAGAATACGTACTTCCACGACCGCCGTATTATGGTGAGCATCTTTATGAGCCTCTTCAACGTACACGCCAACTGGTTCCCCGTAGACGGAAAGGTGAAGAAGGTGGAACATCACAACGGCAACTTCCATAAGGCTTGGCTCCCGAAGGCAAGCGAGGAGAACGAACACGCTGACGTGGTGATCACCACTCCCGAAGGAACGGACATCCTCTGCCGACAGATAGCCGGCGCCGTGGCTCGACGCATTGTCACCTACGCAAAGGAGGGGGAGGAATGCTACATCGACGAGCACCTCGGATTCATCAAGTTCGGCTCACGTGTGGACGTGTTCCTACCGCTCGGAACGGAGGTTTGCGTGAAGATGGGCCAGGCCACAACAGGCGACCAGACAATTATCGCAAAGCTTAGCTGAAAGCAGACTGACTTTTAATAATTTCAATACAACAAACTTCGAATTATGGCAAACATAATCACACGCATTATCCCCAACACCCTAACTTGTGGCAACCTCGTATCGGGCTGCATTGCTACAGTCTTTGCCCTCTCAGGCGACGCTCGGATGGCATTGTTGTGGATTATCGCAGGAGCCGTGTTTGACTTCTTCGACGGTATGAGCGCACGCCTTCTGAATGTCAGTTCGCCTATAGGCAAGGAGCTTGACTCGCTTGCCGATGACGTGACCTTCGGTGTGGCTCCGGCAGCCATCATCTTCCGTGAGCTTCAGACGCTGGAATGTCCTGACTTTCTTGCGCCCGTGGCAGAATACTTGCCCTATTTCGCTTTCGTTATGGCGGCTTTCTCTGCCTTGCGTCTTGCAAAGTTTAATCTTGACACACGCCAGACCACATCGTTCATAGGTCTGCCTACGCCTGCCAACGCCCTGTTCTGGGGATCGTTGCTGGTATCGCGTGCCGACTGGTTCGAGTCGTCTCCGCTTATGGTGCCCGTGCTTCTGGTGATGATTTGCTTCAGCAGCTGGCTCTTGGTGGCTGAGATTCCGATGTTCGCGCTGAAGTTCAAGCATTGGGGATGGAAAGAAAACGAGTTGCGTTACACGTTTATCGTCTTCTCCGCTGTTATGATTTATTTCTTTGGTATTATCCAAAGCTTCTGGATGATAGTGGCGTGGTACTTCATCGTTTCGTTGTGTTCGAACATGATGACAAAGAAAGCGCAAGCCTAACGTTTATTGCCCATGTGCTTTAACGTTATGGCATGGTATTTGATTTAAGATATTCGGAAGTATTAATCAAATCATTTGTATAATCAAAAACGAATATTATGTCGGTATTTGCACTACTAATAAAATATCTGTTCATCGTCTTTATCCTCGTCGCCTTCTTCGTAATAGGAGTGGTGGCGTATTTCCTCCATCGTGTACGTAATGCAGCACGACGCTTCGCCAACGGCGGAATGGGAGGCGGACGTTCTTCTGCCGCCAATAACGGTACGTACGGCTCGGCTTCTTCGTCGTCCTCATCTACGTCTTCTTCTGCAAACAATACTGGCAGTAACGGTAATGCAGCAGGAAGCAGCAGACCGGTATCGGGCGATATCTACGATTCGCGTTCGCCTCGTGAGGCTAACCGCAAGATATTCGCAAAGGACGAAGGCGAATACGTTGACTTTGTGGAAGAATAAAGAATATATCAGAAATACATTTATATAAAACAAAAACGCCCTGCAAAGGTAAATCATAACCTTTGCAGGGCGTTTTCTATTTAGGAGTTGTGAGTTTCTCTATTCCAAGACCACCTTTCTTGCCAGCAGACAGGCTCCGGTTATGCCGCCACGCTCGCGTAGCTTGGAGAGGCAGAGGCGTGTGTCCTTGTTGACAAGGTTGAGCGAATACTTTCTTACTGAAGTCAGAACGGACTGGAGGAGGAAGTCGCCTGTGCGTGCCATCACGCCACCGATTACCACGAGTTCGGGGTTGAAGATGTTAATGAGGTTGGCGACGGTCTCGCCGAGGTTGCGTCCTATCTTCTCTATGACGTCTATGCAGAGCGGGTCTTCATCGTTGATGGCGTCAATGATGTTGTCGAGCGTGAAGATGTCGCCTTCCTTCTTTGTGAGGATTGACGATTCGCCTGCCTCGATGCGCTGCTTGACGATGCGCTGAAGAGCGCTTCCCGAAGCTTCCGTCTCCAGACATCCCTTCTTGCCGCAATGGCAAAGGATGTCGTTGTTGAAGACGTGCATGTGTCCTATCTCGCCGGCAAATCCCGAACGACCTCTGTAGAGTTCGCCGTCGATGATGATACCCAGTCCGAGTCCCCAGCTGTCGTTGATGAAGAGCACGTCCTTCTCTCCGCTCACCATTCCCTTCATATATTCTCCGTAAGCGAAGGCACGGGTGTCGTTCTCTATGCTTACGTTGATGTTTATCTTCTCTGAGAGAGTGTTGGTGAGAGGACTTTCGAGGAAATTGTATAATGTGTGTGAATAGCCGCTCTCTGAGTTGACGCGTCCGGAGATGCAGAATGTGGCGTTAAGAATCTTGTCGTGCTTCACTTCCGTCTTTTCGATGAAGTCCTTCACGAGCGTGCACAGTTCGTCAATGGACTCCATCGTGTTGTTAATCAGACAAGGCACATTGTCGTCCAGTTCTATAAGGTCGCCTCGGAAGTTCATAAGTCCGAGGTTAACGAAATTCTCCTTTATCTCCACGCCGACGAAGAATCCCGAGTCGGGGTTGAGTCCGTAGAGTATAGGTCTGCGTCCTTCTCCTGTTTCCTGCTTTCCGTATTCGTTTACGTAGCCCATGTTCTGCAACTCGCCCACTGCTTTGGTGATGGTCGGGATGCTGAGGTTTATTTCTTTCGCAAGTTCTTGGATGGTGGAATTACCGTTGGTTACGAAATATTTCAGGATTTTCTTTTTAAAGCAAACATTTTTCTTGTCGCCGTCAAGGTTAAAAGTGTTTAGCATAAGGTTTATTCTCCTATTATATATAAAGGTATTACCAGTGTTAGTTTGTTTTATGCAAAGTTACTGAAAATTGCTTTAAGTCACAAGTTTTAGCGTAAAAATATAGCGGCAAGGTATAGACTCACGTCTACCTTGCCGCTTCGATTGAAATAACAACACTAATATATAAAAGGTATGAAATTTGCTTTATTATAATAGCTGTTGCTTAAGATCTTTGGTTAGATCTTGCTGATGATGCCGAGCTTGGATGCCTCGAGGAACTTCACGATGCTGTTGATTTCCTTTCCTGGAGGAACCTGCTCCTTAATCTGGTTGATGGCATCAAAGACGCTTGTCTGTCCGTGGAACACCAGACGGTATGCGTTGGCGATGTGGCTGATGACCTTCTCAGTTGTTCCAGACGACTGGAGGAGGGTCTCGTTAACGCCAGCGTAGCGTACTGGGTTGTCGGTTGCGACGATAAACGGGGGCACGTCCTTAGAGATACGTACACCGCTGGTAACCATAGATGCACCGCCGATGCGAACGTTTGAGTTGATGATGACACCAGATGAGAAGATTGCAGCGCTGTGAATCTCGCAGTCGCCAGCCACCTTCGTACCGTAACCGAACGTAATGTAGTCGTCAATCTTTGTGTCGTGTGAGATATGAACGCCCTCCATGAAGAAGTTGCGGTTGCCGATGCGTGTCTCACCGTCCTTGAATGTAGCACGGTTTACCACCACATTCTCACGGAAGATGTTCTCGTCGCCGATGACGAGGCGTGTCTCGTCGCCCTTGTAGTTGAAGTCCTGCGGCTCCGCACCGAGCACGGTGTTCTGATACACCTTGTTGCCACGACCCATAACGGTGCCCTTCATGATGCTCACGTAGGGGAAGATGATGCAGTCATCGCCGATAACCACGTCGTCCTCTATGTATGCGAACGGGTAGATTGTGACATTCTTGCCAATCTTTGCGCCCGGGGCTATGTATGCTTTATCACTAATCATAATTATTCTATTTACAAGTTACGAGTTATAAAAACTCCTAATTCCTAAAATCTTCCTCCTCCCAAAGCATAGTAGAGGTTTACGACGGCTTGCATCTTGTAGAAGTCGTCTGCCACCTTAGAGAGTTCTGCGTTGAGGAGACTCTGCTGAGCGGTGATAATCTCGAGGTATGTGGCTGAGCCGTCGTTGAACAACATCTTGTTGTACTCGACGTTCTTCTTCAGACTCTCCACCTGCTTTGCCTCCAGCTCGCTCTTCTCCTTTGAAGAGTTGTAGAGCACGAGGGCGTTGCTTACCTCAGATCCTGCTGAGAGCACGGCGTTCTGCCATGTATTGAAAGCCTGCTCCTGCTTAGCCTTAGCCACCTTCAGACCTGCAATGAGCTGTCCGTGAGCGAAGATTGGCTGCACGAGTGAGCCAACAGCAGAGAGAAGCCACTTGCCAGGATTGGTGATGCCCATGCCACCGGAGTTGGTGAAGGCGCCCGTTCCTGAGATTGTGATGCTCGGATAGAAGCGTGAACGTGCTGTGTTTACGTCGTAGAAGCACTGTGCAAGCGACATTTCAGCGTAGTGAACGTCGGGACGGTTGGCGAGAAGCTGGATGCCTACGCCCGTCGAGAACTCTGCGGGGAGTGACTGTCCCTCGAAGGTTCCGCGCTGGATGGTCTGTGCCTGCTGACCGAGAAGCAGCGAGAGCGAATTCTCTGTCTCGCGAATCTGACGCTTGAGGTCGGCTGCCTGAGCCTTCACGGAGTACATATTAGCCTCTGCACTCTGCACGCTGGTCTCCTTCACACGACCCAGTTCCTTCTGAATCTTCATGATGTTCCATGTCTCTTCAGTCAGCTTGGTCATGTCCGTTACCACCTGCAGCTGCTTGTCAAGCATGAGCAGAGTGTAATACATGTTGGCGATGTTGGATATGATCTTGGTCTGCACCACCAGCTGATAGTCCTTTGTGGCGAGCAGAGACATCTGAGCCGAACGCTTCACGTTGAGCAGATTGCCGAAGAGGTCAACGCTCCACGATGCTGTGATGGGCAGCTGATAGGTCTTTGTGGCCTTGTTGCCGTCCCATGAAGCGATGGTTCCCTGCGGTGTGAAGGTGAAGCCGGGCACGAATGCCAGCTTAGCCACCTTGAGCTGGTCCTCCACCATCTTGACGTTGAGTGCGGCATTCAGCATATTGGTGTTGTTGGCGATGCCCTTCTCGATGAGCGACTGCAGCTGCGGGTCGGTGAACACCTGACGCCAAGGCAGATTGCCGAAGCTTGCGGTGTCGGTGACGGCGAGCGTGTCAGTGTTGCTCACAACGTCGCGTACGAGTCCTTTGGTGTCCACCTCAGGACGCTCGTACTTGTTGTATATTCCGCAGCTGGTCATCAGAAGCGATGCCGATGCGAAAAGTATTATCTTGTTCAATTTCATTGTTTCGTCTTTTAATTTCTTAAGAGCTTACTTCGTATTCTTGTCAATCTGCTCGTTCAGTGCTCCAGCCACATACGGGTTGGTGTACTGGCGTACCTCGCTGTCCACGTCGGCATGGTCGTTCTCGAACTCGATAGGCTTGATCTTCTCCTGCAGAGTCTGGAAGATATAGAACAGGGCAGGCACAATCATAATCTGGCAGAGCATACCGATGAGCATACCGCCTACGGCTGCTGCACCAAGAGTCATGTTACCGTTGTAGCCTACGCCCCAAGGCATGAGCAATGGGAGAAGACCGATAATCATAGCCAGTGAGGTCATAAGGATAGGACGCAGACGAGCTGACGCACCGAGCACTGCCGACCATGAGATGGCCATACCTGTCTGACGACGTTCGAGGGCGAACTGTACGATAAGGATGGCGTTCTTGGCAAGAAGACCCATAAGCATGATGAGCGCAATCTGCATGTAGATGTCGTTGTTCTTACCGAAGATGTTGGTGAAGATAAACGCACCTGCAAGACCGAACGGGATGGAGAGGATTACTGACAGCGGCAGGATGTACGACTCGTACTGTGCCGACAGAATCAGGTAAACGAAGGTCAGACAGAGCACGAAGACGATGGCTGTAGAGTTGCTCGACTCCTGCTCGGTACGTGTCAGACCAGAGAACTCGTATGTGTATCCTGCGGGCAGAGATGTCTTTGCCACCTCGTCCATGGCCTTGATGGCATCACCCGTTGAGTAGCCCTCAGCAGCCGAAGCGTTCACGTTGATGGATGTGAAGAGGTTGAAACGGTCGATTTCCTGCGGACCGTATACGCGGCTCAGGTTTACGTACTCGTTGATAGGAGCCATCTCGCCTGCGCTTGTGCGGACGTAGATGTTGTCCAGACTCTTCAGGTCGGCACGATTCTCAGGTGCTGACTGGATGTACACACGATAGAGCTTACCGTATGCGTTGAAGTTAGAAGCATACATACCTCCGTAATAGCCCTGCATGGTGGTGAGGACAGTAGAGGGGTCAATGCCGCTCTGCTTACACTTCGATACGTCCACATCAATCTTATACTGCGGATACTTGGTGTTGTATGAGGTCATGGCGTTCGAAATCTCCGGACGCTTGTTAAGTTCAGCGATGAAGTTCTGTGTTATATCAAAGAACTTGTTGACGTCGCCACCGGTGCGGTCCTGCATAGAGAATGTCATACCGTTGGTGGCAGAGAAGCCCTGCACCATAGGCGGCTGGAAGGCAAGAATCTGC
>ERZ1031095.504-NODE-504-length-13166-cov-8.326291_pt1 | contig 13166 bp, 10 predicted proteins | sample MGYA00517108_ERZ1031095 | MGnify/ENA primary metagenome ERZ1031095 (study PRJEB33719, sample SAMN04261275) | wastewater metagenome | biome: rural village; feature: human; material: feces | host: Homo sapiens | place: El Salvador | collected 2013-01-07 ... | reverse complement strand
CGTAAGCGCAAAGGGCGCAAAGATTCCGGTCTACGCATGGTCGGGATGGGGTGAGAACACTACAGAGAAGTCGCTGACAGCCGACTTCAAGGCGTGGAAGAAGCACGGCGTTACGGGCGTGTGCATCAACGCCGGCATGGACGTCGAGAAGATTGCCGTAGCCGCTAAGGTGGCTAAGAAGGTGGGCATGGAGTATCACGCTTGGGTGCCGACGATGGTGCAGGGCGGCAAGCCGAAGAGCTGGTACACGGTGAACCGTCTCGGCGAGTCGGCGTCTGACAAGCCGGCTTACGTGCCCTACTACACTACGCTCGACCCGCGCAACCAGGAGGTTCGCAAGTTCCTCGTTGAGAAGTTCGAGGAGATTGCGTCTATTCCTGGGGTCGACTACGTGCAGCTCGACTATATCCGCTATGCCGACGTCATCCTGGCGCGCGGTCTGTGGGACAAGTACGGTCTGACAATGAACGGCGAGTACGCAAAGGCCGACTACTGCTACTGCGACGACTGCGTGGCTGCGTTCAAGAAGCAGAGCGGCATCGACATCACTAAGGTGACCGACCCGTCGAAGATTAAGGAGTGGGCACAGTTCCGCTGCGACGCCGTCACCGACCTCGTGAATGCTATCTCTGACGCTGTGCATGCTAAGCAGAAGAAGATTAGCGCCGACGTGTTCCCCGGTCCGAAGAGCTACGCAGAGTGGATGGTGCGCCAGCAGTGGAACAACTGGAAACTCGACGCTGTGTTCCCGATGAACTACAACGACTTCTACATGGAGCCGGCTGCCTGGGTAGGCAAGGTGACGAAGGAAGAGGCTGAGTCAATCAAGGGCAAGAACACCTTATTATATAGTGGTATCTTCATCTGCCACGACTGGCGCCATAAGGACAAGGTTGTAGACCCTGAGAACTCTGGTCTGCTGCCGTCTGAGATTGCAGAGGCTGTACAGTCGTCTATGGCTGCGGGTGCAGACGGCATCAGCATCTTCACACCTAACGACATGACTGAGGAGCACTGGACAGAACTTGAGAAGGTTCTGAAGGAGCTTAGCAAGTAAAAACAAAAAAGTAGCGGAGGTCTCCTGCCTCCGCAGCAACATATTGCGTAGGTCTTTGACCCTGCGAAACAAGCAACAAAGTAGCGGAGGTCTCTGGCCTCCGCAGCAACCAGCGATACTAACTATACTTTTTAGTGTCAGACTTGGTGCTGCGGAGGCCGGAGACCTCCGCTACTATCTTTATGTTTAAGTCATTGGACGGCGAACGGAATCCGATTGGGCGGCGGACGGAATCCGATTGGACGGCGAACGGAATCCGATTGGACGGCGGACGGAATCTGATCGGGCGGCGGACGGAATCTGATTGGACGGCGGACGGAAACGGTGGATTTGCGCAGATGTAGCTTCAGGGGGTGCACTTGTCTCAAGTGCACCAACCAAGCAGGAAGTACACCAACCAAGCAGGAAGTACACCAACCAAGCAAATGAAAGCCATGCTACTCGGTTGGTGCACTTGAGACAAGTGCACCCCCTTTAAGTACACCAACCGAGCAGTAAGTACACCAACCGAGCAAATGAAAGCAACGCTGCTTTGTTGGTGCAGCTGAGACAGCTGCACCCCCTGAAGTGCACCCCCTTTATTTCTCCCCTGCATGCTGCAGGCAGAAGCGTTCTCCGAGTGCGAAGCCTTCCTCGTAGAGCCGCTGCAGCTTGGCTACATCCTTCTCCATGCGGTCTACCTCCATAGGGCGTTCGGGGCGAATACACACCACCTTGCCCTCGTCCTCGAGTCGCTCCACCAGTGCGAGCTGCTCGTTGTAGACGCGCATACGATGGCTGAGCGCCACGCGCAGGCGCGGATACTTCTTGTATATGAAATGCGGAATCTTTATGTCGTGCCCCGATTTGCGATAGCCGCGGTTGCGCGTCAGCACGAGCACGTTCTGCGCATGACCGGTAGCCATTGCGCGCTCCACTGGTATCGAGTCGACGATGCCGCCGTCGAGCATCGGTATGCCGTCCACGTTCGTTATCTTGCAGACATAAGGCAGCGAAGCCGAAGCACGCACGGCGTCGAGCGCACGCTGGCGGTCGTGACGCTCGGTGAGGTACATCGGACGCCCCGTGAGGCAGTTGGTTGTAACCATCTCGAACGTAGCCGGATTGTTGAAATAAGCGTCGTAATCGAACGGCACATACTCGTTCGGCACCTTGTCGTAGAGCAGTTCGGCGTTGAAGATGCAGCCCTGCGTGAGCAGATAGCGCAGTCCGATGAAGTGGAACTTGTCCATGTAGTCGATGTTCGTAATGCGTGCGCGCCCCGGTTGACGGCTCATGTACGACATGCCGTTGCCCGCTCCTGCCGACACCGCCACCACATAGTTGAAATACATGTTGTGCTTCATGAACGCATCAAGCACACCGCACGTGAAGACGCCGCGCATTCCGCCGCCTTCGAGCACCAATCCCGTGTTGTTATCCAGTTTCATAGTATTTTTTATTGTTATAATAAGCCTTTTTAAGCCTCTCTAAGCCTTTCTGAACTTTTGCTAACTAAGCCCTCCCCGACGGGGAGGGTTGGGAGGGGCTTTTTTACTTTTAAATAAACGTTCGTCTCTTTGCGTCCGAACCCCAGCTTCTGGTACATACGGTTAGCCGCGACGCGTGCAGGTCGCGACGTGAGCATGAGCGTGTCGTAGCCCTCGTGCTCTGCGAAGTCGGCAGCAAAGTTGAAGAGACGCTCGCCGAGATGCATACCGCGACACTTCTCGTCTACCACGAGGTCCTCCATCCACGCCTTGCGACCCGTTGGCGAAGTGTAGAAGCCGAGCGTACACATACCCATCACCTCGCCGTCTACCGCGAGCAGCAGCAGGCGGCTGTTAGACTCCTCCACAATGCGCTGCAGGCGTTCGGCGCTCATCTCGCAGGGCGAAGAACACAGCTGCTTCAGCAGTCGGTTTACAGCCGCCACGTATTCCGGCTTGCTGCTCTTCGCCTCAAAAATATCTATCTGTGACATTTCGTAACCATTTATTGTTATGTATCGCTGCAAAGGTAAAAACAATTTGCGGAAAAAGAGCAAAGAAAAACCCGAAATTACGACGCCGGGCAGACAATAATTTCGTAATTTTGCAGAGAACATAACTATCACGAAGAATGATAAAAGTCACGATACTCATGCCCGTTTACAACGGCAGCCGATACTTGCAGCGCTCCATAGGGTCGCTGACGGCGCAGACATACACAGATTGGGAGCTTGTGGCGCTCGACGACGAGTCGACCGACGACAGCCTGAGCGTACTGAAGCAACTGGCTGCTGCCGACAAGCGCATAAAGATAATGAGCAAGCAGAACGACGGCAAGGGCAACACGGCTCGCAACATAAGCATAATGAGCAAGGAGGCTGAGGGCGACTACATATTCTATATGTCGCAGGACGACTACATATCTGCCGACTTGCTGCAACATGCCGTGACTCGCATCGAGGAAACGGGGGCAGAGATTGTGATTCCTGACATGCTGCTCGCCAACGCCGACGGTTCTACGGAGCAAGCGAAAGGCTCGTTCGCGCCCGACGGCGACTACTCCACCCTGCTCTCTGGCGAGGAGGCGTTCGCCGCGTGCATCGACTTCTCGATACACGGCTTTGCGCTTATCCACCGCCGGTTGATGTTCGCTGCCGACTGCGACACAAGCTACTTCGACAGCGACGAGTACAACACGCGCGTGCAGTATCTGCGTGCCAACAAAACGGCGTTCTGCCACGGCACGTTCTTCTACTATCAGGGCAACGCAGAGGCTATGACGAAGAAGTTCGCGCCAAAGCAGTTCCAGCGGCTCAACACGGCGCTGATGCTCGGCAAGAAGGCTGAGCAGGAGAAGATGAAGAAGGAGGTGATGGCGAAGATGAGGCGTTGGCAGATGCAGGTGTATCTGAACGTGCTCATGCTGCTGTTCAACAACGCCGGCAACATGAGCCGAGCCGAATACAAGGAGGCGGTGAAGCGCTTCAGACAATTCGAGCACGGCGTGCGCTTCGGCGGATACAGACGCAGCACGCTGAAGGGCTTCGGCATGTACGAGAAGGCTTTGGCTATGGTCTACTTCGCCTGCGGCACATGCCGACACCTCAGCTTGCTGCACAGCGCCTACAAGCGTCTGAAGCGTTAACCCTAAGAACGGCGCACGAACTTGCGCTTTATGCGGTTGACGATGTCGATGTCTACGTGTCGGCGCATTATCGAGAGCGTATAAGCAAGGTCGAGAACCAGAAGCAACGTGCCAACCGACACGTATATCCACACATTGTCTACGAACGTGAGCAGACTGGTGAGCACTCCGATGCTTGCATGCACGGATATTATCTTCAGCTGCGCTACGGAGAGCTTGTAGCCATAAGCCACACGGCAGAAGCCAGCTGCCACGAACACCTCAAGCACCGAGGCTATGGTCATGCCGACACCCATACCCAGGAGTCCGTAGCGGCTGTAGCCGAGGATAGCCATAGTGAGAAGCAGGGCGTCGTTCACCAGTTCGATGCAAAGAAAACGTTTCGAGTCGCCACGCGACAAGGCGATATACTCTATAGGCAGGAAGATGGCGCGGGCGTACATAGCCAATGCCGCCACCTGCATCATCGGCAATACCGGCAAGAACTTGCCGCTATAAAGCATCGGCAACAGAACGGGCATGGCAAGGATAAAGAACACGAGCATCGGCGAAACGAGATGCAACGACACTTCTATCTGCTTGTTGACCGTGAGGTTGAACTCGCGACCCAACTTGCTTATAGACGACAAGCGCGGATAGTAGTCGGTCTCCATAGCCGTGAACACGGTGCCTACATAGGTGAATATCATTACGTATGCGGCGTTGTACAGACCTACGGTGTCTACGCCGTCTACATTACTGATATATGCTCGTATTGCCATCTCTACCCCACTGCCAGCCATGCCTGCTATGACAAACGCTACGCCGAGTTTCAAGAAGCCGAAACCTTCGCACAACAGCGACTTGCGGAAGTTGAGACGAAACGGATAGGCTCGCAGCGAATAGCGCATAACGATGATGGTCTGCAGCAGTATAACGAGCAGCAACGACGGTATGATGCCTTTGCTGCCGAAGAAATAGTAGATAGGTACGGACACGAAGAGAGTCACAATCATAGCGTAGACTGAGTTCTCGGCTATATCGCGCAGACGGCGTGTGGCTTTCAGAATGGCAAGTTCGCCGGTGGAGAGCGTCGTCAGAGCCACCACTGGCGCAAGCAGAACGAAGTGGAGCGTGTGGTTGCCGAAAGAGAAAGTCCACCTGCTGAGCAACGGCGACAGCACTACGCATACCAGCAAGCCCAACAGCGAAGTGATAAGACACCAATGGCGGAACACGCTGATGCTACGCAGAAGGCGATCGGTGTCGCCGCAATCGTAAGCGCCCGACATGTTGCGCACCGCACTTATGGAGAGTCCGAGATTGGTAGAGTCGCCAACAAGCTTTATGGTAGAGGAGAACAAAGCCAACAAGCCCATACCCATCGGACCAAGAATGAGCGCAACGAGCTTGTTGCGCACCAGTCCGACGAGGATACCGAGCACCTGAACACCGCCAAACAAGCCGGTGTACTTTAGTATATGTGAATAGCTATTCTGTTTTTCCATCATATAATGTAACGTAATATAAATTATTTTATTACTTTTGCAATGATAAATATCACATGAATACAACCTACACGACTATGAATTCAAGAAAATATATGCTTTTTGCGCTCCTGCTGTCTACAACGATGGTTTGCGCGCAGCAGAAGAAGGCTAAGCCCGTAGCACGTAAGAATGCTAAACCCGCCGCTGCCGCACAGATGACTGCCAAGCAGCATGAGATATTCAGCAACATGCTGCCCAACACGCAGAAGATATTCGTGGTGGACAGCACTGTCGTCGACAAAGACAGCGTGCTGGAGGCTATTCCGCTCTCGCCGAAGTACGGCAAGTTCGTAAGCTACAACAGCTTCTTCGACACCGACACACAGCCCAACCAGTATGTCTTCATCAACGGTTTCGCCAACAAGTGCTACTACACCGAGGTGGCTGGCAAAGACAGCGTGCAGCATCTGTACATGCGCAACAAACTGGGCGACGGTTGGGGCGAGCCTCACCGCATCAGCGAGATTGACAAGAAGCTTACCGACATGAGCTACCCGTTCCTCTCGTCAGACGGTCAGACGCTATACATCGCCGGCAAGTCTAACGACGCACTCGGAAAGCGCGACATCTACGTGGCTAAGTACAACGCCGACGAGGGCACATACTTCGAGCCGGAGAACATCGGTCTGCCGTTCAACTCGCACGACGACGACTTCGTCTACGTGGAGGCTGACGCCGAGCGCTTCGCATGGTTCGCCACTACTCGCCGACAGCCGGCAGGTAAGGCGTGTGTCTATGCGTTCGTTCTGCCCGAACAGCGCACCAACTACGATACCGACGATATGACAGACGCGCAGATAGAGAGTCGCGCAGCGCTGATGCGCATCCGCGAGACGTGGCCTACTCCAGAGATGAGAAAGGGCTCGCTCAAGAAGCTCAACGCCATAAAGAAGGAGACGGCAAGCCGAGTGGTGAACGACGAGAAGGTGAACTTCGTTGTGAACGACGACTTGGTGTATACAGACATAAACAGCTTCCGCAGCAACTCGACACGCCAGATGTACTTCGAGGTGGTGAGACTGCGCAACGATATCAAGAACAAGCAGATGAGCCTTGGGGTGATGCGCCAGAAGTATCACAACGCGAATCCGAGCAACCGCGAATCGCTCACAAGACACATTCTGCAGCTCGAACAGCAGCTCGACGATGCGAGACGAATGTTGAAGAAAACCGAGACCGACCTGCGCAATGCGGAGAACATACTGCTGAAGAAATAGATCTGACGGAAGACGAACAGTGAAAATCTCAAACTAATTTAATATAAACAATCAAAAGAAAGGACATCGGATTATGGAAAAGAAATATTTTGCTGAGTCTGAACTCATCATCAACGAAGATGGCAGCATCTTCCACTTGCATGTTAAGCCCGAACAGCTCGCCGACAAGGTGATTCTCGTGGGCGACCCGGGACGCGTAGACCTCGTGGCTTCTCACTTCGAGACCAAGGAGTGCGCCGTTGAGAGCCGCGAGTTCCGCACCGTTACCGGCACTTACAAGGGCAAGCGCATAACGGTTATATCTACCGGCATCGGCTGCGACAACATCGACATCGTGATGAACGAGGTGGATGCGCTGGCTAACATCGACTTCGAGACACGCCATGAGAAGGAGACGCTGCGCTCTCTCGAGATTGTGCGCATCGGCACATGCGGCGGACTGCAGCTCTATACGCCTGCCGGCACATTCGTTTGCTCGGAATACTCTATCGGTTTCGACGGCTTGCTCAACTTCTACGCCGGACGCAACGCCGTATGCGACTTGCAGATGGAGCGCGCGCTGCTCAACCACCTCGGTTGGTCGGGCAATATGTGCCAGCCTGCGCCGTACGCTATCGCTGCCGACAAGGAGCTTGTAGACCGCATCGCAAAAGACGACATGGTGCGCGGCATAACAGTGGCGTGCGGAGGATTCTTCGGTCCGCAGGGACGCGAACTGCGCGTGCCGCTTACCGACCCCAACCAGAACGAGAAGCTGGAGAACTTCGAGTATAACGGCAAGCACATCACCAACTTCGAGATGGAAAGCTCGGCGCTCGCCGGACTTGCTCGCCTCATGGGTCACAAAGCCACAACGGTTTGCATGGTTATCGCCAACCGCCGCATAAAGAAGGCAGACACAAGCTACAAGAACCATATCGACAACCTCATAAAGGAGGTGCTCGAAAGACTGTAATATCATAAAAAAACAAGAGCCTACGGCAATAATGCTGTAGGCTCTTGTTTTTTTTTATACTGTCGTTATAAGGGGGTGCACTTGTCTCAAGTGCACCAAGCTATTATTATATAGACTGCTATTATTATCCTTTGAGCTTGATTGTAAGCTTCTCGAGCATATCCTTTGTCATAGCGTCGAGGTCGTAAGCCGGACACCAGTCCCACTCTTCGCGAGCGCAGGTGTCGTCCATGCGGTCTGGCCAGCTCTCGGCGATGCTCTGCTTCAACGGGTCTACGTCGTAAACCATCTCGAAATCGGGCTTGTACTTCTTGATTGCAGCGAACACAGTCTCTGGAGCGAAGCTGAGCGAAGCGATGTTGAACGCGTTGCGGTGTACAAGGCGTGCAGGGTCTGCCTCCATGATGTCTACGGCAGCCTTCAATGCGTCGGGCATGTAAATCATGTCCATGAGTGTGCCTTCCTTAATCGGACAAACGAACTTCTCGCCGCGAACAGCCGAGTAGTAGATGTCTACTGCGTAGTCGGTTGTGCCGCCACCCGGAGGTGTAACGTAAGAGATAACGCCAGGGAAACGCACGGCGCGTGTGTCTACACCATACTTATTATGGTAGTAGTCGCTCAGAAGCTCTGTAGTAACCTTCGAAATGCCATAGATAGTACGCGGACGCTGGATAGTGTCCTGCGGTGTGAGCATCTTCGGTGTGCTCAAGCCGAACGAACCGATTGAACTCGGAGTGAACACAGCGCAGCCGTGCTCGCGAGCTACTTCGAGGATGTTCCACAGACCGTCGATACCAATCTTCCAAGCGAGACGCGGCTTCGACTCGGCAACGACAGACAGCAATGCTGCGAGGTTGTAGATGGCGTCGATGTTGTACTTCTTCACAACGTCGGCAATCATCTGTGGGTTCGTTACATCGCACTCAGCCATCGGACCAGCCTCAGCAAGCTCACCCTTCGGCTCAGCGCCCTTAATGTAACCAGCTACTACATTTGCGTTTCCGTAAATGCCTCTTAACTTCCTTGTAAGCTCCGAGCCAATCTGACCAGTTGAGCCTATTACCAAGATATTGTTCATCGTATATATATTTAAGCGTTTATGAATACAAAGGAAAGAAAAATTTTTCACACAGCAATACAAAATTGCTCATTTTTTTTCATTACGCTGAAAAAACTACTATAAACATTTTTTTGTCTCGAAAATAATGAGTTAATTTGCATTGTAATAACTGAAACTTTTAAATAACCTATCTCATGTACGGAAAAGTAAAAGAACATCTCGCTGCCGCTTTGGAGAATCTGAAGCAAGCAGGTCTCTACAAAGAGGAACGTATCATTGAAAGCCCTCAGCAGGCTGCAATCCAGGTAAATGGTAAGGAAGTGCTCAACTTCTGCGCCAACAACTATCTTGGTCTGTCTAACAACCCGCGCCTCATCGAGGGTGCGAAGAAGATGATGGACCGCCGCGGTTTCGGTATGTCGTCAGTGCGCTTCATCTGCGGCACACAGGACATACACAAGGAGCTTGAGGCTGCCATCTCTGAGTATTTCCAGACAGAAGACACCATATTATATGCTGCCTGCTTCGACGCCAATGGTGGTTTGTTCGGTTCGTTCCTCACCGACGAGGACGCCATCATCTCTGACGCACTCAACCACGCTTCTATCATCGACGGCGTGCGTCTGTGCAAGGCTAAGCGCTACCGCTACGCCAACGCCAACATGGAGGAACTGGAGAAGTGCTTGCAGGAGGCTCAGGCTCAGCGCTTCCGCATCATCTGCACCGACGGCGTGTTCTCTATGGACGGCAACGTTGCTCCGATGGACAAGATCTGCGACTTGGCAGAGAAGTACGACGCTCTCGTAATGGTAGACGAGTCGCACTCGGCTGGCGTTGTAGGCGCTACGGGTCACGGCGTGAGCGAACTGTGCAAGACATACGGTCGTGTGGACATCTACACCGGCACACTGGGCAAGGCTTTCGGCGGCGCTCTCGGTGGATTCACAACTGGTCGCAAGGAGATTATCGACATGCTGCGCCAGAGCAGCCGTCCGTATCTCTTCTCTAACTCGCTGGCTCCGTCTATCATCGGCGCAAGTCTCGAAGTTTTCAAGATGCTTAAGGAGGACAACTCTATCCACGACCGCCTCGTAGAGAACGTCAACTACTTCCGCGACAAGATGATGGCTGCAGGCTTCGACATCAAACCTACACAGAGTGCCATCTGCGCCGTTATGCTCTACGATGCTCCGCTTTCTCAGCGCTACGCCAACCGCCTGCTCGAGGAAGGCATCTACGTTACGGGCTTCTACTACCCGGTTGTGCCGAAGGGCGAGGCTCGCATCCGCGTTCAGCTCTCTGCCGGACATACACGCGAACAGCTCGACAAGGCTATCGCTGCGTTCGTCAAGGTGGGCAAGGAGCTTGGAGTGCTCAAGTAAAAATTCTCAACTGAATAAAAAAAGAGGTTACGACCAAACGGTCATAACCTCTTTTTTTATTCAGTTGAGAGTTTTACTTAGTTGAGAGTTGAAAGTTTAGAGTTGAGAGTTATGATTACCTTAGAGTATTGAGTTTCTTGCTAAGTAAAGAGACAAAGCCGAGCGACGATTTCCTTAAGGTATTGATGTTTACCACACACCTATTAAAGGTAATCATAACTCTCAACTAATCATAACTCTCAACTTTCAACTCTCAATTCTCAACTAAACATTACTTGATTGTCGTTTTCTTTCCGTCTACAACATACACGCCTGCTGCGGGCTTGCCGCTCACGCGAACGCCGTCGAGAGTGTACACCTTGTGGTTCTTTGCGTTGTCGGCAGAGATAGAGCCGATAGCGTCTACGGTGTTGCTCTTGAACGTAACGGTGTATATAGTGAAGCTGTCCTCGTTCACGAGATAGTCGTTGCCGAATACGTTGATGGCAAGCTCGTTGTCGCTGGGCACGGTCGTAACGATAGCGCCCTTGCCCTTCACCTCGTAGCCAATCTTCTTGGCTGCCTCTTCGGCGCTGCCCTCGATTTCTACGGTGTAGTTGAGCTTGTCTGACGAGAAGCCCTCAATCTGTGCGCCGTCGAACGTGAGGTTCTTAAGAGCGTGATAGTAGACGAGCTTGAGGTTGTCGAGGTCGAGCTGGTCGTCCTTAGATGCGCCCGGCACGGGGTTGGTAGTAGCCGAAGCGAGGAGATAGCGCTTGTCGCTCTCGTTGCCGGTGTAGCTGAACTCGCCCGTAAACTTTGTCCACTCTGCAGTAGCCGGGATGAGCACCGAAGCCGAAGCTATCTTCTCAGCGCCAAGCTCGCTAAGCTCGGGGTCGTGGTATGCAGCGTCGCCGTGCATGATGATCTGCACACGGCCCTGAAGCTCTGTGCCCTCCTCCTTGGCTGTGCCCGGAGTGAAGCGTGCGTACACCTCGAAAGCGTCGGGCTCGCCTGCGAATGGCAGGTTGGCGTTGACGTCGGTGCGGTCGGTGAAGTTATAGTTAGCGGCGTCGGCAGCGTTTGCGCTGCCCATGTTGATACGACCAGTTGTCATGTTGCCGTTGGCATAAGCTACCCCAAGGTCTTTCGACTTGAGGCGCACGCCGTTACCCTCAACGCCCTCTATCTTCTCGGGCATCGGCGACATTGAAGCGAACGAAGCGAATGTGCCGGCAGCCGACTCGAACGAGTTCCAGCCCTCGGCGAGCGCTGTCTCGCCCCAGTTCTCGAAGTTGGAATTAGGAATCTGGTATACCGGCTCCTTCTCCTTGCCCTCGAAGGTCACGGTGTATACGTTGGGAGCCACTGTGCCCTCCTCCTCTACAGTCAGGGTGAGCTTGCCTGCAGCCTTGTCGTAGTCGGCGCTCACATGAGCAGCCTCAGAAGACGCTGCGTACTGGAGCTCGTCGGCGTAGTAGTTGCCGGTAGCGGTGAAGTTCTTGCTGTCGTTGCCCGCAGCGATGAACTCGTGACCTGCCACAACGAGCGAGTTGAGCGTCGGAGCCGGCTTCTTATATTTAATGGTATATGTAGTGACAGACGACGGATTGGTCTCTGCGTCGTAGTCGTCGCCCTTCACGCTGATGGTGAGCACGCATGTAGCCTCGTCGTAGCTCTGCTCCACCTTGGCGCCAACGCCCTTCTTCGTGTAAGCCACCTTAGTCTTGTACACGTCGTACGCAGCGTTCACGGTGTAGTTGTAGCGGTCTGTGGCGAACGGCTCGTTCAGCTCCACGGCGTTGCCCTCGCTGTCGGTAGTAGAGAGCGCGGTAAGCGCGTGATAGTAGACGAACTCCACGTTGTCGATGGTGAGCGAGTTGCCGTCCACGATGTTGTTGCGGTCGCCGAAGTAGTCGGTAGCCGAGAAAATCACGTTCAGCTTCTCCACGCTTGCGTTCTTGTCGGCGTAAACGAAGTTGATAGTGTCGCTCGCCCACTCGCCGTTGGTGCTGCCCTCGATGCTCTTCACTATCTTAGCCACGCAAGCAGCGCCCTCGGTAGACGTCACCTCGCCACCAGTAGCTGTAGCCATGTCGAGGATGTTGCGGTCGCGGTCCTGCATGTCCACCTTCTTAGCCGTACTCCATACGACGGTGTTGCCAGGCACGTCCTTCTGTGTCCACGTGCCGTTCCATAGATAAGCCAGCACCGTAGCGTTCTCGTCGCCATTCGAGTTGTCGCGCTTATAGTCGAAGCGCATGGCGTCGGGACGGAATGTGAAGCTGCTGCCGCCGAACGTGCCGCCGTCAGAGTTCTTCACCGTGATGCCCCTCACCTCTGCCGTAGCGAACGGCGTGCCAAGCGTGAGATAAGCCGGAATCTTATTGCCTAAGATAGAAGTGTTGTAAAGGTGAGCGGCCTTTCCTGTGCCATCCTTGCCCTCTACAGCGTCGATAATCTGTCTTTTGCCGATAGCTGTATTCACGTTAGAAGCGTGCCATTCCTCGGGCTGTGTGCCCGAATCCGATGTGTTGCCATTACTGTCCCAAGGCACACACTTCACCCATTCTGCATCAAAACCACCGTTTATCTGCTGGGCGTTTGCAGAAAGCGCAACTCCTCCCAACATGAAAACCGATAAAATCTTTTTCATCCTGAAATTCTTTTGTTAAAATTTATAATCATTATTGAGTCAGCTATTATGTGCTACTCATAGTTATTTATCCATACCTATCCCCTACAAAGGGCAATTAACGGTGCAAAGTTAATGTAAATGTTTTGATTTCAGCAATTTAAGCGTGCAGAAGTTCTAAAATAATGATTTAAAGCAAGTTTTTGCCGACATTTTGACCATAACACAACGAAAC
>ERZ1031095.498-NODE-498-length-13221-cov-11.127222_pt1 | contig 13221 bp, 7 predicted proteins | sample MGYA00517108_ERZ1031095 | MGnify/ENA primary metagenome ERZ1031095 (study PRJEB33719, sample SAMN04261275) | wastewater metagenome | biome: rural village; feature: human; material: feces | host: Homo sapiens | place: El Salvador | collected 2013-01-07 ... | reverse complement strand
GCAGCAAAGAGATCGGTCTTGGTCTGAAGATACTGCGTCATGAAACCACCATAGCTGGCACCGATGCAACCAATCTTCTTTCTGTTCACAAAACTATGCGCATCGCAGAAAGCCTGGGTGCTGGAGATGATATCCTCTGCCACACCCTCACCTGCAGTATCCACATGACGGGCAGAGAACTTCTGACCGAAACCAGTAGCTCCGCTCGGATTCACTACCAGCACCACATAACCCATCGCAGCATATACATGATGAGGATAGCGGCTCTGGAGCATTCGGGTAGTAGGACTACATCCGCCATAGTAATTCACCACCATCGGATACTTCTTCGATGCATCGAAATGAGGTGGCAGATAGTAACGGCAGCAAAGCGTGTCGCCACGAGAGTTCACGAAATTCCAAGCCTTGCACTCGCCCAACTCGATATTCTTCAACAAACGGGCACTGAGATCATCAACAAGCTGAGACTTCTGCGCCTTCAGATTCATCTTGTAGAGTCGGTCGGCATTGGATGCGCTCTGTCCGGAGAACGCCATTTCCGTAGCAGATGATGCAACAGAGAAGCTCTTGATGTTCTCCTCCGGAGTCTTGAGCAATGTAAACTTGCCTGATTTCGGATTGAGCTGGAAGAGATGCATGCAATCCTTATCTTCTGCCGTGAAGTAGATGTTGCCATCTGCCTTACTCCAATCCACACTCTGCACGTTCGGATTGAAATCCTTGGTCAGCGGACGAACCTTCTTATCCGCAAGAGTCATCAGATAGAGCTGGGTATCTATCATACTAGGAATCTGTCCCTCCTCTACATCCTTTCCGATGCCATTGAAAGCCTCAGGCGAACCCGTAACGAGAATGCTCTTGCCATCAGGCGAGAACTGGGCACCATTCAGGAATTCACCCTTCTCTATCAAAGTCTCTACACTCATATCATTGAGATTGAGACGATAGTAGGAATTAAGAGTGGTAGGACGCTTGGTAAGGCGTTCTTCACTCTTGCCGATGAGCAGATAGCGGGAATCTGCAGAAATATCGTTGAGATAGACGTTGTGATAGCCGAAAGTGAGCGGCTGGAGAACACCCGACGCCAAATCAAACTTGGCGAGATAGCTACGGCTTCTCCATCCTGGCTGACGGTCATCAGGCTCCTTCACATCATACACCTGCGCATCTTTCTTTCTGCCCTCGGTATAAAGAGTGTAGACAAGCGTCTTCTCATCGGGAGTAAACTGGAACCATCCGTCAGGGATATTAGCAGCCAACACCTCGCGCTCCATATTGAGCGGATTGATAGTGATGAGCTGCAGCTCGCCATCCGCCTTGTCTTCGCCCGCAATAGAGCTGTCGCTCGCCTTCTGGGTGAAATACATCTTGTTGGTACGAGGCATCCATCTTACGCTCTCTTCGAAAGAAGCTACCACCTTGTTGGTCTGACTGTTTCGCAATTCGTTGATGCTATGATTCTTGCCCTGTCTATCTACCCAAGTCTTGCGCACAATCATAAACTTGCCGTTTGGCGACATCTGAACGCTTGCATAGTTAGGCATGCAAATCACATCGTATATATTGAATGCGCGCTTGGTGCTGGCAGCAGATTCACCTACGCTGAGCTGCTTGCCATCGGCTGCGGTAATGCTGATTTTGAAATCCTTGTCAGATGATTCTGTGAGGTACTTGATCACCACTGTATGACTAGATGGCATCAAGGTTGCTTCTGCCTTGTCACCATTCACAGTCACCTGTTCTCCATCAACGAAGAGGCGATATTGCTTCAATCCCTTCACCTCGATGGTAGCCTTGGTACGGCTGGTATTCGATACGTTGAAAGAAGCCAGGTGAATTGCATTCTGCTTGCTATCCGCCAGAAGCTGAGATGCAGCCACCTCTTTTCCTTTATTCAATAAAGTAAACGAAAGTGGAGAGTCAAGCACACTCTCCATCGAAAATTTCTCACCCTTCACATTCACGCTATCCGCCATCCAAGGGGTAGCCACAGGATAAGGGCCGGCATGCTTCAACTTCTGCACTTCGATGGTCTCGGCATTCGCAGAAAGCGACAAGCCGAGCGAAGCACAGAGAGCAGCGCTAAAAGTAAGAGCCTTGAGGCTCATGGTTGTTGTTTTCATCATGATTTTATGTATATCTTTTATCTGTTCGATTCAATTTCTTCCTCCTTCAGAAAGCATTATAGTTTGATGGCAAATTCGATGCCTGTAGGAGCAACCGAAAGACTGAGGTTATCATTCACTTCATTCTTCTTTTCCAACTCCCCATCCATCTTCTTTGCTTTCTTCTTTTTCTTTCCCAGAATCCAGTCACCCAGCAGATAGCCAGCCTCAGCAGAAGCTACACCAATGGCGGCACCTGCCATTACATCACCCCAGTGATGCCGGTTCCTTCTCACTCTATCCACTGCCACGGTAGTAGCCACAGCATAACCTGCTACACCAATCCAAGGCGAAACCTTACGGTATTCATGCATCAGGACAGTAGCTCCAGAAAAGGCGACAGAGGTATGCCCCGAAGGGAACGAATGATTGTCCGTTCCATCTGGACGTTTCTCATGGATAGCATGCTTCAGTGAATATGTCACGGCAGCATTTACACCAAATGCCAGTACCTGGGCACCGATTCTTCGCTGCCAAGTACTTTCAGCCTCCACTCCACACGCCTTCAATCCAAAGACGGCAATGGTAGGAACAAAGCGAAGAACATCATCAATGCCATCGCCATGATAACGCTTGTCCTGGGAGTAAACAGGAAGTACCATCAGCATACTCAAAGCTATTATAATCAACTTTTTTTTCTTCATGGGTACAAAGGTACTGCAAAAAACAGAAAAACCAGCTACTTCACCCTCAGAAAAGAAAGAAATCCTTCCAATATTATATCTTTTTAAACAAAATATCTAACATTTGTATAGGAAAACTAGAGATTTTTTCGTAATTTTGCAGCCAAAATAGATAGAAGAGAGTAACAACCCAAAAGATTGTTCAATACACATCGATTGCCTAAAGCAAGAGATTAGTAAATACACATTATTATATATATAGGATAAAATGAAGAAACAGACCCAAGCCATTCATTTGGAATATGAGCGCCGCGATGCCTACGATTCGCTGAGCGTGCCAGTATATAACACCCTCGCCTACGAGTTTGACAATGCTGCCATCATGTCGGAGGCATTTACAGACAAAATCAAGGCTCCTGATTACTCGCGAGTAGAAAACCCTACGGTTACCAATCTGGAGCGCCGTGTGGCTGCATTGACTGATGCCGCTCACGCCACTGCGTTCAACTCAGGCATGGCTGCCATCAGCAATACCCTCATGTCGCTGGCGGCACAAGGCAAGAACATCGTTACCTCAAAGCATCTCTTCGGTAACACCTATGCGCTACTCGTGGCTACCCTGCGCCGTTTTGGCGTAAAGGTCCGCCTACGCGATTTAACCAATATCGAGGCTGTGCGTGAGGCTATCGACGACGACACCTGTTGCGTATTCCTTGAAATTCTGACCAACCCACAGTTGGAGGTTGCCGATTTGAAGGCTATTTCAGAAGTGGCTCACGAGAAGAACGTGCCTTTAGTGGTAGATTCTACCGTGATTCCTTTCACCCAATTTTCAGCAAAGAGCTTGGGCGTGGATATCGAGGTGGTTTCCAGTTCCAAATATGTAAGCGGTGGTGCTACTTCACTCGGCGGTCTGGTCATCGACTACGGAACCCCTTACAATGGCGATTTTGCCAAGCGCCTCTATGGTGAGATGCTCTTCAACTTCGGTGCCTACATGACACCACAGGTAGCCTATATGCAGACCATCGGACTCGAAACGCTCGATGCCCGCTATCGTGTACAGAGCAGCAACGCCCTGGAACTCGCAAAAAAATTGCGCACTCTGCCACAAATTCAATATGTGAACTATGTTGGTTTGGAAGACAACCCTTATCACGAGTTGGCACAGCGCCAGTTTGGCAAAACAGCAGGAGCCATGATCTGCATCGACTTGGAAAGCAAGGAGGCATGCTTCAACTTCCTCAACAATCTGAAGCTCATCCATCGTGCCACCAACCTCTTCGACAACCGCTCGCTTGCCATCCACCCGGCCAGCACCATCTTCGGCGCATTCTCAGAGAGCATGCGTAGATCAATGGATGTCAAGGACACAACTATCCGACTGAGTGTAGGTCTGGAAGATGTAGATGACCTTTTCGAAGACATTAAGCAGGCGGTTGAATGTTTATAGTTGATAGTTGATAGTTTACAGTCTTCTTTTAGTTGATAGTTAACAGTTTACAGTTAACAGGTCAGAGAAAAAGGCTAATCATAAAGTTCAATGTTCAAAGCTCAAGTTCAAAGTAAAAACATGTACGATTTCGATAAGATAATAGACCGTTCGGGCAGCGACGACCTCAAACATGGTGCTCTGCTGCCTCGCTGGGGACGCGACGACCTGCTGCCACTTTGGGTAGCCGATATGGATTTCGAGACCCCATCATTCATCACCGATGCCCTCAAGGCACGATTGGAACATTCGCTCTTCGGCTACACCATGGAGCCAGCCGATTATCTGCCTAGCATCATCGACTGGGTGCATGACCACCACAAGTGGGATGTGAAGCAAGAGTGGATCCGCTTCATTCCAGGTATAGTAAAAGGTATCGGACTCGTGGTGAATGTCTTCACCCGTCCTGATGAGAAAGTCATCATCCAGCCACCCGTTTATCACCCATTCCGCCTCACTCCAGAGGGCAACGGCAGAGAGGTGGTCTTCAATCCGCTGAAGATGAAGGAGGATGGATATTACGAGATGGACTTCGAAAACCTGGAGAAAGTTTGCGATGAAAAGTGCAAGATACTCATTCTTTGCAACCCTCATAATCCGGGCGGAATCACCTGGAGCAAGGAGACCCTTCAGCAACTCGCCGACTTCTGCTACGAGCACCATCTGCTCGTTATCAGCGATGAGATTCATGCGGACATGGCTCTGTTCGGACACAAGCACATCCCATTCGCTTCGGTTTCTGACAAGGCAAGAGACATCAGCATCACCTTCCAGGCACCATCCAAGACCTTCAACATCGCTGGTATCGTGAGCAGTTACGCCATTGTTCCCAACGACCAGCTTCGCAGGAAGTTCTACACATGGTTGTCTGCCAACGAATTAGACGAACCAACCCTGTTCGCCCCTATTGCCACCATTGCCGCCTTCCGCAAGGGAGAAGAATGGCGAAAGGCAATGCTTGCCTACATAGAGGACAACATCCGATTCGTAGAGGATTATTGCCGAGAGCATATCCCTGGCATCCGTCCGCTGCGCCCACAGGCTTCCTTCCTCGTATGGCTCAACTGCCAAGACCTGCATCTTTCACACGATGCCCTCCTCGACCTCTTCATCGACAAGGCACACCTGGCACTGAACGATGGCGAAATGTTTGGTCCTGGCGGCGAAGGCTTCATGCGACTGAATGTGGCAACACCAAGAAGCATCCTCCAGCAAGCCCTGAAGCAATTGGAAGATGCAGTTAAGAAACTATAGAAAGTTGATATGAAAATCTTACATACCAGCGACTGGCATCTGGGACATACGCTCTACAACTTCGACCGTACCGAAGAACAGACTGCCATGCTCGCTCAAATCATAGACATCGTAAGAGAGGAGAAGCCAGATGCGTTTCTCCTCTCGGGCGATGTATATCATACCTCTCAGCCCTCAGCTGCCGTACAAACGATGTTCACCGATGCCATCGTGCAGATTCACGAGGCAAATCCCGACATGACCATCGTCATCACCGCAGGCAATCATGATAGCGGAACCAAACACGAGATTTTCAAGACTCCCTGGCAGGCATTAAAGGTATTTTCTGTTGGAAACATAGACAAGGAGCATCCCGAAAATCACATCATCGAAGTAAAAGAGAAGAAGAAACCGCAAGACGAAATCAAGGGTTACATCGTAGCCGTTCCCTACTGCTATGAGCGAAGCATTCCTGCAGGATTCTTCCAGGAAATTCTGGATAAAGTGAAAGAAAGGAACCAGGAACTTCCTGTTATCATGATGGCACATACCACCGTAAAGGGTTGCGATTTCAAGGGACACGACAATGCTACAGAATATACTGTAGGAGGAATAGATTCTTTGGAAATCAGCGACTTGGGAGAAGGATATGATTATCTTGCCTTAGGTCATATCCACCATGAGCAGTGGATTCGTGGCAGCCACCATCGTATCCGCTATGCAGGAAGTCCGATGGCTGTAAGTTTTGATGAGAACTATGAGCATAGTGTGAGTCTCATCACCATCGGCAAGCATGGGGATGAAGTGGTACTCAAGAAGATTGCTATAGAAAACCCTAAGCCGCTGGTCACCCTGCCCGCTTCTGAAAACCTGCAAGGAAACTTCACTTCCTGGGATGAAGCAAAAAAGCTTTTGGAAGCTTTTCCTTCCGATATTCCTGCCTATATCCGCCTGAATGTGGAAGTAGAAGATTTCCTTCCCGTGGCAGCCAACCAGGAGGCATCACAACTTGTAAAGGATAAGCAATGCCGCTTCTGCCTCATCAACACCCGAAGAAAACTACATTCCGAAACATCCCAACCTCGAACAATGACCGTACGGGAATTCCAGTCGGAAGCTCCTATCGACATCGCCCGACGATACGCCGAAGATTGCGGCATTACCTTCGATGATGAACTCAAGGAAATGTTTAAAGAAATAACCGAACAGTTATAAGTGCCGGGATTCTGATTCCTCACACTTAGTTCTTTACTCTTCACTGTAACAATATGATTCTACAACAACTCCAAATACATAACATCGCTTCTATCGAGGATGCAACCATCGACTTCGAGGCTCAGCCCCTAGCCGATAGCGAGGTGTTCCTCATCACCGGAAAGACGGGTGCAGGCAAATCAACCCTCCTCGATGCCATCTGTCTGGCGCTCTATGCCAGCACTCCCCGTCTCGAAAACACGAGCATGCAGGGAGAAATGCGTGACAACGAAAAAGATATCAAGATTAAAGACCCAGTGCAACTGATGCGCCGCAATACCGGTGAAGCCTTCGTGCGCCTTACCTTTATAGGCAGCAACGATGTGCATTACGAGGCTCAATGGTCGGTGGCAAGAGCCCGCAACAAGGTGACGGGAAAGATACAGAACAAGAAATGGGCGCTCCGCAATCTGGATACCGATTTTACCTATGCCAAAGATAAGGAGATTCGTGAGGAGATAGCCCTCGCCATCGGTTTGGATTTCAAGCAATTCTGCCGTACCACTCTCCTGGCACAAGGTGAGTTCACCCGATTTCTTAACAGCAAGGACGATGAGAAAGCCGAAATTCTGGAGAAAATCACAGGTGTGGATGCCTACTCTAGAATTGGAGCCAAAATCTTTGAGCAAACTGTAGAGAAAAAGAAGATTTGGGAGGATTCCCAACAAAAGATTGAAGGCATTCAGATTCTGAACGATGAAGAAATCGCCCAGAAGAACAACCAGTTGCAACAGCTGGATGAGCAAAGCCAGCAAATCAAGAACACCCTGGAAAAGGAACAGAAAAAGCTTCGCTGGATTCAGCAGGAACAGGATATCCGTCAGCGGAAAGAGCAGGCAAAAGAAGATTTGGAACATGTGAAAACCATCGCCGAAAGCGACGAAACCCAACAGCAAGAGCAAACTATCGCCCTTTGGAACCATACCATCGAGGCTCGCGCCAAGATGAACGAAGCAGCATCATGCGCCAAAACTATCCTGCAACAGGAAGCCCAACTGCAATCTTTAGAGCAAACATTCCGACAGATTCAGGGAGCACAAAGCTATGAGCTTCAGCAGGAGCAGACCATCGCTTTATCTATCAGGAATATAGACGGCTACCTGGCTCAAGAAGCACCCAAAGTGCATCTCTACAAAAATGCACAGACCCTGAATACGCTCATCAATTCCTATCTGAAGAACAAAAAGGATGCGGAAAACAACCTGCAGTATGCCAATCAAATCAAGAAGGAACTGAGCACCCTGTATCAGCCAATGCTTGAGAAATCAAAGACCATGCTCGAAGAATGTCAGAAAACATATAACCAACAGGTTATCAAAGTGCAGGAGGCTGAAGCTGACTTGGAACAACTTCATCTGCCTCAACTTCGCCAGCAACAGGAAGCACTCAAAACGCTTCTCAACGACATTCAAACAGCCAAGAATCTCCTCGAACTCCTACACGAGGAGCAGAATCGTCACGTCCTTTCGAAGGAGAATCTGGTTCAACTTCAAAACTCTATTCAGGAAAAAGAAAAGCAGTTGCAGGTTTTAAAGCAGGAATCTCATGATGCTGAAATCCGGAAGAACACCCTCCAGCTTGCGTATGAAAAGCAACGGGAAAGTATTAACAAATGGGCTAAAAGCATCAGAATAAAGTTGCAAATAGGCGACACCTGCCCTGTTTGCCAACAGCGAATAGAAAATACCCTGCCCCACGAAGACAATATCGATGCCCTGGTTATTGAAGCAGAAAAACTATATAAGGATGCCGAGGACAAATATAACAAGATATTGAAAGACCAAAATGCCCTGGATTCAGACATCAAGGCTTTAAAGAACAGTCTTGCCAACGAACAGAAGGTCTTTGCCAAATGCTGTGAATCGCTAGCCAAGGCTACCCAAAAAGCCCAGGAAGCAGCAAAAAAGATTCCGGAAGGAGAAAACGGCGAAGCACAGACACAGGCTAACCTCGAAAAGGTATCTGCTCAAATTGCAGAAGCCGAAGCCAAGGAGAAAGAGGCTAAAAAGCTTAGAGCACTCAGAGACCAGAAACTTCAGGAATACGAAGTGCAAAGAAATGGGATGTTAGCCGCACAGCAGAAAGTAGATGATACCCAGCATCGTATTGAAGTTATCGAAGCTCAGATTTCTTTACAGAACAAAACCAGTGAGAAGGCACAGCAAGATATCCATTTACTGATTGGCGAAGCTGGAGACCTTTCATGGCAAAATGATTGGCATACGATGCTCACCGAGTTTGGAAAAGAGGTTGAAGATGGTGCCATCACCTACAAGATGAACACCGAGAAACAGCAGAAACTTGCTGCCGAACTGAAGCAATTTGAAGAGGGTAACAAGAATCTTGCCGCAGTTCTGGATGCCATCGTCAAGCTCATGTCAACCTGGGGAACACCTTCAAAAGAACCACTGGTGCTGAAACGTATTCCAAAAGTACTTACCAGAGCTTCTGAATTGCAAAGCCAGATAACGGCTGCCCTGCAACAAATCAGTGCGGCAAAAGAGAAGGAAGAAGATACTAAGAAATGGCTGAAGGAATTCATGGAGAAAAAACAGGAGATGTTGAAGAAATCCACAGAAGAAGAACAGGAGATATTGCTGGATGAGAACCTTTTACTGCAACTCGATACCCTCCAACAGTCTGATATTGCAGAAAAGACGGAAGCTATCAATCGTATAAAACAGCAGTTGGTCAGCAAACAAACTGTTTGGGATGAACTGGAAAAAGCTTATCAACTCCATACAGGAGAATATGAAGCTTTGTTTGATGAAGATGAGAAGATTTCTACCTGCATCGCATCGCTCGAAGCCCAGCTTTCAGAATTGGGCAACCAGCGTGGCGGAATCATCAGAGACCTGGAAATCGACCGCTCCAACAAAACGAAAGTCGGCTCACTTCTGCAGGAATCAGCGCAGAAGAAAGCCGACTTTGAAAAGTGGAGCCGTTTGAACCAGCTTCTTGGCGACGCCACTGGCAACAAGTTCCGTCGCATCGCCCAGAGTTATGTACTCGCCAGCCTCATCCACTCAGCCAACGGATATATGCGAACGCTCAGCGACCGCTATATTTTAAAGGTGGTACCTGGCACCTTCGTCATATCTCTTGAAGATGCCTATCAGGGCTATGTGAGCCGAGCCGCCAGCACCCTTTCGGGAGGTGAAAGCTTCCTCGTCTCGCTCTCCCTGGCACTTGCACTCAGCGACATCGGCACCCAGCTCTCTGTGGATACCCTCTTCATCGACGAGGGTTTCGGAACCCTGAGCGGCGAACCGCTGCAACATGCCATCAATACCCTGCGCAGTCTCCACTCCAAGTCGGGACGCCATGTGGGTATCATCAGTCATGTAGAAGAACTCAAAGAACGTATCCCCGTACAGATTCGGGTGAACCAGGAAGGCAATAATTCGAGCAGTACCATCGAAATCGTGGGCTAAGCATCTGCACGCATTAGCCCTCGTCTTCCATCAAATCACAAATCAGCTTGATCTCGGAGTAGTCGATGCCATCCCCCATCGCCTCCTTGATCTCGCTGAAGTGCTCTATATCAGGATGAGCCTTCATAAAATCTCGAATCTTCTTCTCATGGGCACTTGATATCAGTGCACGCAAGCCAACCTTTCCTTCCTTCACGTATGGAATGAGATGACCAATGATAGTACTCCTGACAAAACCACGTTCTTCAGCAATCTGATCCACGGTCATACCTTGTTTATAAAGGTTGTAACTGATTTCCTTTGTAGGGGTTTTCGGCTCCTTTGGACCATTCGAATTCTTTGGTTTTCTAGCTTTCTTACCAGCACCAGAACCATTCGCACCCGAACCCGTTCCAGAAGATGCAGTCTCATCCATCAAGAGGAACTGTGCCTTTTTCTTCAGATAATCTGTCACGCTGAACTCGGCGCTCTGCTCATATCGCAGAAGTCTCTCCTTCAATCTTACATCTTCTGAAAAAACAGAAAAGCGGTCTTCAAACTGCTTCTTGCCCACCTTGTTGTCTGTATCAAGATTCGACTTTTTGATCAAATCGCTCAGAATACCAATTTTATCGAAGAAATACTGGGCACCCTTGTGGATGCGGTCTTGCAGTTCGGCTTGACCCACATCAGGATTCTGCCCCAGCATACGAGTGTATTGCACACGGAATTTATCCGATACACTAATCAGATTCTTCAGCACCACCTGCAGTTTCTGATACTCGCCCACCACACGAGGATATTTACCCGTAAAGAACTCCACCAGGCAACGCATCAAGTGCTCATAGCTGCCACTGATAGCATAGAAATCGAAGAGCTCACCAATGCAGTGTAACACATATTGCTGTTCCAGATAGCTGATTTGTTCCTTACTAGGCGAAGCAAGTTGGCTATTGAAGGCATCCACCGTCTGGTCGCTGATGATGGCGCCACGAGACAACGGCTGACTGAGCACCATACCTTCCAAAGTCTTGCAGCGGCTCAACGCCACATAGGTCTGGCCATGGGTAAAGCTATGGGAAGCATCGATGATGGCATGCTCAAAGGTAAGACCCTGACTCTTATGAATGGTTATCGCCCACGCCAGTCGGAGCGGATACTGGCGGAACCGTCCTTCCACACTTTCCTCAATCTCCTTAGTTTCCTCATTCAGGGTATATTTCGAATTGGTCCACTCCATCTGTTCCAGTTCAAAATCCTGGTAGGTATCCTTGCTGCGCACGGTAATCTTGTCGCCGATGATGGTGCGCACCTCGCCAATCATACCATTATAGAAACGGTGCTGCGGATCGTTCTTGATAAACATCACCTGCGCTCCCGGTTTCAAGATGAGCTTGAAATCAGCAGGATAAGATGATTCCGGGAAATTGCCTTCCACCTCGGCAGTAAAGGAATACGCCTGCGACGGAAGGGCTGCAAGCTGCTGCTCGTTGATATACTGTGCAGGAGCATTATGGGTGGTAAGACGGATATAGTTGCCCTCCTTAGGCGGTTCGAAGTTTGGGATATATCGCTGGTTCAGAGCCTGCAACGTGGCTTCGGAAGCCTTATTCTCCCTAATCTGATTAAGAAGAGAGATAAACTGCTGGTCCTGCTGACGATACACCTTTTTGAGTTCGATGGTAAGATAGCCCGCCTGCTTCAAGGCATTGCTGCTGAAGAAGAAAGGGGTATCATAATACTGCCCTATCATCTGCTCTTCCTGTGGAGTAACCACAGGAGCAAGCTGATGCAAATCGCCTATCATGAGAAGCTGAACGCCTCCGAAAGGCAAATCGTGGCGCTTGCGATATTGACGCAATACGGAATCGATGGCATCAAGCAGATCGCTGCGCACCATACTGATTTCGTCGATGACAAGCAGGTCGATGCTTCGGATGATGTTACGTTTCAGATTACTGAATTTATAGCGTTTCTGTTCGCCACTACCGAAGGTCGTACCTGGCACGTATGGCGAAAACGGAAGTTGGAAGAACGAATGAATGGTCATTCCTCCAGCGTTGATGGCAGCGATGCCCGTAGGAGCCAGCACCACCATGCGTTTAGGCGACAGTTCTTTCAATCGCTTGAGGAAGGTCGTCTTACCTGTGCCCGCCTTTCCCGTAAGGAAAAGGTTGGCACTTGTCTTTTCTATAATGTTCCATGCCAGGATGGATTCTTCGTTCATTTCCATGACCACTTCTTTTTAAAATGCTAGATTTCCTCTACTATCTCGCTCATCTCCTTGCGCTTCTTCTCGGCACGAGGACAATCATCGGCAATATGCCCGATAGGAATGATGACCACAGCCTCATATCCCTCACGTGGGAATAGCAGCTGCATCTTCTCAGTATCATAATTGCATACCCAGCAGGTTCCCAAACCTCTTTCAGTAGCAGCCAGACAGAGATGCTCGGCAGCTATTGCCACATCAATATCTCCATGAGGCTTCTCATCGTATCTGCGAACCCAATTCTCGTCCACATTTCTCATGCCCACGATATACATCGGAGCCGTCTTGAACCACTCGCGGTCGTAACACTGCTGCAACTTCTGCTTAGCCTCATCCGAGCGGACGATGAGCCAATGCCAAGGCTGCCTGTTCACTGCCGATGGTGCCAAACGTACACATTCCATGATGTAATCCAAATCCTCCTGACTTACCGCCTCAGAGGTAAACTTGCGAGCCGAGAATCGTTCCTGGCTCAATGCCAACATATTTTTCATACCGTTTCGTTTTAAACTTTTTAATCCTTTTATTCCTTCTATAAACACATTCTATTTTTCAGAAATCGAAAGCATTTACCTTTTTAAAAGGCAAAATTACAAAAAATCCACGAAAGCCCCAAGCCTTTCGGAGATTTTCTTTCTAATCATCCTATGATTTCCCTGAATTTATTTACCCTTAAGGCAAAAAATATTTAGCCTTAAGGGAAAATATTTTTTGCCTTAAGGGAAATTATCCTAGATAAAGACTAGCGTTTCGAATATTTTTTGTAATT
>ERZ1031095.491-NODE-491-length-13318-cov-6.598658_pt1 | contig 13318 bp, 15 predicted proteins | sample MGYA00517108_ERZ1031095 | MGnify/ENA primary metagenome ERZ1031095 (study PRJEB33719, sample SAMN04261275) | wastewater metagenome | biome: rural village; feature: human; material: feces | host: Homo sapiens | place: El Salvador | collected 2013-01-07 ... | reverse complement strand
TAAGAAAAAGAACGCCATTGATAAAGCAACATCAAAAATGGCAAAGAAAATTGTAAATAATTATGGGCATGTCAAGCCGGGGATAAAAACCAGAGGCTTCTTCTGGCTTATGCATTTAGTGCAGAGAAAGGGTTTTAATCCTTGTGATGTGGAATACTGGAAGGCAAAGGGCTGGACAGGGAAAAAGAGACCTTGGAAATGATATCTAGGTAAGATTGAATTATCTCCTAAAATATCATGTAATTTAGGAGATAAATAATAATTTAGGAGAAAAACCATGTGGAAAGGCAGAAAGTATGGTGGGATTAATAGTTACATCTTCTAGTGAGGAGGCGTTGAAACATGTGTTATCTAGTAGCAAAAAATATTGATTCAGAAGGATGTGTTGCATTAAGAACAACGCATGGTAAACATCTTTCCGAATTTAAAAGGTCAATAGAAAGAAAGGTTGGATATGATAAAATTCAACTTGTTACAATTAGCAGACCATCAGCATATGGAGAATATGAGCCATATCATATTGTCGATTCAGAACAAGAATTTGAGTGTGCAGTTGAACAAATGTAGTCAAAAGACTTATGCTAACTAAGACACACAATATATGCAGCATATAACTGAAAAAGTTCATATGCTGCATTTTTATGCCTTAGTATGCAGAAAAACTGCCAGTTGCCATGCATCCCACAGTTGACAGTACAAAGCATAAATGATAGTATTCATATATAGTTAGTAGGAATAAAAATAAGAACGCAGGAAAAGAGGGAATATATATGACATTACAGCAAATCAATTATGTGCTCAAGGTTGCTTCGGTAGGCTCAATGAACAAGGCTGCTGAGGAGCTTTATATTTCACAGCCCACTTTGACAAGTGCCATCCGGGATGTGGAGAAAGAGATAGGCATTGTGATTTTTTCCAGAAATAACAGGGGAGTTTCGCTGACTGTCGAGGGCGCGGAATTTTTGGAAAAAGCGAGAAATCTCTATCAGGAATATGAGCTTTTGCTGGACAGCTACAGTGAGGAGGCAAAGGCAAAGCAGAAGTTTGCTGTGTCTACCCAGCACTATTCCTTTGCAGTAAAGGCATTTGTTGACACCATAAAGCCATATGATACCTTAAACTATGAATTTGCGGTGCGTGAGACAAAGACCTATGAGGTCATTCAGGATGTAGCCCTGGGCAGAAGTGATATAGGAATACTCTATGAGAGTTCCTACAATCAGAAATACATCACCAAGCTCTTGCTTGAAAATGGCTTGGAGTTTAATCCACTGGGTGAGTGCAAGGCATATGTCTACCTGCACAAGAGCCATCCCCTTGCCAACAACGAGGACATAAAATTTGAGGAGTTAGAGGATTATCCATGCCTCTCCTTTGAGCAGGGTGAGAGTGGTTCGGCTTTTCTGGCAGAGGAAATCTTGAGTGACAGGAAATACAACAGAGTCATCAAGGCAAACGACAGAGCCACCATGTTAAACCTCATGATTGGTGTGTGGGGTTACACCCTCTGCTCTGGCATAATCAGTGAGGAGTTAAACGGCAGTGATTACAGGGTAGTTCCATTTCATTCTAATAAGGAGAATCCAAACTACAGAATGACAATCGGATACATTATTAAGAAGGGCAGCAGGCTCAGTGCCATAGGGGAAAAATATATCTGTGAGATTCAGAAATATCTGTAAATCACTTCCCCCACACATTCTGCACAAGATGCTTGCAGTAGTCAAGACTGAATGTGGGATCCTGATCCAATATACGGTTCTGCGCTGCAAGCTCCTCTGTGTAGTCGTCCAGATAATATACGGTATAGTCGGTGCCATATCCCATGTGGCAGATTATAGGAGCCACGTCATAGCTTGTGATTCCCACACTTCCGTCTGAGGTATAGCCGATATTGACCTCAGCGATTCCGCCAACCATGCGGTCTGCGAGAGTTCCAGTGGTGCTTTCCGTACCATTTACAAAATTGCCAAGAGAATAGTATACAAGCATCTGGTCACCGTCGTTTTCGTCTGTGACCATTTCTATTGGCTCGATAACATGTGGGTGGGCACCAATAACCAGATCCACGTCATTTTCTAGAAAAATCTTGGTCCACTTCTGCTGATAGCTGTCAGTTGTAAACTTGTATTCAGTGCCCCAGTGCGGGCAGACAATGACAAAATCAGACAGCTCGTGGGCTTTTTGTATATCGCTCACCACCTTATCCTCATTGAGATAATCCACAGCGTAGGGCATATCTGACGGCACACTTATGCCGTTTGTGCCAAAGGTGTAGTTTAGGATGGATATGGTAATACCATCCTTAGTGTAGGTGTATATATAGTTGTCTTTCCTGTCCTGAGAATCGTTGATACCCAGGCAGGCGATGTCTGGATAGTTATTTTTCCAGAAATTAATATCGTTTGTAATTCCGCTTGCACCCTTGTCCAGAGCGTGATTGGTAGCCTGCAGGATGACGTCAAAGCCAGCCTTGACCTCTGCATCACCCACCTCATATGGTGAGTTAAAATTCGGATAGCTGGATAGGCCAAGCTCTGTGCCTCCCAGAATGGTTTCCTGATTGACAAGAGCCTGGTCAGCACCTGCTATTTCCTCACCCACATATTTGAACAAATGGTCAAAATTATAGCTGCCATCAGCCTGTTTGCCGGATTCTAAAACCTTGGTGTGCATCAGCATATCCCCCACCATCACAAGGGATATGCCTTTTTGCTCAGCAACCTCTGTGTCTGGGTCAAGGGCATGGGTTAAGGCCTCATTGGTCACACCAGAGGTCAGACTGCAAAAGCCTGCAGCTTGATTTTTCTGATACTGCACAGCAGACATGGCAAGTGCAGCGCCCGATGAAAAGGCATAGCTTGAGCCCGCCACAAGGGATGGTGCTGCAGGAGCAGGGGAAGTGTCTGCTGGGTATGTACTGTATGCAGTTAAGGTAAATAGTAATAGTATAAGGGAGACTGCGCCCGATAATCGATTCTTCATATTTAATAATTTAACGCAAATATGACTTTAGTGCAATGGAAATAAATAACATCATGTGGTAAGTTATATGTTGTGGAGGGAAATTAACAGTATGATTAAATTAGCATTCTTCGATGTGGACGGCACATTAAGTGCCCCACAGTACATGGTAAATGGAAAATTACAAATCGGCATGACAGACGCCCAGTGGCTAGAATACTGTGCAGCCCACGGCGAGGACACATACGAGTACTGCAAGCCCGTCAAGGCTGTTAAGGATTATGCCCTAAAAAGAAAAGCGGAGGGCGCTAAGCTGTATGTGCTGACCACTTCCCAGAGCCAGGCAGAGAGCAGTGGAAAGAGAAAATTCATCAAAAAGTATTATGACGGCATATTTGAAGAAGTGATACCGGTTGCCCATGATGACCACAAGCCGGAGGTCATTAAGGAGATGGCTGATAAGTGCAATGTTAAGTTATCCGAGTGCGAGCTGGTGGATGATACCTTCAAGATTTTACTCAACACTGTTTGTCAGGGGATTGAGTCTACTCATGTGGCAAATATTTTTTCTGAAATTACTGATTAAGTAAATTGTGAACAGGAGGACTGGCAGATGAAAAAGAGAGCGATAGTAATATGCGTAGCAGCAGTCGTACTGATTGCCTGCCTTATATTGATGAAGTTTATCAAGACTGATGATGGGATGGGGATTCCCAGCTCTGCCAAATTGATTTATGAGGAGACCATATCGCCAAATGAGGATTATGTGACAGACGAGGCTGATCTTGTGTACTACACGATTCAGGTCTATCAGGACAAGAATAATCAAATCATTGTAAGCGCAGAGTCAAACTCGGCTTTTTTCGAGCCTGTTCAATACGAGGTGGATTTTGACCACGAGATTAGTGAGCAGGATGTGCTGGTCAAGTGGATGACATTAAGCGGAGGCACAGAGCCTACAGAGTCAGACCAGTATGGACTGGCGCAGGTTTCGATATTAGACAATGCAGTTGTGGTTAATGAAAAAGTCATCAGCTTCGTTAGCAAGGGGGTAAAAGCAATTACAGATGTAATTGGTTAGTCATTCTTTATCAAATCTTTATTTTTTCCTGTTATCTTCTAGAAAAAGAAGAAAGAAGGAAAAAATATGGAAATGATGTTAAAGACCGCAGATTTATGCAAGACTTTCAAAAATCAAAAAGCTGTAAACCACATATCGCTGAATGTGGCAAAGGGAAAGGTGTACGGTCTGCTGGGACCAAATGGTGCCGGCAAATCCACCACTCTCAAAATGCTTACAGGAGCGCTAAAGCCCACATCAGGAGCAATCTATCTGGATGGAGAGCCTTGGAGCCGGGATAAATTGTCTCAGATAGGAGCCTTAATTGAAAATCCACCAATTTATGAAAATTTATCTGCAAAGGAAAATTTAAGAGTCAGGGCACTTTTGCTGGGAGCAGATGAAAAAAGAATTGATGAAGTGCTGCAAATTGTATCACTTACAGGCACAGGAAAAAAGAAAGCCGGGCTGTTCTCTCTGGGAATGAAGCAGAGGCTTGGCATAGCCATGGCACTGCTGGGAGAACCGGAGCTTTTAATCTTAGATGAGCCCACAAATGGCTTGGACCCAATCGGTATAGAGGAGCTCCGAGAGCTCATACGGTCTTTTGCAGACCAGGGGATAACAGTGATTGTCTCAAGCCACATTTTATCTGAGGTGCAGTTAATCGCAGATTATGTCGGAATTATCTCAAATGGCATACTTGGCTATGAGGGAGCCGTCGAAAAAGGTAAGAATCTGGAAGCTCTTTTCATGGAGGTTGTGAAGGAGAGCAGGAAGGCTGGTGATTGCTGTGATTAATATCATGAAGGCAGAATATCAAAAGGGAAAGCATTCCATGCGGGGCAGGTTCATCTGGATTTTCCCCTTAGTGACGCTTGTCCTTGCTTTTATCCTTACGATTGGAATGACAAACAGCTTTGCGGAGGGCGCGTGGAACTGGTGGTACACAGCACTTTTACCCGGAATGACTGCCATAATCGTTTATCTGGCAATTGTGCAGGAGAAAAAGACAAATTATTATAATCTGGTGACACTTTCCACCAGCAAAAGAAAGCTTATGCTGGGCAAAATAATATATATAAGCTGTGGGATTTTATTATCAAATGTGATTATGTTTGCAGGAACCACATTGGGAGGAATGCTTCTCACAACCCATGTGCCAGTGGGAGGGGCTGCCATGGCGGCCCTTATACTGACTGTAACGGAACTGTGGGGAGTGCCGGTCTGCCTCTTTTTGAGCGACAGACTCGGAATGATTCCGGACCTGCTCATATACCTGACGCTTTCAATTGCAGGAATACTGGTTTCACAGACAGACAGATGGTATTTGCTGGTGTCTGCTATACCAAGCAGGATAGTATGTCCCTTTATACTGGTACAGCCAAATGGTACGGCGGCGGAAGAGGGCTGTCCGTTTTTGGACATGGGAGCTGTAGTGCCGGGAATTTGTATTTCTGTGGCATGGTTTATCTTGCTGACTATTCTCTATCTTCGTTGGTTTGAGAAGCGGGAGGTGAAGTGATATGTCAGAAAATAAATTGTATGGATTTAGGGGCGCTGGTATAGATACATCAGCCAATAGAATGAGTGAGATGGGAACCGTTGAGATAAATAAGGTGAGTAGAATAAAGCGGTCTGCAATAAAAGTATTTGCAGATACACTAAGAGCTGAGTTTATCAAAATAAGGCGAAGTTCAATCGTCTTTGCCCACATTCTCATCCCCATAATAACCAGCGGAATATTTTTACTCTACTATTCTTTTTCGCCATGGGATGAAAATAGCAAGCTGATTGTCTTTTATCAGGCATTGGGCATAGGGCTGCCCCTCCTAATCGGAGTTTTTACCGCGGGCCTGATGGAACAGGAGCAAAATGCAGGAAACTATCACAATATGCTGACCATACCACAGAAGCTCACCGCCTTTCTGTCCAAATTAGTCATTTTACTTGTCCTTGGACTGCTTGCCCTGCTTTTTACCTCACTGATATTTGGAATGAGGGGCAGGATGTGGCTGTGCATCAGGGCTTCGCTTGTCATATGGCTGAGCAGCCTGCCGATTTATATATGGCAAATGATTCTTGCTTTTCGATTTGGCAAGGGCGTGTCAATTGCAGGCGGCATAATATCAGGACTGGTGAGCGCGCTCTTTATCACCAACATGGGAGTTTTTGTCTGGAAATATGTATTTATCTCATGGACCGGCAGGGTGGTGCAGACTTATTTGAAAATGACACTGGGGGACAGCGGTGCAGATACTGCGCCGGGAAATATAGGACTCTTGTATACAATATTTATGATCTTTAGTATAAGCTGCTATTTACTGTGGTCATACCACTGGGAAGGAAGCAAAGTGACGGAATAGGGGGATTTATGGCAAAAATACTGGTAGTTGACAATGACACAGCCATTCTTGATATGGTGGAAAATATATTAAACAAAGACGGACATCTGGTGACAAAGCTTGATAATCCACTGGAGCTGAAAACAGAGCAGTTAAATGATTATGATTTGATTCTGCTTGACATTATGATGCCTGGAATAGATGGCTTTGAGCTGTGTGCAAAAATCAGAAAGCTGGTTGACTGCCCCATACTGTTTCTCACAGCCAAGACGGAGGAGAACAGTCTGGTCAACGGTCTGTCGCTTGGCGCAGACGATTATATATTCAAGCCCTTTGGAGTTATGGAGCTTCGAGCGAGAATCACAGCCCATCTGAGGCGGGAGCACAGGGAACGGTCGGTGAGGCTGGCTCATGGGCGGGCATGCTTTAACCTGTCCCAGAAGCAGTTACTGATAGACAACACCGAGATTGCCCTCACAAAGGCAGAGTATCAAATCTGTGAATTTCTGGCAAAAAACAGAGGACAGGTATTTTCCAAGGAGCAGATTTTGGAAGAGGTGCTGGGCTTTGACAGCGAGAGCAACGACAGCACCATTGTCACCCATATCAAAAACATAAGAACAAAATTTGCTGATTACGATTATGCGCCTATAAAAACTGTCTGGGGGATTGGATATAAATGGGAAGAATGAGCAAAAGCACCTTAAGCAAAATTTTTATCAAATATGTACTGGTCATGCTGGGAGCTTTGTCAGCGTGGATTGCAGCCATGTGTGTGATATTCAACCTCATGATAAATACAGGCTTTGTCTATCCTGCAAATTATGCAGAGCGCAGGATTGACGAAGCCTATGAGGCGTTGCAGAATGCAGACGCTATTACAGAGGACATGATACCTCCCTTGTGTAAGTACGCGCTTTTTTCCATGGATGGAAAACTCATAGATGGCAATATGCCACAGAAATCAGTCCAGACTGCCTGGCAGGCGGTAAATCACAAAAACACGTCAGGAAACTATTTCTACAAAGTAGTTTTCAGAAGCGATGGGTATCTGGTGTTACAGTACAGCCTGACACCCAAGTACAGCTCCACAGCCTTAAATGACCGCTTCATAGGACCGCAGAATATGATGATTGTAGTGACCATCATCGGCATAATTTTAATTATTTTAGTGTCCTCAGTGCGCTTTGGCAGAAAAATCAGAGCGAAAATGACACCGCTTCTTAATTCGATAGATAAAATCAAAAATCAGGATTTGGAATATGAGGTTTCCTACTCAGGCGTAAAGGAGATTGATGACTGCATTTCATCAATAGATAATATGAAAACAGCATTAAGAGCCTCCTTGGAAAAGCAGTGGAAGCTGGAGCAGGATAAAAACAGGCAGATGTCTGCATTAGCCCATGACATAAAAACTCCCCTCACCATCGTAAGGGGAAATGCGGAGCTTCTCTCAGAAACCGATCCCACAGAGGAGCAGAGCAAAAATATCGCCTATATCACAAACAGCGCAGTGCAAATTCAGGATTATGTGCAAAAATTAATAGATGTCACCAAGTCCACAGACAGCTTCCTAGATCAGTTTGAGGAGGTTGAGACATGCACCCTGCTTGATGATATAAAGCGCAGGGCATGTGGTCTGGCAGAGGTTTATCATGTAAAAATCAACTGGAAGGAAGCATATAGCAGCCAGAAAATAAGCGTAATCTATGACCAGATCGTGAGGGCGGTCATGAATGTTGTCCAGAATGCCATGGAGCATACTGAGGCAGAAAAAGCAATAAATATCAGCATAAGAGAAGAAAAGCAGACTCTGACAATCTGTGTGGAGGACTATGGAAAGGGCTTCTCAGAGGAAGCCTTAAAGCACGGCACAGAGCAGTTTTTCATGGATGATTCCAGCAGGGGCAGTGACAGCCATTATGGGATAGGGCTTTTCTTTGCGAGGACTGTGGCGGAGAGGCATGGCGGCTGGGTGAAGCTTGCAAACTCGGATGAGACTGGTGGGGCGATAGTGGAGATTGCGCTGACTGTGTAAGAGATTGTTAGTTAGTTCTTATATATGGTACAATGAGCGTAGGCAATGAGACGTGCCAAATGTGATATACATGAGTGCGATGGGCTTGCCCATGAGCAATCATGTATATCATATTTGATAGGGCGAATGCCCGTACATCCCAAGAAACAGAAGGTTTCTTGGGATGAGCACGTAAAGATAAAAAAGGAGTACAACCCCATGGCAGAGTTAGTTCTATCCAACATAGAAAAATCCTACAATGATGAAAAGGTGTTAAACAATATTAATATTAGCATGAAAAATGGTGTGCATGGCTTAGTCGGAGCCAATGGCGCAGGCAAGACCACCTTAATGAAAATCATCTGTGACCTGCTAAAGTATGATGGTAAGGTAAGCTATAATTCGACTAGTGTAAAGCAGATGGGAGAGAAATACAGGGAAATTCTTGGATATTTACCACAGGACTTTGCATATTACCCAGACTATACGGCAGAAGAGTTTTTAATATACATATCTGTACTAAAGGGGATTCCAAAGCGTACGGCGAGAGACAAAACCACAGAACTGCTTAAGGCTGTGGATTTATACGAAGTCAGGAAGAAGCAGTTAAAAACCTATTCTGGCGGAATGATTAGACGAGTCGGGATAGCTCAGGCACTATTAAATAATCCCAAGCTTTTGATTTTGGATGAACCCACAGCGGGATTAGACCCACAGGAACGCATCAAATTTAGAAATCTGATAGGTGAGCTTGGGCAGGACAGAATTGTGTTATTATCTACACACATTGTATCTGATATCGAATACATAGCGGATGAAATCCTCATGATGTCACACGGAAGAATTGTTGCCAAAGGCTCAATTGAGTCGATTTTGGAACCGATACAGGATATGGTCTGGGAATGTGAGTTTTCAAAGGAAGATTCATATTTGGACTTAATAGCAGAAAAGGGAACCATAAAAAAGAGTGACGGAGTGACTAAGGTTAGATTTATATCGGATGACTGTAAAATCGCAAATGCGGTAAAGGCTGTACCGAATTTGGAGGATGCCTATTTATATTATTGCAATGTTGTGAGCGAGTAGGTGATTGTAATGGAATTATATGGTGAAGAATTAAAGAAAATACTTAATAAAAAAATAACATGGATATTGGCAGGAGCACTGCTTGTCTTTTTTCTGGGACAAACTGTGCTTGAAGCCGGTAGAGTTCAGGACTTTGTAAATGACTTTAATCTGGCAGCAGGCTATAAGCGTTTTCTGGATTTGGCAGAGCTGATTCTTGTAGTAGGAATTATTGTGCAGATAATAGTGCTTACTCCTATATTTTGCGAAGATAAAGAACTGGGAACCGATAAACTGATTTATTCTACTGCCAAGGGCAGAGTTAAAGACTATACAGCAAGAGTTTTGGTGGTTTTGTCAATTACAGTAGGCATAAATCTGATTTTGATGTTATTAACAGGAATCACAAATATGTGTTTATATGGCATGCCTGATACAGCTGCGACCATGGAACAGATATTTGTTTTTGACACTCCCCTTGCAAACCAGAGGATTAGTGTATTCATAGTTTATTATGTTTTTAATAGCATTATTCAGAGCCTGTTTACAACTGCTATAATTGCATTTTTCTCTACATTTTGCAAAAAAGTAATTAATGCAGAAATAATTGCTTTTGCGGTACTATTTGCGCCTGCTTTTCTTGAATCGATTTTTAGAAATCTTGGAAGTCTGGCATATTGCTTTATTGCAATTCAGCCGGTGATGTCGATAACCTTAAGGGTAGCAGAGGGAACGTGGAGTTTTAATGCAATAAAAATAATTGCGGAGCTGGTTTTATCTTTTGTTTTATTAGTTTTGGGAAGTAAAAGGTGGACTGGTGAAATTAATAAATAGATGCAGGGAGAAATTATACAGGAAGCATGAACATAATCAAAAAGTTTAAAAATGCCACAGACAAATCCAAATTCGGTGGAATCATATATCTAATCTACTTCGGACTTATAATCTATGTGGCAGTATATCTGGTGCTGGCACTATTTTCGTGTATATTTTATAAGAAGCTGACGCCGGATGAATATGAGGTCGGATATTTAAAAAGCTATACGGCATACGATACAACGACCGATAGAACCGATGACACCTATAGAGGATATGAGCTGACAGTGACATTTTATATTCAAGGGAAAAAATATACAGCAGACCTTGATGTTCCTGTACATCTCAGAACCAAAGTTACAAAAAGCGGAATGGATGCAAACCATGTAATAGGGGATATTTATTATAAAAAATCAAATCCTAAGAAGGTGAAAATTGTAAAATTCCGCCGTCATGTCCTTCCGTTTTTGGGAAATAAATATATCTGTAAGGACAATCTTGATGAATTTTATGACGAGATAATTGAAGCATATAAGGCAAAGGACTATGAAAAACTGGCAGAATACTCTTATATGGGGGAGTCTGAGACAGTAAATGCAGATATTATTGAACAAGAGCTGGCAGATGATTATTCTTATTTTGCAGAGAGTAAGGAAAATTTAGATTCACTGAAATATACCAGATTTAAGAGTGATGAGACACGATATCTCAATGTGTCCAGCAGTGATGGAAAGGGAATTGCATATTATATCACTGTGAAAAATGGCAAATATAAGCTGGATTTACGCTACAGAACATGACATATTCGCTTTCAAAAAATGAAGAAATCTAAAGTTTTGAAAGCGGAACCGGCTATTGAACAATTAGAATAAAATCCTCCTGCATTTCACATACTATTCCTACAGTACAAATTATGGAAAGTATGTAAGAAACAGGAGGAATTTTTCGTATGAGAGCAACAGGAATCGTGCGCAGAATAGATGACTTAGGCAGAATAGTGATTCCAAAGGAGATAAGAAGAACCCAGAGAATCAGGGAAAGCGACCCTATGGAAATATATACAAACCGCGAGGGAGAAATAATGCTGAGAAAATACTCTCCAATCTGCGAATTGGGGCAGTATGCGTCAGACTATGCCAACAGCCTGTCGGAAGCCACTGGCTATACAGCCTGTGTCACAGATAGAGACATGTGCATATCCGCAGCCGGCAAGAGGAAAAAAGACATAGAGGGCAAAGAACTGTCCACAAATGTGGAAAAAATGATAGAGAAGCGCAAGGTAGTCGGCTATGACTTTGGGCAGGAGCCACTGTCTGTCACAAAGGACATGGAGGATGTCTGGCAGTGCTTTGCCCTGGCATCTATAATCAGTGGCGGTGATGTGATCGGAGCAGTTGCGCTCATGGACTCGGATGAATCAAACTGGGACACAGCGCATGCACTCACGCTGGTCAAAACAGCAGCTAAATTTATAGGACGTCAGATGGAATAGGTATGAGGCTTCGAGAAATCGGAGCCTTTTCCAATACCAAAGCATGCAAGAGAAGCTGCCAGTGGCATGCTCTCTGTATATTCAAGACGCTATTTCGACAGAAACCAGGATTTAAAAAGGGGGACTTTTACAAAAGTAAATTATTCAACCGATTTGGCAGGGGGCATATGGCTCACACTACATGCGGAAAACAATTCAGTAACCATTCGTGCAGGACTTGGAGCCTTAGCGAAGGAAAGCTGGGGCATCGGAGTCACATGTCTGAGAGCAGTTTCTTCACGGCGCGGAGCGCATAAAAGAAACTGCTCGAGTTGTGCGCAGATGCCCCTAATCGGCATTTCCTGAGCAAGGCTCCTAGACCTGCTAGAATGGTTAACTGGTTTTCCACATGTAGTGTGAGCCATATGCCCCCTGTCAAATCGGTTGAATCACACATTTTAGAAAAGTCCCCCAAATAAATCTTGGCTTTTACAATCAAGTTATATTGCGCAGCCCTCCAAAAATGAGTAAAATAGTAACAAGATTATTAAGCAGCAGGGAGATATTGATGGCAGCTAAAAAGAAGAAAAAAAAGAAGAAGCAGCATCGTTTTTTCTGGTTTATAATAAAATTTCAGATTTTCCTCATGATACTTGTTTTGGGAGGCCTGGGATACTACTATTACGGCGGCTATGCCACAGAGGTGCAGGACCTGCGCAAGGATGCCGTAAAGCTGGTGAGCGAGTCAGATGAAAACACCTTTGTACCATCCCGGACAAGTGCACTCTATGACGCAAATGGAGAACTCATATCGGAGACCCAGACGGAAAAAAAGGCAGAGTATGTGGAATATGAGGACATTCCGGCATATTTTGTTACAGCTATGGTGAGTATAGAGGACAAGAAATTTTACAAGCATAACGGAATAGACTATAAGGCTATATTCAGGGCGGCAAAGGCGATAATCCAGGACGGAACCATAAGTCAGGGAGGCAGTACCATCACCATGCAGCTTGCCAGAACCATATATCTGGACACTAACAAGACCTGGCAGCGTAAGGTAAAGGAAATGTTTATCGCCACGGAGATGGAGAAGCGCTACAGCAAGAATCAGATAATGGAATTTTATCTGAACAACATATATTTTGCTAACGGCTACTACGGAATACAGGCGGCATCAAAGGGATATTTTGACTGCGATATAAGTGAGCTGGACTTGTCACAGGTGGCTTTTTTGTGCGCGATTCCAAACAGCCCCACCTATTATGACCCGCTGGTAAACAGCGACCATACAATTACCAGACGCAACAGGATCCTGCTCAACATGTACGAGGACGGCAAGATATCCGAGAAGATGTACACTGAGGCGGTCAACGAGCAGATTATCATGAATGTTCCGCAGAAAAAGGATGTGGGCAGGAATAATTACGTGGATACCTATGCCTACTACTGTGCAACACTGGCACTTATGAGAAACGAAGGTTTTGAGTTTAAGTATTATTTTGATACAGACGAGGAGAAGGATGAGTACCAGCAGAATTATGATGAGATGTACTCTTACTGCCAGAAGGAGCTCTACA
>ERZ1031095.489-NODE-489-length-13362-cov-6.981288_pt1 | contig 13362 bp, 13 predicted proteins | sample MGYA00517108_ERZ1031095 | MGnify/ENA primary metagenome ERZ1031095 (study PRJEB33719, sample SAMN04261275) | wastewater metagenome | biome: rural village; feature: human; material: feces | host: Homo sapiens | place: El Salvador | collected 2013-01-07 ... | reverse complement strand
GCCAAGGGGTTATACCCAGCGCCCCGAGCCACCCTTTTTAAGGGTGGCGGCGACTCTATGCCCTTGAATTAAGATTTATTTAATAGTATAATTTCCACGATTGAATAAATTGAAGAAAAGTTTAAATCAGGAGGACTCTTAATTATGGTTAAGTGGAACAATTTGGATACTCTTGCTTCATTCAAGGAACTCTCAGATGCAAAGAGAGTAAGCCTTCAGGATGTAATGTCAGGTGAGAACGGAGCAGAGCGAGTAAAGAAATACAGCGTCAAGATGGCAGAGGGACTTACATACAACTATGCCGCAAAAGCTGTTGATGATGAAGTACTTGCAGCACTTGAGAAGTTAGCAGAGGAAGCTCAGCTTGCTGAGAAGTTTGAGGCGCTCTACAATGGAGCAGTAATCAACACAGGAGAGAACCGTCTTGTTCTTCACCATATGACTCGTGGACAGCTTGGAAATGCAGTAAAAGCAGATGGCGTTGACAAGCGTGCATTTTATGTAGAGCAGCAGGAGAGAATCGCAGACTTTGCAAACAAGGTTCATGCCGGAGAAATCACAAACGCAGCAGGAGAGAAATTCACTACCGTAGTTCAGATTGGTATCGGTGGAAGTGACCTTGGTCCTCGTGCAATGTACCTTGCACTTGAGAACTGGGCAAAGAAGAACAATCTCTTTAAGATGGAAGCTAAGTTCATCAGCAACGTAGATCCTGATGATGCAGCAGCAGTTCTTAATTCTATAGATGTAGCACATTCACTTTTTGTACTTGTATCAAAATCAGGTACAACACTTGAGACTCTTACAAATGAGTCATTTGTCAAGGACGCATTAAAGAACGCAGGACTTGACGCATCAAAGCATATGATTGCAGTTACAAGTGAGACATCACCACTTGCAAAGAGCGATGATTACCTTGCAGCATTCTTCATGGATGATTATATTGGAGGACGTTACTCTTCTACATCTGCAGTTGGTGGAGCAGTATTATCACTTGCCTTCGGACCAGAAGTATTTGCCCAGTTCCTTGAGGGCGCAGCAGCAGAGGATAAGGTTTCTGCAAACAAGAATGTATTAGAGAATCCAGCAATGATTGACGCACTTATCGGTGTATACGAGCGTAACGTACTTGGCTATCCTGCAACAACAATATTGCCATACTCACAGGCATTAAACCGTTTCCCTGCACATCTTCAGCAGCTGGATATGGAGTCAAACGGAAAGTCTGTTAACAGATTTGGTGAGCCTGTAGATTATCCAACAGGACCGGTTATCTTCGGAGAGCCTGGAACAAACGGACAGCACTCATTCTATCAGCTCCTTCATCAGGGAACAGATATTGTGCCATTACAGTTTGTAGGATTTAGAAACAACCAGATTGGAACAGACGTAGTAATTCAGGACAGCACAAGCCAGCAGAAGCTCTGCGCAAACGTGGCTGCTCAGATTGTAGCATTTGCATGTGGAAAGTCTGATGACAACAAGAATAAGAACTTTAAGGGTGGACGTCCATCAAGCATTATCATTGGAGACCAGCTCAATCCAAAGACACTTGGAGCTCTTCTTGCACACTTTGAGAACAAGGTTATGTTCCAGGGATTTGTATGGAATATAAACAGCTTTGACCAGGAAGGTGTACAGCTTGGAAAGGTGCTTGCTAAGAAGGTGCTTGCACATGAGACAGACGGAGCACTTAAGGTATATAGTGATTTGTTAAATATCTAATCTGATATAAAGTCTGACTTGAAATAAAATGAGTGTGAAGCATTGTAGAAAACTTCACACTCATTTTTTAAAATTAGCAGTTCTGAATAATGCAATATTCCAGATAATCATTTAGCTTCAGTTTTAATCAAATCAACAATAGTTCCAATAGAATCCATCTGCCCACTCTGCGCCATGGCATCAATATACTTCTGCCTGTTATCATATACTTCCTGCACCGCTTTAAGCAGCGACTCTGCAGTCAGGTGCTCCTCCTCCAGTACATAAGAAAATCCCTGCTTCTTAAACGAATTTGCATTTAAGACCTGGTCTCCACGGCTTGCAGCAGCAGAAAGCGGAATAAGGATGTTTGGCTTATGTAATGCAAGAAGCTCACATATTGAGTTGGCTCCGGCACGGGAGATTGCCATATCAGCGAGAGCGAACATGTCTGTAAGCTCTGAGCTCGCGTACTCAAACTGTGCGTATCCGATTGTTCCGGACAGTGAGTTGTCCAGATTTCCTTTGCCACACAGATGAATGACATAGAATTTTTCCAGCAATTCAGGCAATACCTTGCGCACAGCCTCGTTTACAATCTTAGAACCAAGGCTGCCACCTATAATAAGAAGAACCGGCTTGCTGTGGTCTTTAAAATTGCAAAGCCTGATAGCGTTTTCAGCGTTTCCGGAGAAAAGCTCACGCCTGATAGGAGAGCCTGTGAGGACAGCCTTGTCTGCCGGGAGATATTTCATGGTCTCAGGGAAGTTACAGCAGACCTTTTTTGCACCTTTTATGGCGATTTTGTTTGCAAGTCCAGGAGTGATGTCTGACTCATGTATAATAGCCGGAATATGACAGTGCTTGGCTGCCAGAACTACAGGAACAGACACAAATCCACCCTTTGAAAATACCACATCAGGCTTTATTTTTTTCATAAGAGAAACCGCCTGGCCATAGCCCTTTAAGACTCTGAATGGGTCTGAAAAATTCTTCCAGTCAAAGTAACGGCGGAGCTTGCCGGAAGAGATCCCGTGGTAAGGAGTGCCGGTTGCTTCGATAAGCCCCTTTTCCATTCCGTTTATGGAACCGATATACTCGATATCAAATCCAGCTTCCTTTAAGGCTGGCATCAGGGCGATATTTGGAGTTACATGTCCAGCGGTGCCACCACCAGTCATAATTATTTTTTTCATAGACTTACCTCATTATTATATAGTAAATAGTTTGTTCGTTCATTATATCATGTGCAAATGCACATGATGTATGATACTACATGCGCATCCGTGCTACGCACTCCGCGTCTGATATAATTTCGCTACGCTCATTATATCATATGTAAATACATATAATGTCATTCTCTGATATATCTTATACTGACAAAATAAAAAGTCAACCCCTGATAAATGTCGAAACTTGCGACCGAAACAGGGGTGAAAGAGTCAAAGGCATGGGGTATAATTTAGGGCAAAAGGAGGATGTTTGTAAAATGACAGAACAATACATACAGCTTCTAAAGACAAATCCTGAGGTTTTATTCTGGGGACAGGCTCTGGCAGTCATTGCAATTGGAGTGATTTTTATTGCGCAATTTGTAATAATGCTTGTCCTATGCAGCAGGTTAAAAAAACAAATGAAAAGAATAGACACAACCATAGACCAGGCAAAGCAGTATCTGGATGTAATCATGGAAAGTGATGAAAGTGAACCGGACAGAAAATTGTCAACACAAAAAGCCAGCACAGCGCCATTGTCAGCAGGCAGGACAGCATATAAAAGCAGCTCTGAAAAAACTGGAGAAAACACCGGAAAATCCAGCTATGAGGAGGACACAAACCATATAATTTCAGCAGTTTTGGACGAGGTATTCCAATAGGCTTTTTAGAAGGAATTTGGATGAAAACAACCAAAATTTGACAAACAGAAAATATTCTGCTACTATAACGCTGTAACATGTTTGTAACATTTGAAATAAAATGTTTAAAAACGAAACATAAGTGTAATAATAATAGCATATTATTACACCATGGAGGACTAAAAATGATGCTAAACAAAAAAGTGATTGAGAGCGCTGCAGTTCTTGGACTTGCAACAGTATTATCAATCACGGCGGTTACTAACAGCGATAAGGCTGTGATAGCAAACACTAGTGTAGAGTATGATGGAATAGCCGGTGTTACAGCAGCACTTGCTGATTATCAGCAGGCAGCAGCAGATGAATACAATGTTGCAGTATCTGTACAGAAGGATGATGTGGTTCCGGTAGCGGCAGCACAGGACGAGACAGAAGAGACAGCAGCAGAGGAGCTTTCACCAGAGGAGCAGGAATGGCAGACAAATCTCATGGCAAATGTAGATGATTTTTTAAATGTCAGAGAGGCAGCCAATGGGGAAGCAGCCATAGCAGGAAAGCTATACAAAGGAGATGTAGCCACAATCGTTGAAGCAGGAGACGAGTGGACACTGGTTACATCAGGAAATTTAACAGGATATGTAAAAAACGAATACTGCGTGACAGGAACAGAAGCCTACGCATATGCCCAGAGCAATTGTGAAACAGTTGCAGAGGTAAACACCAACAATCTCCGCATCCGCTCAGAGCAGAGCGCAGACAGCAAGGTGCTCGATACAGTGTCAACAGGAGCAAAGCTCACAGTTGATACAGAGGCAGAAGCCACAGAGGGCTGGGTAGCAGTAAAGAGCAGCTCACAGACAGCTTATGTAAGTGCTGATTATGTGACAGTCAAGCTCAACACAGGTGTGGGTGTCACACTTGCAGAGGAGCAGGCTGCTATTGAGGCAGAGCAGGCGAGAGCCGCAGAGGAAGCAGCAAAGCTTGCAGCAGCACAGAGCACACAGACTGCAGCTACAACTCAGGGAGCAAGCGTTCCAGCAGCAGTAGATGATGTGACACTGCTTGCGGCAATCATCCAGTGTGAGGCTGGCAGCGACATATATGAGTCACAGCTTGCAGTTGGAGCAGTAGTAATAAACAGAGTGAAGAGCGGAGCATATCCAAATTCAATCTCAGAGGTAATCTACCAGAGAGGACAGTTCGGACCGGCAAGCTCAGGCAAGCTCGCAAGTGTACTGGCATCAGGAAGTATCGGTGGGACAGCTTATCAGGCAGCCACAGATGCCATAAATGGTGTGGACAATACAGGCGGATGTACCGGATGCCGTGGAGCATCCTCAGGACACGCAGGAACAGTAATAGGAGCCATGGTCTTCTATTAAAATTAAATCACTAAAATCAATCATACTCAGGCTTCGCCAAAAGGCGGAGCCTTTTTCAATACCCAGGTATGCAAGAAAAACTTGCGTATAACAGGCAAAAGGGGTAAAATTACTTAAACTTAAAGGGAGGAAAGAGCAATGAACTTAAAGGGAAGAAACTTTTTAAAATTAATGGATTACACACCAGAAGAGATAACATACCTGATTGATTTATCAGCAGAGCTGAAGGAAAAGAAGAAAAAAGGAATCAGACATGATGATTTAGTTGGCAAAAATATTGCACTGATTTTTGAAAAGACAAGTACCAGAACAAGATGCTCTTTCGAAGTAGCAGCACATGATTTGGGCATGCATGTTACCTACCTGGATCCAAGTGGCTCACAGATTGGCAAGAAAGAGAGCATAGCTGACACAGCAAGAGTCTTAGGCAGAATGTTTGACGGAATCGAGTACAGAGGTTTCGGACAGGACATAGTAGAGGAGCTTGCCAGGTATGCAGGAGTGCCTGTATGGAACGGACTCACAAATGAGTTCCACCCAACCCAGATGATAGCAGATATGCTCACAATCAGAGAACACCTTGGAAAACTCAAGGGAGTTAAATTTGTATACATGGGAGACGCCCGCTACAATATGGGAAATTCCCTCATGGTGACATGTGCAAAGCTTGGCATGGATTTTGTGGCATGCACAAACAAGAAATATTTTCCAAATGATGAGCTTGTAAAATACTGTAAGGATGTAGCAACCCAGACAGGAGCAAGCATCACACTTACAGAGGACGCAGCAGAGGCAACAAAAGACGCAGATGTGATATACACAGACGTGTGGGTATCAATGGGCGAGCCAGAAGAAGTATGGGCAGAGAGAATAAATGACTTAAAGCCATATCAGGTAAACGCAAAGGCATTTGAAAATGCCAGGGACGGCGCAATCTTTATGCACTGTCTGCCAGCCTTCCATGATTTAAAGACAACAATCGGCAGGCAGGTATATGAGAAGTTTGGTCTCTCAGAGCTTGAGGTGACAGACGAGGTATTCGAGAGCGGACGTTCAGTTGTATTTGATGAGGCAGAGAACAGAATGCACTCAATCAAGGCCATCATGAGGGCCACACTGGCTGAATAATTAAATAACTAAAACTTCCCGCATCAGCAGATATGCATCTTATCGGATTAGTGAAGATTATGCGGTGGGAAGCTTGGGCTATAATATAAAGAAAGATATAACAAAGATATAGCATATGAAAACACAGATATTAAGAATGCTCCGTGAGACCGATGGTTATGTGTCTGGTCAGGAGCTGTGCAACAAATTTGGCGTGAGCAGGACTGCGGTCTGGAAGGTCATAAACCAGCTTAAAGACCAGGGCTATGAGATAGATTCAGTCCAGAACAAGGGCTATCACATAACAAAGGCTCCGGATGTAATGACTGAGGAAGAACTGCAAAGCTGCCGTAAGACAAAGTGGGCTGGTCAGGAAATCGTGTATTTTGACCAGATAGACTCGACCAACATAAAGGCAAAGGAGCTGGCAGAGCAGGGCTATCCAAGCGGTACTCTTGTTGTGGCAGACAAGCAGGTGGCAGGCAGAGGCAGAAGAGGCAGGAACTGGGATTCACCATCGGGAACAGGCATATTTATGACACTTATGCTGAAGCCTGAGATAAATCCAAACAATGCGTCAATGCTTACTCTGGTAGCCGCTCTGGCTGTATCGGAAGCCATAAAGGACGTGACAGGGCTTGACGCCAGGATAAAATGGCCAAACGATATAGTAATTAATGGCAAAAAAATATGTGGTATTTTAACCGAAATGAGTGCCCAGTTTGACTATATAAACCATATAGTAATTGGAATCGGCATAAATGTACACAACGAGGCATTTCCGGAGGAAATATCGGCGGTGGCAGGCAGTATTCTGCTTGAGAGCGGCGGCAGACGTTTCAGGAGAGCCGAGATAATAGAAAAGACTCTGGAGCATTTTGAAGAGTACTATGAAATCTATTTACAGACAGAGGATTTGTCGGCTCTCACAGCAGATTACAATGCCTTGCTTGTAAATATGAATAAGCAGGTCAAGGTCTTAGACCCCAAGGATGAGTTTGAGGGCAAGGCAATGGGAATAACTGCCAAGGGTGAGCTGATAGTGGACACCTGGGAATCAAGAAAGCTCGTCTCAAGCGGCGAGGTATCGGTGAGAGGAATATACGGATATGTCTAATGAAATAAAAAACGCAGCTGGTGAAAACGAGGAGATACTCTGCGTATCCAACGGCTACCAGAAGAAATATTACCTGAATGAGCATTTTCAGAAAATGCCTGAAATGATAAAGGATGAGCTTAAAATCATGTGTGTGCTCTACACAGAAGATGTGGGCGGAATCCTTGAATTATTTTTTGATGAGGATGGAAATCTGGATTTCAGGACATCCTGCAACGAGAATGACTTCATGTATGACGAAATTGGAAGCGTGTTAAAAATTAAACAATATCAGAGTGAGAGAAGAGAACTGCTTGAGTCAGTGGAGACATACTACAGGATTATGTTTCTGGGCGAAGGCATTGAGGAGGACTAGAGATGATACTAGCTGTAGACGTGGGGAATACAAATATAACATGTGGCGTGTTCAAAGGGGATGAAATCGTAGCATCCTTCAGAATCACAACTAAGATGCCGAGAACTTCAGATGAGTATGGTATGATACTTGGCACCCTTCTTGAGAAAAATCAGGTAGAGGAGAGTGCTATAAAGGACGCAATCATAGCATCAGTAGTGCCAAATGTAATGCATTCACTTCAGAATGCCATTATAAAATACCTTGGAATCACACCGATTATTGTGGAGGCAGGTATCAGGACAGGAATCCGTGTTGCCACACCAAACCCACAGCAGATAGGTGCAGACAGAATTGTGGACGCAGTGGCAGCTTATGAGCTGTATGGCGGACCGGTGCTGGTAATCGATTTTGGAACAGCAACAACCTATGATTTTGTTGACGAAAATGGTTCATTTCTGGGCGGAGTCACAGCCCCTGGAATCAGCATATCAGCAAAGGCATTATGGGAGGATGCAGCCAAGCTTCCGGAGATAGAGATTAAGAAGCCTGAAAATATACTGGGAAAAGACACCATAAGCAGCATGCAGTCAGGACTTGTCTACGGACAGATAGGTCAGACCGAATACATTATAAACAGGGTGAAAGAGGAAAATCATGTACCAGAGGCAAAGGTTGTGGTGACAGGAGGACTTGGCAGAATCATAGCAAGCGAGACCTCTACAGTTGATATATATGACCCAAATCTCACCTTAAAGGGTATAAACATCGTTTATAAGAAGCAAAATAGAAGAAAACAGGATATGAAATGATTAATAAATTGAATATAGGCGGTGTAGAGCTGCCCAACAATTTAATATTAGGACCTATGGCAGGCGTGACAGACCTGCCATTTCGTCTATTATGTAAGGAGCAGGGGGCAGGACTTCTGTGCATGGAGATGGTCAGTGCCAAGGCTATTTTGTATAAAAATAAAAATACTGAGACCCTGCTTGCAATAGATGAGAGGGAAAAGCCGGTGTCCTTACAGCTTTTCGGATCAGACCCCAGGATAATATCCCAGATAGCCCACCAGATAGAGGACAGACCCTTTGATATACTGGACATCAACATGGGCTGCCCGGTGCCAAAGATAGTAAACAACGGAGAGGGCTCAGCCCTTATGAAAAATCCGGTTCTTGCAGGGCATATAATAGAGGAAACAGTAAAGGCAATCAAGAAGCCTGTCACAGTGAAAATACGAAAGGGCTTTGATGATGACCATGTAAATGCTGTAGAGATGGCAAGGGTAGCCCAGGAGAGCGGAGCCAGCGCAGTGGCAGTTCACGGAAGAACCAGAGAACAGTATTACTCAGGCAAGGCAGACTGGGACATAATCAGACAGGTCAAGGAAGCGGTAAGCATCCCTGTAATAGGAAACGGAGATTTACTCACTCCGGAGGATGTCATAGCAATGAAGAAGCAGACAGGCTGTGATGGATTTATGATAGCCAGAGGAGCTCAGGGAAATCCATGGATATTCAGCCAGCTTCTTGAATATTTTAAAACAGGGCAGATAAAACCAAGACCAGGTTTTGCGGAGGTCAGGGAGATGATACTGCGCCAGGCGAGAATGATGATTGATTTTAAGGGCGAATATATAGGAATCCGGGAAATCAGAAAGCATGCCGCCTGGTACACAACGGGTTATCCTAATTCCTCCAGGATGCGTGACGCTATAAATACGGTGGAGACCTATGAGGCATTAGAGGCACTCCTACTTGACATAGACAGCGTGATTAGCTATAATACGTGAGTTGAATTAGACAAAAAATAAATTATTATAAAGAGAAGGGCTGCAAAATGGAAAAGAAAAACATACTGACATATGAAGGACTTAAGAAACTTGAGGACGAGTTAGAGGATTTAAAAGTAGTAAGACGTAAAGAGGTATCACAGAAGATTAAGGAAGCTCGTGAGCAGGGAGACCTCTCAGAGAACGCTGAGTATGATGCTGCAAAGGATGAGCAGCGTGATATCGAGACAAGAATCGAGGAAATCGAGAAGATTCTTAAGAATTCTGAGGTAGTACTTGAGGAAGAAGCTGACTCAGACAAGGTAAGCATAGGATGTATGGTAAAAATCCTTGACTGCGAATATGATGAGGAGCTTGAATACAAGATTGTAGGTTCTACAGAGGCAAACAGCTTAAAGGGCAAAATCTCAAACGAGTCACCGGTGGGACGTGCGCTTATCGGAAAGGCAGTAGGAGACAGCGTAACAATCGAGACACAGGTTGGAGAATTAACATATAAGATTCTTGAAATCTCAAAATCAAACTAGAATCAGGAATTTTTAGGAGGAAGAAAATTGGCTGAGCAGAACAACCAGAAGGGCGGACAGCAGCAGGACGTAAACCAGCTGCTTAAGATTCGTCGTGAAAAATTACAGAATTTACAGGAAGCAGGAAATGACCCATTCGTAATCACAAAGTATGAGCAGACCCATCATTCAGACGAAGTAAGAGCGCTTTATGAGGAGCATGAAGCCAAATTGCTGGCTGGAAGAGAGGCTGTCAATACAGATGGAATGGATGAGGCAGCAGCAAGAGAAGCTGTAAATAACGATTACAACGAGAGAAGAGCAATCATGGATGCAGACCCAATTGAGGTAAGCATTGCAGGACGTATGCTTTTCAAGCGTGTAATGGGAAAAGCATCTTTCTGTAATATTCAGGACTTAAAGGGCAAAATCCAGGTATATGTAGCAAGAGACTCAATCGGAGAGGACGCGTATGCAGATTTCAAAAAATCCGATATCGGAGATATTTTTGGAGTAAAGGGATATGCTTTCAGAACCAAAACTGGTGAGATTTCTATTCATGCCGAGGAGCTTGTAATGCTTTCAAAGAGCTTACAGATTCTTCCAGAGAAATTCCATGGACTTACAGATACAGACGCAAGATACCGTCAGAGATATATCGACCTTATCATGAATGAGCAGAGCAGGGATGTATTTGTAAAGAGATCCCTCATGATGAAGGAAATCAGAAACTTCCTTGCATCCCGTGATTTCATGGAAGTAGAGACTCCAATGCTGGTACACAATGCAGGTGGAGCAGCAGCAAGACCATTCGAGACACATTACAACTCACTCAATGAGGATGTAAAACTTCGTATATCGCTTGAGCTCTACTTAAAGAGACTTATCGTAGGTGGACTCGAGAGAGTATACGAAATCGGACGTGTATTCCGTAACGAGGGTGTAGACACACGTCATAATCCAGAGTTTACACTTATGGAGTTATACCAGGCATACACAGACTATGAGGGAATGATGGAGCTGACAGAGTCAATGTTCCGTTATCTGGCAGAAAAAGTATGCGGTTCAACAAAGATATCATATCAGGGAACTGTTATTGACCTCGGAAAGCCATTCGCCAGAATGACAATGACAGAGGCGGTAAAGAAATACTCTGGTGTAGATTTTGATACAGTAAAGACAGACGAAGAGGCAAAGGCACTTGCAAAAGAGCATCATGTAGAGTTTGAGGAGCGCCATAAGAAGGGTGATATCCTTAATCTCTTTTTCGAGGAGTTCTGTGAGAAGGAGCTTATCCAGCCAACATTTATCACAGACCATCCAATCGAGATTAGCCCGCTTACCAAGAAGAAACCAAGCGACCCTACAAAGGTAGAGCGTTTCGAACTCTTCTGTAATACATGGGAGATGTGTAATGCATACTCAGAGCTCAATGATCCAATTGATCAGAGAGAGCGTTTTGCCCAGCAGGATGCAAATGCAGCAGCTGGAGATGAAGAGGCAGAGCACACAGATGAAGATTTCCTCTATGCACTTGAGCTGGGCATGCCGCCAACAGGAGGAATCGGATACGGACTTGACAGACTCTGTATGCTGCTTACAGATAGTGCAGCGATTAGGGATGTATTGTTGTTCCCGACAATGAAGAGTGTCAAGGACGGAACCCAGTAAAATCAAGGGTTTGCGACATGCTAAAGATGAAATGACAACAAATCTCTAAATTAATACGGGGTTTGTCGAAGGATGATAAGTTGTTGAACTAAAAATCGGCTAAGTTAATTTGGACCCAAAGGGACCACTTTCTTGAAAGAAATTTCGAGAAGGTGGTCCTTTTTTGCGTTAAGGGCTCAGGGTGTTCGTACAAACATTTCAAACAGGAGGGAAATATGTCTCAGTAAAAGGGAAGGGGCAGAAGAAATTTCTTCGTTTTCGCTCTCTTGAAGCCGGATATAGAGAAGAAGATCTGGAACTCATCTTTTCGGGAGAAACGCTACAAAAGCCAATTTCTGATTCTGAAAAAACGGAACCGAAGCTTGATATGCTTCTTGATATTCAGAGGATGATTGCAAAAGGGAAGGACCACGGGTACGAACGATGGGCCAAGGCTCATAACATCAAACAGATGGCACAGACGCTTCTATTCTTGGAAGAACATAATCTCAGGAACTATGATGAACTGGCTGCTAAAGCCAAGGACGTTTCGGCTATATTCGGTGAAATCTCTGAAAGGCAAAAGGCGTTGGAAGCGCGGCTTACTGAAATCACTGAAATCAAAAAACACATCATTAATTATTCCAAGACGAAAGAGATTTATGTTCAGTATCGCCAAAGCGGATATAGCAAAAAGTTCTTTGAAGAGCACCGTGAAGAAATCACACTTCACAAAGTTGCCAAGGAAGCTTTTTCGAAAATTCATGGGAAGCTACCAACTATCCGGGAATTGAATCAGGAATATGAGCAAGTTCTTCAGGAGAAGAAAAAGACCTATGCCGAGTATCGTAAGGCGAGCCAGGAAATGAAAGATTATCAGACTGCGAAGAGGATATTGTAATTAACCATGAACCGGAGTACCTGATAGCGCTCTATCTGAATAAGAATGGAAGCGTATACGAGATTTACAATGGTCCTGGAAAAGCGCCTTGGGATTCAGCAAGTAAACGCGATAGCCATAACAATAGACATATGAGAGTGAATAAGCTTATGGAACTAGATTTGTAGGTAAATGCAGATATGAGGCTAAGATCTGTTCATGCAATAGAAAAAATGAAAACAGAATATAAAAATAAAAAAGCCTAAGAGAGTGTATTGGTGAGATACGAATATGATTCATATCGAAAAAATGTACTGATAAGGAATCAGGGAAATGGTTATTTCCCTGAAATAATACATAAGAAGAACCGAAGAGTCCATTTTATGGAGGAATGGGATGGAAAGATCTCATGGAGGAGCTCTCAAATGTCCATATGGGCGAATGGAAATCCAAGTATGATAATCCTAATGTCTTAGATGGAATTCAGTGGTCTGTTGATATAAAGTTCGATAATGGAATAAAGGCTAAACATTACTGGGGGAGCAATAAGTTCCCGTACAATTTTGATAGGTTTTTAGAGATTATGGAGATGGAGACGTAAGTTTTTATTGTCTTCATGCCGTTTTCAGAGTAGAATAATGTTTGTAAAGATCATCATTTCTTCCGGTATTACATGTTGCGAAGCTCTAAACTTTGGGAATACTAGGGAACAAACGGTAGGGAGACCTACATGGTGCTGGGCTATCAAAAGAATGATGGTATTGTGTATATGTAAACCCACGAAACTATTGGGAGACATACATCCTAGTTGATCTTCCGAGAAAGTAACGATAAACCATAGGTGCGTAAGTTATTGCTTCGTCGCTTTACACCATATTTTATCAAATGTGATTTGGAAACGAATCGCATTGGTAACTATGCGTGTAAAGTCTGGAATCTGACCTTTTAGTCTGTACATGCATAGTGTACAGACTTTTTATTATGGGCTTTAGCCTGCTGAATGCGTGTTAACGAGTTTCTCAACAGAGAAAC
>ERZ1031095.488-NODE-488-length-13363-cov-10.860385_pt1 | contig 13363 bp, 8 predicted proteins | sample MGYA00517108_ERZ1031095 | MGnify/ENA primary metagenome ERZ1031095 (study PRJEB33719, sample SAMN04261275) | wastewater metagenome | biome: rural village; feature: human; material: feces | host: Homo sapiens | place: El Salvador | collected 2013-01-07 ... | reverse complement strand
TTCTGTGGGAGTGTATCTCAGCAGAAGGTTCTGTGCGTTCTGTGAATTCTGTGGGAGTGTATCTCAGCAGAAGGTTCTGTGTATTCTGTGAATTCTGTGGGAGTGTATCTCAGCAGAAGGTTCTGTGCGTTCTGTGAATTCTGTGGGAGTATATCTCAGCAGAAGGTTCTGTGAGTTTCGTGAATTCTGTGGGAGAACTCTCTCTATCTGGAGCTTAAGTGGGAGATAAGCCATCAGTAAGACGCTTTGCCGTGGGAAGAAACTCGCTACTTCTTTATGGGAGCAAGCGTTTTGCGATACTCCTCGGGGTTCTTCAGCAGTTCGGCAGCCTTGGCAAACTGCTTGTCGTAGCGCAGCGAGTTCTGCAGCGCGCCGCGGTCGAAGTAGTAAGCCGACATGATGTCGTTGGCGATGATCTGCTTCAGCTGCTCCTTGTTGTACGGATAAGCCAAGTCCTTCTTCAAGTCGTGCTTCAGCTTCGCCTTCAGCGCCTCGAACTCCGGCTTCGCATCCTCGTAGTAGCCCTCGAAGCGCGCCAGCTTCTCCAGATCCTTCAGATACTTCTCGCTCACCTGGTCGTACTCGAAACCACTCTTTATGACATAAGCGCAGAACTCGTCGTAGTCTTTGTCCGAGAACTCGAACTCCGACGGCTCAGCCACCGTGCGGTGCTTCGCCATGTACTCAATCTCGTAGTTGAGCAGCAAGTCGGTAGTGTCGGCGAACTGCAGGTAGTAGGCGATGTTCGGCATCGAGTCGGGGAGCACCTCGATGTCGGGCTTGATGCCTCCGCCGTCGCGCACGATGCGGCCCTCCGCCGTGCGGAACTCATGCGTCAGCGAGTCTGCCACATTCTCGCTCGCCAATCCCTTCTCCGTGTGCTTGTACTTGCGCGCCTGGATGCAGCGGCCCGACGGAATGTAGTATTTCGCGGTAGTCAGCTTCAACTTGCCGTTGTAGGGTAGGGGCACGTTCGGCACCTGCACCAGTCCCTTGCCGTATGTGCGTGTGCCCATCACCACGGCGCGGTCGAGATCCTGCAGCGCGCCCGACGTAATCTCGCTGGCGCTCGCCGTCTCCTCGTTCACCAGCACCACGATAGGCATCACCGTGTCAATCGGTTCCATCGTCGTAGAGAACGTCTTGTTGGAGCTCTTCACCTTGCCGCGCATCTCGAGCAACTGCTTGCCCTTCGGCACGAACATATTCAGAATCTGCAGCGCCTCCTGCACCGATCCGCCTCCGTTGGAGCGCAGGTCGAGCACCAGTCCGCGCATGCCCTTCGAGCGCATCTCGACGAACGCGCGGCGCACGTCCTTAGCCGAGTTCTCGAGAAACTGGTTGTAGCTGATATAGCCGATGCCGTCGGGCTGCAAACCGTAGTATGTAAGGTAAGGCATCTGAATGGCGCGTCGCTGCACCTTCAGCGTGAGTGTCTTGCCCGTAGCCGGGCGCTTCACCTTCAGCACCATCGTCGTGCCGGCGTCGCCGCGCAGATGCTCCGACACGTACGCCGTCGTCTTTCCCTCCATCGACTCGCCGTCGATAGACAGAATCATGTCTCCCTTGCGCAGGCCCGCCTCCGCTGCCGGCATACCCTCGTACGGCTTGTTTATCACCACGTTCTTGCGTGTGAAGCTGTACGAGATAATGGAGCCGATGCCCGCATACTTGCCCGTGAGCATCTGCTTGTATTCGCCCACCTTGTCCTCCGGGTAATACTCCGTGTACGGGTCGAGCGAACGCAGCATCTGGTTGACGGCGTCGCCCACCACCTCGTCGGCGTTCAGCGAGTCGACGTATAGCAGGTCGAGGTTGCGGTAGACGGCGTTGAACACCTCAAGATTCTTCGCCACGCGGTAGTTGTGGTCGCTGCTGTTCTGCGCTGAAGCCAGCATAGGCAGCAAGAGCAGCGCAATGATTATGAGTTTTCGCATTTCTTCTATGTTTTTGAGTTCGTTATAAATCTTTTTCGGTTCGATGTCACGCTTTTCGGGCGCATCCACATTCAGCCTACAAAAGTACAACATTAACGCCAAATACATATAAATAATGTAGAGTTTTTAAGCCTGCACACCTTTCTGTGTCAGCAAAACAGCCCCATTTTTAATTTTTTTGCCATATCATAACAAAAAAATGCTGAAAAATTTTTGAGTTACAGAAAAACTTATTACCTTTGCATCCGCAATCAGACAACAAGCCAAGTTGTCGTATAAAAATGCTTCAATAGCTCAGTTGGTTAGAGCACCTGACTGTTAATCAGGGGGTCGTTGGTTCAAGTCCATCTTGAAGCGCAAACATTGGATTGCTTCAATAGCTCAGTTGGTTAGAGCACCTGACTGTTAATCAGGGGGTCGTTGGTTCAAGTCCATCTTGAAGCGCCATTTAAAAAGCCTCGCAAGTTTTCACTTGCGAGGCTTTTTCTGTTAGGGGGTGCAGCAGTCTCTGCTGCACCAGCCAAGCTATTGGTGCACTTCTTGCTTGGTTGGTGCAGTGGAGACCACTGCACCCCCTATTTGGGCATATTTTTTTTGAGACTCTTTTTTAGTTGCTGCGGAGGCCAGAGACCTCCGCTACTAAAGCAACTCTATTTGTATTTTCTGAATCTCCACCACATCATCACGCCCGCCGACGTCAGTCCGAACGGGAACGCCATCCACACACCCATCAGTCCGTAGCCCAGCACGAATCCGCAGAGATAGCCCACGGGCAGCGAGATGACGAAGAAGGCGATGAACGCAATCAGCATCAGCGGCTTCACGTCGGCGATGCCGCGCAGCGCGTTCGCGTAGTTTATCTGCATGCCGTCGCCGAACTGATAGATGAAGAACGGCAGGAGCAGTGAGAGCACACCCGCCGACACCTCGGCGCTGTCTGTAAACCATCCGCCGATATGGTTGCGCAGCAGGAAGATGATGCCGCCGAGCACCACCTCGAGCATCACCATAAGACGCAGACCCGCTGTCACCGTGTGGCGCACGTTCTGCACGTCGTGCTGTCCGTGGAAGTAGCTCGTGCGCACAGCCACCGCAGCACCCAGTCCGTAGTAGACCATGAACGTGAACTGCGAGATGGTAGACATCACCTGATGCGACGCCAAGGCTATCGTGCCGAGCCATCCCACCATGATGATAGAGAGCGAGAACGACGCCGTCTCCATGCCCATCTCCAGCGCTATAGGCGTGCCGAGCGAGCCGAGGCGGCGCAGCAAGTCGCGCGACCAGCCCAGACGGAAGAAGCCCTCTCTGTATTCGGCGAAACGGCGTGCGCGTAGGAACACCGTGGCGAACACCACCACCATTATTATACGCGAGAGCAGCGTAGACACGCCCGCACCGATTACGCCCATCTCGGGCGAACCGCACTTACCGTAGATGAATATGTAGTTGCCGAGGATGTTCAGCAAGTTGCCCGAGAGCAGAATCCACATCGACGTGCGCGTCAGTGTGATACTGTCCGTAAACTGCTTGAAGGCGTTGAACAGCATCACGAATGGCAGCGACGCAAACAGCACCATATAGTAAGGACGCATGTAGCCGAGCAGTTCCTCAGGCTGTCCGATGTTGCCCAGATTGAGGAAGAGCACCAGCAGCACAGCCATCATCGCCACCGCTGCCAGCGTGTTCGTAAGCAGCGAGCAGCGCAGCGCCTGACCCGCTCCGGCATGTTCGCCGCGTCCGAAGAGCGCGCCCACTATCGGCGTCAGACCGTAGGAGAAACCCGTGCCGGTGATGATGGCAAGGTTCATGATGTTGTTGACGAACGACGCAGCGCCAAGCTCCGTCGTGCTGTGATGACCCACCATCATCGTGTCCGCAAAGCTGAGCACAATCATACCCATCTGACCTATCATGATAGGGATTCCGATGGAGAGCAGCGTGCGGTAGTGCTGCCCCATGCTTATCGTGCTGTTACCAGAATTTGTTTTTGTCTTCGTTGTATTCATATCCGACAGCTGCCAGTTGGTCAATAATCTGTTGTTTTTCTACGTGGAGGTCGTCGCATAAAGCGTCGAGCGAGGGGTAAGTGTCGCGCAAGTGCGCATTGATGACGCTGAAGAGCATCATCGGGTCTTTGGGTAATCCAAGCATAATAATCTGATTAAATAATAGTTACCTGATAAAATTCAGAGTGCAAAGTTACTCAAACTTTTACAAACAAATGGCACGAATGGGTTTACATCTTGTCAAAAGGTTCAATATATTTCCGTTTTTTAGTGCGAGAGGATAGATTTTCGGGCTTTTTTTTGGCTCTGTCGCTTTTTTTGCCGAACTTTGCACCGAATATAGCTTTCTAAAATTCAAGCACATAGGCGACTTTACGATGTGGCGGAAAACGATTGCGCCACCTATATATAATAAATCAAAACAGAAATATTAATGGTAAAGCCATTCTCACTAATTGCTGTCGTGGCATTTGCTACGACACTCACATCTTGTTTCAAGGATGAAGCGCTCAACAACGAGTGCGACATAGAAAAGGCATGGATTCAGGTAGACAACCCCGACGCGGTGTTCTTCCAGCCGTCCAATGCCGAACTCTCGGATATCGAGTCGACAAAGACCGACCTTATCTTCCCCGACCTGCGCCCTAACAGCGATGTTACAGCCCTGCCGGTATACTTCAAGGTAACTGACGGAGCGACAATCGCTCCGGAGAACGGTTCGGTGCAGAACTTCGCAGACGGCCCCGTGACATACGTCGTGACGTCAGAAGACGGACAGTACAACCGCGCATACCGCGTCTTCATCAAGGCAAAGGATGCAGGTACCACCCCCGATCCGGGCGATCCGGGCAAGCCTGACAAGCCTGAGGAGCAGTTCGACTACGTAAACTACAACTTCGAGAACTACTTCCTCGACCCCGCATCGTCTAAGTTCTATGTGTGGAGCGACTACGAGAACGGCTCTAACTGGGCAACCGGCAACCCTGGCTTCAAGATTGCGAAGGGATCTGCTACGCCCGACCAGTATCCGTCTACACCTCTCGCAGAGGGCTACGACGGAGCAGGCGTCAAGCTCGTGACAAGCGATACGGGTCCGTTCGGTGTGGTAGTGAACATGCGCATCGCAGCCGGCAACCTCTTCACCGGCGTGTTCGACTCGAAGTCGGCTACCAAGGCGCCGCTTAAGGCTACACACTTCGGCGAGGGCTCGTACAACCAGATAAACTATCGCCCCGTGACGCTCGCAGGCTACTACCAGTACACGCCGGGCGAAGTGTTCAAGGACAAGGCAGGCAAGGTGGTAGAAGACCGCATCGACCAGGGCGACATCTACGCCGTAGTGTTCCGCAACGTAGACAGCGAGGGCAAGTCGTTCTACCTCACCGGCGACAACGTGCTCACATCTCCGCAGATTGTGGCGCTGGCTCGCGTGCCTAACATCGTGAAGACCGAAGGCGGATGGCATAACTTCTCCGTCGACTTCAAATACAGCGGCGAACTCGACCCCGCCATACTCGCCAACTACGGCTACAGCATGGCAGTAGTGTTCACATCGAGCATCGAAGGCGCAGCCTTCCAGGGCGCAGTGGGCAGCACGCTGCTCATCGACAAGGTAAGTATTGCATACAAGAAGTAAGGAAACAAGCAAATGAAGAAATCAATAATAGCCGCAGCCTTCGCGCTGCTCTTCGGCGCGCAGGGCGCGTCGGCAATCGGAATATTCGACAACCTTTGCTATCAGGCTCGTCTCGGCTACAATATCGGCGGCACAATGCCGATGGGCATGCCCGCTTCCATACGCGGTCTCAACAGCTACACGCCGAAACCCAGCTTCACCATAGCACTCGACGCCTACAAGCCGCTCACCGAGAAGTGGGGCATGATGGCAGGTTTCCATTTCCAGACAAAGGCGATGGAGACCGACGCTCGCGTGAAGAGCTATTCAATGGAGATACGCCAGGGCAGCGAGTCGCTGAGCGGACTCTTCACGGGCAATGTCGTTACGAATGCAAAGCAGCTCGTCGTAACGCTGCCTCTGCAGGCTACGTTCAGCGTGTCGGACGCAGTGCGACTGAAGTTCGGTCCCTACTTCTCTTACGCTCTTAACAACGAGTTCACCGGCTACGCCTACGACGGCTATCTGCGCGAGGGCGACCCGACGGGTCAGAAGGTGGAGCTCGGACATAACGAGGGCGAGCGCGGCGACTACGACTTCTCGAGCGATATGCGCCACTGGCACTTCGGCTTCGACTTCGGCTTCGACTGGTACTTCTCGCAGCACTTCGGCGCATACGCCGACGTGCAGTGGGGTATGTCGGGAGTGTTCCGTGAGAAGTTCAAGACTATCGAGCAGACCATGTACCCCGTGTACGCTACGCTCGGTGTGCTGTACAAGCTCAAGTAGGTTGAGGTGTTGATGTGTTGAGATGTTGATGTTGAGATGTTGATGTGTTGTGATGTTGAGATGTTGACATTAGTTTACAGCTTAATGGCAAATCTCACCACCTCACCATCTCACCATCTCACCATACACCACCACACCACCTCACCACCTCCCCATCACATCTCACCACCTCACCACCTCACCATAACAACAGAAAATTATTAAACCTAAAAAACAAATAACAAGCTTATGAAAAAAATCTTTACTCTGTTAGTCCTTTTGATGGCGACAGTATGTGTGTCTGCCCAGCAGTATTACAAAGGAAAATTCCACTCAAAGGTGAATGACTTTAGTGATTATGAAACAACCGTAGCCGTAACTCAAGGCGAGGGCGGCAAGTACACACTCGTGTTCGAGAGCGTAATCTTCGGCAACGACGACTTCGGCAAGTGTACATTCGCCGGTATCGAGAACTATAAGTGGGCAGGCGGCAACAGCTTCACCTTCTCTAACGAAGGCGGCAACCTCGGCGCAGCTACAAAATACTATTTCGAGTTGTCTGACGCTCTCGGCAAGTCTGTAATCGACGACGAGAAGATCTACATCACATTCAAATACTTCCAGGTTAACACGACCAAGGAGTACAGAAACGTAGTGTTCGAAGGCAAGCGCACAAGCAGCGGCGGTGGCAGCACCGGCGGCGACGACAAGCCGACAATCACCGACACAGAGCAGTTCACTGCTGACGTGGTTTCTGTATTAGAAGGCGGTCAGTCTGGCAACGTTAAGTATCCTAACGTAGTAGCAAAGGTTTGCGAGTGGAGCGACGGCGTACACAGCCTCGAAATCGAGCACATCGACACAGAGAAGGGCTCAATGTCTGGCGTTCTCTTCAAGGGTCTTGAGAAGAAGGAAGTAAACGGCGAGGTCGTATACACCGGCACCGTAGAGCCGGACATCACAGACCTTCCTGACTTCTACCTCGGCTACACAAAGCTCATGGCAAACGTTGAGGCTAAGATCGACGAGAGCGGCGACCTCTCTGCTACAATCGTGTTCACAGACGAGGACGAGCCTGCGTTCAAGCTCACAGCATGGTTCAACTATCAGGAGCCGTTCGTTCCGGCTGATCCGTTCTCGGTAGGAGGTGGTCTCGTTGGTTACACAGTAACAGACGACGGCGATTTCACTAATAACGTAGAGAATACACTCACATTCACAGAGACAGCAGAAAACGTATATACACTTTCGTTCTCTAACGTAGCTATTCCTAACGGCGTCGGTCTCAACACCGTTTCGTTCGAAGGCGTTAAGCGCACTGGCAACGACAGCGAGGCAAGCTTCGCAAGCAAGAAGGGCGTGGCTAAGACAACAGCTGCACACCTGTCTTACGCAGAGGTTGACTACACTGACTTCGAGTTTATCGTAGGCTTCGACGCAGATAAGAAGGTGACAAGCTGCACTGGTAGGTTCGTCATCGACAACTGGGACGAGTCTGTTGCTTACACATTCAACTACGACCCGACAGCAACTTCTGTAAACACAGTAGTAGCTGCTGACGGCACCGTTAAGCACATCTACACACTCACTGGTGCGAAAGTTACTTCTCTCCAGCGCGGTGTGAACATCGTGCGCACAGCCGACGGCAGAACGCTGAAGGTTTTGAAGAAGTAATTTTAATTAATAATAGATGAACAAATTATTTATTACAATGGCTACCGCTGCCCTGAGTCTCTCGGCAGCGGCAGCCGATTTCACCGGCTCGTTCGGCAAAGACCTGAACGGCAACGGTAAGATCAGCGTTGTCGACAACGCTGACGGCAAGACAGTGAAGGTGACAATCAGTGGCGCAACCATCAAGGTAGGTTCCACCAGCGCACCTGTTAGCGACCTTGTTCTTGACGGCGTGAAGTCGTCGAAGGTCGGCAAATTCCAGCTCCTCAACGGAACAGCGCACGCCGGCGACTACGACGTGTTCTTCCTCGGTCAGGTTGCAGACGGCAAGATCACAGCCAAGTTCAACCTCAACCTCAACGGAGCTTACTATGCTCAGGGTACATTCGGCGAGAAACGCTACACACTTGGCCAGCTTCTCGGTTCCGACTTCGAGACATGGCACAAGGCTGAGTACAGCGGCAACACAAGCGATGAGCCGGACGGCTGGCACTCGTTCATGAGCGCACACGCTTCTGGTATGTATGCTTCTGCGCGCAAAAACACCCACACATTTATCTCTAAGGACGTTCGCCCAGGTGCTAAGGGACAGTGCGTCAAGGTCGTTTCAAGCAAAGTGCTCGGCGTACCTGCCAACGGCACTATCACCACCGGTCGTCTTTACGCAGGTCATATAAAGCCGACAAACCCAGCCAACAACGCTACAAGCGATCCCGCCGGTACCGATAAAGACTCGAACAACGACCCGTTCTACGCCCCGATCAACACTTTGCCCGATTCTATCGCAGTATGGGTGAAGTACAAGCAGGGAGCACTCTCTGCCTCAGACAAGCAGGACTATCCCTACGCCAACCTCTCGGCTGTGCTCACCGACGGCACCAAGTATCAGGATCCGGAGGACAAGACATACACCAACGTGTTGGCAAAGGCTCAGAATAAGGAAATCGCGGAGAACGGCAACGTTTGGCAGCGCATCTCTGTACCGTTCGCATACACAAATGCAAAGCTCGACCCGAAGGCAATGCTCGTGACGCTTTCTACAAACGCCCAGCCGGGTGTGGCTTCAAAGGATGTAGACACCCCTGACGAGCTTTACATCGACGACCTCGAGCTTGTCTACAACTCACAGCTCAGCTCACTGAAGGTAGATGGCGTAGAGGTGCCGGGCTTCGCAAGCGACAAGTACAGCTACACTGTCTACTCTTCAAAGGACGCTGACAAGAAACTTGAGTACATGACAAACGCTAAGTCGGCTTTCGTAGCATCAGACTGTGTTGCTCCGACAGACGGTAGCGGCAACTGCGTATACAACGTGACCGTAACATCTGCCGACCTGCAGACATCTCACACATACGTTGTGAACGTTGTTTGCCCGACAACATACACCGACCAGCTCCTCATCAACCTCAACGGCGAGGATATGGAACCGGAGCAGGCAAGCATCGACGTATGCAGCGAGGGCAACAACAATTACACTTTCGTGCTGAAGAAGTTCTCGTTCGGCGAAACCCTTATCGGCGACGTTACAATCAGCGGCGTGCCATGCGTTGAGAAGGACGGCAAGCAGACCTTCGCCGTAGAGAAGGACGCAGCCATCACCAATGGCGCCGACATCGCTGAGGCTCTCGGCAACAAGGTTCACGTCACAATGAACGCAGAAATCGAGAACGGCAAGCTCTATGCAGAGATGGCGCTCCCCGTAACACTCGGCGACGCGACTATCAACGTGAAGGCTACATTCGGCAAGAAGGCTACAAATGTAGAGAAGACCACCTACAAGGACCAGCTCGTCATCTCTCTTAATGGCGACGAGCAGAACCCAGAGGAGGCAACTATCGACGTTATCAAGCAGAGCGAGGGCAAGTACACCTTCGTGCTCAACCAGTTCTCGTTCGGCGGTCTCCTCATCGGCGATGTAACAATCACCGATGTGCCGGGCGTTGAGAAGAACGGCTACGTGTTCTACACCGTAGAGAAGGACGCAGCCATCACCAACGGCGCTGAGATTGCTGAGGCTCTCGGCAACAAGGTGCACGTGAAGATCGTCGAGGCATACAGCAAGGACGGCAAGCTCTACGCTAAGATGACTCTCCCCGTAACTCTCGGCGAAACGACTATCAATGTTGAGGCTGTATTTGGCGAGAAGCCGGCAGCAGGCATCAACGGCATCACCACCAGTCAGAACGGCAAGGTTGAGGTTTATAACGTCAACGGCGTACGTCTGAACGGCCTTCAGAAGGGTCTGAATATCGTTCGCACCGCTGACGGCAAGGTAGTGAAGGTGTTGAAGTAATAAGACATAACAGACATTGAACATACATAGGGTGTGTTAAAATGGAATTGGCAAATGTTAAATTCCGTTTTAACGCACCCTATTTCGTTTATTTTAACTATTTTTGAAGCATCTAAACTAAAATCAGCATGAAGAAAGTATTTACACTCATGGTGTTCTTGATGACAGCGCTCTGCACATTCGGTCAGGTATTCACCGACGACCTGCATGTGACAAGCGGTGCAGGTAGAACAACCGACTACGCACAGAAGGAAGTGGAGCTGACCAAGGTGTCAGACGACGTCTACAAGTTTACGTTCCGCAAACTCGCTCCGATGGCATACAAGACCTTTGGCGACTTCGTCGTTGAGGATGTGACGGCAACCGTTGATGCAGCCGGCGAGATGACATTCTCTACCGCAAGCACCGAGGGCACATGGACCAACGTTACGAGCACAGCAGCCATCGGTGGTGTAACCGAAGGCAGCAAGTCGTCGATCAGTGCATTCACGGCTACACTCTCAGCCGACAAGTCGAAGCTCATCGTCGACCTCACCTTTATGACGATGGGTAGCGATGTGGATGTGGTGTTTGGCAAGAAGATAGATACCGCTATCAACACCGTGAATGCCGCTGACGACAACAGGTATGTCGAGATATACAACCTCGGCGGAGTGCGTATGCAGCGCCTGCAGCGCGGTATCAACATTGTGCGCACAGCAAGTGGCAAGGTGAAGAAGGTGCTCGTGAAGTAGCCCAGGGTGCTTTCAGGGGGTGCACTTGTCTCAAGTGCACCAACCGAGCAGCAGCCCAACAACTCTGTTGGTGCAGTTGGGACAACTGCACCCCCTTGCAGTGCACCAACCAAGCAGTAACCCAACAGCTCTGTTGGTGCAGTTCTTGCTCTGGCAAGCGGCAAAGCCGAGCTGGGACAACTGCACCCCCTTGCAGTGCACTAACCAAAGCAAAAAACAATTTACTAACATTAATTAATAACAAACCAAATTTATTATGAAGAAAATTTTCTCCTTACTCGTTATGTTGGTGATGGCAGCGACGGCGTTCGCTCAGTCAACAAGCGAGAAAATTATTCCCGACGGCACTCAGCCTAACGGCGGTACCATCACACCTAAAGCAATCACAGTCGACTGGGCTACCCAGAAGATTGTAGCGAATGTAGATTTGACAAACTGTCTTACCGGCACCAACGAGCAGATCTTCGCTATCTCTACCAACAGCGCGGATATTGCAAACTGGGACCAGGAAAGCGGAAGCACTCTCCATTTCTTCTACAGACAGAACTTTACTGACTGGGGTTCTACAACTGCCGATGTTCACAAGTTCGCTGTTCAGTATCGCTATAAAGGCGATAACGGCGCTACCAACCGTTTCTACGAGGTGCAGGACATCTCTAACTGCACCATCGTAATGGACAAGGAAGGCGTTCATATCGACGGCACACTCGTGTTCGAGGCTTCTCTTATGCCGCAGCTCTACAAGGAGGGTGCTAACCAGCTCTACTTCGGTTCTTTGCGCGGCGAGCATCCGTACGCTACATACAAGTCTGTAGAGCTCGTGACAGAGGGTGGTACAACACCTGGCGAGACCGCTACATACGAAATTACAGACAACGCCATGACAATGTATGTTCCGAGCAACAATGGTGAGGATGTACAGAACTACACACAGTACATGAAGGACGCCAAGCTCCAGGTGGAGAAGGACGCAGAAGGCAAGTACACCGTTACATTCAACGACGTAGTTGCAGGCAAGAACCGCGAGTCTCTCGGCAACATCGTGTTCGGCGGTCTTGAAGCACAGGCTGAGTCAGAAGACCTCATCGGCGTTGAGATTCCGAAGGGTCGTGTTTGCACAATCTATGCAGAAGGTTCTTCTTTCGACAACCACATGTTCCGTGTAGTGAATGGATCGGTAGGCATCGTGCCTCCAGCAAATGAAGGCGATCCCGCTACTGCACACGTTATGCTCTCAATGTCTGACGACGATGGCAATATGCTGGCTTACAAGATGGGCGATGTGTTCATCCCGGTTGACCACAACTTCACAAGCGACGCTTACGTTAAGGTAGGCGACCTGACAACAAACTTCGCAAACTCTGAGGCAGTGCTCACTGAGTTCATGGAGGACGTTTACAAGGTTACATTCAAGAACATCACTATCGGCGAGAAGACAGGCGACTTCACAGTAGAAAACCTCGAGCCGACAGAGGATGCTGACGGCAATCTCACTTTCACAGCATCTGACACATACGGTTTCTGGAACGACGCTGACGAGACAGAACTCGACTTCACCGACTTCTCTGCTTCTGTAAAGGTAGGCGAGAACGGCTTCGAGGGCTTCGTTTGCAAGTTCACAACAGAGAACGGTCAGTTCGTTTACGGCGAGAAGGCAGAGACACCGGAGCCGCCGTCAGTAGTTGAGACAAAGATCTTCAGCGACAAGCTCGAATACACACTCAATACAGCATCTGGCACAAACGATCCTCAGAAGCTCACAATCGAGTCGCTTGGCAACGACCGCTACAATGTGATTCTTGCTAACCTCGACACATACAATGTTCTCTACGTGAACGTTGGTACCGTTAGCTTCAAGAATGTCGCAGGTAAGACAGAGAACGGCATCACAACTATCGAGGCTGAGAAGCCGGAGGTTACATTCACAGATGCTGACTATCCTTTGGTTGACTCTAATGAGGGCAAGCTCAAGGTTATGTTCAATAACGACAAGGCTTATCTGGACGCTTCTGGTGTTGTTTCAATCCCTTCGTTCGGCATGTCTTACAAATATAAGCTCGTTTACGGCACTGAGTTCTCTACAGAGGAGCCGAAGGACGACTACGCTGTCAACTTCGACAAGGACGCAAACAGCACACATAATAGCCGTGCCCTCAACAGCTTCTCTCTCCAGCAGACAGGCAAGGACAAGCAGACAAAGAACGTTAAGACTTCAAAGGCTGCTTACGAGGATCATACAGCAGACGAACCGTTCACAGTTGAGGCTGGCAGCGAACTGACAGCTTCGTTCGATTACACAGGCGAATGGATGCATAGCTTCGTTTACATCGACT